>Ga0310916_10001501_pt1 | contig 13935 bp, 10 predicted proteins | sample GREbulkMGLF176_FD_203444 | JGI IMG/M metagenome (GOLD analysis project Ga0310916, IMG submission 203444) | Lab enrichment of tropical soil microbial communities from Luquillo Experimental Forest, Puerto Rico - GRE.bulkMG.LF176 | ecosystem: Environmental > Terrestrial > Soil > Tropical forest >...
AGCGATGGCGCGCGCGGCGCGCGAGCATCGGGTTGAGATCGAGACCAATGCGGGTGTGCGCGAGGTCATCATCGACAGGGATCGCGCGGCGGGCGTCATTCTCGATGACGGACAAACCATCCGCGCCCGATACGTCGCCGCGAGCGTCAATCCGAAGCTGCTCTATACCCGCCTGATCCCGGCGCAGGCGCTGCCCGAAGCATTCCTTGCCCGCATCAAAAACTGGCGCAACGCGTCCGGCACCTTCCGGATGAATGTCGCGTTGAATGCCCTGCCCTCCTTCACGGCACTGCCCGGCGACGGCGATCATCTCACCGCCGGCATCATCTTAGGTCCCGGCCTCGCCTACATGGACCGCGCCTATCACGACGCCCGCGCCCACGGCTGGAGCCGCGAGCCCGTCATCGAGGTGCTGATCCCCTCGACGCTCGATGACTCCCTTGCCCCCAAGGGGGCGCATGTCGCGAGCCTGTTCTGCCAGCATGTGGCCCCTCGTTTGCCCGACGGCACCTCCTGGGACGAGCATCGCGAAGAGGTCGCCGACCTCATGGTCGCAACGGTGGATAAATACGCCCCCGGCTTTGCCAGAAGCGTGATCGGCCGGCAGATCCTCTCCCCGCTCGATCTGGAGCGGCAATTCGGCCTGCTCGATGGCGATATCTTCCACGGCGCGCTGACGCTGAACCAGCTTTTTTCCGCGCGGCCGATGCTGGGCCATGCCGATTACCGCGGACCGATCAAGGGGCTTTATCATTGCGGCTCCGGCGCCCATCCCGGCGGTGGCGTCACCGGCGCGCCCGGCCACAACGCGGCGCGGGCGATCCTGGGTGATCACCGGGCGATGTTTACAAGCCGTGGATAGGCTGTGGACCGCCTGTGAAGAAGCTGTCGATCGGCCGGTGGAAAATCCGCGCCAATTGCCGGTGGAAAAGGGGGCCGGCGCTTGGGGAAAAGCGCGGTATAACCCCGCGGCGAACGCTACGTACGACCTGCGAGCTATCGGCAGTGTCTCAGTTTGAAATTTCAGGGGGCCATAAAATGAAGGAACAGCCCCGCTAAATCCGAGGCATCACCGAAATCTCCGGATTCGGGCCGCCCAGCCCTCACGCCCTTTTCCTTACGATCTCGAAACCATTAGCGGCCAATTCCATCAAAATCACTTTCGCGACATGCGAACTCTGCTCGGGCGCAATCCACTCGTAATCCAGTTGCAAGCCGCCATCGCCTTCGGGGTATTTGACGAAGGCCTCATGGATCGCGCGGATGATGGTGTCTTCAGGTGACTTGGCCGTCATTTTCTTCCCCCCCTGCCTGTCTTCAAGCATACCACACTGCCGAGGCGCAGCGTCGGGCTTGAAGAGGGAGATTGCGGTCGAGAGCGCCGAATGCGGCTTGGGACAGGGGCGGGCCGCCGGTGCGGCTGGCTTGCCGCGCGAGGGGATCGGCCCCTCGCACGGTCTCGTTGGTCAGATCCCGCAGGACGCGCGCAGCAGAGCGGAATTACTTCAGGGAGTTATTGACCTGCGTGAACATGTTGTTGAGGTTCGTGCCCAGTCCGTTCACCGCCACGATGATGGCGATCGAGATGCCTGCCGCGATCAGTCCATATTCGATAGCGGTTGCGCCCGAGGTGTCAGACAGGAATTTCATAACAATGCGCTTCAATTTCGCCTCCTTGAGATTAATTGCCGTGAATCTGGCCAAGAGCCCATACAGATACCGGTAATGATCTAAGGTCGGCTAAAGGAGGCAGGCGCAATTTTTGAAAAAAATGCGCGCCAATAATTCATCGAATTCGTCGAAACAATTCAGGCCAATCTTTACCAAATGAGCGCCGCCCCTGCCTCCCACCGCGCCGGCTTTGCGCTTCCCGACGAACAGGCCGCGCGGCGCACGGTCGACGCGCTGACCGAGGTGCTTTTCGAGGGCGATGCCGCAGTCGCAGCATTCGAACGACCGGACGGGCGCTGGGACGTCACGGTGCATTTTGCGCAAGCCCCCGACCAGGCGCTGGTGCGCCGGCTCGTGGCAGACGCCGCGGGCCAAGACGTGGCGAGCACGATTTCGTTCGACACCGTCGAGCCCAGGGACTGGGTCAAGGCCAGCCTCGAAGACCTGGTCCCGGTGCCCGCAGGGCGGTTTGTGGTGCATGGCGCCCATGACCGCGCACGGGTGCCGCACAACAAGCTCGGCATCGAGATCGAGGCGGCGCTCGCGTTCGGCACCGGCCACCACGGCACCACGCGCGGCTGCCTGCTGCTGCTCGATCGCGTGCTGAAGGCGCATCGGCCACGACGGGTGCTCGATCTCGGCACCGGCAGCGGCGTGCTGGCGATCGCTGCGGCGAAAGCGCTGTGTCGGCCCGTGCTCGCCAGCGACATCGACGCGCCCTCGGTCGGCGTCGCCCGGCAGAACGCCCGGCTGAACGGGGTCGGCCATCTGGCAGAGGTGATCCGCGCCACCGGCTTCTCGGCGCCGGAGTTCGCCCGGCACGGGCCGTTCGACCTGGTGCTGGCGAATATTCTGGCCAATCCGCTCAGGCAGTTGGCCGGGCCGATGTCGCGCCAGATGGCCCCAAAGGGGCTCGTGATCCTGTCGGGTCTGCTGACACATCAGGCGGCGGGCGTGGTGGCCGCCTATCGTGCGCGCGGGCTGGTTCCGCTCGCGCATCTGAAAATCGAAGGCTGGAGCAGCCTGCTGCTGCGGTCTGCCGGATAGCTTTATTTCGCTTTTGGTTTGCGGCGGACCACGACCTTTTTCTCGCTCAGCGTGCGCTTGACACGGGCTTCGACGAAGCGATCCAGGATCTGGACGATGGCACCGCGCTGCTTCTTGGCGGTCGGCGCAATTGAGCCGCGGCGGACCGGGGGCGAAATTTTTTCAAAAGTAAAGGCAGGCATGCCGTCTCCCCTCGTCATTGAGTTGGAGCACTCCCGGTATTCCTCCCGGATGCCGTCAGTTGAAGTTGATGTGAAACCTTAGCAACTGAACTGACGCTATCAGAATTTTTCAAGCATAAGCTATGCCAAAACCGCTAACATTGCGGAGTTGTCCCCGCAATCCTAAAGTGTCACGCGATGTTCGAAGCCCGTTTCCAGACATTCGAGGAGCCCGAAACCGGGGTCGCGCTGAGCGCGCGACTGAAAGCGCTGCGCGAGGAACTGGCGCGGCGCAAGCTGACCGGATTCGTCGTTCCTCGCGCCGATCAGCAGCAGAACGAATACGTTCCGCCCTCGGAAGAGCGCCTGGCCTGGTTGACCGGTTTCACGGGATCGGCCGGACTGGCAATCGTTCTGCCGAACGAGGCCGCGCTCTTCGTCGACGGCCGCTATACGCTGCAGGCGGGCAAGCAGGTCGACCGCAAGGCCTGGGCGGTCGAGCCCCTGGTCGAGCCGCCGCCGGAAAGCTGGCTCACAAAGCACCTCAAGCCCGGCGACCGCCTCGGATTTGATCCGTGGCTGCACACATCTTCGGCAGCCGAGCGGCTGGCGGCCGCCTGCACCAAAACGGGTGCCGAACTGGTCGCGGTCGACAGCAACCCGGTCGATGCGATCTGGACCGAGCGGCCGCAACCCCCGCTTGCGCCGGTCGCCATCCACGGCCCGCAATTTTCCGGCGAAACCGAGGCGGACAAGCTCAACCGCATCCGCAGCGAGATCGACAAGCTCGGCGTCGATGCGCTGGTGTTCTCGGACAGCCACGCCGTGGCCTGGACCTTCAACATCCGCGGCGCCGACGTTGCACACACGCCGCTGCCTCTGTCCTATGCGCTGGTGCCGAAGGACGGCCGGCCGACGGTGTTCATCGATCACCGCAAACTGACGAACGCGACCCGCGACCACCTGGAACAGTCCGCCGAGGTCAGGGAGCCTGACGCGCTGGCGGGCGAACTTGCGGCGTTGGCGAAAGCCGGCGGCTCGATCGCGCTCGACAATGCGACCGCCGCCGACGCGCTGACCCGGCTGATCAGCGCCGCAGGCGGCAAGGCGGTGCGCGGCAGCGACCCAGTCGCGCTCCTCAAGGCGATGAAGAACCCGACCGAGATCGCAGGCACGCGAACGGCGCACCGGCGCGACGCGGTCGCGCTCGCCCGTTTCCTGGCCTGGGTCGCCCGCGAGGCGCCGAAGGGCAGGCTGACCGAAATCGACGCGGTAGAGGCGCTGGAGACGTTCCGCCGGGACACCGGCGCGCTCAAGGACGTGTCGTTTCCGACCATCGCCGGCACCGGGCCGAACGGAGCGATCGTACACTACCGCGTCACCCGCAAGAGCAACCGGCGAATCGTGCCGGGCGACCTCTTGCTGGTCGATTCCGGCGCGCAATATGAGGACGGTACCACCGACGTCACCCGCACCATCGCGGTCGGCGAACCCACCGGCGAAATGCGCGACCGCTTCACCCGCGTGCTGCGCGGGCATATTGCGATCGCCAGCGCCGTTTTCCCTGATGGCACCACGGGCGCGCAGCTCGACACGCTGGCGCGCCAGTTTTTGTGGCAGGCCGGCATCGATTTCGAGCACGGCACCGGTCACGGCGTCGGCAGCTATCTCTCGGTGCATGAAGGGCCGGCGCGAATCTCAAAGCTCGGCACCACGCCTCTCAAGCGCGGCATGATTCTGTCCAACGAGCCCGGCTACTACAAGACCGACGGCTACGGCATCCGGATCGAGAATCTGGAGCTCGTTATCGCGGCGGACGTTGCGGGCGCCGAAAAGCCGATGAACGCGTTCGAGACGCTGACGCTTGCGCCGATCGACCGCCGCCTGATCGAGGTTGCCATGCTGAGCCCTGCGGAACGCGACTGGCTCGATGCGTACCACGCACGGGTACGCATCGAGGTTCGCTCGCATCTCGACGAGACCGACAAGCTCTGGCTCGACGCCGCCACCGCGCCGCTCACATAGCGCTCGACCCTGACGACATAACAGTCCCAAAATCGGCATAGCCGCATGCCGAAACGACCCTGTTCGCGCAGGGCGATCCCGCTACAGTCGGTTTTCAGCACCACTGAATTCGAAACGGACATCGCAACGCATGCATGGAGTGATGGGCAAACTGCCGCCGACGGCCACGAAAAACGTCGCGGCGTCCAAGCTCACGCTGTTGCTGCTGGTCGCGATGACCGGCGTCGCGCCGATTTCGCTCTACATGCTGGTGCCTGCGCTGCCCAAACTCGCCACCGCTTTCGGCCGCGACATCTCGCTCACGCAGATGACGGTGTCGCTCTACATGGTTGGCATCGCCTGCTCGCAGCTCGTCATGGGGCCGTTGTCGGACCGCTTCGGGCGACGCCCGGTGCTGCTTTCGGGTCTCGCCCTGATGGTCGTGGCGAGCGCAGCCTGCATCTTCGCGCAAAACCTGCCGCAACTGATTATCGCGCGATTTTTGCAGGCGCTCGGCGGCGCAAGCGGCATGGTGATCAGCCGCGCCATCATCCGCGACCTCTATGAGCGCGATCAGATCGGCGCCAAGATCAGCCTGGTGATCGCCGTCATGATGATCGCGCAGATGCTTTCGCCCCTGACCGGCGGCCTGGTCGAGACCGCGTTCGGCTGGCGTGCGATCTTCTACCTCATCACCGCCGCAGTGCTCGTCACCGTCATCGCCATCGTGCTGCTGCTGCCGGAGACGCGGCGCGGCCGCCTGCCCGGCAACGGTTTCCGCGGCGATTTCGGCGGCCTTTTCAAGAGCCGCGCCTTCGTCGGATTCATGCTGTGCCAGGTACTGGCGTCGCAGATCATCTTCGCCTTTGCCGGCGGCGGACCCTACATCGTGGTGACGCAGATGAGCCGAACCAGCGCCGAATACGGTGCCTGGTTTGCGACCACGGGATTTGCCTATCTGATCGGCAATCTCTTCTGCGTGCGCTTTGCGCCGCGCCATTCGCTGGAAAGACTGATCTGGTTCGGGCTCGCGCTGCAATTTGTCGGCAGCGCGCTCAATCTGGCGTGGAGCATCACTGGTATCAACCAGGCGCCGTCATTCCTGTTCGGCACGCAGATGATCGTAATGTTCGCCAACGCCTTCGTGATGTCGAACTCGGCGGCCGGCGCGATCAGCGTCCGTCCCGACGCCGCCGGCACCGCATCGGGCGCGATGGGTTTCTTGCAGATGGGTATCGGCTCGCTGGTCTCGCAATTCGGGGCCTATCTCGGCGGGCATTTTGCCACGACCCTGCCGCTTACCGCCTTCATCTTCGCGCTGTCGCTCGCCTGCGCCTCGACCATGATCTTCCTGGTGCCGCGGCGCGCGGTCATCGTCAGCGAAGAGCTGATGGAAAAAGCCGAGGAGGAAGAATCGGGGATGTTGTGAGGGCTCTGCACCTCTCCCCGCGCTTGCGGGAAAAGGGGAGCTCACTTGTCACTCCCCGACCATCTTCAGCCATTCGTCTTCGGTCAGCACGGCGACGCCGTGCTTCCTGGCCTCCGCGAGCTTCGACCCAGCGCCGGGACCTGCGACCAGGTAATCCGTCTTCTTCGACACCGAGCCCGCCGCTTTCGCGCCCAGGCGTTCGGCCATCGCCTTGGCCTCGTCGCGCGTCATCTTCTCGAGCGAACCCGTGAACACCACGGTCTTGCCCGATATCGCCGAACTGCTCCTGGGCCTTTCGGCATCGAGGATGGTGACCTCCTCCGTGAGCCGCTCGACGATGCCGCGGTTGTGGTTCTCGCCGAAATAGGCTGCGATGCTCTCGATCACGGTGTCGCCGATCTGGTCCAGCGCGTCCATCTCCGCAATCGCGTCCTCGTCGCCCTTGGCGACCTTCAGGCAGGCCTCGTGAAATGCATCCCAGGAGCCGTAGCCGCGCGCCAGCGCCAGCGCCGTGGTTTCGCCGACGTGGCGCATGCCGAGCGCGTAGATGAAGCGCTCCAGCGAAATCCGCCGCCGCGCCTCGATCGCATTGAAGAGATTGCGCACCGAGGTCTCGCCATAGCCCTCGATCTCCTCGAGCTTGATCCTGTTGTTGCGCGCGGCGAGCGTGAAAATGTCCGCGGGCTCCTTCACCCAACCCTGCTCGAAGAAATATTCGATCTGCTTTTCGCCGAGACCGTCGATGTCGAAAGCGCGACGCGAGCAAAACAGTTTCAGATGCTCGATCTTCTGATAGGGACAGGCGAACTCGCCGCTGCAGCGGGCGCGCGAACCCTCCTCGCCGGTTGCGGTTTCCTCGCGCACGACGTCGGTGTGCAGCGGGCACGGACATTTCTTCGGGAAGTGAAACTCTCTGGCGTTCTTCGGCCGCTTGTCGATCACGACATCGACCACCTGCGGGATCACGTCGCCGGCACGCTGGACGATCACGGTATCGCCGATCCTGATGTCGCGGCCCTCGCGCAGCACCTCGCCCTTGTTGCCGATGCCCTTGATGTAATCCTCGTTGTGCAGCGTGACGTTCTGCACGATGACGCCGCCGACCCCGACCGGTTCGAGCTTGCCTACGGGCGTAAACGAGCCGGTGCGTCCCACCTGGATCTCGATATCGCGCAGCACGGTCATCGCGCGCTCGGCCGGGAATTTGTGGGCGATCGCCCAGCGCGGCGTGCGCGAGACGAAGCCGAGCCGCTCCTGCCAATCGATGCGATCGACCTTGTAGACGACGCCGTCGATATCGTAGTCGAGCTCGGCGCGCTGCTCCTCGATCCTGCGATGAAAGGCGATCAGCTCGTCGATCGAATGGCAAAGCTTCGTCAGCGGATTGGTCTTGAAGCCGCAGCGCTCGAACCATTTGATCATGCCGGACTGGGTCGCCTCCGGCATGTCGCTCATCTCGCCCCAGGCATAGGCGAAAAAGCCGAGCGGGCGCGAGGCAGTGATGGACGGATCCTTCTGGCGGAGCGAGCCGGCAGCCGAATTGCGTGGATTGGCGAAGATGGTGTCGCCGGCCGCTTTCTGCCGCTCGTTCAACGCGAGAAACGCCTTCTTGGTCATGTAGACTTCGCCGCGCACCTCGCAAATCTCGGGGACGTTGCGGCCTTTCAGCTTCTCCGGCACGTCCTCCAGCGTGCGGATATTGGCGGTGACATCCTCACCCTCCGCACCGTCGCCGCGAGTCGCGGCGGTGACGAGCTCGCCATGCTCATAGCGCAGCGACATCGAGAGCCCATCGATCTTCGGCTCGGCGGAAAAGTCGATCCTGTCGTCGGCAAGCTTGAGGAAACGCGCGATGCGGCCGACGAAGTCGCGCACATCCGCTTCCGCAAAGGCGTTGTCGAGCGACAGCATCGGCACGGCGTGGCGGACTTTCCTGAAACGCCCCGACGGCGCCGCGCCGATCTTCTGCGACGGCGACTCCGACGTGACAAACTCCGGAAAGCGTTTCTCGATCGCGTTGAAGCGCCGGCGCAGCGCGTCGTATTCGGCGTCCGAGACGCTCGGCGCGTCTTCCTGGTAATAGCGCCGGTCGTGTCCTTCGAGCTCGAGCGCCAGACGCTTGTGCTCCACCTTGGCCTGCGCCTTGGTCAGGTCGGCGACATCGGGAAGCGGATTTGCTTTCTTTGATTTTGTTATCATGATGCAAAGCTGTGTTCGTCATTCCGGGCTAGTCCGAAGGACGGGCTCGACGCTTCGCATCGCCCCGGACTGACATTGCAAAATACGATAGAATCAAGCCGTTGCGGCGCGCAAGAGTCGCTCTGCCGCTGCGCGGGCCTCCGCGGTGATCTCGGCGCCGGCCAGCATGCGGGCAATCTCCTCGCGGCGGTGATCGGCGGCGAGCGCGTTGACGCGCGTGGCGACCCGTTTGCCCTTGTCGAGCGAATCCTTGGAGATCAGAAGGTGCTGGTTGGCACGCACCGCAACCTGCGGCGCATGGGTCACCGCCATCACCTGCACCTTCCCCGCGAGCCGCGCAAGGCGGGCGCCGATCGCATCCGCCACCGCTCCACCGACGCCGGTATCGATCTCGTCGAACACCAGCGTGGGTGCCGAGCCCCGATCGGACAAGACGACCTTCAGCGCGAGCAGGAAGCGCGAAAGCTCGCCGCCGGAGGCGACCTTCATCAGCGGCCCCGGCCTCGTGCCGGGATTGGTCTGGACCCAGAACTCGATGCGGTCAAAGCCCTGAGGTCCCGCTGAGTCGGGATCGCTTTCGATCTGCGTCGTGAACGTGGCACGCTCGAGCTTCAGCGGCGGGAGCTCCGCATTGACCGCCCTGTCCAACTTTTGCGCGGATTTTTCCCGCGCGGCAGAGAGTTTCCTGGCGGCAAACGCGTAGCGTTGGTCAGCCTCCCCGGCCGCCGCCTCCAGTCTCTTCAACTGCTCGGCGCCCGCGTCGATCAGCGCGACATCGGCGGCGTATTTTGCGGCGAGCGCCGCGAGCCCGTCCACCGGCGTCGAATATTTGCGCGAGGCGGCACGCAGCGCGAACAGCCGTTCCTCGATGCGTTCGAGCTCAGCGGGATCGAAATCGGCCGCGGCGAGCGCTGTGGTCAGATGCTGGTCCGCCTCTTCCAGGGCGTTGATCGCCGCATCGATCGCCTTCACCGCGGGCTCGACCAGCGCAGGCGAGTTCGCCGCGCGACGTTCCAGCCGCCGCACCGCCGCCGACAGCGCCGCAACCGGCGAATGATCGCCGCTGACTGCGTCCTGCGCCTCGCGCAGATCGGCCGCGATCTTCTCGCCGGCCATCATCGCGGTACGCCGTTCGGCGAGCGCTGTCTCCTCGCCGTCCTTCGGCGCGAGCATCTTCAACTCGTCGGAGGCGTGGCGCAGATAATCCGCCTCGCGCGCGGCACGCTCCATGCTCGCGCGGTGCTCTTCGAGCGCAGCGTTGGCGGTGCGGCGCGCATCCCACAGCGCCTCGAGTGCGCCGACATCCTTCTCCAGGCCGGCAAAAGCATCCAGCAGGCGGCGATGCGTCGCCGCATCGACCAGCGCGCGCTCGTCATGCTGGCCGTGGATCTCGACCAGCGCCGAACCGACTGCCTTCAGGGTCTGCACGCTGATCGTCTGGTCGTTGACGAAAGCGCGGGTGCGGCCGTCGGCAAACTGTACGCGGCGCAGGATCATCTCGCCGGTATCGTCCAGGCCGTTAGCGGACAGGATCGCGGTGGCCGGATGATCCCGCGGCACATCGAACACGGCGGTGACCTGCCCCTGCTCCGCGCCATGGCGAACGAGGCCGGCATCGCCGCGGCCGCCGAGCGCCAGCGCAAAGGCATCGAGCAGGATCGATTTGCCGGCGCCGGTTTCGCCGGTGAGCACCGCGAGCCCCTTGGCAAATTCGATATCAAGCCGCTCGATCAGGACGATGTCGCGGATCGACAGACGCGCCAGCATGCGGGAGAAGTTCCTGAGCCAGTCCTAGCCGAGGCCGACTTTCTTGAAGGCCCTGCTGATCCAGGAACCCTGATTCTCGCTCGGCTCGACGCCGCCGGATCTTACAAGATTATAGGCGTCCTTGTACCAGCGGCTGTCGGGAAAATTGTGCCCGAGCACGGCGGCGGCGGTCTGCGCTTCGCCGACCACGCCGATTGCCATGTAGGCTTCGGTGAGACGCGCCAGCGCTTCCTCGACATGGCGTGTGGTCTGGTACTGCGTGACCACGGTCTTGAAGCGGTTGATGGCACCGGTGAAATCGCGCTTTTCCATGTAGTAGCGGCCGATATCCATTTCCTTGCCGGCGATTTGGTCGCGCGCGGCCTGCATCTTGGCCTTGGCACTGACCGCATATTCCGAGGTCGGATATTTCCGGACCACCTCTTCGAGTGCAGCGATCGCCTTCTCGGTCCGACCCTGGTCGCGCGAGACGTCGGGAATCTGGTCGTAATGCGAGGCCGCGATCAGGTATTGCGCGTAGGCGGCGTCCGGACTTCCGGGATGCAGCGTCACGTAGCGGGTCGCAGCGCCAATGCAACTGTCGTAGTCGCCGGACTGATAATAGGAATAAGCCGACATCAGCAGCGATTTGCGCGCCCAGTCGGAATAAGGATGCTGACGGTCGACCTCTTCGAATTTCTTCGAGGCTGCCTTGTTATCCTTGCGCTCGTTCATCAGGTACAAGCCCTCATTGTAGAGCTTGTCCGCGGGCTCATCGACGAACGTATCGTCCTTGGCCAAAAACTTGTCCCAAAGCGGGCCGGTGCCGCAACCGCCCAACGGGACCGCAAGCGCAACCAGCGCGACGGCGAGCCAAAGCCGCCGGCCTTCAGCCCGGCTGCCAGCCGAGATGCTGCGTCGTTTGCGCGCTGTATGCCGTACCGACATGTGCCCTAGAACCTGACGTCTTCAGTGCGTTTCGTACGGTACCCACCGTTGCCGGTGACGGATGCTGCCGTGGCCCCAGCGCCGCCAAGCGACCGAAGCCCGTGTAGCCGAAAAACCTGCAGTAACCAACCGCATAGGCAGGCATTTCGCCCGGATTAAGGCGGCTAAAAGGCAGTGCGACTGATTGTGCTTACTGCAAAAGGCCTTGGTCGCTCAGGACATGTCGGGGCCAAAGGCCGGCGCCACGAGGCCGCCCACCATACCGCCCACAGCCTCCACCTGGGTGCGGGACCGCCGCACGGTCTCGGCTTCGACCACGCGCCAGGCGCTGCGATCGGCCATCAATGCGGTGAGTACGGCGCAGTTCAGCTTGTGACCGCCACGCAGCGAGCGATAGGCGCCCAGCAGCGGCAGACCGGCGAGTGCCAGATCGCCCACCACGTCCAAAACCTTGTGCCGCGCGCATTCATCGGCAAACCGCAACCCCTCGGGATTGAGCAGGCGGCTCTCATCGAACACCAGCGAGTTCTCGAAGGAGGCGCCAAGTGCAAAACCGGCGCTCCAGAGCCGCGCGACGTCGGCCATGCAGCCGAATGTGCGAGCGCGGCAAATCTCGCGACGGAACCCTTCCGGGCTAAGTTCGAGCGAATAGGTCTGCCGGCCGATGACCGGATTGGTGAAATCGATTTCGACCTCGGCGCGGAAACCCGATGCATGGGGACGCAGTTCGCCATAACTGTCGCCCATCGCGACCTGGACGGGCTTCACGACCTGGATGAAGCGGCGCGCCACCGATTGGCTGACCACGCCCGCCTGGTCGATCGCCGCGACAAAGGCCGCTGCGCTGCCATCCATGATCGGAACTTCGGGACCGTCGATCTCGATCGTGGCGTTGTCGACACCCATTCCCCGAAGCGCGGCGAGGACATGTTCCGCCGTGGCAACCAGCGGACCCTCGCGGTCGCCCAGGACGGTGGCAAATTCTGTGGAAATCACGGCCTCGGCCGTCGCCTGGACCTCGCGGTCGCGACCCTCAAGGCTCGTACGCACAAAAACAAAACCCGCATCAACAGATGCAGGTCCGAGGGTCAAACTGACAGGTAACCCGGAATGCACGCCGATACCCGTCACAGTAGCTTGCGACCGAAGCGTGGTTTGCCGGCTGAACTTCATGATAGACCCGCCCACTACGACTTTACCCAAAGCAACTTCGGCCCCGAAATCCCCCGGCCGATTCGTGCTTTTAGGTATCCCCAAGTCGCCGCAAACATAATCACAGCCCCAAAGAGCGCCAACTCACGCTTTTTTACCGATTGTTACCCTATCTCTGCCGTATTGGCGCCCGTCCTCAACCAAATTGCGCCGCGCTGCAGAGCGCTTCCAACGCGGCCGTAATCTTTCTAACTACGCCATTAACCATTTGGGATCAGTCGCTTGCCCGCCGTGCGACGCGTCCTGCAGACCTCAAAATAACGGTCCCGGCTCACCCGAGCCGGGACCTTTCTCGTTGCCGAGGCTGTAACAAACTTCACGGCGTCTGCCGGCGCAGGAAGGCGGGGATATCAAGATGGTCGTCTCCCTGTGGCGCCGGCGCAACAGGTGCTGACCGACCATGGCTGTCCAAACCTTGTGGCGCAGGCCGTCTTGCATACTCCGATACCGGTTCAGGCTGCTCGGAACCCGTGCGCTTGGCCTTGCGATCGGGCAAGGGCGGCATGGCGGGACCAGTGGCACGGGCCGCAATCGGCGATTCGGTCTCCTCATCGCGGCGGCCGAGGCCGACATTGGCCAAGCGCTGCAGCAGCGAGAGCCGCGACTTCTGCGGATGCTCCTCCTCTGATTCGCCGCGGGCCTGACGAATCTCGGCCTGGGCCGGCATCGGCAGCTCCTCGAATTTCGGCATCCGCGGCGCTCGGGCCGTCGGGCGTTCCGCTGCCGGCGGAATGAAGGTCTCCGGCGTGGCCGGCTGCTCAGGCTCGCTGCGAGCGGTATCGCGATCGGGGAAGAGAGAGGGCTTTTGGGCGATCGGCCGTACCGTGACGTCGCCATAGGAGGCCGGCGTAACCGGCGCCGACGCCGCGGGGATCTCGGGCGCCACCGCCGCTGCGATAGCGGCGAGCGCCGCGCGCTCATGCGTCGTGCGCTGCGGCGCCGCGGCCTGCGCCGCTGGCTGCGCGTCCTGCCTGGCGGCACGGTCGGCGAGCCGTGCATTGTCGGCGCGCAACCGCGCCGTCAGATCGGCCAGCCGGTTCTCGGGCGCGCCGGAGGAAGCAACGGGGCTGCTATGGCTGGTCACGGTCGGCGGCGTGATGCTGCGGGTAAACTTTTCGGGCTCGATGCCGGTTGCAACCACGGAGACGCGAATCAAGCCGTCGAGCGCCTCATCGAATGTCGCGCCGACGATGATATTGGCGTCCTGGTCGACCTCTTCGCGGATGCGGGTCGCGGCTTCGTCGACCTCGAACAGTGTCAGGTCCTTGCCGCCGGTGATGGAGATCAGAAGACCGCGTGCGCCCTTCATCGAGGAATCGTCGATCAGCGGATTGGCGATTGCGGCCTCGGCTGCGGTCAGCGCGCGTTTCTCGCCGGACGCTTCGCCGGTACCCATCATCGCCTTGCCCATCTCGCGCATCACGGCGCGAACGTCGGCGAAGTCGAGATTGATCAGGCCTTCCTTGACCATCAGGTCGGTGATGCAGGCGACGCCCGAATAGAGCACCTGGTCGGCCA
>Ga0310916_10001513_pt1 | contig 13888 bp, 11 predicted proteins | sample GREbulkMGLF176_FD_203444 | JGI IMG/M metagenome (GOLD analysis project Ga0310916, IMG submission 203444) | Lab enrichment of tropical soil microbial communities from Luquillo Experimental Forest, Puerto Rico - GRE.bulkMG.LF176 | ecosystem: Environmental > Terrestrial > Soil > Tropical forest >...
TTTTGGGGAAAAGCAGCATTCACTCCACAATTTTTTCTTGCAAAACTCATCCTTAAAGTACTAATCCTTAAGTCGGTTGACGACACAGGGCTGGCTAAACGCGCGAGCCGGATGGACGACACAGGGCTCGGGGACCCTCCACGACAACCTTAACTTAACACCGGACCCGGTGCCGAGGCACGTGGCGACCATCAGTGCCGCGGGCTCACACCAGTATTCACATCGGAGGCTTAACTCACTCCCCGCGCAACCAGTCTAAAAGCCTCCGGTCTCCGAAACTCTGACCCGCCGGAGGCGTAAGACGAAGGAGCTGTTCCCGAAGGGTTACAAAAATGATGCAGACCGAACAGCTTGCCACGCAACTTACCAACTCTCGCGGAAGACAGATAAAGTTTACGCCGGAGAGACTCCAGCAGATCAGGAATCTCGTTGAGCGAGGAAAGAGCCGAGAGGAGATTGCCGAGTTGGTCGGCGCGACCGTTGGTTCCCTGCAAGTCACCTGTTCAAGGTTGGGGATCAGTCTGCGGCGACCAGTTGTTTTTAACAACGGAATGGGTTTGCTGCGGCGAGGCGGACCCCATAATGGGACCAGCACGTATACCGCTAGTCGCCGTGTGGGTGTTCCGCCGATAAGCGGACAACCTCAACAAAATTCACAGTCGGGTCCAGTGGAGCAACCCCAAGCGACAACGCCGCACGAAGAGCGGGCGAGAACTGAGATGGGCTTGGCAAGCTTGGCCCTCAGGATGAAGTACAGAGCCTACGAGCGAACAAGTGAATTGCCCCTCACGCAAGACATGATCGGGCAACTAGCGTTCGAGGCACAGTTCCGGAACATGAGCATTGGTGAGTTCGTCGGTGAACTCCTTACAGCGATGATGAAAAGGGATCTTTTTCAACACGTGCTCGAGCCAAATTCCAAGCAACCATAGATTTCGCACGGCCATGGCGAGGTGTTCAGGCGATCTTCTTGCGCCGTCGCCACCAACCGAGAAGGCCACCGCTCGCCAAGATCAGGCCGGGAAGTCCAGCACCGGCGATGGGGCCGGGGACGGCCAGCGAAAAGCTCGCGTTAAACCTCATCTCATTCGTGCTCATGCTAACGACGTCGGTGCCGACCCGCTCCCAATCGGGCGCCAAGTTCGAATTTCGTATCCAGGTCTGAAGATCGCCGGCGAAGAGGGGCGGGATCGGCCCTGCTGCCGAGAGCCATAAAAAGGTCCCGGACGATAATTCAGCTTCTGGGCGGAAGAAGTAGTGATCTGCGGGCAGATCGACCGGTAGCAGGAAGCTCACCAAGATTTGTGTTTCCTGTCCGCTCGCAGGGCCTTCGCCGCCTGTGAATTGATTGGGTTTCGGAAATATACCATTGACGACGGTGTTCGCTACCATGAAGCTTGGATTCAGAGTGCTAGTCGAAAAACTAAGTGATCCATTGGAAGAATCGCGCGTGGCGGCAGCTATCTCCACGTCGGACGGCGAGTTAGTTCTAGAGACTACATTCCCGGACGGCGGGTTCGCTGAATCCGTGGGGAAAATATGATAGAACTCGATCTCCACCCTAGTGACGGTCGCCCCCGTCGGGATCAGGCCGGTGAAGGTGGCCTGATTGAGCGAGGTCTGCTGGCTGAGGATGAAGTCATCAGCGGTCTCAGTCTCAATTAGTCCGGGACTACTCGGTCGGGACGCTGTCCCGATACGACCGTCAGGAGCTCCGGTGCTGAAGCTGAATGTATCGGCCGCCGCAGGTAATGGCATCACCACCGCTGCGAACGTGAGCGCAGCAATTCCAGTCCGAGCCTTTAAGGGGATAAATGATTGGAGCGTCATGATCTTCCTCCGTCGCCTGTGTGGAAGATAGTCGCCGTCAACGACAGTAGAATGTCATGTTTAATGGTCCGGGGAAAGATGCGAGGCCCGCCAGGGCCGGTACTCTTCATCAACCGACGCCAAGGCGCTACTTATTTATGTGTGTGCCGGGGGCGGATGTACCTAGGCTGCACCTAAACCTAGCTCAATCCTCGCCTAACACCTTATGCCATCAGGATAATCTCGATTGGCTCCGGCTGGCCTTGAACCAGAGTCATCCACGAACTGGCCGCGTTGCGTGCCTTGCGAAAGACGTCGCCATCCGGCGTGTAATTCCAAATCTTGCGTTCGGTAATGCGCTCCCAAAACGTTCTCAGCCGCTTGAGCCGCCATTGCTTCGAGTTGCCGGCGATGATTGCGCAGTTGATGGCTCCGATGGAGACGCCCGTCACCCAATCGGGCTCGATGTCGGCCTCGCTTAAGGCTTGAAACACCCCCGCCTGGTAGGCACCCAGCGCGCCTCCGCCCTGCAGAACGAGGGCGATGCGATCGCACCTTTCAGGCTTCCAACCGCGCGCCAGCCGCTGGTAGTCAATGTCTGTGGCCGCGACATCCATGGAGCGCTCCCGCTGACGCCCGCACCATGGAAGACGCCCTATGACGCCATCATGACACCGAAATATCTTTGTCCGGCGCCGTTCGTCCGTCCGTCACATTGTCGCAAATTCTTGACCGCGGCACGGATCCGGCTGTGCGCTTCGCAATGTCTCAATCCACGACGATATTGTTCTTTTTGATGACCTCGCCCCAGCGCTGCGCTTCCGCCTGGATGAAGGCCGCCATCTCGGCCGGGCTGTTGCCGATCGGCTCGACGCTCGCGGTGCGGAACCTGGCCTGCACGTCCGGCGCCTTGATCACGTCGACCGCGGCTTTGGCGATCTCGGCGGTCAATGCCGGCGCTGTCTTCGGCGGTGCTGCGAGCGCGAACCAGCCGGTGGACACGAGGCCCGGCAAGCCGGCCTCGGCCGTGGTGGGAATCTCGGGCAGCACCGGCGAGCGGCGGGTATCGGCGATCGCCAAGATCTTCACCCTGCCGTCGCGGAAGGGCGGGCCGCCCGCCGCGATATTCCCGAAGAAGACGTCGACGTGGCCGCCGATCATGTCGTTGAGCACCAGCGTTTCGCCGCGGTAGGGCACGTGCACCATCTGCGTGTCGGTCATGCCCTGGAACATCATGGCCGTGAGATGGGGCGTGGCGCCGTTGCCTTGGCTGCCGAACGTCACTTTTCTCGGATTTGCCCTGACATAGTCGATCAGTTCCTTAAGCGAGGTCACCGGCAGCTCCTTGCGCACGATGACGACGTTCGGCACCGAGCCGACCACGGTGATCGGCACGAAGTCCTGGGGTTTGTAGGAGAGGTGCTTGTAGAGCGTCTGGTTGATCGCGAGCGGGCCCGGCGGGCTGAGCAACAGCGTGTAGCCGTCTGGCTCGGATTGATAAGCGAGGTCGGCGCCGATATTTCCCCCGGCACCGGTCTTGTTCTCGACCACGACCGGCTGTCCCCACTTGGCCTGAAGCTTCTCGCCTATAATACGGGCCAGCACGTCGTTGATGCCGCCGCCGGGGAAGGGAACGATGAACTTCACGGTGCGGGTGGGAAACGCGCTTTGTGCAGCCGCGGAGGTCGCAACGAGCGCCGCAAAGATTGCGGCGACCCATGCCGCGACGAGTCCCTTCATTCCTGCCTCTCCCGCTCCGATGCCGCCTCGCCGCCCGCCATCAAGGTTGGTAGCGTCCGCCGAAGGCCGGTTGGCTCTGGCCCAATCCGGGAAGCTCCCACACGCCCGCGCCGCCCGGATTCTTGTCGGCGCCGATATTGGCGTTGATCAGATACGGCCGGCGCGACGCAAGCGCGGCTCGTAACGCATCGGCAAGATCGGCGGCGCGGTCGACGTTCACGCCCGCGATGCCGGCCGAGCGCGCCATGGCCGCAAAGTCCGGATTGTAGGGTGCGCCGGTGTCGGGGTGGCGGAAGTCGGTCGCCAGCTCGCGACCGCCGAGATAACCGCGCTGCAATCCGCGGATCGAGGCATAGGCGAAGTTGTTCCACACCACCCAGATGACCGGCAGATCGTATTCGACCGCGGTTCCCAGCACGCTCGCGTGCATGAAGAAGGCGCCGTCGCCACACACCGAAACGCAAGGCCGCTCGGGTGCCGCGAATTGTGCGCCCAAAACGCCGGCGACGCCGAATCCCATCGGGCCGAAACCCATCGATCCGATGAGCGAATCCGGCCGCCTCGGATTGCAGAACTGGATCAGCCAGTTGTGGTGGACGCCGATGTCGCTCACCAGAATGGCGTCCTCCGGCAGCACTTTGTCGATCTCGTGGGCGGCGCGCTGGGGATGGATCGGCGAGGCATCCTCGACAAATCCCGGCGCGATGAACGCGTTCCATTCGCGGCGATAGCCCTCGATGGTGTCGAGCCATTTCGCGCGCGTTGCGGCCGCGTCTGCAAGCCCGTCACGCGACTCGAGCTCCGCCAGCACTTGGTGGAGAAAGGTGCGCACGTCCGCCATCAGGCCGAGCGCGACCGGATAGTTGCGGGCGATCTCGTCGGGGTCGATGTCGACGTGAATGAGCCTGGTGGGCGGGATCGTGAACGAATAGCCCGGCAGCCACGAGCTCGACGTGCGGTCGTCGAAGCGCACGCCGAGCGCAAGCAGCACGTCGGCGGTGCGCGCGGCGTGGTTGGCCTGATAGGGACCGTTGCGGGCGATGAGACCGAGCGCCAGGGGATGGCGGGAATCGATGGCGCCGGTGCCGCTCGCCGACCACGCGACCGGAATGCGCAAGCGTTCCGCCACTCGCAACAAGTCCGCCGCCGCGCCGCCGTATTTGACGCCCTGGCCGACCAGGATGACCGGCCGCTTGGCCGTGAGCAGCATGTCGACGGCTTTCGCCACGCCGTCGGGATCGGCGCCGCAGCGGCAGGAAATGTTGGCGTTCCACTCTTCCGGCTTGGGGGTTTCCTCGGCGGCGGCTTCCTTGAAGATGTCGAAGGGAACATCGAGCACGACCGGCCCCGGCCGCCCCGTCACCATGGTCTTCCATGCTTGACGGATTGCGAGCGGGACCATGTCGCCGCGCGTGGGCTGGAATACGCGTTTGCAGTAGGCGCGCACGGTGGACGGAAAGTCCGCCTGATAATGGCGATAGAGTTCCTGAAACGCGCCGCGGTTGAATTGGCTGGTCGGCACGTTGCCGGTCACCGCCAGGAACGGCACGGAATCGAGATAGGAGTTGGCGAGCGCAATCGGCAGATTGGCCGAACCCGGACCGCAGGAGGTGAACGTCGCCGTCGGCTTGCCGCCGACGCGGTAGTACACGTCCGCCATGAAGCCGGCGACGCTCTCGTGGTGGACGGAGACGGTTTTGATGTCGTCGGAGCGTTCGTACAGCGCGTCGATGAAGCCGATATTGCCGTGGCCGCACAGGCCGAAGACGTAGGGCACCTTTTCCCGCACGAGATAATCGACGATCACCTGACCGCCGTCGAGCATGTTCTTGGACATGGGCGTTGGTCTTCGCTGTTATTCCGGTTTGATATTCGCGTCCCTGATGATCTTGGTATAGCGCGCCAGCTCCGCCTTCAGGTAGGCCTCCCATTCTTCGGGTTGCGTGGCGAGCGGCTCCATTCCCTGCGAATCGAGCTGCGCGACGACGTCGGGCGCCGCGACCGCCTTCGCCACCTCGTCGCGCAGGCGCTTGGCGATCGCCGGCGGCGTGTTGCTCGGCGCGAGAATCCCGAACCAGCCGGAAATCTCGTAATCGGGCACGCCCGCTTCCATCACGGTCGGCACCTCGGGCAGCGCGGGCGAGCGCTTGGTGCTCGTGACCGCGAGCGCGGTGACCTTGCCGGCCTTGGCCTGCGTGACCATGACCGGCATGGCGTCGAACATGCCGTCGATATGGCCACCGAGGAGATCGTTGAGCGCCGGCCCCGCTCCCTTGTAGGGCACGATGGTCAGCTTGATCCCGGTCTTGGCCTTCAACAGCTCGGTCGCCAGGTAGAGCGAGCTCCCTGTCCCGCCGCCCGCGCCGAACGCGAGCTTTCCCGGATTTCTGTTGGCGTGGTCGATCAGCGCGCGCACGCTTTTGATCGGCAGATCATTGCGCACGACCAGGATCAGCGGTCCGGTTGCCACTTGGGTGACGGGCGTGAGCCTGATGAGGTCGAATGGATAGTCCGGATGCAACGGCTGGGTGATCAGCACGCTGGTCGAAATGAAGAACAGCGTGTGGCCGTCGGCTGTAGAGCCCGTGAGTTCCCGCAACGCCGGAATGAAATTGCCGCCGGCTTTGTTCTCGACGAAGACCGTCGTGCGGAGGTTCTCGCTCATCTTCTGCGCGACGAGCCGCGCCATCACGTCGGTCGCACCGCCGGCTGCCAGCCCGACGAGGAGGCGGATCGGCTTGCCGGAAAGGTCCTGCGCCGTGGCCGCCGGCGGCGAAGGGCAGAGCAACACCGCGCAGGCGACGAGGCCCAACACCGTCCGACGTTGCATGCGGTCCTCCCTCGCTATGCGTCAGGCACGGCTTTCGCTCATCACCGTGATGCGGTGAGAGCGCGGCTCATTCCGGCTTGATGCCATGGGCATCGATGAACTTCGTCCAGTTTGCGATCTCGTTTTCGAGCTTCGTTTTCAGCGCATCGCCGGGGGCGTAGCCCGGCTCGATATCGAGATTGGCCAACCGTTCCCGCACGCGCGGATTCGACAGGGTGGTCGAAACGGCCTTGTCCAGTTTAGCCTTGATGGCGTCCGGAACTCCTCTGGGAGCGAAGAGTCCGAACCAGAAGCGCAGGTCCACGTCCGCGGTCTTGACCCCGGCTTCTTTGAGCGTCGGAACGTTCGGCAGGACGGGTGAACGCTCGGCGCTGGTGACCGCGAGTCCCTTGATCTTGCCCGCTTCGATGAGGCCCTTCGCAACCTGGATCGACGCCATGTTGAGGGCCACGTGCCCGGCGATCACGTCGTTCATGGCAGGCCCGCCGCCCTTGTAGGGGACGTGAACCGCCTCCATTCCCGTGGCCGCCTTTATCACTTCAAACGTCAGATGCGAGACACTGCCGATACCGGCGGAGGCATAATTCATTTTCTGCGGCACCTTACGTGAATAGGCGATGAGTTCGTTCACCGAATTGGCTTCCACATTGTTGGCGACTGCCAGAACCAGCGGCGATGTCGCGGCCGTTGCGATCGCGTCGTAGTGCTTGACCGGATCGAAGGAGGAGGAGGTCTTCTTATAGAGGGCTTGGCTGATCCCGATCGCGTTTTCCGCCATAAGGAGCGTGTAACCGTCCGGGTCCGACGCCGCGACGTAGTTCCAAGCGATGTAACCGCCCGCGCCGGGCTTGTTCTCGATGACGACGGACTGGCCCAGCGCCTCTCCCAATTCTTGCGTGATCTGGCGGGCAAACGTGTCCGTCGCCCCGCCGGGCGGGAATGCGACCACCAGCCGGATCGGCCGGTCGGGATAGGAGGAGGGGCTCTGCGCCTGCGCCGAGATCGCGGTGGTGAGCACGGCGGCCACAATCGACCACCAGCGAAAGCGATTGCGCATGATCCGCCTCTAGGTTGCGTTGGCCGGCGCATTGCCCGCTGAGCCGGAGTCCCATTGGATCACGCGCCGGCGTCTGCGTCGACGGGGTCGGACCTCGCAGCAAACACTTTATCGTCGCAGGGGGTCGCTTACATATTCGCAAGCAGCCAGTCGCCGATGTAATCGACGCCGAGCTGGCGGTGATCGACCTGGCAGTGCTCAGCGCCGCCGTCCTCGGCGGTGAAAATCTTCATGTGCTTGCGCGTCGAGCCGACCCGCTCGTAGAGTTTTTTCGCCTCCGCGAGCGGCACGATCCGATCGTTCTCGCCGTGCAGCACGAGAAACGCGCATTCGATCCGCTGTGCGACGCCCTCGAGCGTGAACTTCTTCGCCCATTCGAGCGCGGTCTCGTTGTCGGGCGCGCCCACCACCCAGCGGAATTGGAAGATCGAGGTGGAGCTCGTGCGCGGATCGGCCGCGAGCTTGGCCTTGTTGTCGGCGACCCAATCATAAATGTTCCAATGCATGGCGCCGAACGCGACTGCCGCGGCGTAGCGCTTCTCGAAGGCGGCAATGCGCGGCGCGTGATAGCCGCCGAAGCTGTAGCCCATGACCGCGACGCGTTTGGGGTCAACCTCCGGGCGAGAGGCGACGTAGTCGTAAGCCGCGGTGCCAGCGACCTCGTAGTCGTGACGACCGTGGATGTTTCGCAGCCGCAGCGCCTCGGCCTGGCCGGGCCCGTCAATGGCGAGCGTGTTGATCCCGCGCTTGGCGAAATCGAGGCCGGCAAAGATCACGCTCATTTCCTTGGCGTTGTCCATGCCGTCGAAGAGGACGACGGTGGGGCGCCGGCCGCTGCCCGCGCCGCGCACGAAATAGGCGGGCAGGCTCGTTCCCTCGTAGGGCACCTCGACGCGCTCGATCTCGGGATAGAGGCGCTCCATCGCGGCGTGATAGGCGCGCAGCGCCTTGCGATACATCGCCATCTTCTCCGCGCCGGGCGGGATGAAGCGCTCGGCGCTGTAGTAGTAGTTGCCCGCGCGCATGTAATGGTGGCCGGCGGTGATGGGGCGCCCTTCCGCCGCGGCGGTGTCGGCGACGCCGGCGATGCGGTCGGCCATCGCCGCCCATTCCTCGCGCCAAACCCGATCGAGGTCGGCTTCCGCGGCGCGCGCCTCGAGCCGCCGGCCGACGCGCTCGACCTCATCCATCGCAACGGCGGCGTAAGGCACCATGCCCTTGACGATCTGCATGGCGTTGCTCCAGCGCAGATTGCCGGGAAAATGCACGGCCCAACTATTTGCTGCCGCCGGCGCGCTGTCATCCTCGGTCATTCGCTTGGTTCCTCCCTGGCCAATACATGCGGCAGTACAATTTGGATCCGGCGACGTTCCGATCAGACTTGGCGGGATAACTGCGCGCATCACGGAGAAACGCATGCGCGCCTGCTTTTCCCCGCCCCGTATTGGCGTTATCCTGACGCTTCGGGGCTAGCCTCCGAGCGCGGGCGTAGTTCAGTGGTAGAACGACAGCTTCCCAAGCTGTATGTCGAGGGTTCGATTCCCTTCGCCCGCTCCAACATACCGCTGCATAACTCACCGTACATCTTATCGAAAAGATAGCCTCGCGGCGCAATAACGCAGTTCAAGGAGATCACCCTTGCTGATTGATTGGCACGTCCACATCAACGACCCCAAATATCTCGGTCCGCCGTATTGGCGGCATCCTGTTCCAATGTCGGTCGAACACGCGTTGGCGGCTCATGAGCTCGCTGGTCTCGACAAAACCGTGATCAGCAATGCGGTGCACTATATCCGGTTCTGCAAGACTATGGGTGAAACCGTCGCCGCGCTGGAAAGCTCGAACCGCTATCTTGCAAAGTGCCGCGATCAGCATCCGGACAAGTTCGTGGCGATGGCGACCTGCGTGCCCGGCGGGGGCGATGAGTGCCTGAAGGAGTTGGAGCGGGCGGTGAAGCAGGACGACGCGCGCGCGGTCATCATCAACTCGAGCCACCACGGTCATTATCCCGATGAAGACGCGGCAAAGCCATTCTTCAAGCTGGTGACCGACCTCGATATTCCGGTCTTCGTCCATCCAGGTGACGCAACCACTCCCGCCATGGCGGACTATCGGCTGGCGTCAAGCGTGGGTCGCCCGGCCGACAACTGCCTTGCGCTGGCGCGCCTGATTGTACGCGGCATCTACGAGCAGTTTCCCACCCTCAAGCTCGTCGGCAGTCACCTCGGCGGCGGTATTTGCGAAGTCATCGGGCGCATGGACTACGCATACGAGCTTCTCGACTTCTCTGTTTTCCTCGGCAGCTACGAACCGATGCTCATCAAACATTCGCCAAGTCACTATTTGAAGAAAATGTATTTGGACTCTGCCTGCTACGCGCCCTTCGCCGCCGAGATGGTCCTCAAGACAATTGGCGAAGATAACTTCTTGTTCGCCACCGACTCGCCCCCGATGGTTCCGCTCAAGATGAAGGGCTTCAACATGATGAGCAAGATCGGGATGACTTTACAGCAGTACAACAAGGTTATGGGCGGCAATGCGGCCCGCCTGCTCAAACTTAACTGACCGCCTTGGAGAGAATGGTTGCCGCTCACCCGCTAGCACGAGGCACGGCTAGCTTCGTTGGTAGGAGGAGGAAAAGGCAGGCAGGACAATACAATGAAAAAGGCAACTGCCCTTTGCTTGGCGCACATCGCGATGGCCGCAACCGGTTTGCCGGCTCTGGCAGATGGCGTGAGTGCGTCCGACTACCCGAACAAGAGTATTCGAGTCGTGGTGCCGTTCGCGGCAGCCGGCGTCACGGACATTGTCACTCGCATCCTGTTTGACCAGATCGGGCAGCGCCTCGGCCAACCCGTTATCGTCGATAATCGGCCAGGCGCAGGCGGCAACATCGCGGTCGATCAGGTCGCCAAGTCTTCGCCTGATGGCTATACGCTGGTCGTTGCCGATCCATCCAGTTCGTTGCCCGCCAACGTCACGCTCTTTCCCAAGCTCACCTTCCATCCGGTAAAGGATTTGGTCCCGATTGCTATATTCGGAACCACGGGTGCAGTGGTGATCGTGACCAATTCGCTGCCGGCAAAATCCATTCAGGAATTTGTTTCCTTAGCGAAGAGCAAGCCGGGAGAATTGACTTACGGTTCTACGGGAAACGGTACGCCGGGCCATCTCAACGGCGCGCTGTTCTCAAGGCTCGCCGGAATAAAAACCGTCCATGTACCCTATCGCGTTGGCGGGCAAGGCACGACAGATCTCATTGCCGGCCGGATTTCATTTTGGATCGCTCCCATCCCTACGAGACTGCAGCAGGTCAATAACGGAGAGCTTCGTGCGCTTGCCGTAGCGGGAAATACCCGATCTGCCGATCTGCCCGGCATCCCGACGATCAAGGAGAGCGGTATCGGTGATTTTGATGCTTCGACCACATACGCGCTCTTCGCTCCAAAAGGAACGCCGCCAGAGATTGCCGATAAGCTTTACATGGAAATCAAGCGGGCATTGGAGAATGAGGACGTCCAACGGCGATTCCGCGCCGCGGGGGTTGAGCCCAAGCTCGGTGGTGGAGCCGACGTGACGAGGCTTCTAGAAACGCAAATCCCGTTATGGGCGAGCGTCATAACGGGTGCCGGCATCACGATCGATTGAAAGACAGTCGCTCCAGAACGGCAGCTCCCCAAGCCATGTCGGGGGTTCGATTCCTTCGCCCGCTCCAACTCTCTGCGTCGCCATCATTTTTCCCCAGCCTCCAGTAAGACTACGCGCCTGCAAGCGTGGCCATCTGCGAGGCCGGAGGAAGATCGTATGCTGCCGCTGAGAATCGTCTGCCCGTTGGCCATGTTCATGATCCTGACCTCTGGGGCTTCTGGGCAGGACGTCGACGATGCGTCGTTCGGGAATCTTGCGAAGCAATGTCAAATGAGAGCGTCAGTTGCGGCATCTTCAAGAGCAGCCAAGATCAAAGACGAGGCTATTGCGCAGCATCAGGCCTTCAATGGAAGCCGTGTCGACCGGGCAGGACGAATGGTCTTTTTTGGACACTCGGAAGCGGAGAGCGACCAGGAAACAGACGGCAACGTTTCTGCGCGACAGATCCCATGGCGTCAGGTTTTGGAATATTGGGAAAAACTCAATGACAGGAAAATAGGGGAAGGCGCCGGGGGTGCGCTCCAAGTGTGGTACTATCCCGGTGCTCTTAGTGACGACCCGCCATCCGTTCTCCATCGGAAAAAAATTCAGCTACGGCGTCTCTTGAAATTCATATCAGGACTCGATCTGTCGCAAATGGGGCCGGAGTCCGCCGACCTACGAGAAGCTCTGCAACAAAGCGTAATCCGCAGTAGTATAAGCGACGTTGCGTGGTCAGCCGCCTTCGTATCTTCCATTATGCGCGCTGTCCCCCTCGCCGAGGAAACCGAGTTCTCCTATGACGCAAGTCACGTGACCTATATCACCTCCGCCGTTGAACAATCCCTGAGAGATTTGGTCGGCGGCGAGAGCACCAGCTTTTACCGTGCTTGCGATCCCGACACGACCAAACCTCGGATTGGTGATCTATTTTGCTATCACAGGCACATCGAAGGTACACCACACCCGTACGCTCAAAGAGGGGCGTCCCTGTTCAAGTCGCTTTTCCGCGATATAGCGAAAGGTGAGGAACCCATCAGCCGCAGTCACTGCGACATCGTTGTTAGGGTCGACAACGATTCCAGTAAAGTCACTGTGATAGGAGGCAACGTCCAGAATTCCGTGACCGAAAAGGTACTTAACCTAAATAAAAAAGGCGTTCTTTCTACAGCTCAGGGAAGCACTGTGTGCGATAGCTACAACCCTGATAAACCCACGTCGGGTGGCGAGCCCAATTGCAATCCGAATAGGCAGAAGTGGTTCGTGCTCCTACAGGCAGCGATCTGATAGACCGCGCGTCTCTTTCACTCGGCGACGATTAGCGCATCGAGCGCCGTGGCGCCACCTCTCTTGGCGTGGACCATCAGCGGGTTGACATCGATCTCGACAACGCCGGGCGTGGTCTGCATCAGCCGGCCGAGAGCGAGGACGGCCTTCGCCACCGCTTCGACGTCGACGGGCGGCGCGCCCCGGAATCCGGTGAGCAGCTTCGCCGCGCGCAGCCTGTGCAGCGCCTCGACGATCTGCGTTTCGTCGGCATCGACCGGCAGAAGCTCTACGTCGCCCAGCGCCTCGACCCAAATGCCGCCGAGCCCCACCAGTAGCACCGTCCCCCACGCGGGATCGCGTTTGGCCCCGATCATCAGTTCGAGGCCCCTGGGCGACATGGTCTCGACCAGGCAGCCGTCGAGCGTCACGCCGGGCGCCACGCGTTCGACGTTTTGTTGTATCGTCTCCCAGGCCGCGCGCAGCGCCGCCTCGTCAACCAAATCGAGCATGACGCCGCCGGCTTCGGTCTTGTGCGGCAGCGCCGCGGCTTGTGCTTTCAAGGCCACCGGATAGCCGACACGCTTGGCGACAGCGACGGCGTCGTCCGGGGCGCGGGCAAGCTCGCCATCGGGCACGCGGATGCCGGCTGCCGAGAGGATTTTCTTGCTCAACCACTCCGGTTGCGTGCCCTTGCCGAGCCTCGGCATGCCTGCAAACGGAGCGGGATTGGCGGGCACGCGGGCGCGGGCGAGCGAGCGTCCATACCGTGTATAGAGCGTGATCGCGCGCAGCATGCGGTCCGAGGAACGCGAAAACACCGCGGGACTTTCGTTGACGGCCTGCACGATGTCGGGAGGGAGCGGCCAGGTATCGCCGAGCGCCACCATCACCTTGGGCTTGGGTGAATCCGCCATGCCCTTGTTGAAAGCCACTGCCACCCCGGCGTAGCTCATCGGAAACGAGATGAACAGCATCCCGACATTGGGATCGTCGAGCAGCGCCTTGACCGCGATCGGCAGCGCGTCCGGCGAGAAGCCGGCAGTCACGTCGAGCGGGTTGCCATAGTTTCCGTACGCCGGCAGCACCTCGCGGACCTTCTTCAGCGTGGCCGCATCGAGCGCGGGAAGCTCGAGACCGGCTTCGTCGGCGAAATCGTTGGTCAGCGCCACGTACGCGCCCGAAGCGGTGAGAATGCCGGGCCCTTTGGTGGGAGGGACCGGATAGCGCACCAGGAGCTCGACCAAGTCCATCATCTCATCCATGCTGTGAACCACGACGGCGCCGGCGTCCTCGACCTGGGTGCGTATCGTGGCGAAATCGCCGATCAGCGCGCCGGTGTGCGACTGCGCGGCCTTGCGCGCCTTGGCGCCGCGGCCCGCCTGCATCAACACGATTGGCTTGCCGGCGGCGCGTGCGCGGCGGCAGGCGGCGAGGAAGTCCTGAGGCCGGCGAATTTGCTCGCAGTAGATCGCGATCACGCCGGTGGAGCGGTCGTCGGTCAGGAATTCGAGGAAATCGGTGCTTTCGAGCCCCGCCTCGTTGCCGGTCGAGATCAC
>Ga0310916_10001516_pt1 | contig 13879 bp, 14 predicted proteins | sample GREbulkMGLF176_FD_203444 | JGI IMG/M metagenome (GOLD analysis project Ga0310916, IMG submission 203444) | Lab enrichment of tropical soil microbial communities from Luquillo Experimental Forest, Puerto Rico - GRE.bulkMG.LF176 | ecosystem: Environmental > Terrestrial > Soil > Tropical forest >...
TTTTCACTCGCGCCGGTGCTTGCAACAGTCAGGCCAAAGACGCCGCACACGGCCGTGCCCTGGATTCCTCGGAACTTCGTCGGGCGCCCGTTGATTGCATCCGCAGCGACACGGCCTTGACGATTCGCGGGTCCGGCGAGGGGGATGACGGTCGGCTGGCCAGTGATCACGTCGTGTGTCTCGATGGCGTCGCCGACGGCCCAAATGTGAGTATCGCTGGTCCGCATTTGATCATCTACCCGAATGCCACCGCGCTCGCCAATGTCGAGTCCGGCGGTTTTTGCGAGTCCGGTTTCGGGACGAACACCAATCGCCAGGATGACCATATCGCCGGTGTGCTTGGCGCCAGACTTCGTGTTCACAACGATGGCTCCGTCGGGCCCAGAGTCGAAGCCTGCCACGCCGTTCCCCAGCGCAACGCTCACACCGTTTTTCTCCAGTTGCTGTCGCACCGGGGCCGCCATCTCGGGATCGAGCGGCGGCATTACCTGATCGAGCAGTTCAACCACCGTCACTCCGAGTCCCCGATGGACGAGGTTCTCCGCCATCTCCAGTCCGATAAAACCTGCGCCGATGATGATGGCGCGCTGCGCTTTTTTTTCTGCGATCCACTCGCGAATCCGGCGGCTGTCGGGAATCGTCCGCAGCACGAAAATGCCCGGCAGATCGATCCCCGGCAGCGGCGGACGCACGGCTGCAGCTCCTGGCGCGAGAACAAGGGCATCGTAAGGCTCGCGATAAACCCGACCCGTTTCGAGTTGCTTTACCTCAATCTCGCGACCGGTGCGGTCGATGGCTGTGACTTCATTTCGCGTGCGAACTTCAATGTTGAAACGATCCCGAAACAGCGCAGCGTTCGCGACGAGCAGCTTTCCCTCGTCCTTGATGACGTTGCCGACGTAGTAAGGGAGCCCGCAGTTAGCGAAGGAGACATATGGGCCGCGGTCGATCACGGTGATTGTTGCGTTTTCATCGAGACGCCGGCAGCGCGCGGCGCACGAGGCTCCACCGGCGACGCCGCCAACGATGATAATGCGTCTGACTGTTTTCATGGGTGCGGTTGCGTTCACGAATTGAGGGCGTCCAGAGCTATCCATAATCGCCCCATCCAGCCCTCGGAACTAGCAAAAAGCCTCAAAGAGGCAGGCGTGTCTACCCGGCAAGCCCGCTCTGCCTGGGCTAGCCCCTTTGCTATTTGCTAGCGGCTTTCGCCGCTTGCGAGCTTCGCCCGATAGGAGTCAAGGATTACGGCCAGGATGATGACGCCGCCGGTGATCATTTGCCGTACGAAATCCCCGACGCCCATCAAGATCAGGCCATCCGCGAGTACCCCAATGAGGCACGCGCCGAGGAAGGTGCCAATCAGTGAGCCGCGTCCGCCGCTCAGACTGGTGCCGCCGATGATCACAGCTGCGATAGCGTTAAGCTCGAAACCGCTGCCGAGGATCGGGCTGGCGATCGTCAGCCTTGCCATATAGACGATGGCACCGATCCCGACGGTGAGTCCCGAAATCACGAAGGCGGCGACCTTGTAGGAGAAGGTGTTATGACCGGACAGCCGCACCGCTTCCTCGTTGTTGCCGATGGCGTAGATAAGGCGGCCAAAAACCGTCCGGGTCAATATCGCCCAGCCGAGCACGACAAGCACCAGGGCGACGAGAAAGATCGCAGGGGCGCCAAGCACGGTTGCGGTACCGAAATCGTTGAACTGGTTAGGAAATTCAAAGAGCGTCCGGGCGTTTGTCACCTCAAGCGCCGCGCCGCGCGCAATATTCAGCATGCCGAGCGTTACGATGAAGGATGGCACACCCCAGAAACTGGCGATGAATCCATTCACGAATCCGCAGGCCATGCCGACCGCGATACTGGTGAGCACGGAGAGGGCAATCGCGACGGGAACGGGCAGAGTTGCGCTTTTCAGAACGAGGCCGGCCACCATTGCGGCGAACGCCAGCACAGAGCCGACCGAAAGATCGATCCCGCCAATCAGAATAACGAATGTCATGCCGGTCGCCATAATCAGGTTAATCGTCACCTGAGTGAGAATATTGGTGATATTTGATTCATCGGTGAAGTGCGGAGCGAAGGCCGAGAATACGGCGACCATCACGAGAAGAGCGACCCCGATCCCGGCTTCACGAAGCACACGCTGTACCAGCGTGAACCTGCCGGGTTCGGCGCCGCCAATGTCCGTGGCTGGCCCAGTTGTTCCACTGGAACGGAGTTGGTGATCATCGGCGTTCATCTCAGGGTTTGTGTTCTCTCGCGTTTCCCGCGCCCCCGCTCCAGGCAAGGGACAGAATTTGCTCCTCGTCAAACTCATTGCGGTGGACCTCGCCTGCGAATTGCCCGCGCCAGAGCACGAGGATCCGGTCGCACAAGGCTACGAGTTCGGGAATTTCCGAGGACACAAACAATATCGCCTTTCCCTGGGCGGCGAGCCGCCGAAGAAGATGATGAATTTCGGCCTTGGCGCCGACATCAATCCCGCGCGTCGGCTCGTCCAGCATCAGCACTGAGGCATCCCGATAAAGCCACTTGGCGATGACCAGCTTTTGCTGGTTGCCGCCGGAAAGGTCTCGCACCGGCTGCTCTAAGGAGGCAATCCGCATATCGAGTTTACCGACAAAATCTTGCGATAGGCTCTTTTCCGCCCCAGAGCGCAGCAGTCCGGCCCGGGAAATTCGCGAGAAATCGGTTAACGTCAGGTTGGCGCGCACCGGCATGGGTAGTATCAATCCCTCCTCCTTCCGGTTCTCGGTCAAAAGACAAATGCCATGCCGGACAGCCTCCCCGGGATTGTCGACGGACACGCGATGGCCATCACGATAGATTTCTCCGCTGTCAGGCCGGTCAGCGCCGAAGATCGCACGGAGCAATTCCGTGCGCCCGGAGCCTACGAGTCCCGCAAGCCCGACGATTTCGCCATACTGCACGGCGAGAGACAAGCCGTGCGGGCTGCCGTGGACACGTAGATCCTGGAGACGAAGCGCCACGGCCCCTTTGGACGCTCGCGCGGCTGTGCGGTCGGTCGACAGCGCTTCGGCCAGCTGACGGCCTACCATCAGGCGAACGATCTGCGGCGGAGTTGTCTCCGCAACGGCAAGGGATGCCACATGTCGCCCGTTGCGAAGGACGGTGACGGCGTCGCATAGCTCAAAAATCTCATTGAGATGGTGCGAGACGTAGATGACCGAGACCCCGGAGGAGCGCACGTCTCGGATGATTTTGAAGAGCCGCCTGATTTCGCGCGGAGTGAGGGTGGCGGTCGGCTCGTCGAGAATGAGCAACTTACTGGCGGATGATAGCGCCTTGCCGATCTCAAGCAACTGGCGCTGCGCGACGCCTAGGCGCTCGACCCGCGTACGTGGATCCACATCGAGTCCGACTTGCTTAAGCAGGTCCGCAGACCGCTCGTAGAGAGACCTGTAATCGAGCAATACGCCATGCCGCCGTGGCAGCCTGTCAAAGAGCAAATTTTCCGCTACGGAAAGGTAAGGGAGGAGGTTGAATTCTTGGTAAACAACCCGGATCCCAGCCCGCAAGGCATCCAGCGGCGATTTCGGCCGGTATGACGTACCACAAAATTCCATATGCCCTGCATCGGCCGCATAGCTCCCGCAGAGTACCTTGATGAGGGTCGATTTACCAGCGCCGTTCTCGCCAACCAGCGCATGGATCTCATCCTGGGCGACAACAAAACCCACCGAGTCCAGCGCGGTTACGCCGGGAAAGCGCTTAGTCAGCGCTTTTAATTCAAGCAGCGGCGGCCGGAACCGCCCGCCGCCGCTTTGTGGCTCAGAATCCACTCGCTGTCACAAGCTTGATAGGGGTCTTGATCCAACCCTCAAGTTTCTCGCCCTGGAGGGCCTTCATCGCGTAGTCTGTTCCGTTGGCTGCCATTTGGCTCCCGAACTGGTCGATCGTGGCAATCATCTTGCCCTCTTTAAGGAGTGGCTGAACTGCTGGAATGTTATCGAAGCCAACCACCTTGATCTTTCCAGACTTGCCTGCTGCGTCAATCGCCTTCACGACGCCGAGCGCCATCGAGTCGTTGGCTGCCATGACTCCCTGAATGTCGGGATGAGCTGTCAGCATGTTCGAAAAGACGCTATTGGCTTCCTCGGTCTCCCAATGCGCGGTCCGGGAGTCGAGCAGGTCGAGCTTTCCTTCCTTGACTGCGTCGTCGAATCCGAGCTTGCGTTGTATGGCGTTGTCGGCGCCCGGATTCCCTTCTAGGATGACGACTTTTCCACCGGGCCCAAGCGCCTTGGCCAGTACATCACCGGACATCTTCGCGCCGGCGCGATTATCGGGGCCCACAAACGCGAGTGAGACGCCCGCCTGCTTTTTTGCTGCCTCGTCCAGTGCGACGTCGATATTGATAACCACGATACCGGCCTTAATCGCACGTGCGAGCGGCGGTACCAGGGCGCGAGAGTCTGCCGGTGCCACAACGATCGCATTCACCTTTTTCGTGATAAAGTTTTCGACCGCGGCGATCTGGGTGTCGATGTCAGTTTCCGAATGCATCCCGACGGGGACAAGCGTCAGGTCGCCGCGTTGTTCGGCGTGCTTCACGGCTCCTTCCTGCATGTCCTTAAAGAACTCGTTTGCGAGCGACTTCATAACTAGCCCGATAACGGGCTTCTCGGCGGACCGGGCAGGTGCCGGAATGAGACCGAAGGAGAACGCCAGGGCCGAGAGCCCTAGCGCATGACTGATTCTGGAGAGGCGAACTCTCATAAGCTTTCGGGGGTTGATTGAGTTGGAGAACGCTGCCTTGACGTTAGAAATAGGGTGTCACAGCAAACGCTTGCTTGATCTTCAGCCTTTCCCCACTCCCTTGTCAATTTCTTACGCGATTATCAGGGCGTCTGGCACCTCACTTCCGGGAAGAGTTCGGCGGCGCGCTCGATTCGCGGACGATGATTTCCGGAGGAAGTACGAGCTGGCGAAAGGGGCCTTTGCCTCGTCTGCCGATACATTGAATGAGTGTATTCGCAGCCAGTTCGCCAAGCTGGCCAATCGATTGCGCGATCGTGGTGAGCGCGGGGTGCACATACCGCCCCAGCTCGATTCCGTCAAAGCCGACTACAGACAAGTCTTGCGGTACTCGTAAACCCTTCTCGGCTGCACAGCGGAGGAGGCCGATACCCATCAAGTCATTGCTGGCAAACACGGCCGTCAAGCCCGGTCTTTGCAGGAGACGTGCTGCAGCCTGGTAGCCTCCCTCGCTACTGAAGTCAGATTCCATAACCCAGCGCTGCCGGCATGGTAGCGTCGCCTCTGCCAGAGCACGCCGGTAGCCCGCTAGACGCTCTGTGCTGGCGGTCGTGTTGGAAGGACCGGCGATGCAGCCGATCGTTTTGTGCCCGAGGTCGATAAGATATTTTGTTGCGAGGTAGCCGCCCTCTTCATGATCGATCTGTACCAGGTCAGCTTCCAGTCCAGGCAGGGCGCGGTCGATGACCACCAGGGGAACCGGGGAGGCTCGCAACCGCTTGGCCAGGGTTTGGGGTGCACCGGCGGATCCCACGATGAGCCCATCAATTCGCTTTTCTAAAAGCACGCGAAGCTGCGCCTCCTGCCTGGCTGGCTCATCGTTAGAATTGCAAAGGAACACAGAATACCCGTTACGGTAGCACCCCTCTTCGATGCCATGTGCCAGCTCGGAAAAGAAAGGATTGGTATTGTTCGAAATGAGTAGTCCGACGGTGAGCGTTGTCTGGTGGCGTAACGAACGGGCAATCGCGCTTGGCAGATAGTTCAAGCGTCGAATAGCAGATTCGACCTCGGTTCGCGCCTCGTCGCTGACCGGGCGGGTTTTATTAATTACATGCGACACCGTCGTGTACGAAACGCCGGCTAAGGCTGCGACATCTTTGATTGTGGCCATGAATAGTCTGATTTTGGGGGAGGCGAGTGCTTGCTGCTACTTGTCCTGGGGGAGAAAGATAGTCCCAATTTATTATCTGTTTTACTGAAAAAGTCGAAGCAACACATTTTCTACCGACAGATTCGGGCGAATTGACCGGGGCCTTTTGGGAGTAGAGGATGAATCTCTATGCGCTATCGCAAACTCGGGAAAACAAACTTAGAGGTCTCTGAGGTCAGCCTCGGAGCTTGGCAGATCGGGGAGGGGTGGGGCAGCGTCTCTGACGAAGATGCGATTCAAACCCTGCACGCGGCGCTCGATCATGGCGTCAACTTTATCGACACTGCGGACGTGTATGGCGACGGCCGCAGCGAACGATTTATTGCTCGGGTGCTAGCGGATCGAAAAGAGGAAGTGCAAGTGGCAACAAAAGCCGGCCGCAGGCTCAACCCGCACGTCGCAGCGGGCTTTACTCGAGAAAATCTGACCGCTTTCATTGAGCGGAGCCTCAAGAACCTCCGGCGCGAGACATTAGATCTCGTGCAACTGCATTGCCCGCCGACAGAAGTTTACTATCGCCCCGAAGTCTTCCAGGTGCTTGACGGGCTGAAAGAGGCGGGCAAGATCCGCAACTATGGCGTCAGCGTCGAAAAAGTCGAGGAGGCTCTGAAAGCCTCCGAGTACCCCGGGGTTGCGACGGTCCAAATTATCTTCAACATGTTTCGGCAGCGGCCCGCCGATTTATTTTTTCCGCTTGCTCAGAAACGCGATGTAGGGATCCTGGTCCGCCTGCCGCTTTCCAGCGGGCTGCTGAGCGGTAAGATAACGAAGGATACAAAGTTCGCTGCCGATGATCATCGAAATTACAATCGGTACGGGGAGAAGTTTGACCGGGGAGAAACGTTCAGCGGAATAGATTTAGATGTCGCGCTTATGGCTGTTGAGGAGATCCGGCAACTGCTCCCGGAGGGAGTGAGCATGCCCAATTTCGCGCTTCGCTGGATTCTGGACCATCCGGCCGTTAGTTGTGTCATCCCCGGCGCTCGCAACGCACGCCAGATAGGCGAAAATGTGACGGCGGCAGAGCTCCCATCGTTGAGAGCCGGCCAAACGGCTGCTATTTCGAAGATCTACCAGAAGCGAATCCAAGAGCACGTCCATCATCGATGGTGAGAACCAACCAGGCGCCGTTTGTAGAATTGCCGCCCGCCGCTTGGCTGGAGTTTTCCGGCCGGCCCAGGCAGCAGGTCGACCCAGCCGAACTGAATCGCGCAACCTGGTTTTGGGACCGGCGTCCGAGGTATGTCTTAGCCGACGGCGCGAAAATTCTTTGGGGCCGGATTCTCCTCTTCGGACTTGTCATTCTCCTTCTCTCTGCGTTCGATGTTCCCGGCCTCCTGATCGCTGCGGGACTAGGATTCTTCGGCGCAACGTTGCTGACCTTCGATTTGTATTGGCGTATCCGTTGGCAACGGGATTACCGGGCTTGTTTGCGTCGCCTCCTGAGGTAGGTGAAGGAGCCACTATCCGCAGATAATGGCTCCCTCCCGTATTTGTTATCCGCATAACAAGGCGAATGCTAGCAGCAGAGCCAGCGCAAGCAGAAGGTAAGACCCTCCCACAAGAAACTCCGAAAGCGCGTTATCTGGACGCGGATCGATCAGGATAGTCGATATCCTGAGCTCTGGTTGCTTCTGCCTGTCTGCCTCTTCCAGCGCCTTCCGACCCAGCTCAAAGTCGATAATCTTCCGACTATCGGCGCCTGCTAACTCGGTGATGTTAGCCGCGCTGTGCCGGATGAGGTAGGTTGGTTCATCATTAGTTAACACACGCCCTCCTTTCCTTTGGACTTCCGAAATTCGGGTTCAAATTGACTGGGCTAACTCAAACCTGAATTGCGAAGTTGCCTTCTAGGGCGGACTGGGTGAGCCGCCGATACGCTTAGTTCTGGGTTAAAATCCATGTTGACGGTTTGAAGTTTGCTTTTGCGGAGAAGTTTGTTGTTAGTACCCGGTGCCTGGGATTCTTCCGATCTGCCCTGCGAGCCGATCACCCGCGGCGAGCGGATGAACTGGTAAAATGCGGGCCCGCTGGGAGCGCAGTAACGCGGTTAGTTATCACGCCTAGCGGCGTAGCTACCAGCGGCGAATCGCGGCCGTCTGAACGGGAGCAATTCGTTTTGTCCCCTGTTTCGTATCAGGCATCGAATTGCGGAGGCTGGTTTGAGCGGTAAACTGCGATGGACGAGTAATGTCTGGTTGCATCTTCTGGGTGCCTCCTTTCCGCGTGGGTCCGCCTTACTAGCATGCAGACAAATGCCGCGCAACAGAAAATTGTGCCTGGTAAAATTAAATTAACAAGAAAGGTGCCGGCCGTGTACTTGCTTTGCGATTCCGGGAGAGTGAGTCCCAGAGACGGGACTGATGGCCGTGACAGGCGAGGAACGAGCCTCTTGGCGAGCCATGGCATGGTGGGTGCTTTGCATCTTTCGTGTGATGACGCCGTTCCGGAAATTAGCGGAAAGGCATCCAAATTGGGTGACGAAGATGAATACTCCAGCAAGTGTTTCACACGGGGAATTTGAGCGGCAAAGGCAAAGAATCCGTCGCGAAGAGATGGTGGATGAGATCTTTGTCATCGCTGCTTTTGTCGTTCTGGTCGGGGGTTTACTGGTCATCTCCCTGGTTTTGCTAGGCGCCGTTCGGGCCTGAGAGGCGGGTCTGAGGGCATTACCCTTTCGGCTAACTACCTATTACCCCTTCGGACAATTGTATCACTCCGGGCCAACCATTAGCGTTGCACCACGGTATTCCTCCTTAGTCGATTACTCTGAAAGAAAAAGGTGTGAGCCCCGTTTAAACGTAATGTGCGCTGGAAGAGTCTAAACTGTTGAAAGAGAGGGCGTCGGTATGAAAACATCAGTCCGGGGGTTATTCCTCGTCGGGGCGATGTCGCTGGTGTTGTGCGTGGGCGCGAATGCGCGGCAGGTTTTGATCGATCTTTCTGAACAGCGGGCTTTTCTTCTCGAGGGCAGACAGGTGCTGCTCAGTTCACCGATTGCGTCCGGGAAGCAAGGTTGGAGTACGCCAACCGGACACTTCAGGATCAGGGCGAAGGACATTAGCCATCGTTCGGGGAGTTTCGGCCTGATTGAGGATTCCAGTGGAAGGGTGGTTAACGCAAATGCAACGCCCGGGACCCGGGTGCCGCGTGGAGACCGTTACGAAGCTGCGCCCATGCCTTATTTCATGGAATTTGCGCCAATGGTTGGCCTCCATGCGGGCTACCTGCCAGGATATCCCGCCTCGCACGGGTGCGTAAGAATGCCTCACGACCTTGCCGCCGAGTTCTTCACTCAAGTCTCGGTTGGGACCCCTGTCACTGTCATTGGCAGTGCGCTGAGAGTCAGCCATGTTCGGAGGGCTCTCCCGGTTCGGGCTTGGCCGATGGTCCGTTACGCTTCCACGTGGCGTTAACCCAAGTGAATCAACATTTGTTCCGTAGAGTGTTTGCCAGAGCACTAAACCATTTTGGACCCGAGGAAGAATGAGTCGAGAGTTAATCAATCTCGCAGTTGTAGTCGCAGCGCCTAACGTGGCGCTACTAGTGTGTATCGCGATCAACGAGATAGCCGAGCGACGTGCGGAAGCGAAGCGACAGTGCGTCTCACGCCCCAGGGTGATGCCAAAAAACTGGCGCCGATCTGAAGAGGCCGAAGAGTACGTCCAACGCAGAGGCGCTTGAGAACAGCCCTGAGTTCTTCGGCCTTCGCCGTGATGGATGTCAAGGGACCGGAGCCTTCGGATTCTTCCGTCTCGAGCATTCCGATATCTGCTCCGACTGTGGTAAAAGGGGTTACCACAGCCGGCGTATGATCGATTGGAGTCTCCTCTACCTTGTCAGCGAATGGGTGATCCGGCTCGCCATGCTGGTTTATGTGCCCCAGCGGCGAAGCGCAGCCGCTTCACGCACCTGGTTGCTGTTCATCTTTCTGCTCCCCTGGCCGGGGATTATACTTTATGCGTTGTTTGGACGCATTTACCTGCCGGCCCGTCGAGTCGCGATGCAGGAGCGGGCCTCGCGCTTCATTCGCCAAGTCCAGGCACGAGCCGATCCGCTGGTGGCCGTAGAGCCAGTTCTGCCGCCCAATCTGAAGTCTCTCCCGGAGGAAGCCCGCCAACTCGGTGATTTCGAGGTTTTCGCCGGTAACCTGGTCGAGCTCCTTCCGGAATATGACAGCACAATTGAGCGGCTGATTGCCGACATCGACGCAGCGCAGCATCACGCCCACCTGTTATTTTATATCTGGGAGGCGGATCAAACAGGCAGGCGCGTGGCAGAGTCGCTGGGTCGAGCAATCTCTCGAGGCGTGAAGTGCCGGGTTTTAATGGACGCGTTTGGATCCAAGCGCGCCCTCCAGCTTCTTGCCCCAGAGATGCGAGCACGCGGCGTTGAGGTGATAGCCCTCTTGCCCTTCGGACCGTTCCGCCGCAATGCCGCGCGGTTCGATCTCCGGAATCATCGCAAACTCGTCGTAATTGATGGCCGGGTAGGGTATACCGGATCGCAGAACATTGTGGATCCCAGTTTTGTAAGGGGCTACCCGAACGAGGAGCTGATGGTGCGGCTCATCGGTCCGGGTGTTGCCCAGCTCCAGTCGGTCTTTTTGGCCGATCATTACTTCGAAACCGGGAAGGTCCTGGACGAACAGCATCTTTTCCCGCCCCTGGTCTCCCTCGGAAATTCGCCGACGCAGGTAGTCCCGAGTGGGCCCGGCTATCGCAGCGAGAACGGCCGGGATCTGATCATTTCGATGCTCTACGCGGCGCGCCGGAGCGTGGTTATCACGACGCCCTATTTCGTTCCAGACGAACCTTTCCTCCAGGCTATCCGAGCCGCACGGCAACACGGGAGCGTGGAAGTTCATCTTGTGCTATCGATGCATGCCAACCAGCCCATTACCCAGCTTGCCCAACAGTCCTATTACGAAGACTTGCTCGAAGCCGGGATCCAGCTCCATTTGTACCGGCGACGCTTTCTCCACGCCAAACATCTCACCATTGATGATGACATTGCATTGGTTGGTTCAACCAATATGGACATTCGGTCGTTCGCGTTAAATGCGGAAATCAATCTATTGATCTATGATTCAGCAATCGTGCGTGAGCTGCGCGCGATCCAACAACGCTATTTTGCGAACAGCCTGAAGGTGAAACGAACCGACTGGGTTAAGCGACCTCTCCCAGCCAGGGTGGTGCAGAACACGGCGCGGCTCATGGATTCGTTTTTGTAGCGAAACCCGGTTGCGTCCTCTGGTTCTTATCGTGAAAACTGAGCTATGACACAGTCCGCTGGTGCCGCGTTGATATCGCTGGTACTCCTGGCCAGTTGCGCGCCTTGGGCCACAACGGTGTCGTTTCCGGTTGCGGGCGGTCAGAGAATCAGGTTCGAGAAGGTCGGCTCTTCCTTTGGCCGGGCGGAAGACAGTCGCTTTGTCATTACCGAGTCGGGTTTGACAACTTACCGCGAAGGCGGAAGAAACTACCTGCGCTGGCAATTTGGCTTTCGCGTTAAGGAGCCTTTGAAACTGCAATCAGTGGTAGTCGAAGAGGTCAGTGGCACGCAACCGGTCCTCATCCTGAAGGATCTGGCTCCGGAGGTCGCGGGAATTGAGTGGACAAAGCAGTCCGGCCTGACGCCAGCCGAGCCGGGCACGGTCCCGTGGTTTTTTGATCCGGGCAGTACACTCCGAATATTTCGCTTCTCGATTATCGCGGCCGACGGGCAGCGCTCCACGCTCTATCAAGCAGCCATGTTCGACAAGAAAGCCAAGGATGCTCTTCGCTATCAAATGGGGCCGGAAGTGGGAGCTGTAGGGCGCCTGGGTCAGGCGCCAGACGGGGTGAGAAGCGAGAACTAGACAACGTCACCCGGAACGCACCCCTTCCCTAAAACGAGTATTGATGACGGTGTACAGTAATCTCAGAAGCCTTCCGTCTACTTGACTACTTTCTACTTTCTACTTTCTCCCCCCGGTGAGCCGAGTTCTTCGTTGCCGGCTCGGAGGACGCCAGGCCGGAGGCGGGAACTTTAGGATCGTTATCTCGACCAATCTGACGGATATGCGTTCTCTCAAAGGCTGCAATAGACCCCGCCAGGGCGGGCTCCAACCGGCGCATCCGGGTGCAAATCGCGGTGTAGTAGGCTCGGAGATAGTTCCGCCGGGCCTCAATATTTATTGCCGTCCTGGCTTGCTCGAGTAGATAAATTGCCCGCGGGCTCTGTAACGCGATTGCCTGAAGCTGGTCCAGGCGCTTTGCGTCTTCGCGCATTTGCTCGGCGGAAACTGGCGGGCTGGGCTGCGGCTGCGGTTGGGGTTCAGACTTTCCTGCTGGAAACGGCAAGAGCGGCTGGGGAGCCGGGAGCTGAGTTGCCTCGGGCAATAGCTCCGGGCTGCCTTGAATTTCAGCACCGCCAGCCGCCGCGGGCAGAGCTGGATCGGTCGTACCACCGGGCGCGCCGGGACGGGCCTGCAGACGGCCTGAACCCTGGCCTTGAGCACTGGCCAGGCCGGCGAACACACCTATCGAGATGAACAGAGGAAGCAGCGCCCTCATAGCTCCCGGGATGTGGAATCGCCAGAACTTCGACTTTTTCGACGGTCACTGCAAGGTATTTGCGGCCAGGCTTTTTAACTCCTTTAGCATCAGGTGACGAAGGAAGGGACCCCGAAGGAGAGCCAATTCATGCAATGACCTGGTTTTTCCCAGGCTCCTGGCAACATCGTAGCCGATGAGATATCCCATGCGGGCGGGAATTTGACCGGCTCGCCGAAAGGAAAGATAGGTGGCGGCTGTCAGGTCGTCGGTCGAGTCAAGGTCCAGTAGCAGCTGACGGGTAACCGTCTGGACAAACCGTGGTCCTTCCCCGGCCAGGCGAGGGTCGAGAAGCACATCGGCCAGGGATGAACCAGGATTGAGCTGCTGGCTGACATAGGTTGCCAGACCCTCCTGCCAGACCAGCCGATAAAGCGGCAACTCGTCAGGATCGGCCGGCATGGGATTGACTTGAAAATGGTACAAGTGGAAAAGCTCGTGAGAAAGAATGACTGACAAGCGAGCCCCGGTCCCGTGAAATTTGGCGATTCCATCGATCCCGAGCATGAGCAGCCGCGGGTTGTTGGAAGGGACCTTGCCGTCAAATCGGAACAGCGAGCACATGAGGTAAATCCGGACTCGCGAACCGTCGAAGTCTGGAAACGCGTGCAGGAAATTCTGCTCGACGGCCGCTTGCTCCCGCTGAAACCGAGTATGTAATTCGCGGATTGCCGGAAGATACGGGTGAAGCTGCTCTAGATAATCCTGCAGAGAGTTCAAATCTGTTTTGAAGACGTCGGGCCGATCGTAGATTTCAGGATGAGGCCTGATCACGAGGTCGGAAAACAGTTTCGCTCGATCCGCCTGTCCGCCCGGTTCCACCTCAAGAAAATGAAGGACCTCAGGAAGAAGGTCGGTCACGCTCAAGCTGCTTTGGGCTCGCAGCCAGGAAAACGGCCAGCTGATCAGAAAAAGGACGAGGGCAGCCCGAGACACCTCTAAGGACCCCAATCCTCGTATTCGTAGACGATAACATGGCGCCTGGTCCGATAGGTGTGGCGCCCCCGGTGTACAGATCTGTGTTCCAGATTAACTCGTGATCCCGAATGCAGTCGCCCCCGACGCGCAAGCTCCGAATGGGAAGATGGCGTCTGTCTCGCGCGAGAAGCTAGCCTGTGCCCGGCGTGAGAAGGTCGATGGCTTCGGCCCCGCTGCTGACGCTTTGCGTGAGAGGGAGTGCTCGCCAAGGAAACTTGTCGCCTCTCGGAGGCTCTCGTTGGAGTGGGCGTTCCTGGCGCCGGAGTTGGGGGCGTCGGGATAGCCGACGATTCTGGCAATAGTTCAGGTGCCGCCGGGTTTTCGGTTTTACCTTCCGGCATGGACAAGCTGCCGTCATCGATTTGGT
>Ga0310916_10001524_pt1 | contig 13841 bp, 8 predicted proteins | sample GREbulkMGLF176_FD_203444 | JGI IMG/M metagenome (GOLD analysis project Ga0310916, IMG submission 203444) | Lab enrichment of tropical soil microbial communities from Luquillo Experimental Forest, Puerto Rico - GRE.bulkMG.LF176 | ecosystem: Environmental > Terrestrial > Soil > Tropical forest >...
GTGTTCGTTATCTTCCGCCCTTACACGCATCCGTGCATGTCACGAGCAATATCGCCAATTTACGCGGCATGCTGTTCGGTCTTGGCTCCGTGGTCCTGGCGGTCATTGGGTGATCTTCATAATTTAGGTGCTAGCCCAGCCGTGAATGGATCCAGGTTAGTCTGAGGCGCGGCCGCGTTGGCCGGGGCCGAGTACGCCATCTGTCCGCTAAGGGGCACGAAGGACGGTTCGCGTGGGCTAGGCTGAGCGCCGGCTGTGGGTTCAGAAAGGAGACCGTCGCGGGAACGCGCCGCAATGAGCGAGACGCGCCGACCGCAGTAGTTCGCGAGAATTCCCAGCGGCTACATGTTGAAGATTAATCCTGTGATCCGAGCCGCTCGCCGATGTCTATTAGAGCATCCGCTCGTCAGGCCCGATAAGGTTCCACGGCGCCTCGCCAAGAATGGCGCGCCGGCAATTCTGGACAGCGCGCCGGAGGTATTCGTCACGCCATGCCCCGCCGCCCGCCGAATTGTGCGGCGAGCCGATCACGTTCGGAAGGTCGAGAAACGGGTGACCCATCGCGAAGTGGCCGTGCCGCACCGGTTCCACCCACCACGCGTCGATGCCGGCGAAAAAGTGCGGATGGGAGACAAGATGCGCGTAGAGCGCTCCCTCATCGATGATTTCGCCACGCGCGACGTTGATCAGGATCGCGTTCTCCTTCATCAGGCCCAGTTCGCGGGCACCGATCAATCCCTCGGTGTCGGTTGTCAGCGCGGCGCTGATGACGAGGACATCGGCAACGCGCAGCATCTCGTCGAGGAAGTCGGTCGTCGCGATCCAGTCGGTCGGTTCGTCGCTCGCGCCGCGGCGGTTGATTGCGTGAATTTTCATCCCGAAGGCGCGCATCAGCCGCGCCGTCGCGACCCCGACATTGCCAAAGCCGAGAATGCCGCAGACGCCGCCGCGCAGCATTCGGTTGGTGCTGCGCTGGTTGAATTCGCCGCTCTTGAGGTTGGCGTGCTCGGTGAACAGGCGCTTTGCCGCAGCCAGCGCCAGCGCGACGATGTGCTCCGACATCGGTTCAGCCCCTCCGCCCTTATTGGCTGCAACCGGCAATTCCCACGGCAGATCGCGGGTCGGCACCCAATCGACGCCAGCGGCGGTGAACTGCAATAACCGAGCATTGCGGATTAGCGGGATCTCGTCGGGCCGCAATTCCTTCGATATGTCGTGGGACAGCACCGCCCCGGCACGCTCGAGCGCATGCGCTCGGGCGGCCGGCGCCAGATCGACGAGATAGATAGCCTGAGTGGTCCCACCCAGTTCTTCCTCGACGATCGCCCGGCTGCGCCCTGTCAGTGGATAGGTCACTACCAGCGGTCCTGCGCCCATCCACTAGCCTCCATTCTGATCCATCTGCAGTAGGATTTTCGCTAAGCGCCGAATGCCCGATCGGCGAGGGGTTCGAGAGCGTTCGAGTCAGTCAAATCAGGCGCCCATAACTCAGCGGCGAGATGTTAGTCTTAACATCGGGCCGGCATCAGTCGTCCCTGCCAATAGTTACGCCGACCATACCTTCGAATACCTTGATGATGGCGGAGCCGTCTTCCTTATTGAGTCCGGCGGCCCGGCCCATCTGGTAGACCTGTTGGCTCAGATTCGCCATCAGCAGCGGTACACCAAGCGCCTTGGCGTAGCCGGTCTCCAATTCCTGGTCCTTGTACGAAATATCGATCGTCCCGCCCGGCGCGAAGTTGCGCGCGAGCATGCGTGGCACGCGGTTCTGGAACTGCACGCTGTTGCCAGCGCTGACACTGAACACCAGCGCCTCGGCGATCGCGACCGTGGCGATCTGGCCGAGCATGTTGTTGATCAACTTCATCGCGAGGCCGTGGCCGAGATCACCGACATGGAAGACGTTCTTGCCCATCGCGCGGAACAGGTCCTCGCTCGCGGCGAAGGTTTCGGCCGGCCCTCCGACGATCACCGACAGGGTACCGGCCGCCGCGCCGTGAGTGCCCCCGCTGACCGGCGCATCGAGCATCGCTACCCCTTTTTGTGCCAGTTGTTCCGAAAAGCGCCGCGCGGCGAGCGGGTCGATCGTGCTCATGCACAGCACGATATCACCCTGCTTCGCCGTTTGGATGATGCCCTTCTCGCCGAGGATCACGGCTTCGGCCTGGGCAGTGGTCTCGACCATGCAGATCGTGCGGTGGCAGCTGGCGGCGACGGCCTCGGGTGAGGTTTCAACGGTAGCCCCGGCGGCGACGAGCGGCTCCAGCCGCGCCGAGTCAATATCGTACACCACCAGCTCAAACCCGGCCTTCACGAGGTTGAGCGCCATCGGCCGGCCCATATTGCCCAGCCCGACAAATCCCACGCTGCCCGCCATCGCCTTCCTCCCCAATGATGGAGACGATCGTAGCACACGCTGGCAACAAGAAACGCTGCTCGCGAGAGCAGGCCGACGACTTCGACGCCTATCCCGCCGCCCGAGACGGATCACTGCTTCTGTATAGCGGCCCGAAGTCGCTTGCTCCGTCGCAAAGATGCCGAGCGCCGGCTGTGGGTTCAGAAAGGAGACCGTCGCGGGAACGCGCCGCAACGAGCGAGACGCGCCGTCAGCGGTCGTTCGTGGGGCCGCGAGCCTTCATCTGACCTTTCGGCCCAGCGGACGAGATCAAGACTGCAACGCCAGACCTTTTAGAATAGGGCTTATGCGACTTGTACAATTCTGCGCCGTATCGCGTGACGGGCCGCGGATCGGGATTTGAATTTATATGGCGACAGAAGGGTGCTCTCGCCGGTTCCCTCTTTGTCAATACGTGCGATCACGTATTGTGGCGATCTGCGCGGCGCTGATAACCTTTCGCGGCCGAGCGGATCGACGCGGTCACGCGAGACCCATCCGACCCCGAGGGGGACGTAGAGCGTTTGGGAGGTTTCGAACATGCCGTCCGGAAAAAAAATTGCATGTACGTGCGGCGCTTGCGAACTCGCCCTGGCAGACGGCAAGGCTACGTTGCATATGCTCTGCGGTTGCGAAGACTGCCGCCAGGCGCTTCAATGGGGATACAAAAACGGAGGCACCAAACCCGCCCCACTACCTCGGATTTATTACATGCGATCGGATATCATCGACGTTAAAGGCCGGGATAAAATGGTTGTTGTGAAACTTCGGGAAGATGGGGCCGTAAGAAGGGTTTATTGCACGAACTGTTATTCTATCCTGGGACACGTTCACGCGCTTTTCAATAACAACGTCTTCGGGAACTTTGTGGAACATTGTGTAAATACCGGAGATCTGACGGCACCTCTTTCGGCGATTTTGTTTATGAACGATTATCCAGAGAGTATTGGTCCAATTCCGGTTGAAAATGCACCGGTTTTCCATAGCCTTCGCTTCCCTCAGGAGGTTGATAGATTGTTTTCCATCACGGCGGTGGCAAACAGCTTCAAGCCACCAACGGAACCAACCAAAGGGATCACGATGGCGGCCCTGATGGAAAGTTTAGGCCCACCACTGGTGCTGAATCTCGAAAAAGGCAAAGATTTATTACAGTAATCTCCCGGTTGTATCCGGTTGGAACACGGAGCGAGTGTGCTGGTGCCTGGCCTGGGTGGACGGCCCAGGCACAGCACAGTGCCATCGCGCCTGCAATGCCCACAGAGATGATGACCAGGCCCCGTCGCCCAAGTTACTTGGCGACAAAGCCGTCGGAATCGCCGACCGTCTCGCTGACCGCGCGATCATCGCGCAGATCCTCGGGATCGAACCGCGTCGACAGCGTGGTCGAACCGAGAAGATCGCAGAACATGAGCGTCAACTGCCGCCGTTCGGCGACGGGCTGAACCGGAGCGGGTATGGAAGCCAAAACCGGCGCTGATGTCGCGGTCACGACTGGGGTCGGGCACAGCGGCGCCGAGTGCGGCGATGGCCGCCATCAAGGAATGAGCTCTCAGGCCGGGCAAGTCGGAAACGGCTGCATCGCCCGACCGCGGGCCTGCTCCGCCCCGGCATGAGCATCCCCTCGATCAAGTACGGCAACGCAAGCGTCGAAGGGCGGCATACCTCGGTCCGGGCAGAGCAACGCCGTTCAGCGCTTCGCCACGGTCAATCGCATGCTCATTCGCCTCTTGCTTGCGGTGAACGCGCAGTGCCCTTGCCTCGATTGGTCAAAAGCGCGAGTCCCGCTTCAGAACCGTTGGGAATCATCTAGCGAATGCCGGACGAATAAATATGGGGAGCATGATCATGAAAGCTTTGCGCGTGATCACCAGCGAGGGTGGCGAGGCGATCCTCGATGAAGCTGCAGTAAGGGAATTCGCCGCCAGCCTACGCGGGCCGGTACTGCTGGCCGGCGATCGCGATTATGACGAGGCGCGCAAGCTCTTTAACGGCATGATCGATCACCGACCAGCAGTGATCGCGCGCTGCACGGGAGCCGCCGACGTAGTCGCGGCGGTACGGTTCGCGCGAGAGCATGATTTGCGGATCTCGATGAAGGGCGGTGGTCATGGCGTGGCTGGCAAGGCTGTTTGCGACGGCGGTCTGACGATCGAATTCTCTCGCATGAAGAGTATCCGCGTCGATCCCGCCGCGCGCATCGTCCGCGCGGAACCGGGAGTGATCGGAGCCGAGCTCGACCGCGAAACGCAAGCTTTTGCTCTCGCAACACCGGTCGGCACAGTCTCCACGACCGGGATCGCGGGCCTTACGCTAGGCGGTGGACAGAGCTGGCTAGCGAGCAAACATGGCTTCGCCATCGACAATCTGCTTTCGGTAGACATCGTGACGGCGGACGGGACCCTGCGCTCCGTCAGCGCGACGCAGCACGAGGACTTATTCTGGGCAGTCCGCGGGGCCGGGCACAATTTCGGGGTGGTGACCTCGTTCGAATACCGTCTGCACCCGGTAGGCCCGGTGCTCGGCGGGCTGGTGATTCACCCGTTATCCCAAGCGGTCGAGGTGTTGCGATTCTACCGCGAATTCACCGCCTCCCAACCCGACGAACTGCAGACCTGGGCGGGAATCCTGACCTTGCCGGACGGCAATAAGGTGGTTGCGCTCGTCCCTTTCCATATGGGATCGCTCGACCAGGGTGAGCGTTTAGTTGCTCCTCTGCGGCGTTTCGGCAACCCGATGGCGGACACGGTCGGGCGGTTGCCCTATGTCGCAATGCAGCAGATCTTCGACGCGGCGTTCCCACCTGGGCGGCTGAATTATTGGAAATCGGCGCTGACCCGTTATCTCGCCGACGAGGTCATCGAAGCGAGCGTCGAATACGCGCACAGAGTGCCCTCGCCGTTCACCGCCATTCTCTTCGCCGAGTTACACGGCGCCTATAGCCGGGTGGGCAAGACCGAAACCGCGTACTTCCACCGTGACCTGCAATACGACGCGATCATCCTATCCGGCTGGACCAGCCCCACCGACACGCCACGAAACATCGACTGGTCGCGAGAGCTCTTCGCAGCATGGGAGCCGCATCTCGCGCGCGCCGCCTATGTTAACGACCTCGGCGACGAGGGCGAGGAGCGCGCCCGCAGCGCCTACGGCGACAATTACCTACGACTTACGGAGCTCAAGGCCAAGTACGATCCGACCAATTTCTTCCGTATGAACCAGAATATAACGCCTGCGGTATGATATGAGCAGCCGATGAGGGAGAAGCGGCCACCAGCCGGCGTTGATTGCGCGCTGCGCCGGTCCGGCTGACGTAGTCGTTGCGGTCCACTTTGCCCGCGATCCCCGGCTGCGGGATCTGAGCGCATGAGCGCGCAGCCAAGGCGGCCGACAAGATTGAGGACTTGGCAAGTCAGGTGGCCATCTCGTAGCCGAGGCCGGCAGACCGCACAGCATCCAAACTGGTAAATCTGCCGAATATCGCCGCATACGTGGTCGCACGTATTGTCCTGGCGCAACCATCAGGGCAAGCATCTTCAAAATTTCCTTTAGGTTAATTTTTGTCGATCTGTGAGCAAGCTGAAACCCTCTCCGGGCAGGTGATCCTATGTCGCGTGCCAATCAGTGGTCACCAAAAATACAGGACCGTTAGCAAACAGACGTCGATTTTGGCGCAACGACGGTTTTTGCGAGATTGCGTTTTGGAGGAAACAAATATGAGCTCACCAACGCACGAAAAAAAACGGCAAATCTTCCAACGCCATTTCCTATTAGGAAAGCTCAGCCCCAATGAAATCGATGCTTTGATTAGCTATGCTCGGGTCGAGTGCTATCCCGCTGGCCGCGAGATCTTCGCCAAAGGATCGCCCGGGCAATGTTTGATGGCAGTCTTGCGCGGCAGTGTCAAGATCAGCTCGCTTTCCGTTGGCGGGAAAGAAATCGTTTTTGCCATCTTCAACGCCGGCGACATCTTCGGCGAGATCGCAGTGCTCGACGGCGAGGAGCGGAGCGCGGACGCGACGGCGATGACGGGGTGCGAACTCCTGGTTTTGAACCGCAGGGATTTTTTGCCGGTCCTTGAGGATCACGCCGATCTCTGCATGATCCTTCTCAGAATTCTCTGCCGTCGGTTGCGGCAGACGACCGAGCAGGTCGAGGACGTGATGTTCCTGCATCTCGAGTCGCGGGTCGCCAAAGCATTGCTGCAGCTCGTCGAGAGCGTCGGTCTGCGCGCGCTTCATAGTCCTTCGGTCGAATTGCACGTCTCGCAGCGCGAGCTCGGCAACATGGCGGGGGGCAGCCGGGAGAGCGTGAACAAGATCTTCCAGAACTGGCATCGCCGGGGCCTGATTAATCTCGGCAAGGGCTCGATTATGATCCACAACGTGGAAGCCATCGAGCGCCTATCTGAAAAAAGCGCGCGAGCCGAGCTGAATTCTGGGAAAGTCTCTCGACGTAGGCAAATTGGAGGGGGGACGCGTCTAAGCGCTCGAACATTATCCCGAAATGGGTTCTCAATCCTGGGCTGAAGGTGGGATCGAGCTCCTCTCAAGGAGACAGCTCGACTACGAGGCGGCGGAGGTATTACTGCCACCGGAAATCTGGGAGAGGAAAACGATGATAGCCGGAGACGCCCCCGAGGATGTTGCGCGCGTGCCGGTGTGGGCAGCCCTAGCAAGTTCTCGAATCGCTCGGGCCTGGGCGATCCTAACCCTGTCGGTTGGATACATCGCTCTTTATCTGATTTTAGATCGGTTCAGCTTTATCGAAGCGCAGTACGGCATCGACATCACGCCGTGGAGTCCCAGTGCCGGCCTCGCGCTGGCGCTGCTTATCATCAAAGGACCGCGCTGGTTCCCGGCTGTGTTCGCAGCAGAGCTGTTATCGGGCGCGACGCTTCCCGAGGTGGCTGTCCCCCTGGCTCCGATATTCATGGCCGCGGTCGTGGTCACCGGCGGCTATGTAGGTGCCAGCGCAGTTTTGCGCCGTTTAGGATTCGAGGCAGGCCTCCGCAGGACTTCCGATATTGCCCTGCTAATCCTGGTGACCATCGCCGCTTCGGGGCTGGCCGCGTGCGGTTATGTAGCGACCTATGCCGCCGCCGGGGTCGTGCCGTGGAGCGGTTTTCTAGACGCTTTGGTTCATTATTGGATCGGCGACGCGATCGGCATTATCGGGCTTGCGCCTCCGCTTCTGACCTTTGCCCGGCCAAAGGATTATTCGGCGCCCGGGGATCACAATCGGCGCTGGTTTCAGCTGTCGGAGATTGTCGCGCAAGGGGCGAGCATTGTCGCGGCGCTTACCCTGGTGTTCTCGCGGATCGTCACCAAACACCCTTTTCGGCTCTTCTACCTTTTGTTTTTGCCGCTGATTTGGATTGCGATGCGTCGCGGCCTGGCCGCAACCGGCTGGGCGGTGCTTGCGCTCCAGGTCGGATTGATAGCAGGACTCCAGCTTCAGGATCAATCCGAGCCGACTCTTCGCGACTTTCAGCTTTTAATGTTCGCGTTGGCTGCGACCGGCCTGCTGCTCGGCGCAGTGGTCAGCGAAAGGCAGCGCTTATCGCGTGCCCTTGCCCAAAGCGAACGCCGCCGCACGACCATCCTCAATACGGCGCGAGACGCCATTGTCTCGATCGATGCCTACGGTCAAATCCATTCGACAAATCCGGCGGGTGAACGAATATTTGGACGACCCGGCCACCTCTTGATCGGGCTCGATATTGCCGAGCTGATCGACAGCGCGCCGAACGAGCCGCCGTTGCTCAACCGGATAGTGTCTTCACAACCTGGCGGGGTAACCACGTGGGAGCTCGATGCGCGGCGCGCTAATGGGCAGGTATTTCCGATTGAGCTTAGCGTCGGGCGCAGCGAGTCGGCCGACGGCGAGCAATACACCTTGGTTATTCGCGATATCTCGTTGCGGCGAAAAAACGAGGCTCGGGCCCGTCAGCATCAGGCCGAGCTGGCGCATGTCTCGCGAATCTCGCTCGCTGGCGAGATGGCGGGGGCCTTGGCGCACGAGCTCAGTCAGCCTCTGACCGCGATCGCGGCCTATGCGCGCGGCTGTCTTCGCGTTTTGGGCGGGAAAGCCCCGGAACCTGAGATGTTGTACGAGGGCGTTTCAGAAGTCGCGGAGCAGGCCGAACGCGCAGGAGACGTCCTCGGCCGACTGCGCGAGTTTGTGCGCGGAGGAGAACCGCGACGAGCTTTCGTCGAGGTGGCGCCGTTGATCCACGCCGCGGTCAGCCTGGCTCGCGCTGAGGCAACGCAAAACGAGGTCGAAATCGACGCGCGGCTCGAATCCGGACTGCCACCCGTGTTGGCCGATCATGTTCAAATCGAACAGGTGCTGCTGAACCTTCTGAGAAACGCACTAGAAGCGATTGCGACTGCTGACAGCCAGCAGCGGCTGATCGTCGTGGAGGCCCACTACAATAGTCGCCGTGCGGTCGAAATTTCCGTTACAGATTCCGGACCTGGTATCAGCACTGACGTGGCGAACAGGTTGTTCGAGCCCTTCGTCACCACAAAGCCCGAAGGCATGGGAATGGGCCTTTCGATCTGCCGCTCGATCGTTGCGTCGCATGGCGGAAAACTGCGAATGCTTCGACGTGTCGGCCCCGGTGCGACCTTTGTATTTGACCTGCCGACGGACGGACACGAACCCAGCCGCCATGCCGGATAAAACAGTATTCGTCGTCGACGACGACGCAGCCGTGCGCAAAGGGCTCAGCTTCTTGCTGCGCACCGCCGGGTATACGGTCGAAGCTTTTCCTTCGGCATTGGCGTTTCTCGAAGCCTACGACCCGCGACGCACCGGTTGCTTGTTGCTTGACGTGCAAATGCCGCGGATGTCCGGGGTCGAACTTCAACAGCAGCTAAACGTTCGCGGCTGGCGCATCCCGGTAGTATTCATCACTGGTCAAGGCACGGTGTCTCTGGCGGTTGCCGCAATCAAGGCTGGCGCTTTCGACTTTGTCGAGAAGCCACTGCGTGACGATGCACTGCTCGAATGCATTGAGCGGGCGCGGAATTGGAACGACAGGGTCCAGGAGGAGCGGCTGGAAAGCGTCCAACTGCAGGCGCGCGCCGCATTGTTGACAGAACGCGAACGCGAGGTACTCGACCTCGTGGCGGCGGCCGAACCGAACAAGGTCATTGCGCGTCATCTCGGCATCAGCTTTCGCACGGTCGAATTGCATCGCGCGCACATTATCGAGAAGCTGCAAGCGCGCGGCTTATCGGACCTGATTCGAATGGCGATCATTCTGAAAACGCGCCCAAACAACTCAAATTTGACGGATAATTGAGGACGACGCCGAAGGTGCTGGCGCCGCACGATCTGCTCCCGGATGCGGCAAATGCCGGAAGCCGCTCGTGACCGGGAGCGTCGGATCGCACGCGTTTATTCCCGAGCTGACCGCGAAGGTCTCTTAAGGGGCATGACGACCAGTTCGCGCCGCCAAGGCCAGTGGCCGCTGTCGGTTCGGTCAGGCGACCTTCACGGGGACGCACGGGAATGAGCGAGACGCGCCGATTTCGGCCGTTCGCAAAGCTGGAAATTTGTACGGTTCGGACCTTAAAGCTGTCGTTCCAAACTCAGCAGCGCGATGGCTCATGCTGCTCCAACTACATGACAGAATTCTTGGGGTTGACAACCTGCGTCCGGCCGTCTCCAACCCACCAGCGTTGCAAAGCAAGCGTGTAACGGGATGGCGTTAGTCTCTCCTGTTGTGGTATAGGTTTGCTAACCGTGATACGGCGATAACCCGTATCGTGGGTTCGAACAGATCCCTTCCGCCAAAACCCGGAGAAAATAAGGAGAAATAGAACCTTTTTGATCCAGGCCAAGTAACGAACCAAGTTGAGAACAAGGAGGTCCACAATGAGGAAACGACCAATCGCAATCTTGACGGTCGCCGCCGGGCTCGGCTTTGCCGGCGGTGTGGCGGCCGAGCAGAAGGAGGTGATCATCGGCGGAATGTGCGACCGCACCGGGGCGACCCAGGTCAACGGGATCGGGATATGCCCGGCGTTTCAGGACTACTACGACCTGATCAACTCCAAGGGCGGCATCGAGGGCTACAAGATCAAATACATGGAGATTGATCACGAATATAAGGTGCCGCCGGCGGTCGAGGCATATGAGCGCGAGAAGGGTGAAGGTGCGACCTCGATCATGGTCTACGGAACGCCGCAGGTTCAGGCGCTGAACCAGAAGCTCACTGAGGACAAGATCCCCGGCACCTCGCCGGGCTTCGGCATTGCCGCGTCGGCCGATGGCAAGCGCTTTCCGTATCTGTTCCCGGTTGCTGCGACCTACTTCTCGCAGGGTGCGGCTGCGGTCCAGTATGTCAAGGAAAAGCTTGGCGGCAGTCTCAAGGACAGAAAGATCGCTTACATCTTTTATGACAACCCGGCCGGCCGCGAGCCGATCCCGGTCCTCGAGGACCTGCAGAAGACCGAAGGGTTCGAGCTCAGAACCTTTGCCGTGCCGCCGCCGGGGGTCGAGATGGGCCCGCAGATCATCGACATCGCGCAGCGCTACCGGCCCGATTTCGTGATCGACCACTTGTTCGGCCGAGCGCCGTCCGTCGCCATCAAGGAATTCAAGCGCAACGGCTTCCCGTTGTCCAAGGTGCTCGCTCTGGTCTGGGCCTCGGGCGAACATGACATCATGGGTGCGGGAGGTTGGGCTGTGGCGGAGGGCTATCACACGATGTCCTTCGCCGGCGTCGGTGACGATTATCCGGTGCGTCAGGAAATCAGGGCAATGTACAAGTCGCAGGGTCGGGAACCGTCGAAGGCGATGGATGACACGGTGATGTACAACCGGGGCCTGCTGTGGGCGGCTGTCCATGTCGAGGCGACCCGCAATGCGCTCAAATCCAATGGCGGCAAGCAGCCGACCGGGGAGGATGTCAAGAAGGGCTTCGAGCAGATCCACGATTTCGGCCTCGGCGGCCTAGTCCCGCCGCTCGAAGTGACGCCGGCCAACCACGAGGGCGGCGGCTGGGTGCAGGTCTTCCAGGTCACGGGCGGCAAGTTTGTCAAAGAGACAGACTGGTTCCGCGGATACCCCGAGGTCGTCGCCCAGACGGTCGCTAAGGCCGAATGACCGAGTGACATTTTTTACCCCTCGCGCGCGATCGCCCTCGTCCGATGCTCTAGCCGCAATAACACCGGCGAAAACCAGCATTCCAGCGGAAGGCGTCGATGGCCATCACGCACCCTTTGCTGAGGAGCTGCCGTGAAGGTTCAACTGTTTTTGCACCGACGGCGCAGCAGAGGTTCTTACCAAATCCGGTCGACTTTGAGCGCCTGAAGGCACAGCTAGGGCAATTGCCGAGCGCCGCGGATTGAGGAAACTCGCTGCTCGATCGAACGACTGCCTACCGCCTGCTCCGAGAGACCCCCGGGCCCGGGCAAAGGTCGCCTTCGCGGCATCTTCGGCCATACGCCGCGTCGTTAGCCACCGGCTGCAGAGCGCCGTTAGCAGACCCTCCGAGCACGGAGGTAAACCGCGCCCACCGGTATGGGGGGCAATCGTAATTGGCGTCGATGAATGTCGAACCTAAGAGCTTGATGGCGACAAGATACCAGGTCTTGCTTACGCCTCCGGCAACCCTGCGCGGCGCAGCCCTTCGACCCAGATCGCCAGGGTGGCCGACGACATAAACTTGCTCCCATAATTCTGGAACCACGCGATGGTGTGTGCGGGGTTGACCGCCAGCAGCTTGGCGATCCACTCGCGCGCCTCTTCGGTGCGACCGAGATAACCGCAAAGGGCAACACGGCCGCGGATCGCGGGATGGAAGTTCGGTCGGTCGTACAGACACCGATCCGTCCACTCCATCGCATCTTCGTAGCGGCCAGCGAGCATCAGCGCGAAACCGAGCACCCATTCATGTGCAAATTGGATGGGGTCGAGCGGGCTCAATCGCATTGCATTCTGAGCCGCTGCGATGGCGGCATCCGGCCGGTTGGCCATGCAATGGACGAAGGCGGCTCGGCCCCAGGCGTAAGCGCAGTTTGGGTTGAGCGCGAGGGCTCTCTCGATGGCCCTCATGCCTGCGGCGTGTTCACCGCTCAGCTGGGATAGTACGCTTCCCGCGCGCGCAAGCGTGTCAGGATCTTCTCCGCTGGCTTCAATGCCGTAGCGCGCGAAGTCCAAGGCCTCAGCGACCTCCGCATCCGTGAGCGAGGCGCCCGCGACTAGCTGGTTGAGACGGACCGAGGCAATCAGCGCGGCTGCCGGCGCATAGCCAGGCTCGACCGCCAATGCTCGCTGCGCAAACTCGATCGACTCCGGACTCTGGATATTTTTATACATTGCTGCCACGGCGCGCAGGTATAGGTCGTAAGCCCCGAGATTGTTGGTCGGCTTGCGGACGGCGCGCTCGATCTCGGATTGTCGGAGCCGTGGTTCGATCGCGCCGGTGACACTGGACGCAACCCGCTCCTGCAAGTCGAAAATATCGTCTAGCGCGCCATCAAAGCGGTCGGCCCAGATGTGGCCGCCGGTCGATGTGTCGATCAACTGCCCGGTGATGCGGACGCGGTTGCCGGCCTTGCGGACCGAGCCTTCGAGGACGTAGCGCACACCGAGCTCCTGCGCCACCTGCTTCACATCGACCGCCTTGCCCTTGTAGGTGAAGGCGGAGTTGCGGGCGATGACGAAGAGCCACGGCAGCCGCGCAATTGCCGTCGTGATCTCCTCGACCATGCCATCGACGAAATACTCCTGCTCGTCATCGCCGGTCATGTTCTGAAACGGCATGACCGCGAGCGACGGCTTGTCGGGAAGTGGCAGTGGAACTCCGACCGGCAGCGCCGCGCGGGACGATGCGCCGAGTGCGATACCATAGGTCCGCACGGGTCTTGTGATGTTCTTGACCTGCTGCTCGCCGAGATCGTCAAAGGTGAGGTCGAGGCGGTCGCGCACCTGCTCGTGCGCCGCGGCACTGAGGCAAATCCCGCTCGGCTCCGCCAGCGCTTCGAGCCTGGCGGCAATGTTGACCCCATCGCCGAAGATGTCGCCGTCCTCGATGATGATGTCGCCGACATTGATGCCCATACGAAATTCGATGCGGCGCTCTGCCGGTGTTGCGGCGTTGCGCGCGATCATCTCGCGCTGCACCTCGACCGCGCAGCGCACCGCGTCGACGACGCTGGCGAACTCGACAAGGAGGCCGTCGCCGGTGGTCTTGACGATGCGGCCCCGATGCTCGGCGACTTTGGGATCGCCGAGTTCACGGCGAACCGCACGCAGCGCCGCAAGCGTGCCCTCTTCGTCCTCACCCATCAGCCGCGAATAGCCGGCAACATCGACCGCCAGGATGGCCGCCAATCGTCGCTCGACCCGCCCACTGCTCATCTCGCCGACGGTCCCACAGGGGCATCTGCGGCTGAGGATATGATGGAACTCGGCCTGACGCGAGCACCAC
>Ga0310916_10001539_pt1 | contig 13794 bp, 16 predicted proteins | sample GREbulkMGLF176_FD_203444 | JGI IMG/M metagenome (GOLD analysis project Ga0310916, IMG submission 203444) | Lab enrichment of tropical soil microbial communities from Luquillo Experimental Forest, Puerto Rico - GRE.bulkMG.LF176 | ecosystem: Environmental > Terrestrial > Soil > Tropical forest >...
CGCCGGTTGTTCCGACGATTGAACACACTCCCAACCTCTCTCATGTCTCTCATGTAAATGCTCCTTTCTCGGAAATGAACCCTTGGTGTGCCGTTTCCGCCCGCGCATGACTGAGGACTACTTCTCAACGCGGGGCAAACCGGATCGGCAGGGAGGAAATGTTGGTCCGTTTGCGACCCGGAGTTGTCACAAGTTTGTCGCCGAGATGTCAAACTTGCAGGCAATCTTCGTTCGACATACTCCCGCAGCTCCGCTGGTTTGCGTGGTTGGATCCTGGCCGTGGTTTGTCGTGTTGACCCTGGCATAGACCACAAAGCCATCCAGCAACGCGAGGGTGCCATTGCACCTCGGCTCCACAAGCGGTGACGATGTTGGGTTGCTGCTGATGGTGGTAGGACGGATTTGACGGGGGCAGAGCACCCGTCGCGGCGCATCACAATTGGACTTGGCCCAACCTAGTGTCAATATCTCGCGGTTTTCGCTGGCGTTTCTCTAAGCTGCCGCGAGTTCCCTGTGTTTAAGAACCCGACCAAAACATAGCAGACTACCGCAGCAGCCACGAGGATTTTGTCGAGGGGTTCATGGAGCCAGACCGAAAGCAGCCATGCTCCTTGCCTTGCCTCGGCCGGGGCCAAAACAGCGAGAAGGAGAACTTCATGCCGTTCGGCGAGAGAATCGAGATCAACAGCGCGGACCGTCTTAGTTGCGCGAGTATTTCGTCAGAGAATACGTCCGCGCCTCCGAGCTTTTTGTCCCGCCAGATTTGCGCCGTGACGGCATTTACTCCGAGCCAGTCTTCCAGGCTCGCATGGAAGGCGTCTACCCAACCGTCCCGGTTGTCAGCATGGGCATAGCTGATGAAGATGAGATTGGTGAAGCCCGCCATTTGCTGCTCTGTTTTTCGATCTTACCCGAGTCCGGACACGTGCGCCGTGCTCGCGGCCCTTGCTGCTCCATCTCCTCTGGTTGCCGTTTATAACCAGCCAATCCTGTCTCCATTCCCGGCAGCTGTATTTATTTAGGCTCTCGCGTGCTTTTCGTCACACACCGTCTCCTATTAGAAGAACCACCACAAATTTCGGACTAATTTCTCGGGTATGCCAACTGGAAGGCGCCTGGGAAACGATAGCTGTCCAAAGAACCCGGTCTTTCACGGCGATAACACGGGTTCAAAGGACTCGTAGTTACTCCCATCATGCACCCCGCGAGCGCTCGCTGAACGCGGTTTGAACATCGCGCGCTGGACAGTCATGCCCAAGGGCGGCCATTTTGCCGCAATGGAACAGCCTGAGCTTCTAGCTCAAGATATTCAAGGCTTCTTCCACACGCTGAGATAAAAGCACGAGCCCAAATTCATGAGACCAATCCGGTCCAAGACAGACCGATTGCAGCTCCGATATCTTCTACAGCATGGAACCCGACGCAATTCAAAAACAGCTTGAGGAAGTGGACTGCGTTACGGGACCGCGGGCCGCATTACCATTGCCGAAAGCAAATATCCGATTGAAAAAACCGTGATGCCAATAGCGGCGCTGAACAAATCGACGTAGTGACCGACACTACCCTCCATGCCCCATTGCATCCACGAAAACACGTGTAGCGCTTCGAAGATATGGCTAACAACAACGAGTAGGAGAGCTCCCGCCCCAACCAACTGCAGGAACGAGTAAGGAACCCTCTTCCTAGCGCACAAGGCTGAGCCAGAGAACAGCAGCGCGGCTGGTACGAACGCAATAAGCGACTTGAGTAATACGACATTCATGCCGGTACCCATCCTTTATCCCTTCATGCGGGTTGTGCCCCAACCGGTTCGAAGCGCCCATACCTCAGCGCAAGTGTAGGCAAGACCAGCAGATTCAGCAGCGTCGAGGTCACCAGTCCGCCCAGAATGACAGTAGCCATCGGGCCTTCAATCTCTCGGCCCGGATCGCCGCTGCCCAGCGCCAATGGGAGAAGTCCGAGACCTGTCACAAGCGCGGTCATCAGAATGGGAGTAACACGCTCCGAGGCGCCTCGAATCGCGGCTTCCAGCCCCCAGGACATCCCTTCTTCCGACGTCAAGTGCTCGTAATGTGAAATCAACATGATCGAGTTCCTCAACGTGATACCGAACAGCGTGATAAAACCGACGAGCGAGCCCAGCGAGAGCGTAGCACCCGTCGCCAATACAACGATGACGCCCCCGAGCAGCGCAAACGGCAAGTTTGCGAGCACTAGCAGAAGGTTTCGAGTGTTCATCATTACGACGGAAAGCAGAGCGATGATGCCCAAGGCGGACAAAAGCGAATAGAAGAATAAATCGCGTCGTGACTGGGCCTGCGCAGCGGCTGTGCCCGCGAACTCGACGTACATTCCTGTTGGCAATTTCACTTTCGCCGCGATTTGCTTCCTGGCCTCTTCAAGGAAGGAGTTCAGGTCGCGCCCCGATGCGTTGAGAGTGACGGTCTGAACCCTCCTGGCACCCGAGTGCAAAACACTGTAGCGACCCGCAGTGCCATAGATGCTGCCGAGTTGGCTCAGGTGAACGTAGTTTCCGGATGGACTGCGCACTGGCAAATTGCGGAGATCCGCCATACTGGTGCGCTCCTGTGAATCAAGGATGACCGTGACATCAAACACCCGATTCCCCTGAAACACTTGGCCCACGGTTTCTCCCTGGAATGCCGTGTGAAGAGCCTGCAAAACAGTGACCGGTTCAAAACCCCAGCGAATTAGTTCTGATGGGCGGAGCTGAACTTCAACCTGAGGGGTGCCGGGCGGAGACTGAACTTGCACTTCACGAGCGCCGGGTACGCCGCCGAGGACGCTTGCCAAGTCTGCCGCCGCGCGGTCCAAGGCATCCAGATCAGCGCCGTAAACCCGCACGGCGATCGCGGCGGTGTAGCCAGAAACCGACTCTTCGATGCGTTCGCTCAGAAATGTTTTCAGGGAGGAGGTGACGCCGGGAACGTGTGCAAGCGCCCGGTAAATTTCTTGTTCGGCCGATTCGTTGGCTTCCCCGTCAAGTCCTGGCTTCAAGTCGACATCCAATTCGCTATAGTGGGTTCCCCAGGTGTCTTCGGAGATTTCGGCTCGTCCAGCGCGCTGGGAAACGGATCGGACGTAACGAGTCTTCATCAATTCGGAGGAGACTTGCGCACCAATTCTCAAGGACTCTTCGAGCGAAGTTCCCGGAACAGCGGACATGTGGAGAATGAAATGTCCTTCGCGCAATTCCGGCAAAAAGCTACTACGAAACAGGGGAACGACCGCAACGCCGGCCATGGTGAGCAAGGCAACAACCGCGATCACAGTTCGCGGAGCCTTCTCGACACCGAGGAGAACAGAACGGTACCGCTGGCGAAGCCATTCAGCCACTGGCGGCTCAGCTTCCTCTACCCTCCCGCTGGCCAAGAACATTAGACAAAGAGCCGGCGTGACTGTGAGCGCCACCAGCAAAGAAGCCAGGACAGAAAGGACATAGGCGACGGCGAGGGGAGCGAAGATTCGCCCGGCGACACCGGAAACGGTCAGAATCGGGAGAAAGATAAGAACCACGGCGAACGTCGCATAGACCACGGCGCTCCGCATTTCGATGGACGCCTTGAGGACAACCTGGATGGCCGGGCTTGGGTTCGACGAGCGCCGATTCTCGCGCAGTCGGCGGAAGATATTCTCAACGTCGATAACGGCATCGTCCACCACCTCGCCAATGGCGATGGCCAGCCCGCCCAAGGTCATGGTATTAAGGGACAGTCCCATGCGTTCCATGACGATCACGGCGGTAAGCAACGACAGGGGTATCGCCGTGCAGGAGATCGCCGCCGTTCGGAGATTGAAAAGGAAGAGAAAAATAACAATGATAACCAGCACTGCTCCAACGATCAGAGAGGAGCGAATATTGTGAATCGATGCTTGGATGAAATTTGCCGGCCGGAACAACGTGTCGTCAAGGACAATCCCTTCCTGGAGAAGCGTTCCGCGCATTTCTTCGATCGCATTTTGCACGGCCCGCGTTACCTGTAGCGTGTTGGCCCCGTACTGCGCCGACGTGACAAGAATTACTCCCGGTTTCCCTCGAATCGAAGCTGCTCCGATAGGTGGTTCCGGACCTTCTGTCACGCGGGCAATCTGGCTTAACAGCACGTTCGAAGTGCCCTGATGAACGACGACAGTCTGAGCTAATTGTGCTGCTGTCAGCGACTGGCCGTCGCTGTGAAGTACCAGCCGCTGATTGGGCGTGTCGATGAATCCGGCACCAAATATTCCCGTGGCACGTTGCGCCGCTGCCAAAACATCCTCAATAGCGAGGTTGTATTGAATTAGGTTTTTCGTCTGGAACTGGACTTGGAACTGCTTGACCTGGCCACCAAAGGTCGTGACTTTCGCCACGCCGGGCACAGCGAGAAGACGGGGGCGCACCACCCAGTCAGCCACTGTTCGTACGTCCATCAAGGATTTCTCTTCAGACATCAGCCCAATCACAAGGACATCACCCGTTGGTGAAACCAAGGGCGTCATGACCGGAGATTTCACGCCTTCCGGAAGGTGGCCAGCAAGATTGGCTAGCCGTTCTGCCGCCGCCTGGCGGTCTCGGTAGACTTCCGTTCCCGGCTGAAAGATCACGGTGATCACGGAGAGCCCTTGAATGGACGTGGAACGTAGTGACTCAATTCCTGTGACGCCGTTAATCACGTTCTCAATCGGCTGGGTCACCAGAGTTTCGACCTGCTCGGGACAGAGGCCGGGAGCCTCGGTTTGAATCCCTACTTCAGGAGGAGCGAAATTCGGAAAAACGTCGTACTTCGCGCGTGTCAACGAATAGGAACCGTAGACGAGTAGAGCCACACCCAACGCGATCACAATTCCGCGAAAACGGAGCGAGAAGCTAACAATCCGGTTCAGCATTCTACTCGTCCTCTTCGCCGATGACGCGTGTTTGCGAACGGAATTCCTCGGAGAGAAGTTGCTGTGCGCCTGTTACAACAATGTTGTCACCGGGCGAAAATCTCTCGGGTACGAACCATCCGTACTCTGCCGGCATTTCGGTCGAGATTTCACGCCGCACGAACTTGCCTCGCCCGGTTCGAGCGTAGGCCCACGCTTTCCCTTGCCAGAAGACAATGGCACTGCCTGGAATACAGATTCCTCGCGCCGCAGTGCCCGATGGCAAGAGAACCACGAGAGTCATGCCGGGAACCAAATCCTTTCGCCACGGCGTCAAAAAGAGAAAGCTCGCAGTTTGCAACCGAGGATCAACGCGTGGGAAGGACGAGAGAAGTTTTGCTGTCTGCGTTTCGCCGTCCGCAGCTTGAATCAATGCTGTTTCAGGTGCGTTGGCCGTTGAACTCTGGGGTAAAGAGACCTGCAACAAGACTTCTCTTTGCTCCAGAATGCGATTCAGCTCAGGGGCACCATCGACGAGCCACTGTGCGATTGCGACTCCCCAGCCCTGCCGAGCAGCCAGTTCGTTCAGTCGGAGCGCATTCTTCGCGGCCTTTACGCTGGCTTCATCTGTATGCCACGCCGCCTCCGCGCTTTGGACGGCCTTGGTGGAAGCGTTCTGGTCTTGGCGGTGGAGGGCGTCAAGGCGTTCATACTCCTGCTGCGAGACATTCAGAGCTGTTTCGGCTTTTTCCAATTCCGACTCTGCCGTTAGGTAATTTCTGCGCAGTTCGGTCAGGTCTTGCACCGAGAGCACAATCGCTGTGCCACGAATATTTTGCCGGCGGGCTGCTATTTGAAAAGTCGCCACGTTCAGTCCCATTCGGGCTTCTGTGGCGTCATCAAGCGTGATGACGGTCTGACCCTCTTGAATCGTGACTTGCGAAGTTCGCGCTGGTCGCTCGCCTTGTTTTCCTTGACCTGGTACTCCTTGGTGTTCCTGCAGCGCCAAAGTCAGAACAGACACAAACAAAACTGCGCAGACGATGCTCACAATGCTCTTCGATATGCGATTCATGGCTTTGATCCTTTTTCCAATTGCTGAAACAAGGGTGAATCTGGTGTGGGTGGTATCATGTCGCCCCCTGTCAGGGGACGCTGGATGGCATCTTCGAGTTCACCGAGAGCAGTTTGGGCACGCCCCAGGGCGTCCAAGCGCGATCTCGCAGCGACCACTCCCTGGAGCAGGACTCCGTTGAGTTCAAGTCGGTCTACTTGGCCGATTCCCACAGCGCGCCGGGTCATCTGTTCTTGCACAGCTTGAAGCCTGCTAAGAGATTCGTTTGCTTCCGAAAGTTCCTTCCGTGCGGCCTCGTAGCGTGCCAATGCCGTTTCGCTCTGCGCGATCACACGGGCCTGTGTCGCCAGAAATGTTGCCGCTAATTCTTTGCGCCTTGCCTCGGCTTCAGCGATAGGTCCCTGGTTCCGGTTGAAAATGGGAAGCGTCGTCGAGAATCCAATTGTGAAGAAACTATTTCGCTCTTCGTATGTGTAACCTGGTCCGAGCTGCACGTCGGGATACTGCTTCGCAATTTCCAGCTCAAGGTCCGCTTCTGCCGCCGCGTATTGGGCCAGTTCGCCGAACGTCCAGGCGGTTCAGAACCGCGTTTCGTCGTATCTCTGGCAACGACAGAGACTCGCTGCTTGGCGGCGTGTCCATATCGGGCAATGAGAAATCGAATCCTTGAAGTCCGGCCACTGGGATCCCAACCGAAGCCGCGAGCTCGGCTTTGGCTTCTCCGAGTTGGCCTTCGGCTGCACTGATGGCCAAGCGTGTTTGCGAAAGTGAGATCTGCGATAGGTCAACTTCTGGTCTCGGTATCTCCCCGACAGAAAACCGCTGTTCTAAGAGCGTCACAGTGTCGGTGCGAACTTGCTCCTCGGCATGAATGACGGCCAAACTACGAGAGGCAAGCAGGTATTTGAGCAGTGCTACGCGTACTGCGCTGCGCACGTTCCATGCGGAATCCGCCAGATCGAATTGGGCAGCCTCATTTATACTCCGTGCGAATTGGACGCGATGCCCGCGCTTACCCGCGGTCTCGATAGGAAACGCAAGGTCCAGAGTAAGCAAATACGGACTGGGGATGCCGGGTGCAACACTGATAGTCGGGTTGGGTCGTGCGCCTGCCGTGACGACGGCCGCCTGGGCCTCTTCGAGGCGAGCCCGAGCCGTATCCAATGTTGGATTGAAATACAGAGCTGCCAGCGAAAGACTTTTTAAATCCCAGGTTTGCGGCGGCCAAGGAACTATAGGATGGCCCAACACGCGCTCCATATAGGCCTGTAAACCAGGGTGAGCTAGACTTCGGGATTCAAAGGTCGATGCTGAAGTGCCCGCATTGATCGGTGCCGGCTGGTAACGACGCGTAGCACAACTCGCGAGTAATGCGCATGCCAGCACTGAAGCCTGTACTGTTTTTACGCAGCCCATGGTTTGTCACTCCGTTGACGAAACAGTCCTAAAAAGGGGCTCGCTTGGCGGTTCTTGGTCGCGTTGATTCAGAGGACACGCATCTGCTGGCTCGACGTCGCGAGTTCAGCGCGGTGCCTCAATGACAAAGTGGAATTGGCGGGACTGCTAGCTTTGCGGGGGATGATAGACAGGCTGCAAGTAGCCGTCGTTTATCTGGGAAGTGTCCGGCACTTCCAGCCTACCAATCTCGACTCGCATGACGATGAATCTCAAGGCAGGAGTCTGCTTGATTGTGGCGGAGCAGAAGATACAATCTCCGTCGCAATAACTCTCTGAGGAAGATCCTGACGATACAGGCCCTGAAGAAATCACAGAGAACTGGTGCTCTCCCGCAGTTTCTGTACGGGTTAGAAAGATAGTCGCACCCACCATGTCAAGGACTGACCAAGACAAGACCGCTACAGCGAGGAGTTTCCGCCAGTTGAGGTGCATGGCTCCCAGAATCCTATCACACGATCTTCAATTACTTGACGCTCAAAGAGTACTCTTCAACTGCTTTTCGCCCCTTTTTGTGGGTACTGCCCGCCTACGTATAGCTGCCACAAAACAAAGGGACGGAACTTTTCTGAACGACAACCGACAAAGCCGGTAGCACGGTCACAAAAACAAGCATTACGCCCTCTCATTTGCTTCGAGTCGAGGTCCCACTCTCCTTACCGATTAGCCGATTTTGTCAGGTATCGACGCGCGCAAGAAGCGACCCACACAGTCTGCCAGATTCCGTGAGCACGCCGCGGGCTAGTTTAGTCCACAACAATCTCGCTCTTCATGTCCTTATGACCCAGGCCACAACGGTGGCAGCACCAAAACGGGTACGTGCCGGGCGTTTGTGCGAGAAATTCAATTGTGGTCGTTTCTCCCTTTTTAAGCTGCCAGCAGTCTTGCGGCGAAGCCAAAACTAGTCCAGGCTTACCGCTCTTTTCGGCGCCATTGGGAACGGTTGTGATTTTGAAACCATGATCGTGGTCGACGGCTGTGATCTTGAGCTGAACCTTAGTCCCTGCCTTTACGTGAACCGGCGAGGGCACATACTCGTACTTCTTCGCCTTGAGTTCGACCACCTGCACCTGCTGATCCTGCGCCGTGATGGGACCGGGTTGCAGAAGGTACATGCCGAGCGCCACAAGAAATGCGGTTAGACTGAGCAGCAGAACCCGATGGTTCGTACGCCGCTTGAGACCCGTTCTGAAATTTTCCATCCTTCTCTCCTTTATGAGAATCGAACATCCCCTGTGCGACACCATAGGCGGGAGGAAAAGAAAAAGTGTCACACCTCAGTTTGCTGAGTGCAATTCCTCTGTCACTTTATGGACTGTTGACTGATCCCGGAATGTCACCCGAGGCCCCCATTCATTTCAAGCCGGTGGTTGGGTCGAGGACTGGCGCCGTGCTCCCTAACTAGGTTCGGCCTAGCGGTTGCTCCCCGTTTCCTCTGAGAGTGCCTCAAGGTACCCGCCCGAGAGTCCCGCCGGGCTTTCGGGCGTGCAAGCCACACCAAACGGCGGGCCACAGAAACCCTGGGCATCGTTAAAGCCCACCAACAGGTTTTGCCCATCCGGCGTGGCGGCGATGGTAGTCTCCGATCGACCTAACAATCCTTTGGGAAACGCTCGTTGCGGCGAGTTGACCTGAACGTTAGGACCAACTCGCGGTGGGCGCATCGTGCCCGAAGGGCTTGAAGGGCCAGGTGAAGTGGCAGTTGTATCCGGAAGAGTCGAGCCACCGCTGAGCAGATCCTGGCGGTTCGGAGGACCAAAATCTTCATCTTGAGCCTGAGCAAAAGGCCCTGCCAAAAACCACATGATCGCTACGACTGGCAAAATCCGAACAAGCTTGCGCATACCTCCTCCTTCCTAATTTTGATTCGATATTTTGAATTCAAGCGGTCGAAGCGTAAGAGCCGATGTAGACGTCTGGAAATACGCGCAAAGAGGAGACTGTGGTTATACGACATGACGCCGCTCCCAGGACACACGCGTGTCCAGCCTCTCCGTCTACTTCAGATTGAAAAAGAACCGGGGCCCAGAGAACCACCAGCGAGGTCGCCCAAAATACTGTTAATTCTTGCGAGAATTGGCGCTAACAGTAGTAGATAGGCGAGCAATAAACTAAGCGGGTCGCAGAGAAAATTGCAATCGGGTGATTACCGTAGGGAGTACTGGGGTGAACGCGGTAGTCAGTCCGCCCTGCAGTCGGAAGGCGCGAACTACAAAGAGCTGACCGCCAGCGTTGGCCCCCCTTCGGAGCAACCTCGGAACCAAATCTACCTAGGTGCCCGGGAAAAAGAAGCGAAAGTGAGCCGGTGGGACAAGTGGGGCAGTTAAGAAGCCCTCGAAGAATCTGAGTGATTGTGGTGCCGCATCTTATCTTAGATTTTCCCTCGTTCGCAACGAGGAGGCCGAGGAGGCCGGGGGTTCGAATCCCCTCTCGTACACCAGATTCTAAACAGCTTAACCAACTTTTCGGAAGTGCAAAAGTTTGCCGTACTCTTCGGGCTCGTTGCCTCTGTCTCAATCTAATTTCTGTGAGCCAATGATTTGATTCTCGCCAGAAATTCGGCTTGATCAAACGCCTCAACCACATAGTCATCCGCTCCGAGCTCGAACAACCTGACTTTGGCCTCTATGTCATTGGGGCCAACCACCATCAGCGGTAGCCTGGGCGCTGCGCGCCTTAAAGCGTTGCAAACCTCACTAACGTACGTCATCCGCCAATGTGCCCGGGGACTAAACAGGATCGCAAGTTTCATGTCGGCCAGCTCAAAGTTGAGCCCACATTGCGCCTCTGAAGTAACCGCGACCTGGTAACCGGCGCCCCGCAACATCTCGGGCAACTCTTCTTCCTGAGAGCCACCGCAAGCAACCACGAGAATGACTCTTTTTGTAAATCGTGAAGAAGTGTCCACCATGCGCCCTAACCCTTTCACGCTATGCGCGGGGTACGCTGCGCCAGCAGCGCATTCGTGATTGGACTTATTCCACACCGCAGGTCGCGATGTGTCTTCTACATGTCAGATTCCCGCAAAACGTTCGAATGTTTTTGATGTGATGCTCTTCACGATATGTGACCAATAGATTGCATTGTTTGGACTTGTGCATGACAGTGTTTCGATTCCTTCCCCTTAATCTTGCCCCTCAAGGGCGCCGACCGTCCATTCCAACTAAGGATGGAGAATGGATTCGGAGTTCAGATATCCGCGGTGGCAGCGACTGCTGGAAGCGGCCATTCTCGAATTTGACCCAGTACAGTTGTATGTGAGGTTGCGAGAAGTTGAGGTAGCTATTGCCTCAGGTATCCGAGGTTCTCGTGCACGTGGAACCTCGGACGTCCTTGGATATGCCTTTCCTCCGACCGCATGCGAAGCGCACCCGCAATCTCAACGTCGAAAGGGAAGCGGAACGTACCAGCGCACGTACGTTGCCGCTCCCAGCAGCACAACCAGCCACCACGCCACAAGTACGGTGCGCATCCACAGCTTGTAGCGCCGAATGCGAAGTCTTTCGGGAAGCAGCTTCGTCCCCGCAGCCACGAGAATGTACAAAGCTGTGAGCTCGACAATTCCACCGAGGGTCCCGTGCGCAGCAGGCAGCCCAACGTAGCTTCTCCCAAGTTTCGCTGGAATTTTTGGGCTTACCTGCTCGCGGAACGTCGGCACCATCACCACTGCTACAATGACGAGATTGAGGAGCACGGCCACGGACTGGCACCATGCGTGCTCCCGGAACTTCCGCTTGCGTGCCAGCCACGCTCCCGCAAGGAGCGCGACCGCAATGGTGATCTCAAGCAAGAGAACCAGGTCGGCGTAGAGTGGCGATTGCATGTTCGTTTTCGCTTACTGGACCACGACTTTGCCGGTCATCTTTGGGTGAACGGAGCAGAAATACGAATAAGTTCCGGCCTTCGTGAAGGTAAACGAAAACTTGTCGTCGGTGTCCAGCGCCTTGGATTTGAATACTCTTGGATCATCCGAGCTTACGACGGTGTGCGGAATATCGTCGCGATTAATCCACGTCACCGTCGTGCCTGCAGCGACCGTCAAGGTCGTCGGCAAAAAACTGAAATTATCAATCTTGACCTCCTCAGTTTGTTCCTGGCCTTGCTGTGTAGTCGAGCCAAAATACCCCGAACCGGCAGCCAACAAGGCCACAGCGTTAAACAGTAAAAACGTCAATACCGTAATGCATAAACATGTCCGGACCATTTCTTTCATTTCCTTATTCTTATTTGAATGTTTTTATCTCTCATCTCTACGCCTGACACGCCGCCAGTTCTTCCCCCGAACTCACTTTGTAGCCACTACAGCTTCCAGGGAAGAGGGAGCAGAATCGACTTTCACCGTAATGTAAGGCGAGGGGCTGGCAACTTTCCTGTAAGTTACCCTGTCTTCACAACTCTGATTCGTGTGAACCCAGCTGCCATCCACGTAGTACCCGTCGCAAAGAATCGAATTTGTCTCGTCTAGCACAAGCTGTTGAGTGGAACCCCTGACAGTACTGATCTCAAACAGCTCGGCTGCGGCGCTCCGGCTGATTTTGCCTGTGGACAATGCTCGGCGGACTCGCGGACCGATCTCATCCTCACGGAAGTAAACGTCGAAAGTGGACCAGGCGCTTCCGGACTCGTCCGACGGAGCCCTATACGAGTAGGTGACTTTGACTGCCGGAACGCGCGATTGGTAGGTGGTACGCGTACAGTTCAGAGGAGTTCCTGGCTCGCCCCCTGGGTCGCAGTCGCGTGGCTTTGTCACGGAACGCACTTTCGTGGCGGCCTTGACCATCTTGATGCCTTCAACCTTGATCGATGAAAGGTCGGAGTCCACTGGAATATACGCGATGTGCGTGAATGGCTGTAAATCACTGATTTGAACTCTCTCTCGGCCCTCTGTCGGCGCGGATACCATAACCGAGGGCACATCTTCGTTACGCCTGGTCTCGGGGGTGGCGGCCGAAGCCGTAGTCCCGAAAGCAATAAGGGCCGAACAAACTGCGATAAACCGGTTCATACGAAACATTGTGTTTCTCCTTTCAGAAGCTCACCTTTTTCTCTCAGCCTCTTGCTTTCCTTTTGAACTGTGCTTTCCTCTCTTGCACGTGCCTTAAGAACGGTGCCTCAAGCTCAAGGCCCGGTGCTTGCGTTTCAGCACGTTTCATCTACCTAAACCGATGTGTCTCTTCATTTATTCCGCACAAAATACGCATTCACCATGCATTCGTTTCCTTGATCTATGAACTGCAACAGAGAACAAAATTAGGCTTACGCTCGTCTCTGTGAGAACCTGGTCGCCGCAACTGCTGTCCCCGAGAGACCGTTTGGCCTGGATCCTGCGTGTGACATGACGTTACGGCCGGACTCGTTTCATCTGCTGATCGCTGCGCATCTAGCCGGGTCCATTGACACCACTGAGAAACCCACCGAGGTGCCCCGTCAACCCCACAAGCAGCACTGCGACCGCTTCGATAGGCAGCCGGTATTTTGGTAAGGATTCCTCTACATGGCGGCGCGCTCGCAAATGGATCCAAAACACAAACCAAATCAGCACGCTCGATAGGCACCCCAGAACCAGGTGCATTAGCAGAATTCCCTTTAGCTTTTGCCCTTCAAGCGCCCACCGCCATGCTGCAAGCCCGGTTGCCACGACTGGCACAGTAGAGACTGCAGCTAGCAGAAGATTGAAGTGCGCTGCCGCAGCCAGCGTCCGACTCTTCGTCCAGTGACCGAGATAGTCGAACGCCACGGCTGCCGTAAACAACGCGATCGGGAAGTGAATCAGCACCACATGCTGTGCGTGCTTGGCTAGAATCACAGTTCTGATGTCGAAGGGATTTACGCTCATCGTCTCCTCACTGCACCACAACTTTTCCGGTCATCTTCGGGTGAATCGAGCAAAAATACGGATAACTTCCTGCCTTGCTGAAGGTGAAAGAGAACTTCTCATCGGTGTCGAGTACTTTGGACTTGAACGCACCCTCCGTGCTGACAACCGTGTGGGGGATGTCGTCCCGATTGGTCCACGTTACTGTAGTTCCCACCGGCACCGTCAGCGTTCCAGGTCCGAAACTAAAGTTGTCGATCTTCACTTCCGTCGTTTCCGGCTTCAACTGCGCGCTGGCCGAAAAATGCCCCGTTCCGGCGCCCAGCCCCGCCATTCCCAGCCCCAACGCCACCAACAAAACTGCAGTAGACACACTTCTCCTCATGGTTCTTCTCCTTTTTCTTTTTGTATTTGGACTTTTGAAAATTCTTGTTTGTGTTTAGATGGCTTTCACGCGAGCGAAGAATCCACAACCCCCAACGCGTGCTGACCCCGCACGTAGGTCACATCAGTGATGCCCAGAATGTTCTTCAGTTGTTCCGCCGGCACCTTCATGGGCCCAGGTGAATCGGCTTTGCCCGGT
>Ga0310916_10001546_pt1 | contig 13772 bp, 11 predicted proteins | sample GREbulkMGLF176_FD_203444 | JGI IMG/M metagenome (GOLD analysis project Ga0310916, IMG submission 203444) | Lab enrichment of tropical soil microbial communities from Luquillo Experimental Forest, Puerto Rico - GRE.bulkMG.LF176 | ecosystem: Environmental > Terrestrial > Soil > Tropical forest >...
CGCCGAGAAGCCGGATCTGACCTTGCGCGCCGTGGTGGGCGAACTGGCTGAGCGCGGCACGCCGGCGAGCTACGGCGCAGTGTGGCGGTTCTTCAAGCGCGAAGGGATCAGTTTTAAAAAAAAGCCTGTACGCCAGTGAGCAGGACCGCGCCGACATCGCCCGCCGGCGGGTCCAATGGCAGCAATACCAGGGCCGGCTTGACCCCAAGCGCCTGGTGTTCATCGACGAAACCTGGGCCAAGACCAATATGACCCGCCGCCACGGGCGCTCGCCGCGTGGCACCCGTCTGATCGCCAAGCTGCCGCACGGCCGCTGGCGGACATTGACCTTTCTGGCGGCATTGCGCTGCGACCGGATCGTCGCCCCCTGCGTCATCGACGGGCCGATCAACGGCACCAGCTTCCGCGCCTACGTCGAACAGCTCCTGGTCCCCACCCTCAGCGCCGGCGACATTGTCATCATGGACAACCTCGGCAGCCACAAGAGCCAAGCGGTTCGCCAACTGATCCGCAGCGTGGGCGCCAAGCTGTTCTTCCTGCCGCGTTACTCGCCCGACCTCAACCCGATCGATCAGGTCTTCGCCAAGCTCAAGACCCTGCTGCGCAAAACCGATCCGCGCACCACCGAGACCACCTGGCGCGGCATCGGCATACTCCTCGATCGTTTCAAACCCGAGGAATGCGCCAACTACCTCGTCAACGCCGGTTATGCTTCAGCTTAACAGGATCGTGCTCTAGTTCTCATCAGCGCGGCGGCACGTTTCTCATCGCTGGCGCGAGGCGTCGTACCAGATAAAGGTGGTTGCGGTGGCTTTCCCGGCAGTAGCGCGCTTGATCGACCAGCGCGCGCACGATGGCGATGCCGAGCCCTCCCATCTGGCGTTGTTCTGGCGGAGCATCCAAATCGGGCCCAGAATAGGCAAGCGGATCGAAGGGCAGCCCGTCATCGACGAAATCAATCGTCAGCCGGCTGCGCCTCCAATCGAGCGCGACGGCGACACTGCCCGCCGAACGTCTCGCACCGTAGCCGTGTGAAACAACGTTGATAAAAAGCTCTTCGAGGATGATAAGAAGCCGCGCCCGTTCATCATCGGCGAGGCCACAATCGCGGGCGAATGCCTCGGCAAAGGCTTGGAGCCTAGTGAGCTCAGAAGCCTCGCTGCGTAGGACGATCGAAGCCTTCATGGCGGTCTGACGCCGTGCAAATCGCAGTGAGGACGAAGAGTCAGTGCAGTTACCTCGCCTAGTGCCGTAGCCACCCCCGCGAAGGCGGGGTATACGGAGGTCCAAGACCTGCGGCGCAAGTTATTGCAGCCCCCGGATTCCTGCTTTCGCCGGGATGACGGGGTGTGGCCGCGACGGGCGGTTTTCGCCGGGATCATCCTCGATCGGCTTCCTCGTGGTGCATGCCGCCGTGGCATTGGTTGCAGGTGCGAGTTAGGATTGCATCGCGACCACACCGGAACTGACCCCGGGGGAAAAGAGAATGGGCTTGGCGCTAGCGTTGGCCGCCTTCCTGTTGCTCGCAACCGGGGGTACCGTGGTTGCCGCGGAAACTCCGCGGATCGCGCAAATAAAAAAGCTGACTGGGCAGGTGACGATCCTGCGCGCAGGCGAGCGTCTGCCAGCCAAAATCGGGGATCCGTTGTTCGAAAAGGATCTCGTCCAAACCGGCACGGATGGCGGTATCGGTATCACCTTCATCGACAACACTGTATTTTCGGCGGGCCCCAACAGCGAAATCGCGCTCGACGCATTCAGGTTCGATTCGAACAACTTCCAGGGTGCGATGCTGGCGGATATGCGACGGGGAACGCTGGCGGTCGTCTCCGGCGATATCACGCGCACCACCCCTGGGGCGATGAAGATCAAGACGCCGACCGCGGTCATTGGGGTGCGCGGTACGACCTTTGCGGTTCAGGTCTATGGCGAGCATCTATGATGCGCCGGGAAATTCTGGCCCTCGGCTCGATGATCCTCCTCACGGGCTGCCCCCGGCAAGCTTTGTTTGTCGTGCTGCCCAACGCCGGAGACGGCGGCGTCGGAGCCATTACTGTCGAGGAAGGCGAGACGGCGACGACCCTCGAGCAGCCTTACGCGGCCGCAGAATCGCGCGCCGGGAGCACCGCGCGGATCGAGGAAAGCCGGGAGAATATCAATGTGATTTTCCGGCATGCGATCGCGGCGCAGCCAATCCTCCCGCATCACTTTCGCCTCTACTTCATCCTCGGAAGCGACGAGCTGACCCCCGAATCCAAGATCGCCTATCGGGCTGTGTTCGATGATGTAAAGCAACGTTTGGTTTATGAAATCGAAGTGATCGGTTTCGCCGACACGCTTGGCGATCCCGCCTACAATCAATCGCTGTCGCTCGCCCGTGCGGCGGCGATCCGCGACACGCTCGTCCGCGACGGGCTCGATCGGGACGCGATCTCTATCGCCGGGAGGGGTAAGCACGACCTGCTCGTGCCGACTGCCGATCAAGCCCCCGAGCCCCGAAATCGCCGTGTCGAGATCACCGTCAGGTAGCCGCATGGGCCACCCGGCGCACGGCCAGCAGCGTCATGTCGTCCGCTTGCTCGGCGCCTCCGATAAAGCGGCTGACGTCATCGATTACCGCTGCGACGACACGTCGGGCATCGAACGTTTGCACTGTCGCTAGAGCCTTGGCCAGCCTCTCGGAGGAATAGAGTGTGCGTTCGCCGTTCTCCGCTTCGGTGACTCCGTCGGTAAACAACAGCAAAACCTCACCAAGCTCAATCCGGTCGTGATCGATCGGATAGCGGAACTCGTCGATCGTACCGAGCGGAGGACCACCTTCGGTGATCAGCCGCCGCAATCCAGTACTGCCGCCGAGAAGAAAGGGCGAGTCGTGACCCGCACTGGCGTAGTCGATCGCGCCCGAGCCAAGATCGAGAATCCCGGCGAAGGCGGTCACGAAGACGCCGCCTTCGCTTTGCAGCTCGGCACTCGCCGCTGCGAGCTTCCGGTTCGCCTCTGCGAGGATACGATCGAGCGCCGGCTCGAATGTCAGCACGGCGTCACGGACGATCTCCTTGGTCACAGCCATCAACAGAGCCGCCGGAATGCCTTTGCCCGACACGTCAGCGATCAGAAAGAACAGGCGACTGCTTCCCCCGATCATCAAATAGTCGTAGAGGTCGCCGCCAACCATTCGCGCCGGCTCGATGCGTGCGTAAACATCGATTTCGGGGTGATCGGGAAAGGCGGGGAAGCGCCGCGGCAGAAGCCCCATTTGGATTGCCTGCGCGGCAGTAAGCTCCCCCTCGATCCGCTGCTTCGCCTCGCGTTCATGGACGAGTTCGGCTTCGGCAGCGCGCAGGCCGGCGACCAGCATGACGCCCAATGCCAAAAGCAGGGTCAGAGCCGGGAAGGTGCTGTCGAAGAGGAGATCTGCAAAGCGGAACAGTGCCAGTTCGAAGCCAAAAAGAGCTGCCGCGATCGCCAGAGCGATTGTGACCGCACGTACTGGCCTCTCGTAGCCCAGCAACCACACGACCACGAGCCCGGCCGAGAGCGCAGCAGCGAGCTCGAGCCAATCGACATATGGTGGACGGCGGAGCAGATCGCCGAGGAGGATCGACTCGATCAGCTGGGCATGGAGGTCGACCGCGCGGACGAGGCCTAGCGGCGTTTCACGCAATCCGGCAACGTCAACGCCGGCAACCCCGAGCAATATCACCTGCCCCTGCAGCTCGCCTGGATCGAATGCCGGATCGAGGACATCTGCCGCAGAGATGTACCGTGCTAGCGGCGGCGCGAAGTGGACGACCGCACGACCCCGTCTGTCGGTCAGGATGATGGTGTCGCCGATTCTGATGTTTTCGATCCCGAGCGCGCCGGTATTGATCACTATCGAGCGCTCGCCACCACCAATACGGACGACCTCGAGTGCGAAGCTCGGGACGATCGTTTGTTGAAAGGCGACGGCGAGAGCGAGCCGTCGGACGACGCCGTCGGTGTCCGGCTCGGCCGCGCTGGCCCCGGTGGCCAACGCCGCAGCCCTGAGGTCGGGTCGGCTTTGCACCAGCGACTTGTAACTTTTCAGAAACGGCATCGGATCGCCCCCCGCCTGGCGGATCGGGGCGAGGCGAAGGGGGTCGGAAGATCGCGTTTTCTCTTCTCGGCTGGGGGTGAGCGCAAGCACCGTCGGGACCGTCGCCATCGCTTCGGCGAGGTCCCGGTCGCTGGCCGGCAGCCGCGCTAACGCGTCGGCCAAAGCCGGAGGCAGGCCGGGTAGTTCTCGCGCGATCTCGGTCGGGGAAAGCCGATCTGGTTCGCTAAAGACGATGTCGATGCCAACAACGCGCGGATGCCCTTGGGCGATGCGTTGGACGAGTTCTGCAACCAGGTGCCGCGGCCACGGCCACTGCCCGTATTGGGCGAGGCTCTTCTCGTCGATGTCAACGATCGCCACTCGAGCCGAATCGGCCGCGCGCGGCCAGAGCCGCTCTACCAGGTCGAAGCCGCGCACCCGCAATTCGGTGACAATCCCAGGGTCAATGATGCGCAGCGCCAAGCTGCCAGCAATCAGCACGAGTGCGGCCGCACGGCCGGGACCTCGCAGTAGAGCGATGCCCCAGTCCACCCGGATCACAATTCTAGTTCTAGCCCGTCATAGGCCGAGATCACCTCGACTTTGTGGCCGGGCCGGCTGATCTTCTCGAAGCGGACGGTTTCGGTGAAGACTTCCTCGATCATGGGGTCGTCATATGCCGGCTCGTGGTGAAACAATACGAGTCGCTTGACCCGCGCCGCCTGCGCCAGTTCGACCGCGACAACATTGCTCGAATGACCCCAATCCTCTTTGACGGAGATTGTGTCGGCGAGCGAGTACATCGCGTCAAAAATCAGCACATCGGCATCCCGGTAGAACGCGATGAATGGGTAAGACTGGTCGAGGTTCGAATATTTGTGCTCGCAATCGGTTGAATAGACGATCGTCTTGTCACCGCGTGAAAAGCGGTATCCATAGGAGTCGCCGGCGTGGAATTGCTTAAGGGAGGTGACGGATAAGCCGGCGATCTCATAGGTCCGGCCCGGCTCGAGGATGACGAACTCGATGGTCGCCGGTAGCGCGTGAAGATCGACGGGGAAGCAAGGGGCCGACTGTTGTTTGTACAGCGCCTCACCCACCGCCGGATGGCAGCTATGAATGCGAATGACGTTGCCGGTCATGTAGGCCGGGCGAAAAAACGGAAACCCCATGATGTGGTCCCAATGCAAGTGGGACAGGAACACATTGAAGCACTTCTTGGCGGCGGGGCCGTGCTCGGTCACCACACGGTTGCCGAATTCGCGCACACCCGTGCCGAGGTCGCAGATGACGTATTCGTCACCGCCGGTAACGATCTCCACACAGCTGGTGTTGCCGCCGAAGGTACCACGCGCCGAAAATGGCAGCCTGCTGTCTATGAAAGTGTCGATCGCCGCCTCGGTATCGAGCGGCTGCCCGCGCGCGGCAAGGAGCGCATCGCGGATCTTGGCGCGCACCGCGCTTTCGCGCAAAGGGGCGGGCAGCGAGCCGCGGGTGCCCCAGAAACGGATGCGTAACGGTCCCGCCGGCTGGGTCTCTTGATGCGAAATTGCCACCGCCGGTAACGGCGGGGCCTGCCGGGCGGCGCTCGCCTCCTCGATTGTGGTGAAGATCGGCACCACATGCGCGAACCTGCTAATCGCAAAGATTTCGCTGACGATCGCGTTGGGACAGGCGACGGCGAGCAGCCGCTCTTTCGGCTTCAGCCGCGAGGCCGCCATCAGCGCCCGCAGACCGGCGCTCGAAATGTATTCGACCGACGAAAAATCGACGACGATGTCGTCGGTGGTGGAATTAACGGCCGCGAGCAGCCGCGCCTGAAACTCGGCGCTGGTGAGATTGTCGATGCGTCCGACCGGCCGCAAAACGAGGATGTCGGCCTGGCGTCTCTCGCCGATCTCCACCCCACTCTCCCGACTTATTATCGCGCAGACGGCATTCTCAAGAGTTTGGCAGGGCGAGGCAAGAACCGCCGATCATACCTGCGATTGAGCCACCGAGCTGCCGGACCAGCGCAGCGGTTGGCCTGTAGCCTTACCAGTAACCGCCGCGAAAGCGAGTCGAGCGCGGCGGATCAACTTTTTCGCAGCGAGGGTCGGGGACAACCACAGCAGGAAGCTGGCGTAGTAGCGGCGCACCTCATGCGGCGGCCGTCCGACTGGGCGATTCGGCAGATAGTCGATCGGGCGCCACAAGACGCTGTTGGCCGGAAGCCGTCGCTTCTCTTGCTCAACGCTGCTGGTCGTCAAAGGCTAGCCCAGCTGGGAAAGCAGCCGGTCCAAACCCGGTCGCGGCTGTTCTCGGCGGCGCGGACCCGTCATTCGCGGCGTCGCAGCGCTGAACCCACTGATTGACGGCGGCTCCGGGATCAGAGCGATAACGTGGTGAGTAGCACCTGATTGAGCCACGGCTCCCCTCAGGCTACAAGGCCGCATGGCCGGCACACCTATCGATCGCATTCCGTTGCATGTCGCGATCCTGCCCGTGCTCGGCGTCGCGGCCTGGCTCGCGGTTGGCAAGGTGGGTCTGGGGCTGCTTGCGCTGGTGCTCGCCGCAGTGCTGCTCGGCAATGTAATAGCTGCCGTGCACCACGCCGAAATAGTAGCGCTCCGGGTAGGCGAGCCCTATGGAACACTGGTGCTGGCGCTCGCCGTCACGGTCATCGAGGTGGGGCTGATCATCTCGATCATGCTAAGCGGCGAGCCCAACCTGACCCTGCTGCGAGATTCCGTGCATGCCGTCGTCATGCTCGTATTGCATGGTCTCTCCGGTATCTGCATTGTCGTCGGTGCCTTCCGCGACCGGGAATCCGAGTTCCAAGTGGAAGGGGCCAAGGCTTTCCTGGCGGTGCTGATCCCGATGGCGACGCTGGTGATGGTCCTGCCGAACTACCTCGTTTCTGCTCCCGGACCCTATTATTCGCCGCTGCAACTCGCTTTCGTTTCGGCAGTGTGCCTCGGCCTCTACATCGCCTTCCTGTTCATCCAGACAGGTTGGCACCGCGCCTATTTCCTTCCGATATACGAGGGAGGCGCCATGGAGCATGCGAGGCCGAGCGGGCGGATCGCGCTCGCATCCGTCGGCATGCTGTTTGTGGCACTCTTGTCTGTCGTGCTGCTGGCGAAGAGCTTGGCGCCAGCCCTAGAAGCCGGGGTGCAGGCCGCCGGTGCGCCGCTCGCGATCGTGGGGGTGATCATCGCCGCGATCGTGTTATTGCCAGAGACGGCCGCGGCGGTACGTGCTGCGGCGCGTCGTCAGCTGCAGGCCAGCATCAACCTCGCACTCGGCAGCGCGGTGGCCTCCATCGGGCTCTCCGTGCCGGTGGTTGCTCTCGCATCGTTCTGGATTGGACAACCGCTCGAGCTGGGAATATCCGCAGGCGCGAGCGTGCTGATGGCCCTTGGTTTCGTCGTCGCCATCATCACCTACGGCACTGGACGGACGAACCTGCTGTCCGGCATCGTCCACTTGGTGCTGCTGGCGACCTACGTCTTCACCGTCTTCGCGCCCTGAGCAGCATCAACGAGATTGCTGGGCAACCCCCGATGCCGAACCAGGAGCCGCTGGCATCTGCATTGAGCCGCCGCCTCGGCTCGGAAGATCCAGAGCGTCGTGCGCGAGACGAGATGGCGCCGAAGGTTGAAGGTATTGTGAACGGCGGCGTGCATGCTGAGAAGGCACTGTGCGGAGCGAGCCGACTTGAACCGCTGCATTTTGCGCCCTCGTCGTCGCACCACCTGGTGCGAGTTTTCGGTTCGATTATTCTTCGGCAGCCCCTGCTCATGCGGGCAGGGCAGCCGCAGACGCCGGAACGCGGAGGCGTAAGAGCGCAGCTTGTCGGTGACCAGCAATTTGGGCGCGAACCCTTGCTTCTTGAGGAGCTTGCGCATCAGCCGCACCCCCGCCCGGGTGTCGCGGCGGCGCTGAACCGCGGCCGGCAATCGCGGCGGTGCTAAAGGTGGTCCCCCGAGGATATTCATGCGCGGGAGCCCGCCGGAACTGGCGCAGGTCCCGTCCGTCTCAACCCCGCAGCCCATCCCCGAGACCCACGGCCCGGTGAGCGTCATTAGAGGTTGGGGGATGACAGACCCGCAGGAAAGCCTACAATCAATTCGGCAAAGGGGGGGTCGATGAATAGGATGCTGCTTGCGGTCGCCGGACTGGTCGCCTTTGTCTCGGGGGCACCAGACACCTGGGCATTTACGACGCAGCCGGTCACCTCCGACACGATGAGCAACCGCCTGGCGGACCCGGACCAACTCCCGGACAAGACGTCGAAGGGGCAATCCGGCGGAACTACTTTCGGAGTACCCGGCGGTCACCTGATGCTGCAGTTTTCTGCACCACCGTCGAGCGGAACCTCGAACAGCCCATTTGTTAGCAGCCCCAACTCGGCATTCGTGCCGAGTGAACATCGATAGGGGCGGAGCCCGAGCGCCTGCTCGCCGACTAAAGTCCCGCGAAGGGGGCCACCTGCGGCAAATCGGCCCCGCACCGCAAGTCCAAGCGCCCCAGAGCCGCAGAAACCCCGGGAAGTTTCATACCGCGTATGAGATACCGTAGGGCGCAGTGAAACCCTGATCGGGCGGGACGGGTTGTCCGAGGCGCTGGTAGGGCGCTTGCGGGGGGTCCTGGGGCCCGCAGACGCGATATTCGGGTCGGCCAGCGAAACGAACGGCAACATTGGGGTCGAATTGAGCCTATCGCTTGGACCAAGCCAGACGACCGGATTAGGCGAGTGTGATACTCGCAGCCTGACCCGGCCTTCTCGGAGGAACAATCTTCATAGGTTCGACACTTTGGGGCTCCCACCGGCCGGAGGGCGCTCGCGCTACCTACCTGCGAGGCGAAGGCCCGCGTCGGCCACGGTGATCTCGCCCGTTATATTTCGCGATGTCGGGCCGGCAAGGAACATGACCACCTCGGCGACATCTTCCGCCGTCGACGCGATCTGCAACGGCACCATCGTGCGCACCGCCTCGCGCAACTTGTTGGCGGCCTCCTGACCCGTCCTCGTCCACCAAGGCGTATCCATGTAACCAGGGCAAACGGCGTTGACGCGGATTAGAGGTGCGAGCGCTCGCGCCAGCGACAGGGTCACGCTGTGAAGCGCTGCCTTACTGGCGGTGTAGGCGATCGAGGAGCCGCGACCATCAAAGACGCTGGAAGATGATATGTTGACCACCGCGGATGCACGGCCCGAGACGCGTGCCCCCGCCTCCAGCAACGCGCGCGTCGCGCGCACCATCTGGAACGGACCCACAGTGTTGACGCCAAATAAAAAGTGAAAATCATCGACCGAGAGCGCGTCGAGATCACCATGCGGGACGTGCTTGGTGGCGCCCGCGTTGTTGATCAGCGCATCCAGCCGCCCCCAATCGGAAGCGGCCGCGACTATTCGGCGGCAATCGGCATCATCGGCGACGTTGCCTTGCACGACCCGGACCTCGGCGCCCGCGCTACGACAGGCATCGGCGGTCGCCTCCGCTTCGATCCGGCTCGCGGCATAGTTGATGATCACCCGCGCACCCTGGCGGGCGACGCTCACGGCGGTAGCGGCGCCCAATCCAGTAGCCGCGCCCGTAACCAGAACATTTAGGCCGTCAAAGCCTGCCATCGCTTTTCCTTCCGGCTGGTAGGGAGGTTCGACGCACCGCAGCAAATTGAACCACCCCGCGATACTCGCCGATCTCGACCCCGAACTCCATCGGCTGCCGTTCGGCGTTCCAGCGGGCGTACTCGGCGGCTGAGGCGGCCACCCGACATCACGACGCTACGGTCTCAGCGGGTTTCGGGGTAGACTTGCTTAAGCGCACCTTGACCCCCCCGGCCACCCATGCCCCCTGTCCGCCGCCTCACCGCAATCCTCGCCGCCGACGTGGCGGGGTACTCGCGCCTGATGGGCGCGGACGAGGAGGGGACCCACGAACGGCTCCAGGCCCATCTCCGGGAACTGGTTAATCCGAAGATCGCGGAGCACCGGGGCCGGATCGTAAAGAACACCGGCGACGGCCTGTTGGCCGAGTTTGCAAGTGTCGTGGATGCCGTCCGCTGTGCGGTCGAGGTGCAGCGGGGGATTGCCGAGCGGCATGTGGACGTCCCGCTAGAGAAGCGGATCGAACTTCGGATCGGTATCAACCTCGGCGACGTGATTGCAGAGGGCGAGGACATCTTCGGCGACGGTGTGAACGTGGCCGCACGGCTGGAGGCCCTAGCCGAACCGGGCGGGATCTGCGTCAGCCGAATGGTGCGCGATAACGTCCGCGACAAACTCGATTACGCTTTCGAGGATCTCGGCGAGCAAGAGGTCAAGAACATCGCCCGACCAGTACGTGTGTATCGGGTCGGGGATCGTGACGCCCCCCTTGAGCCGTTGTTGCTGGGTCCACCCTCGCCACTGACGTTACCAGACAAGCCGTCGATCGCGGTATTGCCGTTTCAGAATATGAGCGGTGACCCTGAACAAGAGTATTTTGCAGACGGGATGGTTGAGGAGATCACTACGGCGCTCTCCCGTATCCCGTGGCTCTTCGTCATCGCTCGCAACTCTAGCTTTACCTACAAGGGCCGACCGGTCGATGTAAAACAGGTCGGCTGCGAACTCGGTGTCCGCTATGTGCTCGAAGGCAGCGTCCGCAAGGCGGCGGACCGCGTGCGCATTACTGGCCAGCTCGTCGACACTACGACGAACGCACACATCTGGGCCGATCGCTGCGACGGCGCGCTCAGCGACATGTTTGAACTGCAGGATCACGTGACGAGCAGCGTCATTGGCGCTATCGAGCCACGGCTACGCCTTTCTGAGATCGAGAGGGCGTCTCGCAAGCAAAGCGACCTCAGTGCCTATGACCTTTACTTACGCGCTCTCGCGCAAGTTCATAGATACTCCCAAGAGGGGATGCGCGATGCCATACCCTTGCTGAGACGGGCGCTTGCTATCGATCCGGTTTATGCACCAGCCGGTGCGATGTTCGGTTTTTGTCGTGCTCTTCAGCGAGGACGGGGCTGGGAGGCGCTGTCCGAAACGGAGATAGCCGAGGCCCTACAGCTGTCAAGGCAAGCCCTTGATGTAGGCAAAGACGACCCCGACGCTCTTTGGATGGCCGCCGACGCTATCTCAATTCTTGCCCACGACCACGCAAGGGCTGCCGGAGCCATCGACCGTGCCCTAAAACTTAACCCCAATTCCGCGCATGCCTGGATGGCCAAAGGTTGGATAGCCTGCTGTCAAAACCAGCCGCGACCTGCAATTGAGGCGCTCATGCGGGGTGTCCGGTTGAGCCCCCTTGATCCCCTCGGTTACTTCTTCAAGGGCGGGCTTGCCTTAGCCCATCTGGCGATTGGCCAATATCAAGAGGCTTTGGAATGGGCGGATTTGTGTTTCCGCGAATACCCCCGCTATATGCCCGTCCTCCGTATCAAGGTCGTTTGTTACGCTCACCTGGGGCAGACCGATGAAGCGGGAAAAGCGGTGAAGCAATTGCTTGCCGTCGATCCAAAGTCGACGATCGCGCGATTTACGACAAACCTAACGGGCTATTATCCACCGTCAATTGTAGACGTCTTCGTCGAGGGTCTCCGCAAAGCCGGGATGCCGGAGGAGTGAGGCCCCTCTTGGGGACCTTCTGGCCGCTCTCGGAGGGGTTTCGGAGGAGTTTTCGGGAGGTTTTCCGAGCCCCGGAGAGCCGCACAATCCCTAGCCCTCTCCGAGGTTAGCCCATTGAAAAGGCTAAGGTTTGTCCTAATCGTTCCTGAGATACGCGCCGCGCCCCCGAACCTAGACTCCTCTATCTCTCTGATCTAGAACGTAAAACCTCCGACTAGAAGTCTGCCGGGGGACCCCCGCGACGGAGGACCCGAAGCCCCCTGGGTGGGGGGAAGCCCCCGGCATCCGGTCTGGTGCCCAGGGTCGAGGGACGCGAAACCCGCGCTGGGCCTCACGATCCGGGGTTCGGAGGGTGACCGGCGAGCATCGGGCGGGCGATCGGGCGAAGGGACGCGGCTGCGACAGCGTCGTGGTCGTCTCACTCACGCACGCGCGAGGCGGGTCAGGGTGAGGGTATCAGAGAGACCGGGAAGGGGGCGAAACGCAGCCTCGTGATGACCGTCTGATGACCAAATGACCACGACGCGGGCGCAACGGTTACCAGGTAGTGGCCTAACCTATTGAAGAATATGGTGGGCGCGACAGGGATTGAACCTGTGACCCCTACGATGTCAACGTAGGATAATAGCTTTCCGTGGGTTGCGAGAAATATCCGAGAGTGCGATATGTCAATGCCATAGACCTGAATTCTGTTGCCTCTTGTTGCCGATAGCTTGACTTTCGGTGATACCTAGGGGATACCTAGCCTCGCCGATAGAGCGAGGGCAGGGCGATGCGCGTCAAGATCACAAAGCGCGCGGTTGATGTCTTACGACCGACCGCGGACGGACGCGAGGTGGTGCTATGGGATGCCGAGCTGAAGGGCTTTGGCGTTCGCGTGCAGCGGGGAAGCGTCAAATCATACATCTTGCATTACCGGGTCGGCTCGGGCCGCGGCGCGCCGCTTCGCAAGCTGACGATCGGGAAACACGGCTCGCCGTGGACGCCGGAAACAGCGCGGGCAGAGGCAAAACGGCTGTTGGCGATCGTTGCGCAAGGTAAGGACCCGACCGGCGCCAAGAGCCAGTCGCTGACGGTCGGACAACTCTGCGAGCGATACTTAGAAGCGGCGCGAGCCGGGCTCGTTTTGACGCGCTTCAAACGCTCCAAGCGGCCGGCGACAGTTGCCATCGACGAAGGGCGCGTACGCCGCCACATCCAGCCGCTGATCGGCAAGATCCTAGCCCAGGATCTGAGACGCGCCGACGTTCAGCGGATGGCCGACGCGATCGCCCAAGGTAAAACCGCACGAACCTTCAAAAGCAAGCCGAGTGATCGGGCAATCGCGGCCGACGCCTCCGCGGACCCGGCGATCACGATCGACCCCAGCGTGAAGCCGCGCGGCCGGGCGGTCGTCACGGGTGGCGCCGGCACGGCCGCTCGTGTCGTCGAGTTGCTGGGCGGCATCTACTCATGGGCGGAAAAGCGTGAACTGGTCACCGGACCGAACCCGGCGCACGGGATCGAGACGGCGCGTGGCGAGGCAAAGGATCGTGTCCTCAGCGGTGACGAGTTGCGGGTGCTCGGCAGGGCGCTGGACGAAAACGTGGTAAAATTTCCGATGCCGGCTGCCGCGGTTCGACTGATCGCGCTGACCGGGCTGCGCCGTGGGGAGGCGTGCGCCTTGCGGTGGAGCGAAATCGACTTCGGCGGCTCTTGCCTGCGACTCGAAGCGACAAAAACTGGGCGCTCGACGCGACCGATCGGCAAGGCCGCACGCAACCTCCTTCGATCGTTGCCGCAGCTGTCCGATGAATGGGTATTCCCGAACCGCAACGGCACCGGACGCGCCGACTTGAAAGCCTCGATCGCCTGGCTGTTCAACGCGGCGGGGTTGAGGGACGCGCGCTCGCACGATCTACGGCGCACTTTCGGCAGCGTCGCCGCTGACCAAGGGTACAGCGACGCGACGATCGCCGAGCTACTGGGGCATTCCCCGCGTGGTGTTACGCAACGCCACTACATCCGTCGCCCCGATGCCGCCTTGGTGGCGGCGGCCGATCGCGTATCGCGCCGCATTGCGAAGGCGCTCGGCGCCGCCGACGAAAGCGCAGAAGTGGCACCGCTCCC
>Ga0310916_10001551_pt1 | contig 13747 bp, 12 predicted proteins | sample GREbulkMGLF176_FD_203444 | JGI IMG/M metagenome (GOLD analysis project Ga0310916, IMG submission 203444) | Lab enrichment of tropical soil microbial communities from Luquillo Experimental Forest, Puerto Rico - GRE.bulkMG.LF176 | ecosystem: Environmental > Terrestrial > Soil > Tropical forest >...
TGACGGGCGAACTCGGAGATCGCTGCTTCGCTGACAGCGTCCTTCCTGTGAGACCAAGCCCGAATTTGAGCGGCGATGTACTGGCGCTCGCGTCCCTTGGTCAGAATCTCCGGAAACTCTGGAGCCATGTGAAAGCCGTAGTGCCACGCGCCTCCCCGCAGGGCGTCCGTGTTCTCCGTGCCGGGAACGAGACAATCGACGAGCATGAGTTTCTCTACTCTTTCGGGGTGAAGATTTGCCAAGATGTAAGCGGCTTTGCCGCCCATATCGTGCCCGACAACATGGGCCCGCCCTCCCGCGACATTGGCGATGAGGGCTCGAATATCAGCGGCGATCGTTCGCTTGTCGTAGCCGGCCGGGGTCCGCTCGGACAATCCTACACCTCTGAGATCGGGAGCGATCAACGTAAAATGCGAGGACAGCCGCTCCATCGTTGCTCGCCAGGCAAACCACGTCTGTGGCCAGCCATGGAGCAGGATCACCGCGGGACCGGACCCGGCGACGACGTAATGCAGCCTGATGTTGTTCACCTGGATGAATCGGCTCGCTCCGCCCCTGGGAAGCGGCGCGTCTCCTGTTTTCGTCATAGCCATCGACTGAGCGATCGCGGTCGGAGCGGCCTTCGCCGCCACCGATTGTCCGAAGACGACGCTTGACGCTCCAACGAGAAACGCACGACGTTGGGTATCCATTGTCATCCTCGCTTGCTGTTTTCCAGCATGAGGATTGTCGATTCGGCCGGAGCGGTCTATTCGATCTGGCGTTAGAACGTCGATAACCATTGGTTATGGCAATGGACCTTGCTACAGCTCTCCGCGCCTTTGTCCGCATCGTCGAAAGGGGCTCGATGACCGCGGCGGCATCCGACTTGGGCGTTTCACAGCCTGCGGTGAGCAAGCTTCTGCGCAATTTGGAGGCGCATGCGGGCGCGAGGCTCATCGAAAGAAACTCGCGCGCCTTGCGTCCGACTGCGCAAGGCTTGTCGCTGTACGAGGCCGCGGGAGGAGCGCTGGCGGTTATCGATGCCGCGTTGGAGGGGGTCCGGAGCGACGTCGCCGCAATCGGCGGAAGCCTGCGCCTGCATGGGCCGGCCTGCATTGGCGAAGGCCATTTGCACCGCATCGTGGCAAATTTCCAGGATCGTTACCCTGCCGTTGCGGTGGAACTCATCCTCGAGAATCGATCGGTCGATCTGATTCATGAGAATGTGGATCTTGCCCTGCAGATGGGCCCGCCTGCCGATCAAAATACAATAGTGCGGCGAATCGGGTTCAGCAGAAGAATCCTCGTCGCCTCGCCAGCCTATCTCTGTCGCCGAGGACGGGTTAGCGCATGCGAAGACCTGAACGGCCACGACATCGTCGTAACCAACGCATCTCTTCTCGGGGGCGCGCTTTTGCTTTGCAAAGGCGACCAAAAAATCGAAGTGTCAGTTCGTCCCAAGCTAATGACGAATAATGCGCAGGTTCTCATCAACGCGCTGAAAACGGGCAAAGGCGTCGGGACGACGCAAGTTCTTCTCGTCGCGGACGAACTGAAATCCGGCGCATTGATTCGAGTGCTGCCGGAATATGAGATTGAGCCGACGGAGTTTTTCCTGGTCTATCCTTCTTCGAAATTCCTGCGGCCGACCGTCCGTGCGTTCATCGATTTCGCCGTGCCGGCCTTGCAATGCATTGAGGGAATCTACTAGTTCCGTCTGCAGTGCGAGAGACGGCAATCGGGACCTCCATTCCCGTCGCAAGGCGCCGGCTACACGGCCATCCGAGCGCCGCCGAGCAGTTTCACATTGAGCCGGCCGCCCGTAAACAACATATCGTCGAGCGCTTCGTCGACGTCGGCAACAATGGCCGACTGCCCGCCGTCGCGGGCGACCGCGCCCTGTGCGATGCGCCGCATCAGTTCCTTGATGAAAGCACAGCTCGTGCCGTGCGTGCGCCGCACGGCTTCATCGACGACGCCCGTCGTGAGCGGCAAGCCCTTCCCGTAGAGCCGGACGAGCTTGCCGCGACCGATCTCGTCCGGCAGCGGGACCTCGATTGCCTGATCGATCCGGCCGGGACGGCCGGCCAACGCGCTCTCCAGTTGCTCCGGCCGGTTTGTTGTAAGGACGAACAGGATGTCGGCGTCTTCCTTCAGCCCGTCCATTTCGTTGAGCAGCTTGTTCAGCAGCGCTTCCTCACACGGTCCGCCCACTTCCTCGCGCTGGCGGGCGATCAGGTCGACATCCTCGATCACCACCATGGTAGGTTGCAGCAGGCGCGCCAGGCTCATATAGGCGCCCAGATAGGCGATCTGCTCGGCCGTGATGATCAGCGTTGTATGTCCGGGCAAATTCGCCGCCAGATAGCGGATCGTGTGGGTCTTGCCCGTGCCTGGCGGCCCATAGAGCAGAACGCCCTTGCGCGTCGATTGGCCGAGACGGCGGAGCGCATCGCGGCTTTCAACGAACTTCAGGACATTGCGGTCGAGCAGCCGCAGGGTTTGCTCCGGCAGGATGACCTCTTCGCGAGCAACCGGCGGCAACCTGTGAACCATGATACCCCTCAGCGATCCGCGATAGCTGGTATCGCTGTCAAAGGAGAGCACCTTGCCGCGATAGGATCGCGCTGCACGCACGGCCTCTTCCAATTCGGTAAAGCAGCCTTCCACGAAGGCTTCCCCGGCCGGACCGTCGGGGATGGCGATTTCGATGCGGACTGCGCTCTCGCGGGACTCGCGACGGCGGGAGAGGACGACGGCATATCGGATATCGCCAACCCGGCACAGCCACAATCCGTTGTGCAGGCATTTCACCGACGCGTCCTCGCCGATGTCGATATCGTGGTATTGCGGGGGCGCGAGCGCTGGCGCCAGCCGGCCTTGCTTCAGCAGCCACGCGAATTCCATTTCATCACGAAATTCCTCGTGAACGCCGAAGAAGCCGATGGGGGATGCGAACATTTTTTCCAGGGCGACCTGAACATCTGGACGCATGTGCTCCGGAAACTGCCTCACCCGCGTTACCAGCCGGCTCGGCGGCATGCCGTCAAAATGCCAGTCGAGAACCTCGCAGGCGTATTCGAACTCCTCATCCTCCGGTTGCTCGGATGCATCTGCGACCTCGCTGGTGATAATCAAGCGATGTGCGGAATCACGGATACGCTTTTGCGCCTCGGCGAGCAGCGCAGTCGCAACCCCGGGCGGATAGGGGCCGCAAGCGACTTTACCCCGTCCGATCAACCTGGTAAGCGCGATCGCATCGCGTTCCGGCTTGCCGAAAACGTTGCGCAAGAGGTCGGCGACAAACTCCATGGGCGTGTCGCCGTCGTTTTGAAAGACAAGCTGGAGCGGCGCGGCATCGGCGGCAATGTCGTCCATATAAACTCCTCAGTTCACAACCTTGGCGGGAAAGAACAAAAGAAGAACATCACGAAACCAGGGCTGCGTCAAGCGCAGCATCGATCAGCGGGTGCTGCCCGCCCCTCCCGGGCCGCGTCTTCGTGATTGCCGCCAACAGGCCATTCGGACGATCGCCGGAACAGACCTCTTCTCGCGCCGTTGAGCGCTCGCGACAGGCTGCCGTCCGGTTCCGTTGCTCGCGGGGGCGGCACCGCAGAGATCAAATGAAGGATCCAGGCCATGCGCATCGACAGTTTCAAGGACATGTATCTCGCCGAATTGCAGGAACTGCTTAGCGTCGAAGTCCAACTCGCCGACATGCTGCTGCGCATGGCAGGTGCCGCCGCGCATCCGTCGCTGAAACGGGCTCTGATTCATCACCGCGCCGAAACCGAGACGCAGGCGCTGCGCGTGATAACCATTCTGAAGAAGCATGGCGCCGATGAAATCGCGCATATCGACCAGGCCATGCAGGCGCTGATCGCCGAGACCATGAAGATGATGTTGATGCTGAAAGGCGATGAGCTCCGCGACGCGGGACTGCTCGCTTCCGCCCAGAAGATCGAGCATTACGAGATTGCAGCCTATGGCACGGCTGCGGCGCTCGCCGGACAACTCAACCTGCGCGACGAGCAGAAAATGCTGCATATGAGCCTTGAGGAAGAACGTGAGTTCGACGCCGTTCTGACCCGGCTTGCCAAGGGCGAGGTCAACCGCAACGCGCTCGCCGCGTGAGCCTGCGGCGTTGCGCTCAAGGCCGGGCGCAGGCCCTCATGTTTATTTCTGCACCTTCGCCCGCATGATCCGCGCGCATCGGCGGCGCGCGCCCTGAGAATGTGTAGGTTTGCCCCTGCTTCCACCTAGCGCTTTTCGCTGCGCGCGCCGTCGTCGTCCCGTGTCGTCTCAGGCAATTCCGGCGGACGAAGTGCTGGGCTGTTGGCCCAGCGCTCGATGTCCTCGATCACCTTGCGATGGCTCGGCCTTCGCGGCGGCTGGACCATCGGCTCCTCCGAAAGCTTCCGGGGCAATCTAATTTTATCCATCATGCGCGCCTCTCCGTACCTTGAAGAGTGAGCTCCATCGATCCGATAGTCAAGCGTAACTTATTGATTTCATTTGCTTATCTTTACAATTTGGCTCATTTGTCGCAACCATTGGAACCACCGCTCGTTTGGCAAGTTGAGTAAGTTACTCAAGGTTCAAGCAGGGCTCGAATCAACATGGCCGAAATGCGTGGTGAACGTCTGCAAGTCATGCTTTCGCCGGAGGAACTGGTCGCGCTTGATGACTTCCGTTTCCGGCACAGGATGCCGACGCGCGCGGCCGCCGTGCGCGAGCTATTGAAGCTCGGGCTTGCCGCCACCGGAATCGACGCCGGCGTCGGCGTAAAGTCCAGCCATTATGGCGTCTTCAGTCGCGGTCCCGGCAGTTTCAAGAATTCGGAACCCGAAGACACAAACTGAACCGTGCGGCCCTCCGCCGCACCATTTCAAACTTGCAGTTCCGCGCCCGCCGCGGCCGGTTTGATGCAGCTCAATCGTGAAACAGGCTTGCCTCGTTAGGCTTCCTTCAAGGAGCCCAACATGACGCCTGCCACTGCGAACCGTGCCCTCACCCTCGTGGAAACCGCGCCCGATTCAAAGACGACCGTGGTCGACAAGGTGCCCGTTGCGCCGGTCGAAACTCCCACGTCCTACGATGTCCTCGATCACACCGTGCATGCGGAGATCGCCCGTTTCACCGGGGGATTGTCGCCCGCCGCCATCGCGCTGGCCTTTGCCGACTGGGCGATTCATCTCGCTGCCTCTCCGGGCAAGCAGCTCGCGCTCACAGGCGAAATCCTGGAAGACATCTCGCGATTTACCGATATCTCCGTTCACTGGGCGACGAAATTCCAGCCGTGGTCCCTGATCAAGCCACTGCCGCAAGACCGCCGCTTCGCAGATCCGGATTGGGAATTGCCTGAGTTCAATCTGCTTGCGCAGGCGTTTCTGCTCCAGGAGAAATGGTGGCATACGGCGACGACCGATGTGCACGGCGTGGCGCGGTCGAATGCGGCGGTCACCGACTTCACCTTGCGGCAAGTTCTGGACACCGTAGCGCCGTCCAATTTCGTGGGCACCAATCCGGAAGTGCTGCGCCAGATCATGGAATCCGGTGGCGGTAATTTTGTTTCCGGCTGGCATCACTGGGTCGAGGACGTTCAGGCCATGCTTGCCGGAACGAAGCCCGCGATGGATTTTGTCGTCGGCAAGGATGTCGCGACGACGAAGGGCAAGGTCGTCTACAGCAACGAGCTGATCGAGCTCATCCAGTATGCGCCAACGACGGAACGCGTCCGGCCCGAGCCGGTTTTGATCGTGCCCGCCTGGATCATGAAATACTACATTCTCGATCTGTCGCCCCACAACTCGCTGGTCAAGTTCCTGGTCGCGAACGGCTTCACCGTCTTCATGATCTCATGGCGGAATCCCGCGGCCGATTGTCGCGATATCAGCCTGGAAGATTACCGAAAGCTCGGCGTCGATGCGGCGATCGCTGCGATCAACGAGATCGTGCCGAACAAGCCTATCCACGCAGCGGGTTATTGTCTCGGCGGCACCCTGCTTGCCATCGCGGCGGCGCGGCTTGCCAAGGAGCGGCCGGATTGCCTGCGTTCGGTTACGCTTTTGGCCGCGCAGACCGATTTTACCGAAGCGGGCGAACTCACGCTGTTCATCAACGAAAGCCAGGTCGCCTTCCTCGAGGACATGATGTGGGAGCGCGGTGTGCTCGATACCGCGCAAATGGCGGGCGCATTCCAGATCCTGCGCTCCAACGACCTGATCTGGTCTCGCGCGGTGCGCGACTACCTGCTCGGCGAGCGCGAACCGCTCAGCGACCTGATGTCGTGGAACGCCGATGCGACGCGGATGCCCTATCGCATGCATTCGGAATATCTGCGCAAATTGTTCCTCAACAACGATCTCGCCGAGGGCCGCTATAGCGTCGAAGGCCAGCCGGTGGCGCTGTCCGATCTGCACGCGCCGATGTTCGTCGTCGGAACGCAGCGCGACCATGTCGCGCCGTGGCGGTCGACGCACAAGATCCATTTCCTCGCCGCCGATGCGGATATCACCTATGTGCTGACCAGCGGCGGGCACAATGCGGGAATCGTTGCTCCGCCTGCGGAAGAGGGACACACCTATCAGATCATGACCAAGAAAGCCGACGGTGCCTATGTCGGTCCGGACGAGTGGATCAAGCTTGCTCCGCAACAAGTGGGATCATGGTGGAAGGAGTGGGTAAGCTTTCTCGAAAACCACTCCGGCGAAGCGGTCGCGCCGCCGATCATGGGCGGCGTGAGGCAAAAGGCTGCGTCACTCAAGGATGCGCCTGGAGATTATGTGCTGCAGCGCTGAAGCGACATCGCGCTTTGCAGGACAAGTCTACGTTCGCCGACGGGCCGTCGCCCGCTCCAGCGTGTCCTGCGGCGAGCCGGAGGCATCGACGATGTCCCAGTCGAGACGGCCGATATCGTAGCTCTGTTGTTGAAGCGCCACTTCGCGCGTGGCGTCCGAGGCGTCGCGTCCACGCGCGGCGATGCGTCCCAGCCGCGCCGTGACATCGGCGTCGAGAAAGATGCCGCGAAAGCGCGCGCCACTCGCGCGTGCGAGGTTCGGCAGCGGATCGCGTTCGCCCTGCCGCAGGAATGCCGCGTCGAGCACGACCGAGACACCCTGCTGGAGCGCGGTCGCCGCGCGCTGCGCCATGAGGTGATAGACGCGGGTCGTGACATCAGGCGCATAGCCGGCTGCGGGGAGAGCCGTGAGCGGATCGACGCCAAAAAGTGCCTTGCGGATCACGTCCGAGCGCAAGACCAGGGCCCCGGGCGCAGGTTCGAGCATTGGAGCGAGGCCTCGCGCAAGCAGGCTCTTGCCGGTGCCGGACCGGCCGCCGATCGCGACCAGCGCCGGCGGCGACGGCGATATCAGGCGAAGCGCGAGGTCGAAATAGGATCGCGCCTGTGTCGCGATGGCAGCATCGCTTTCGGATTGCTCCTGCCTGGTAAAGAGCACGTGCGCGCGGATTGCCGCCCGCATCGACATGAACAGCGGCAACAACACAAGCGCGTCCGCCTGCTCGGCCCAGGTCTCCTGCAAATAGCGATTGAACAGCCGGTTCGCCGCGGCGTCCTGTGCGTGCCGGACAAGGTCCATCAGCGGAAAGGCGAGGTCGTACAGGACGTCGGTCGTCGCGATGTCGGGATCGAACTCGATGGCGTCGAACAGCACGGGTTTCTGCGCGATCAGGACGATGTTGCCGAGATGCGCATCGCCGTGACAGTGGCGTATCTGGCTGTCTGCGGCACGCCGCCGCATTAGCGGAAGATGCTCATCCATCTGTCGATGACTTGCCGCATGAAGTCGCTGGACCTCGTCGCGAGCGAGGTTTTTCTGCGCGTGAAATTTTGCGGTGTTGCGATCGATGATGCCGGCAATCGAAGCGGGCCAGATCGATCCGTGCGACACCGGCGCCGTCTTGTGCGCAATGAGCATCACATCTGCCAGCGCTTCGCCCAGTTCCGGCGTGATGGCGCCGCCGACAGCGAGATGATCGAAAGTCTGCTGCTCGTCGAACCGCGCCATCTCGACCGCCCATTCGATCACCTCGCCGCTGCCGGAGATCTCGGGTCCACGTGCACCTTTCGTGATCGGCACGACGCGGCGGTACAGCATCGGCGCATGGCGCTTGTTGACCGCGATCTCTTCCTCGCAGGCATGCTTGCGCTTGTCGAGTGTCGAGAAATCCAGAAAGGGCAGGCGGACCGCTTGCTTGACCTTCAGCACGCGGTCGGGTTCGAGGAAGACGACGGAGGCGTGGGTGTCAATTCGCTTGCGCGCGCCATTGTCGAGGAACGCGAGCACCGGCTCCTGGCTGGGGTCACGACGCTCGTTCGCCGGGGGCGTCACGGGCGCAGCACCGCGGCACCGACGAGCTTGCCGTCGCGCAGGCGTGTCAGCGCCTCATTGGCTTGTTGAAGCGGAAAGCTTGTCGTATGCGTCCGCACGCCGGCTTCGTGAGCGACCTTGAGGAAATCCGTGCCGTCCTTGCGCGTCAAATTCGCGACGGAGACGATCTGCCGCTCGCCCCAGAGAATATTGTAAGGGAACGAAGGGATATCGGACATGTGGATGCCGGCGCAGACCACCTTTCCGCCTTTGCGTACTGCGCGCAGCGCTTGCGGCACCAGCGCCCCGACCGGCGCATAGATGATGGCGGCGTCAAGCTCGACCGGCGGGATGTCTTCGGATGCTCCCGCCCAGTCGGCTCCGAGCGAACGTGCAAGCTGTTGTGCCTCCGTATCGCCCTTGCGCGTGAACGCATAGACCGTTCGTCCCTGCCAGCGCGCAACCTGTGCGACGATGTGCCCGGCCGCGCCAAAGCCATAGATCCCGAGCGTCTTGCCGGAGCCGGCCATGACCAGCGAGCGCCAGCCGATCAGACCGGCGCAGAGCAGCGGCGCAAGCTCGGCATCGTCGCCGTCTTCGCCAAGCGGAAAGCAGTAGCGCGCATCGGCGACGAGATGGCTCGCGAACCCGCCGTCGCGCGTGTAACCGGTGAATTGCGGACGGTCGCACAGATTTTCCTCATGCCGTCGGCAATAGGGGCAGGCGCCGCAGGTAAAGCCGAGCCATGGAACGCCGACGCGCATACCGAGGGCAAGATCGCTCACGCCATCGCCCAACGCGTCGACCCGGCCGACCACTTCATGACCGGGGACGATCGGATAGCGGATGTCCGGCAATTCGGCGTCGACGACGTGCAGGTCGGTGCGGCACACGCCGCAAGCGCTCACCTTCACGCGCACCTCGCCTGGTCCCGGGGTCGGGTCCGGTCGCTCCGTCAATGTCAGAGGCTTTCCGGAAGCCTGAAGAACCATGGCATGCATGAACTGCTCCTGGCGTTCGACCCAATTAGGGAGAGGCCAAAGAAGATCGTTTGATCCTGGTCAACGTTAAGCGGCCGGCGCCCCATTAGTAGTGTCGCCGCTAATTTGCTAGACTAGGAGGCATGGCGTGCCGCCTGATCGGGCGGCGCGCGCGAGCCGACGGAACTCTCACGAAAGAATCGGCCATGTACGAATTTCTTCAAGAAACTGTCGCAAATAACATGACGCAAACGGTTAAAAGTGTGACGCCCGAGACCACGGTGGGCGACCTTTACCGGCTGTTCGCGGCGGACGATTTTGACGCCTATCCGGTCGTTCGGAACGATACGGTGGTCGGCGTGGTGTCGAAGCTGGATGCACTCAAGGTGTTCGCTTTCGCAAAAGATCAGATCCTGCCGCACTATGCGGATGGCATGGGTGCGACTGTCAATGAAATCATGACGGCCGAGGTCATCGCCGTGGACCCCGAAACCAGGCTGCAGCGCGTCCTGCAGCTCCTGGTCGAGCATCGGGTCAAGAGCGTGCCGGTCATTGACAAGTGGCGAAATCTCGTTGGGATTATCGCTCGCGAGGATGTCATGCGGGCGATGGCGCGCTGTATGCGGCAAGCGGAATAGCCCCTGATCCCCCTGCGAGACGAAACGATGTCCACATACGGGCTAGAACGGGTCTTTGCGCCGCGCACTCTCGCGCTCGTCGGCGGCAGCTCGCGACCCTCGTCGCTCGGTGCCAAGATTTTGCAAAACCTGCTGAGAGGCGGCTTTGCGGGCGATATCGCTGTCGTCAATCCGAAATACGGTTTGATTGACGGCAAGAACACCTATCCCGATCTCGCTTCGGTGCCCTTCGTTCCCGACCTGATCGTGATCACGGCGCCTGCTTCGGCGGTGCCGGGCATCGTGGCGGAAGCGGGCCGGCTTGGTGTTGCCGGTGCTGTCATCATCTCGTCGGGCCTCGGCCACGGCGAGGGCTCGCCGGGTGAGGCGGTGCTCAAGACCGCCCGCGACCAAAAGGTCAGGATCATCGGGCCGAACTGCCTCGGCATCATGTTTCCGCGCTGCGGGCTCAATGCGAGCTTTGCCGCACATCAGCCCGGCAAGGGGAAGCTCGCGCTGATCTCGCAATCCGGCGCGCTCGCGGCCGCGATGGTGGAATGGGGTGCGGAAAGGGCGATCGGATTTTCCGGGATCGTGTCGATCGGCGATCAGCTCGACGTCGATATCGCCGACCTCCTCGACTATTTTGCGCTCGACGACGGGACCCACGCGATTCTGCTGTACGTCGAGGCAGTCAGGGACGCCCGCAAGTTCATGTCTGCGGCGCGTGCAGCGGCCCGGCTCAAGCCGGTGGTCGTCGTCAAGTCCGGACGCATGGCGCAGGGTGCAAAAGCGGCGGAAACCCACACCGGGGCGCTCGCCGGAAGCGATGCCGTGTACGACGCGGCGTTTCGCCGGGCCGGCCTGCTTCGCGTGTTCGATCTGCGCGAATTGTTCGACTGCGTGGAGCTGCTCGGCCAGAGTCGGGCCCCCGCCGGGAAAAATCTCACGATCCTTACCAATGGCGGCGGGCTCGGCATTCTGGCCGTCGACCGGCTTGCGGAATTGGGCGGCAACGCGACAGCGCTTGCGGCGGCAACGAAGGCGAAGCTCGATGCCGTCTTGCCGGCGACCTGGTCGAAAGCCAATCCGGTCGACATCGGCGGCGATGCAGATTCCGTGCGCTATTTGGCCGCTCTCGACGTGTTGCTCGCTGACACTGCCGGCGATGCCGTGCTGATCATGAATGTCGAGACGGCGGTCGAGCCGTCGGGCGACATCGCCAGGGCGGTGGCGGAACGGATCAAGGCTGACCGCGCGCGACGGGGCGCGTCGGCAAAACCGGTTCTCGCCGCCTGGGTCGGCACCGATCAGAATGCGGCGCCGATCTTCGATGATGCCGCAATCCCTCATTTCCCGACCGAGGATGATGCCGTGCGGGCGTTCATGCATCTGGTCAAGCATCGCGAGGCGATTGCGGCGCTGATGGCGACGCCACCCACCGTGTCGTCGTTGTTCAAGCCCGACCGCGATGGCGCCAAAAAATTGATTGTAAACGCCCTGGCCGACGGAAGAAACTGGCTCGATCCGGTCGAAATATCAGCGCTGTTTGCGGCTTACGAGATCCCGATGGTACCGACGCTCGGCGCAAGCAGTCCCGACGAGGCGGCGACCATGGCCGCACCATTCCTCGACGAGGGGCGCGCGGTTGCGGTGAAAATCCGATCCAGGGATATCAGGCACAAGTCCGATATCGGCGGGGTCATGCTGAACCTCGCGACCAGAGAGAGCGTCCGCGATGCCGCAGCCGAGGTCATGGCCCGCGCGCGTCGCGCGCGGCCCGACGCAACAATCGAGGGCGTTACGATCCAGCCGATGATTTCGCGGTCGGGTTCGCGCGAATTGCTGCTCGGGCTTGCCGACGACCCGACCTTCGGCCCGGTCGTGGTGTTCGGCCACGGCGGCACCGCGGTAGAAGTGATCAAGGACAAGGCTCTGGCGTTGCCGCCGCTCGACATGAACCTCGCGCGCGATCTCGTCGGCCGCACGGCCGTCGCGCGGCTTCTGGCGGCCTATCGCGACGTGCCTGCCGTTCCGGCGGACGACGTGCCGCTGACGCTTGTCAAACTCTCCCAGATGGCAGCCGACCTTCCGGAAATCTCCGGGCTCGATATCAATCCGTTGATCGCGGATGGCGACGGCGTCATGGCCCTGGACGGCCGCGTTGCGATCAAGGTGCCTGAAAAATTCTTTGTCGGCCGGACGCGGCTCGCGATCAGGCCCTATCCCGCCGAATGGGAACGTCAGCTCCAACTCGCGGGCGATTGGAAGGTGGCGGTCCGTCCGATGCGCCCCGAAGACGAGCCGGCCATTGCCGCGCTTCTGACCCGCGTCAGCCGCGAAGACCTCAGGCTCCGCTTCTTCCATGCCATGAAGGAGTTCTCGCACGCCTTCATCGCCCGTCTCACGCAGCTCGACTACGCGCGCGCCATGGCCTTCGTCGCAAGCGACGTGGCGACCGGCGACCTCATTGGCGTCGTGCGCCTGCATTCGGATTCTCATTATGAGACCGCCGAATATGCAATCCTGCTTCGGTCGGACCTGAAAGGCAGGGGCCTCGGCTGGGCGCTCATGCAGCTCCTGATCGAATATGCCAGGGCCGAAGGGCTCAAGCGCCTGACCGGCGCGGTGTTGCGCGACAATGCAACGATGCTCGCGATGTGCCGCGAGCTTGGGTTCGAGGTCAAGAGCGACCCGAGGGATTCGGCCGTGGCGATCGTTTCGCTTGATCTCGCCGTACCGAGCCCTGTCCCACCTGCGGCCGACCGCAAGGCTGTCGCCGCGCAGCCGTGACAAGTGGTGGAGGTTCGTTTACTCGGCCTCGCGAACCGAAACTGCTGGCCGGGTTCGTATCCTTCGCGAAATCAGGCGGCTTCCTGTTCGGCCTTTTCGGTTGCTTGCCTGCGCAAGCGCTTGATGAGGAGGGGGATCAGGGGCACGAGCAGGGGGATTGCGGCGCCCTCGATCGCGGCGCGCAGGGAAGCCGGTGAATCGCTCTCCGCCTTCTGGAGGTCCGCCTCGAAGGCGGCAAGCGCCTGCTGGTGGATTTCGTCCGCAAGCGCCAGTTCCCGGGTCTGCGGCCTGCGCAACGCGAACAGCACGATCACGCCGGCAAGGAGGAGATTGAAGGCGCCGAGGGCGACGGCCGACCAGATCGCGTTCCAGACCTGCACCAACGAGAAATAGGCGGCGAGCTCGAACAGCAGCAGAGCGCAGGCCATGATCAGCGCTGCGAGCGCCTGGAGACCCAGATTGGTCAGGAGACGTTTGAGGCGAAGTTCGGCGATGATTCGCTCGGTACGCCAGAGCACGCGCACGTGCCCGATCAGATGGCTTGTCGTCATGGCTTTTTCCTCAAGACCCAGCCGATCACGACGCCGACCGCCACCGCGGTCATGAGCGCGGCGGCAGCTCGTCCGGTGAAAGCGCGCTCGATCTCTTTCTCATCGAGTGCGATTGCGTCACGAAGGTCCGAGAGAAAAGCCTTGACATCGTCCGCGACGTCCTTGGCCTTTTGGCTCGAGACTTCCCGCCATTCTTCTGCCTGCGCGCCGGTCAGGCGCGTGGTTTCCTGCTTCAGACTGCGAAGCTCATCGACATAGTCGTTGCGATAGGCCATGGCGGGGTTCCCTCGAGCTAAAACGCTAGGCGGGAACCCGGGCGCCGCCGTTGATATGTATCAAGGCCGGGGCTGCCTCCTCCGCTTTCTTGCGCTTTATCAAAGCGATGGATGCGGTCGACGTCTAGACTTTTCCGATCATCATGCGGGAGCCTGGCTTGACCAACCCACCTCAACTGACCGAATCCGGGGACAAATCGACGACGCTCCATTCGAGCG
>Ga0310916_10001559_pt1 | contig 13704 bp, 15 predicted proteins | sample GREbulkMGLF176_FD_203444 | JGI IMG/M metagenome (GOLD analysis project Ga0310916, IMG submission 203444) | Lab enrichment of tropical soil microbial communities from Luquillo Experimental Forest, Puerto Rico - GRE.bulkMG.LF176 | ecosystem: Environmental > Terrestrial > Soil > Tropical forest >...
GCTGTTGCTGGACCCGACGCCGTTCGCGCGCGGGCTCGCGGGCAAGAAGGTCGAGGTGGTCAATTACCCGGACGGGCGCTTTGCTGTCCGACACAAAGGTGTCGCGCTGCCGTTCCGGGTGTTCGACAAGATCCAGACGGTTCCCGGGCTGTCGGGCATGGTTCTCCGTCTCCTGGCGCGCGGACGCAAACGAAATTCGATCGTAGCCGACCTCGCACCGTTTGCCGTAGCGATCCTGCTCCTTTTTGGTATTCCGAAGATGCGTCGGCTTGCCGTTACCTACGGATTACTGCTTTACGCCGCCTCGCTCGCAAACGCGACGGCGCGATCGTCGAGAACAAGCGGCTGGGCGCGGCACTGGCAGTCGCGCGGGAGCTGCAGGCCTCGTATCCGCCAAACCGCAGGCGGGGCGATCCACGACGCCAGCGCCCGCCGAACAACCTGGAGGCTCCGGGTATGCCGACAAAGGGCCGACCATCGCGCAAGACTCTGGCAGCCGCTGCGGCCGAGTGAGACTGGCCGGGTGTCATTTCAACTTTGCACACGCGGTGACATTTCAACCTTGCGGGGACATTCGGCCGAAGCTGGTTAGGCAGAGCCGGCGTTGCAAAAATTCAGTTTCCAAGAATTACGCCGACTTGTTCCTCAGCTCGTTAAGCCACTGCTGCAGCCTTTTCCCATCCACCAGTTCCAGCCGTGTCGGCAAAAAAGGCGCTATACCGGGGTCATTCTCCATTAGTGGGGGAAAGTCAGAGGTCGTCGTTATAATTCCCTTCGAAGCCTTTTGGTCGGCAGTGACCACACCGACTAAAGCCCTCACTGCATCGTACTCAACGAGGTGATCGGGCTTGTATGCTTTCACTGACCCGAGGATTTTGACACACCCAAAGCCGTGCTTGATTGCAATTACGTCTCGGCCGTGATCGCCTGAACGCGGAGTTTTCGTTACCTCATAGCCCTCCTTGTGGAATGCGCCAGCGATCAACTCCTCCCACTGATCGGGAGTTAGTTGGAATGCGAGGTTCCAGTCAGAGCCGAGCTTTTGAACTATTTCCGACCAAATGGCGGACGTTGATCTTACGAGAATCCCCTCGGTGGTTGTCTTCTCCGGAATAATGAGGCTTGAGACGGTGATCGAAGCCGTGGAAGCGAGAGCTGATAGCGGAAGCGGCGGCCCGAATACTCCAGTGGTTGACGATAGCGCAGCGCGCCTCTCGAAATAATGTCTGGCCATCGCGGAACCGTCCTTCACCATCGGGAAGTACGGCGGAGGCTCATCTTTCCGATCATCCGACATAAAAATTTCTCCTGTTCGCTGTCCACAAATAGACTTGCGAACCAGGATTTTCCAGAAGCGCCCTTATGCGATTAGACCCAGAATAGATGTTATGTAAAGTGCAGCAGAGGCCCGAAAAGGCGGTTATATACCAAATATAGAATCCGCGAACTCCGTAACCTTTTTCTGAAGAGGAGAACTCCCCATCCATCCATGTAGCCCGTATCCGATTATGAGTCCTGCCGCCAACCCAACCAAAGTGATAGGATAAGCTACAAAGATCAGGATAAGCACAAATAAAGCACCCGCAGATAGGGCTATCATAATATATCGTTCGAGAGTCCTGAAGAAGTAATTCCAGGTTGGCCAAGAGTGCCTTTGCATTATGCTTACTCCTCTTCGCGGAATACCTCGATCGTGTCACGGACTCCAAACACGCCGAATACCACTAGGATCGCTAAGCCCATCAGGTCAAAGATATAGCGGACGGGCACAAAATCAAGAAACCGTGGGTCACCCACCTCATACAGCCATATGTTAAGAAGCGCTAAACCACCGATCAGAACGACGGCTACGGCGATGTGCAAGCACATATAGCTCGTTGCGCGTAGCAGGCGGAGCAATCGCCAATACCACGGTTTAGCCGACGCTGCCATGCCGTACAGGCTATCATTCGCTTCAGGATGAGACACCTACAAGCGAAGGGTCCGGCGATTGCGACGACGGAGACGCAACAAGCGAGCTTCTCGCGAACTGCAACCTGCAAAGCGCGAGGCAGCGCCACCACGCAAAACGGCCCGGCGCGAACCCGCCAACCTTGCCCGTTATCTGTGGCCGACGCCGAAGGGTCCCGATAGATAAAAATCAAAGGGCCGATGCAGGGGGAAACCCTCACCGGCCCTCATCACCTTGGACGGTCATCGTCGCTCCCGGCTGTACCGTGGGGCGAACCCTAGCACCCCATCATCTTGGCTCAAATACTCCGGAGAGCGCGAGAGGCTGGCCTCTCGCATCGCGCGAAGTGCGATTTGAAACACCGCATCTTGCCATCGAGCCCAAATCAGGCGCAGCATCTTGAGCGCGAGCCGATTCCGTCTCGCGTTCGATCAACCGTTCTGGAAAGGAAACCCCTAGCCCAGAAATTGCAACGCCCGCCTCGGGGGCGGGCCGTCGCGGGAAACTGATTGGCTGGACACCGATCAGCTTCCCAAAAATCAGAGGGTAAGTCAACCGCAGAAAGGTCTTTTCTGCGAACGGCTGGTTTTGCGCCGGTTTCGGCCCCTTCGCGGGCTTGCAGCAGCAAGCTCGAAAGGAGCCTTTTATGTTTCGACAACTCGCCTACGCCCGGCCCTCTCTCCCCGGATTCGATTCGCCCAAAACCTACGCCGCTTGGCCGGTGTGGAGAGACAGCACCACGAAGGAAGTGAAATTCACCCCCCTGCCGAAGAAGCAGGCGACCAAGCTCTTTCACAAGGCCCGGCTCTTTGAGCGGCGGACGCGCGTGCGAGGACGGCAGGACGGCGCATTAGGCCGCAACGGCATTCTCGTATTGCACGCGCTGGCCTTTGATTTTCTGCATTACATGAGCGGGCGCCTTGACCCCTCGCTTGAGAGCATTGCGCAAAAAGCCTGCATCAGTGTCAGCAGCGTGAAGCGCGGGCTTGCTAAGCTCAAGCGATGCGGCGTCATCAACTGGCTGCGGCGGGCCGCAGAGACGCGCGACGAGCAAGGCCGGTTCTGCCTTGAGCAGGATACGAACGCCTACGCCATCATGCCCGTATCGTATTGGCTCGGCTTCATCGACCAGGGGGACCCGCCGCCGCCGCATTCCTCGACCTGGGGCGCAACCCCTCCCCTGCCCACGCAGATCGAGCAGGCCGCTGAGGAGATGCGGCACGGCCAACAGCGCACGGCTATGACCATCCTCGAAACCGACCCAGGCGACACGCTTGCGACGGGTCTGGCGAGCTTGTTTCGGGCCGTCGAAAATGACGTGGCCGCTGTGGATAACGCTTCTAGCAGCACAGATTGCCGGAGCGTAACAACACGAAACTTCAATGAAATCCCATAGCTCAGATTGAGCGAGAACCCACCTCCCATTTATTATCTGTAGGCTCCACCACCCAGTTATCCACAATCAGATATTATCGAGTTCGCTACGCTCACACGTTTTTCTTCTGTCAGTATTTGCCCCAAGGCGATTTCACTTCTTGGCAACGGTCCCTCTTTGCCAAAACCGGGAGCAGTCGCACAGAGCGCGGCTAGTGCGGTCAACCCTGCTCGCCATGCTCAGGCTTTCAGCCTTGCGCGTGGCTCCGCACCCTCCGGGTTGGCTTACAGCCAAGGGTTTGACCGCGCCGCTTCCTGTGCACTCCTAAAAGAGTCGGGACGAGGAACGCCCCACAAGATCGACACCCTACGGGGTGTCGAACTAGGAACTGGCAGTTTTGGGAAGAGAACGACATCCATCCTAGGGTTGACGGGCGCAATGATTTCTGTGTAAGCAGATTTCTGTATTCACAGAAAGGCGGTTTTCCGTGCTGCCCAAGGTCACCTCAATCGTCAATCAGAAAGGTGGCGTGCAAGACGACAACCGCGCTCAATCTTGCCGCCGCATTGGCCGAAACCGGCGCGCGAGTGCTCTTGATCGATGCCGACCCCGAAAGCCGCTCAGCCTCGGACTGGTCAGCCGTGCGCGGCGACAAGAACCCCCCGCCCTTTAAGATCGTGTCTATACCGCAGCCGATCCTGCATCGCGACGTTCCCGGCTTAGCGGCAGATTATGATTTTGTGATCATTGACGGCCCGCCGCAAAGCTCACCCATCACGAAATCCGCCATAGCTGCCGCCGATCTCGTAATTATCCCTGTACAGCCGAGCGGAGCAGATCACCGGGCAGCTAGGCCAACGGTCGAATTGATCGAGGATTTTCGCCCATTTAAAGAAACACAGAAAAGCGTGTTTCTGGTTTCACGGAAAAAGACAGGCACGGCCATAGCGGCCGGTATTCGCGAAATCTTGCGGGCCGATTACCCATCCGTCCCGCAGTTGCGCACCGAGATTCCCGACCGTGTGGCCTACGCGGAGGCACTCACCTTGGGCACAACGATTTTTGAGCAACAGCCGAGCGGCCCAGGCCCGGCGGTATAGAGCCAGCGCGTCGGAACGGGAAAGTCGCGAGCTTACAGTAGGCCTGGGTCATGACGTGTCGACCGTGCTCGGCATCGGGCGCCGGCTTGGCCGCAGCCGCGCGCGAACACCTCGATCACGATCATGCGGGCGCCGCAGCGTGGGCACGGGCAAGGCAGCACATGTAGGGCGTCCGGCGTGATATCCGGCTGCTTTTGTGGGTCAGCAGGCGGGACGATATGGAGCAGTGCGCGGGCTGTCGCGATGTTCTCAGCGCGGTTGGCGTTGAGGACTCGTTCCGCCAGGGCCTTCTTCAGATCGTCGAGCAGCCCATTAGGGTCGAAAACCGTCTTCGGGTCGGCGCCAGCCAGCAACTGGTTGAGGACAGCGTCGGGTATGCGAGGGTCTTTGCGTCGCGGCATCGTTGGGCTCCTGCGATCGGAGCCAACAGCGAAACCGGCGGGGCTACACCTTAACCGCCGCTCCAGCTGTCTCACGATCGGGGTCCACCCAAGACTGACGAGGTCGCGTTTACGAGGCCTCCCTCAGAACCCTGGACCGTAGACCTGCACCTCGTCAAACGTTCCACTGGAATTTGTGACGTGGATAGCAACCAAGCTGCCGTTTGGGCAAGCGGACCGGAAGGCGTCGGCCCAGTAGGGAATATTCTCAGTAAAGAAAAAATTTCCGGGTGTTTCCTTCGGGACAACGTAGGTCCATTGGTCACCGCCGGAGTCAATGTAGTGCACGCAGTACAAGGCATGAAAGAAGTTCCACCCAAGCGGCGCGCCATTTGCGGCCCCGGTCGCTGTCGGGGGCGACCCCCCATCTGCGGCGCTGATCGTTAGATTTCCATTTCCTGCACCATTGCCCGCACCACTGCCCGCACCATTTCCCACACCATTTCCCACACCATTTCCCGTACCGTTTCCCATATTACTTCCTAAATTATTAAGATTATTATTGTTTGCGCTGCCCGCTGCGAATGCTGAACTCGCTGCTGCTGCGAGAAAGAACGCTGAGCAGATTAGGGCTGATTTCACCGTTACTTCTCCCTCTTCATATCTTGGTATCCCAAGAGTCGATATTTTTGAAGAATGCCAAACCGTTTCAGCCGATCCGCTTGGCCGCCGCCAAGGCAGGCCAAATCGGCACGATGCGGTCCGCCATATCGAGTGTAGAGCGCCGGTGGGCCACGATCACCCGAGAGATCGGGAGGCGGCGGATGGCCTCGTTGATCGTCCGTTCGTTTTCCTCGTCGAGATGGCTGGTTGCCTCGTCGAGCAACAGGATGCGCGGTCCGCGATAGAGCGCGCGTGCCAACACGACGCGCTGCATCTGCCCACCGGAGAGCGAGCTACCCATATCACCCACCAGCGTCTCATAACCCATCGGCATCCGCACGATCTCCTCGTGGATGGCGGCGAACTTTGCTACAGTCTGGATCAGATCGGGGTCGGGCGAAGGGCTAAAGCCGGCGATATTCGCGGCGATCGAGCCGGCGAACAGCCGGTCGTCCTGTAGCACGCAGCCAATCTGAGCGCGATACGCTTCGAGCCCGATCGCCTGAAGCGGAATATCATCAATCTGCACTGTGCCGGCAGTCGGACGCAGCAGACCCGCGAGAATCTTCAGCAGAGTTGTCTTCCCAGCGCCGGAAGGTCCGGCGATCGCGACGCATTCGCCGGGAGCGACATCGAGGTCGAAATCGTCGATCACCTTAGCTTCGTAATCACTGTAGCGGAAACTGATGCCTCGTGCGGTGAGACCCGCCTTGGGGCTAATGACCGTCGCGGCCAAACCGCCGACATGGCCGATGTCGCCTCGCTCTGTTTCAGCGAGCGCGATGTCTGCGATCCGCTCCCCATGCAGTGTCAACGTCCCAAGGCGCACGATCGTGTCGAGGCACCTGCCGACGCGTTGAGAGAACTGGTCCTTGTAAGCGAGGAACGCTACCAGCATGCCGACCGAGAGCGCGCCTCCCATCACGGCACGCGCGCCGAAAAAGATGATGACGATGCGGTCGAGCCCAAAGAGGAAGGTGCTGGAAATCGTGAAAATCAGGTCGATCTTAGCAACGCGCAACTCGGCGCCGACCCGGTCTATTAGATAGTTGTTCCAGATCCCCTGCCGACGATCGCCAATAGCTAGCGCCTTGATGCTCGCCATGCCACGCAGCGATTCAAAAAAGTGTGAGCTTTCGCTTGCCGCATAGACCACAGCCTCCTCATTGGCCCGGCGGTAAAGCTGGTAGGCAAGGCAGCGTGTCAGGGCGTAAATACCGGTCGTGATGATGGCTAGCCCCGCTAGCCAGGGATCGTAGAGCCACATGATCGCCACCAGCACGAATGCCATCGCCCCGTCGACTACTGGGGAGATCGAGGCGGTGCTCAGTGTCTGCTGGATCCTGTCGATCGAAGCAAAGCGCGATGCCAGATCGCCCGCATGCCGACGTTCGAAAAAGCTCAGCGGCAACAGAAGAAAGTGCCGGAAAAGACTCATTTTCCATTGCAACGTCAGGCTAGAGCCGGCGACCATGATGGCCCAAGAGCGCACGAAGTCGATCAGCGCGCGAAGAGCGAGCACCAGCCCGAGACCGAGCGCGATCAAAGTGAGCAGATCCCGGTCGTCGGAGATAACGACGTCATCCAGCACGAGCTGGAAGCCGATCGGGATGGCAAGGCCGATGATCTCCAAGACTAGCGACATCGTCAGCACTTGGGTCGCCACCGCCGCAAACCCGTCGGTGCGGCGAAGCAAGTGCCAGATCCGGACCCGCGCGCGCTCAGTCTTCCGCTCGAAACTCTCGGTCGGCCAAGCCTCGAGCACGACCCCGGTAAAGCGCTTATTAACCTCCCGCATCGGCACGTTTCGGCGACCCACCGCTGGATCATGGATCACGACGCGGTGCCGGCGTACCCGAATGAGTACGACGAAATGGTTGTGGTCCCAGTGCAGGATACAGGGCAATCGCAGCCTACGCAGGTGCTCCAGCTCGGCGCGCAACGGACGGGTGGCGAGCCGCATGCCCGAGGCGATACGAACGAGGTCGTGGAGGGTTGTCCCCCTAAGCGATAGGTTGTAGCTCTGTCGCAGCGCAGGCAGGTCGACGCGATGGCCATACCGCCCTGCGATCATCGCGAGGCACGCAAGACCGCATTCTGCCGTCTCGGTCTGCAAAACCAGTGGCGTTCGGCGTCCGACTATCGCCGCGGCCTGCAGCATGTGGTCGGTAAGTTTCATACGATAGCCGGGTTAGAGCCTATGCGCAGCGCGACCGATGTCGTATAGAGGCTCGAGTATCCACTGATAAAGCAACCGTCGATCGAGCAGCGCATAGGCTTGCACTGGCATATTGGCCGGCAGCTTGCGTTCCTCTCCGTATACGCTGACAAGCTGGCTGTCGGGCTGCACGACGACACGATAGAACGGGCCAGTCTGCTTGGTAGACGACATCGCACCCGGCAGGCCCTGCTTGCTAGGCGGCGCCCCGGCTAGCAGACCCTGCACCTCGTCCGGAGTCAGGGCCGCGTCCGAGATAGCCACTACAGTACCCCAGTATTCGCCGAACTTCTGATAAGGGAAGGCGCTGTACCGCAGCAGCACGCGGTCGCCCTGGTGAATGAAGCCGATAGCGCTGCTCGGGGCTAGGAGTTCGGCGTGCATGATGGCAGGTTGGGGCACGATCTTCAGCATCGGCGCGCCTGTGTTGACCACTTGGCCTGGGTGCCCGACGATCGCGGTGACTACGCCAGCGTCCGGCGCACGGATCTCGATCGAACGATGAGCTTTGGTGTTTGCAATCTTTTCATCGATGTCAAGAATCCTAGCCTTCAGCGCGTCAATCTCATCGGCCGTCGAGATCGCGACAGTTGCGAGCTGGTATTGCGCATCGTTCACTTCGCCTAGCAGCCGGAGCTTGCTGCTCTCGAGCTCCTGCAGCTTGGACTGCGACTGCATCCAAGCTTGTTCGCGCGATTCCATTTCGTTCAGCGATGCTTGGCGGCGTTCGACCAGACCGAGAAACAAATTGTATTCCTTATTAATCGTCTTGAAGAAGCCTTGGTGCATGCTAATTTGTCCGCCAAGCTGGTCGATCTGCACCTTCAGGTTCTCGATCTTCTGCCGCAGCTGTTTTCGCGTCTCCTCGCTCATCCGGGTCTTGCGATCGACCTCTTGGGTGAGCATTTCCTGTGCGGCGGTCTGCGTATTGATGATCTGCTGCTGCGTGCGGCCGTCCTCGGTAATGGTGTCCAAATCCAGCGTGTATAGGAGGGCGCCTTTCTCTACTATTTGGCCTTCCCTGACCGCGAGCGCTGCGATCCAGCCGGCTGACGGCGAGGAAATTGCCATCAGACCGGCGCTTGGCAGAATTGCACCTTCCATATCGACGCGCCGGGCATAGGTGCCCAATATGATCAAGGCGGCGATGGCTGCCGCAAGGGCCATCGACGCGAAACTCACGAACGTTGCCGGAACGCCTACGACCAGCGTGGGCCGCCCCTCCCATGCCAACTCGCTCGCACGCAATGAATCCCGCCGAAACAGCCTGTATTGAGCAATCCGCGTATCGCTCATGAGCTCGCCGGTCTTACTCGGTAAATCGTGCTAATCAAAATCGTCGGCAGACGGCTGATCAAATTGTCCCCTCCCAGCGCGTTGCTGGAAGGGGACAGGATCCTAGCTCAACGTTTGACGTGTAGTACCGTCATCGTTGCTCAGCCGATGGAGATGTTGCCGTCTCCACTGCCATTGCCGTTGCCGTTAACACTCACAAGGGCAAAATTGCCACTGTGGTTGCCGTTGCCGTTGCCGTCGTGACTGCCGTTGCCGTTAAAACTACCGAAGTTGAAACTCCCGATAAACACCCCACCGGCGACGGCATCAAGGTCCGCGTCGGTCAGTTCGATGGGCTCACGAAGGATGTGTTCCACTGCTTTGCTCCCTTTGTTGGTCAGCCGATGGAGATGTTGCCGTCTCCACTGCCATTGAGGTTGCCGTTAAAACTGAGAGCGGCTACATTGCCACTGTGGTTGCCGTTGCCGTTGCCGTCGTGACTGCCGTTGCCGTTAAAACTACCGAAGTTGAAACTCCCGATAAACACCCCACCGGCGACGGCATCAAGGTCCGCGTCGGTCAGTTCGACGGGTTCACGAAGGAGGTTTTCCATTAAGGAACTCCGTTCCTGGGTTACGAGCCATCCTGCCGTTGGGCGACCCCCATCCAGCAGTAGCTCGCAGGCGTGATTCTACGCGAAATAATTGATTTGGCTAATAGAAATTTGATTTGGTTGGGTCAGCCGATCGGTCAGATCGAAAATCAAAATATGGCGCCTCTTACAACCTCTTACACAATAACTAGAAACACATTCTATGCGAAAGGACAAAACGCACAAGTCTGGTACCTAAAAGTACAGAGTAAATGACCAAAAGTATCAGGCCAAGACGGGCTTATGTCTAAAAGCACATGGTTAAATACCCAAACGTACAAAAAGGCTCGGTCGGTCCAGAGTCTGTGTACAAAACGAGAACTAGTATGTAATGCCGGCTCCCAGATCTCCAGATATGGTAGAGTTAATTGGGATGGGTACCATGTTTTCGGTAGACCTTTTCTCGTAAGCGAACCGGGGGGCGCCCGAGGCAAGGATAATTCGGTAATTGTTCTATGGCCAAAAGGAGAATACCAAATAGGACAGGGTCTCCATGTACAAAACGCGAACTCGTATGTAATATAAGCTGCTCCGTGGATCCGACGAGCAGGGGTGAGTGTTTGTTGACTGCCGGCGCGGGCGCGATCATGCATGCCAGCAAACGCAAATCACGCTTAGCCGGATGGCGGCGCATCGCGCTGCCCTGCGCCGATCGGTTGTTTTTCAAACCTCAAGCGTTGGGGCCTGAGGCTCGAGGCTGGCGACGTGCTGATGGTGACGCGGCTTGACCGGCTCGCGCGATCCACTCGCGACTTGTTGAACACCCTTGCTGCAATCACCAATCACCGACAGGAAAGCCTGGTTTCGCTCGCTCACCGACACATGGGCCGACAGTCGAGCCACCCATCGGCGGGCGCTTTGTCGAGGCATCCACCTGGTTCAGCGAGGATATGAAGGTTGCCGATGATCCCGACCGCGTCATCGGGCTACCGCCGTCGAGACTAGCAGCTATGGGTTAGCCGTCCGGGCAAGCGGTTTGCCCACAGCACTGCCCCCTCGGGCAACAATTTGCATGCCAAGCCCTATGCTTCATTCCAGGCTGGCAGCAGTCGCCGCTACAGCGCCGACGAGGACGGCAAGATCGAGTGCGACGATCCTGACGACCTCCGCGACTTGATACGCAGCGGCGAGGGAAGCTGATAGTCGGGCAGTTTGCCGACATGCCCAGGTCGGCAGCAGACGGCGTGATTACAGGTGACACAGTGGAAGGCCCCTCGGGCTCCCCCCGCTACGATCCCCTCGATCACGCCTTTATCCATCGGGACGCCGTTGCTCGCCCCTAAAAAGTGATCGCGCGGGGGTTCGAAATTAGTCTTGCAGTTTTCATGCCGCTCGGTGTTGCCTGAACCATGGACAACGTTTAAGTGGTAGGGACTATTCCGAAACCCGTAAGCCCACACTCACGAGTGGTAACTACGCCGTACCATTCACACACATCAGCCGGAACTGGCTGCGCCGCTGCGCCACTATACCTCGCCTCCCCCGGCACCCCGGCCGCCGCCCAAGGTGTACGAACCCCCGAGCCGGGGCAAATACAAGCGGCGGTGAAGGCCTATACCGGGCCGCCGGCGACCTTAAGCAGCACCGCTGCCGCTGCGGTGCGGTTGATCGTGTGGTGCAACGCGTCTCGACATCAGATCGAGCCCGACGTCGCCGCGATGGCCGGGAAATACGGTGTGGCAACGCCCGTCCGCGACTGGGTCAGCCGTCTGGTGTGCTCGCAATGCGGTGCCCGGGACATCAGCTTTGTCCTCACCGGGGCACGGCAGTAGGCCGCAATCGATTCGCCTAATGGCTGTGGCGCGTGCTCCTCGCGTGCGCCGTTATTTAGCGGTCTCTATAGGCGCGGCAGCAAAATATTGACGTAGGCGCGGCCAGGCGCAGGCTTAGCTGTGCGCGCCGCAAGCGCGCTTGTCGTCAACCTCTGGAGCCAATTCCCCAGAAATAAACAAAGCCCGCCGAGGGGGCGGGCCTTGCATACCGGTCTAGTAGGAGCCGGGGAAACTCAAGATCTAGCAGTCGCGAGGTTCCCCGAAATTCCGACCGGCAGTCAAGCGGAGAATTTCCGCTGACAGGGAAGGTCTGTGCCTGGCGCGGGCGATGGAGCCCGCATGCAGCTTGTTTTGCCGCGCCATCTGCGGCCCCGGCGCGAGAAGATTTTTGGCCCGGCACCCTCGCAGCGCCTCGACGGCAACGCCAAAGCCCGCGTTTGGGCCGCTGCGGCGGCCTACAACAGCGCGAATCGCCGACCCCGCCAGCACCAGGGTCCGTTGACCTGGGCGACGCTGCGCGTGCTCCGTGCGTTGCTGTGGCGGTTCCACGGCGCCGATGGTGGCGGACGGTGCTTCCCGAGCTACGAGCGAATCGCCCGAGCCGCCAAGTGTCACCGCGACAGCGTGTGCGTCGCGATCGCCGCGTTGGAGGACGCCGGGATCCTGAGCTGGGTGCATCGGCTCACCAAGATCCGCCGCCGCGAGCAGGATCTATTCGGCGCCTGGGGGTCGGTCTGGCAGGTGATCCGAACCTCGAACGGGTATCAGTTTCTCGACCCGCTCGACCGCGAGCCTGGCCGTCGTGCTTGGTGTAAGTCGGAAAATCCGGCGCGACCCCAGAACCGAGAGAAAAAGGTAGACGGAGCGCGCCTAGACGGCGCGCAAGTCATACAATCGGAGACCCCACGAGAACCGCCCGAGCAGACGGAGAGGCCTGCTTTGCTCGCCAACACGAGCAACGGCGCAACCCGGGCACCGCTAACCGCTACCGAGCGTGTGGCGATTGTCGCTAGGATGGATCAAGGGACCGCCGTGGCGGCCGATTGGGCAGCCTGGAGCCGTGATCTCGACGGACGCGCTCTACAGACCGAGGATTAAAATGGAGTGGATCGGCGGTTGTCGCCAGCGGCCTTTTGCGGCGGCCAGGGAAGGAACGCGCGATGAGCGATCGCCTATTACGGTGCGCCGGTGTGGTGGTGTTACTTGGCGCGGTTTGGTTTGCGTGGTGGATGGGTCCACATGCGCCAGTCGGGGTCGTCATCATACGCATCGGCGGGTTTTTAGTGGCAGGCGCCTTGGCGTGGGGGGGGATCTATCTTGTGGGTTGGCTGGAGCCATCCCTGCGGAGGGGCGGCCGAGCGGATGAATATGTCGCACGCGCCAGTTGGCACGCGATCCGCAAAGCGGGAGGTCCCAGCGATCGACAACCAGGGGTTGGTGCGGTCCGGCGGTCTTGGTGAGGCGGTGAATTTGTGGTAAGGCCCGTGTCACCTCGGTGCACCGATGGGATACCCATCCGCGCGGAGGTATTCCTCGGGCGCCGATCCAAGGGTTTCAGCTGTATTAACTGAGACTTGATCGGACAGACGGTGTTGGCTGTTTGAACCGATTGGCTGTCGCCTGTGGTTATGCCGCCATGAGTTTCTCCTTTGCCAGTGGTATCGCGTCAAGAAAGGTCTGCATCGGGGTCTTGCCGAAGCACCAGCGGCCCTGATGGGGCCGTTGCTCATTGTATTCGGTGATCCACGCATCAAGGTCGGTCTGCAGCTCATCAATGGCGCGGTAGATCTTTTTGCGGAACGCCACCCGGTAGAACTCATCCAAGACAGTGCGATGGAAGCGCTCGCAAATACCGTTTGTTTGTGGGCTCTTGGTCTTGGTGCGGCTGTGATCGATGTCCTCGACCGCGAGGTAGAGCTCGTATTCGTGGCTCTGGGTGCCGCAAAACTCGGTGCCGCGATCGGTTAGCATCCGCGACAATCGGATGCCGTGCTCGTCGTAGAACGGCACCACCCGATCGTTGAGGATCTCGGCGGCGGTGATCGGGGTCTTGCGATCATACAATTTAGCAAAGGCGACCTTGGCATAGGTGTCGATCACGGTCTGCTGATAGACCCGGCCGACACCCTTCAGGGTGCCGACATAGAAGGTGTCCTGGGCGCCGCAATAGCCGGGGCATTCGCTCTCGAACTCGCCGTGCGCCTCCTTGTCCGCCTTGGCCTTCTCAAGGGCGGCGATCTGGGCTTCGGTCAACAGGATGCCATCCTGTGCCACCTTGGCTTCGAGCGCCTTGAGGCGGTGTTTGATCGACGTCAGAT
>Ga0310916_10001560_pt1 | contig 13703 bp, 11 predicted proteins | sample GREbulkMGLF176_FD_203444 | JGI IMG/M metagenome (GOLD analysis project Ga0310916, IMG submission 203444) | Lab enrichment of tropical soil microbial communities from Luquillo Experimental Forest, Puerto Rico - GRE.bulkMG.LF176 | ecosystem: Environmental > Terrestrial > Soil > Tropical forest >...
GGCCGATAGGTTTGAGCATGCGGCGATCGAAAACTCGTGAGCTCGGCCTCTAACCTGCGCAGGTGACGCGCGAGGAGAGCAGAAAGAGTTTTCTGCACCATGTTGAGAAGACCAGCCCGGCTCGGACGCAAGGCGGCCCATGGCGGCTTCGCCGTAGTTCTGTCAGTCAGTAAGGCGTTCATGATCATCTCACTCGTTCATCATTTGTGTGCCACCGGGCCAGGCTTCCCAGACGGTTGTCGCGCAAGGAATGCAGCCAGCGGTAAGTAACTTGACGCGGGCATCCTGACATGATCGTCTCATGTCTCAAATGGCGTATTTCCGTCGTTTTAGGACATGGAGATTATCGTGATCGGCATTCTCGTTTTTCCCGATTTCCAGTTGCTGGACGCGGCCGGTCCTATCTCGGTGTTTGAGATTGCGGCCCGCTTCGCTGGCACAACTTCCTCAATCAGGATTTTGGCGGTGTCACCTGGCGCCGTGCGCAGTTCATCGGGCGTCGAAATATTCGCGAACCCGATCAGGCATTCTCGCGCAATCAGCACTTTAATTGTCGTGGGCGCCGAGAAGATGCCACCATCGGCGATGTGTAAAACTACGCTATCGTTTGTACGGACGATGGCCAAGCGCGGTGTCCGCGTCGCCAGCGTCTGTTCCGGCGCTTACATCCTCGCCGAAGCGGGTCTACTCGATGGCCGCCGCGCCACCACGCATTGGTGGAATACCCAAGATTTCGTCAGCTTGTATCCAAAGGTGAAGCTCGAACCCGATCAGATTTACATCCGCGACGGCAACATCTGGAGTTCGGCCGGGATCACCGCCGGCATCGATCTCGCCCTGGCAATGGCAGCAGAGGATTTTGGCGAAGAAGTCGCGAAGAACACGGCGCGCCAGCTTGTTGTCTACCATCGCCGCAGCGGCGGCCAATCGCAATTCTCCTCGCTGCTGGAGTTGAAGGCGCCTGATGGCCGCTTCGGAGCGCTACTGGCCTGGGCGCGCGAGCATCTCGATGCGCCGCTGACAGTGGAGGATTTGGCCGAGCAGGCCGGCATGAGTTCGCGCCATTTTACGCGTGCCTTCGTTGCCGAGACCGGCTCTACCCCGTCCAAGGCGGTCGAGCGATTGCGGATCGAGGTCGCGCGCCAGCGAGTGCAGTCTTCCGGTGAGACGATCGACCGCATCGCACAACTCACCGGGTTTCGCGATCCGAATCGGATGCGGCGCGCCTTTATCCGCGCATTCGGCCAGCCGCCGCAATCGCTGCGGCGCGTGGCGCGAGCGCCGTAATTGCCAACAGAAGGTTCCGGGTAGTGCAAAGATACTTGCATGCCGCCCCGATCTATCATCTCGGCTGTTTGAAATAACGGAAAAGAGAAGCGTCCCGACTCGAACCTTGATCCTGATTTACAGCCCGAAATCACGGCGAGAAGTGAAAAGCAGAGGCGGTTTTCCAAAGGCGGTGACAACCTCGGAGCGTCCGCTATTGTGCGGAAAACTCAAGTCCTGCACTCCCAGTGAGTGAATTTGTGCTCAGACTTGCCGATCGCTCGCGCCGGCAGACTATCCCCTTGTTGGACCAGACGAGCAGCCAGCGTTCTGCAGCGCAGGCTTACATCTCGGATACACCTGCCACACGTAAGCCTTCAAGATATCGGTTCACAAAGTCCGAATCATTACAGAAGAAGAGCCCTTGCCTTGCAGTCTCAGCATTATAGGTCGGCTTGCTCTGAAGTAGTGTGGCGGCAACCTCCTTCGCCTGCGCCGTCTCACCCAGAAGACCTAACGAAGCTGCTAAGGTTGCGAATGCCTGATAATTGGCATTGGACTGCCGTGTTGCCCTGCGCGCGAACTCAACTGCTATTTCATACTCTTTAAGAGAAAAGTGAGTCCAAGACCGAACAAGGTGAAAAGTCCAAAGATGGCTGTCGTGAGGACTGAGTGTGGTCGCTCGATCGAGCAGCGCTTCTGATTCAATTTCTCGCCCATACCAGAGCAAGTTGAAGCCTTGGGCAAAATAAGCTTGAGCGAAGCTAGGATTGAGCTCCATAGATAGATCGAGAGCCGCAAGCGCTTCGTCGTTCCGATGCGTCAAGCATAGAGCACGTCCAAGTACGCAGTGGCAAAAGCAATCAAGGTCATCGAGCGCAACGGAAAGACGGGCTTGACGCAGGGCAGTTTCCAGTCGAGCCGGCCGATCCTTTGGGTCATCGAAGAAGGCGCGTTGTACGTTAACATAGCCCAGCGCACCGTGACCGCGCGCGAATTTCGGATCTGCCGCGATCGCACGCTTAAAGTAAGCTTCGGCCTCATCGAACCCCGGGGGCGTAAATCGCCAAAAATTCCACAAACCGCGCTGATAGCAATCCCAGGCATCTAGACTGCTCGGCGCTTTGCGGGCTGCCAGCTTCTGCTCAACTTTTGAGAGTTCAGGCTCGATCGTTGCTGCGATCTGCGTAGCCATCTCCTCTTGAATTTCAAAAATGGATTCGATCTGCAACTCGTACGTCTCGGACCACAGTTGCTCTCCATCAAACGTTCGGACCAGCTCCGCGGTAATTCGAACAACCCCGCGGCTCTTGCGAACGTTACCAAACACTAGGTATTTAACTGCCAACTGACGCCCAACATCGCGTGGATCAATCGACCGATCCCGAAATGCTATGGTTGAGTGCCGCGAGATGACTGCAAGCCAACGATTGCGGGCAAGAAGGCGAATGATGTCCTCTGTAAGTCCATAACTGAAGTAGTCGTTCTCCGGATCACTGGACATGTTTCCGAAGGGCATCACGGCAATTGAACATCGCGTGACGGCCTCCGACCTTATGGATTCCGTAACAACATCGGCGAGGTCGCTCCCATCAGCAGGAAGTGAGGCCCGGGGCGGAGCGGCCCTTGGTCCATCAGCATCAGGAACGAGCTGAGCGGCCTGATTTGAGTTAACGCCGATTTCCTTAACATCTGCGACAAATCGGAACCCGCGCTTGTGCAATGTCTTTATGAAGATCTGATCGTTTCCGTTGTCGCCAAGCACGCGGCGGGCACCATTGATCCGGCTGCTGAGCGCGGCTTCCGAGATAACGCGGCCGTTCCAGATCGTCTCTATCAGGTCATCTTTGCTGACGATTCGATCACGATTACGCACCAAGTGAACGATCAAATCGAACACCTGAGGCTCGATATGCATAGATTCACCAGCTTTGCGGAGTTCGTGCTGGCTCGGATCAATTTCGAACTGAGCAAAACGATATTTCACTATTCCCTCGATTAGCTCGTTTTTCGCTGCGAGGCTCGTAAACGTTCGGACACCCGAAAACGAAGCCGTTTTTCTAAACAAAAACAAATGCTTTTCGAAAGGATACTTGCAAGCTGGAACCGTCAAAGTCTACAGATCAGCTATCTAGCCTTCAATGGATAAGACACACCTTGGCAGGCCGCTGGGTGCGACCGAGTGTTGCGGTCTACATCGTCGGCAGTCTTGCGCCCATCGCCAAGGTATTGATGCCAATGCGGTGCGCGTTCAACAGTGAATCCCCACAAACATAAAGTGCATCCGCGCGGTCCTTGAGCGTTTCGATAGCGGACGCAATATCATCGGCGCGCGTGATTTCGGAGGTGATGACTTCGAGGCCGAGCATGCGGGCGGCTGTCTGGACCTCGCCCATCTCCAGCCGGTTAGCGGGATTGCCGACATTGGACAAGATCACCAACCGACGGAGACTGGATACGACCTCGCGCAACAGTTCGATGCGTTTGGTAGCAATGCCCGTCGCCAGCAAGGAGAGGCCTGTCGCGCCAGACTTGCGACGAGACCGGCGCCGACCGGGTCCCCAACCAGCGCGAAGACTATCGGGATGACCGACGCGCCTGCTTTGCCCAACACTCGAAAACGGACACCGACGCCTAGCACTTTGCCGAAAAATTGCGTCCACCACGTTCCGGGCGGAACGCGATCCGATATACTAACCCAACGCCCAAGCCGTCCATTCGGACGTCACCGTTCTGATTACGCGGCGACCGGACGCGAACGCGCCCACGCACGAAGATAAGACCGGTGGTCAATGACCACCGCAGGGAACACCGGAGACGCAAGATGCCGCTGCCGGGAAGAGTAGTGGCAGCGCCGCCCGGAGTGCACGGGTTCGATGCCAACTCAGTGCTCAACCGCGGCGTTTGCGAGGTTGCGAAAGCAAGGGGATTTGAATTTTGTATTCGATACGTCTCCCGCCATGACGTGCAGCCGGCTGGAGACCTGTCCGAGGCAGAGGCTAATGTCATCCTCAGTGCGGGGCTGGCCTTGATGCCGGTTCAGCACGTTGCCCCCGAGAATTGGTCGCCGTCACAAGCGCTGGGAATCAGGAACGGAAAGAATGCGGCCAAGCACACAAGGCAGATCGGTTTTCCCGAGGGGGTCAACGTCTGGCTTGATCTCGAGGGCGCCAAGACCTCAACGCCGCATGAGACGATGATCGCGTACTGCAATGCGTGGTTCGCCGAGGTCGAGGGCGCGGGATTCGTACCCGGAGTATACGTGGGAGCCGGAGCAATTCTGACAGGGAACGAGCTGTTTTGGCGCTTGACGACTAAACATTACTGGAAGTCAGGAAGCAGGGTTCCTGATATTCCGCATCGCGGTTATCAGCTCATTCAGGCGATCATCCGCAACGACAAGATCGAGGGTCTTGCGATCGATCGCAATCTCACCAAGACCGACAGCTTTGGTGGCTCCGTGCTGTTGCTGTCCACGTCCGGTTAGGGTCATTTCGGACATTCGTCGGACCCAAGCGAAAGTCCGCTCTGACCCCGAAAGCGGACATCAGGGTCACGCGCCGTCACGTCTGTTTTGGGCCCAACAGGCGACATCCACGGTTCAGATAGCGACGGTCTCGATGTAGACGACCTGCGCCCGCCTTCCCGAATCACAGGTCAGCGCTGGGCGAAAAGGTACGGATTGCTGTCGAGTCGGGCGGGACTACCACTTTGAACAGCGACATCAGTGCCGCGCGGTCACGCCTTTGATGAACGACAACCCAAAACACCCTCCTGTGAGATCGGTCCGCGTTAATTTCTGATAATGTGCAAGGACGGCAGCCGCTCCAGCCGCAAGACAAAGCGCCGGACAGCAAGGCTAAATTTTTGAAGCGGCTTTGTTGAATTTTTTCTGTCCAGGTTTGGCTAGCTGGGAGACTAGACGGGACTTGTGTCTGGTTTGCAGCTCGAACAACACCGGCAGCTTAAGAGGGAGGGACAATCATGATAAAGTTGAAGATAAATGGCCAAGAACAGACTTGGGACGGGGACGCGAGTCTTCCGCTCCTTTGGTTTCTCCGTGATGAAGTGGGACTGACGGGTACCAAATACGGTTGCGGTCAGGCGCTCTGCGGCTCTTGCACTGTGCTTGTCGAGAAGGAAGCCGTTCGCTCCTGTATTACGTCCGTATCCGACGTAGCCGGCCGCGACGTCACGACTATTGAAGGTCTCCACCCGACCGGAGACCATCCGGTCCAAAAGGCTTGGCGCCAGATCAACGTGCCGCAATGCGGTTTTTGCCAAACCGGCCAAATCATGCAAGCGGCGTCGCTGCTGATGCAAAACCCAAAACCATCGCACGATCAGATACGCGATGCGATGTCAGGTAACATCTGCCGCTGCGGCTGTTATCAGCGCATCGAAAACGCCGTTCACCTCGCATCAACGGGGGTGTGATCATGAATATCTTTGCAAACCCCAACAAGCCTCGTGGTTTTGAACGATCCATTAAGGTCGAGAATCTTTCGCGTCGTGGCATCCTGAAGGGCTTGGGACTTGCGGGAAGCTTTGTGCTTGCTGCTCCTTTGATGTCCCGCTCCGCGTTTGCCGCCTACGAAACCGGCGCGAGCAAGATGCCGCATGGCACCGTGGTCGATCCCCGTGTCTTTGTTTCGATCGCTCCGGACGGGATTGTCACGATCATCGCGCATCGTTCGGAAATGGGAACGGGCGTGCGCACCAGTCTGCCCCTGGTTGTCGCGGAAGAACTGGAAGCCAACTGGTCACGCGTTCGCGTCCAGCAGGCCGATGGCGACGAAGTCAAATATGGCAATCAGGATACGGACGGATCGCGCAGCACGCGCCATTATCTGATGCCGATGCGTCAGATCGGCGCTTGCGCGCGCACGATGTTGGAATCCGCGGCGGCCAGGCGCTGGAGCGTACCGGCAACCGAGGTAAAAGCGGTCAACCACGAGGTCGTTCATAGTGCGAGCGGCCGGAAACTCGGGTTCGGAGAGCTTGCAGCCGATGCCGCGAAGGAACCGGTGCCCAGCATCGAAGGCTTGAAACTCAAGGACCCGAAGGACTTTCGGTATCTCGGCAAAGGTGAGATCGGAATTGTCGACCTCCGCGATATTACGACCGGCACAGCGCGATATGGTGCGGACGTCCGTCTGCCCGGCATGAAATATGCGGTCATCGCCCGCCCGCCGGTGACCGGTGGCAAGCTGGTGTCGTTTGATGGCAGTGAGGCCATGAAAATCTCTGGCGTGGAAAAGGTTCTGGAGGTCAAGGGATGGCCATGGCCATCGAAGTTCCAGCCGCTCGGCGGCGTTGCCGTAATCGCGCGCAATACCGGCGCAGCTATCAAAGGCCGCGACGCCTTGAAAGTGGTCTGGGAAGACGGGCCGAACGGCAAATACGATTCAGCTGCCTACAGGAAGGAGCTTGAGGACGCGGCACGGAAACCAGGATTGATCGTCCGAAAGGAGGGCGACGTAGATGCCGCCTTGAAAAGCGCGGACAAGGTGATCGTAGGCGAATATTACCTGCCGCACCTTGCTCATGTTTCCATGGAGCCGCCAGTTGCGGTCGCGGAAGTCAGGGCCAACAAGGCCGAGATTTGGGCTCCCGTGCAAAGCCCAGGAGGCACACGCGAAGATGTTGCCAAAACCCTTGATATTCCGATCGAGAACGTGACCATCAACGTTACCCTGCTCGGGGGCGGGTTCGGGCGCAAATCGAAATGTGATTTCGCCTTGGAGGCGGCTTTGCTGTCCAAAGAACTAGGCGTGCCTGTGAAGGTACAATGGACGCGAGAGGATGACATTCATCACGACTTCCTGCACACCGTATCTGCGGAGCGCATCGAGGCCGGTCTTGACAAGAACGGCAAGGTCATCGCGTGGCGACACCGCAGTGTTGCACCCAGCATCGCCTCGACTTTCGCGGCGGGTGCGGTGCATCAGGCGCCTTTCGAACTCGGTATGGGACTGATCGATTTGCCCTTCGAAATCGCCAACATCCAGTGCGAGAACCCGGAAGCAGCTGCACACACACGCATCGGCTGGTTCCGTTCGGTGTCGAACATCCCTCGCGCGTTTGCGGTGCAGTCAATGGTCGGTGAAATCGCCCGTGCGACCAACCGCGATCAAAAGGACATGCTGCTGGAGCTTATCGGCGCGCCAAGGATCGTAGATCTTTCTTCGGTCAAGGATCCATGGAACTATGGCGAGCCTTATGGCAGCTATCCGATCGATACCGCACGTTTGCGCAAGGTGGTTGAGCTCGTCGCACAGAAGGGCGAATGGGGCCGGCCCATGGCCAAGGGGCATGGGCTTGGCATCGCGGTACACCGGAGCTTCGTCAGCTATATCGCGACCATCGTCGAAGTGGCTGTCGATGAGAAGGGAAAACTCACAGTGCCGAGAGTCGATACGGCCATCGACTGCGGAACTTTTGTCAACCCCGAACGCATCGAGTCGCAGCTCGAAGGCGCGGCCATCATGGGACTGAGTCTGGCCAAATATGGCGAGGTCACCTTCAAGGATGGCAAGGTACAGCAGAAGAACCTGGATGATTTCCCGGTTATCCGGATCGATGAGTCGCCGCGCGTCACCAATGTCTACATCGTGCCGCCCGGGCCCGACACGCCTCCAAGCGGTGTCGGTGAACCTGGCGTGCCGCCTTTCGCGCCGGCGTTGACGAACGCGATCTTCGCAGCCACCGGAAAACGCATCCGAGTGCTCCCGATCGGGAAACAGCTGGAGACGTGAGGGGAACGTTTAAGCGCCACAAACCGTTCATCGATCTGGCGAAAGGAGGCAGATCGATGCAACGTAAACTCAAGACGCTCGGGCTGCTACTGCTGGGCGTACCTTTGTTGATCGGGCAGGCGGTGAGCGGGCAAACCAGCTCGCCACCGCCTGCTACCGCAACCCGACCGCCCGAAACGATGCCTGGTCAGACGTCTGTTATTAGCAACAGCTCGCCGGCAACGCGAACTGAGACGACCGGCCAGATCAATCCGGATCCGAAGATCAAGGAAATGAACGAGGACGCAAAGCAGAAGATCGAGCGGGAAGGCAAATAGCAAAGAGCAGGAGTACGGTGGATATTTTCCGCCACATTTTGTGCCAGCGCAATTGGTCAGCTGACTTCGGGCGGCTGATCAGCTCTGCGTACCACCGACGCGACCCGAGAAGGTCGAGGCAACCGTCACGACGCCATCCTTGAGCTTCAGCCCGAGCGACGCAAGTGGACGCGGAGCCGGCCCATCGATCACCTCGGCGGCGTTTCTGGGATCGAAGATGGAGGCGTGACATGAACAGACGAACGCGTTGCGCTCCTTCGACCACATGTTCACCGGGCAACCCTGGTGCGTGCAGATCGCCGAGTAGGCAACGACGCCGTCGGCGGCGCGCGCCCGCGTTTCATCGGTCAGTGCGGCGGGGTCGAACCTCGCCAGGATCACCAGATTGAGACGGCTGTCGCTGCGTACTGAGCCGTCCGGGGCCATCGGATAGGCCTGCACCTGCGGACCGCCTAGCGCAAGGTCGTCGGCCCGAACTACCTGTCCCTTCTTCGGACCGGTCAGAAACACGAAGCGATCGTCCGGCGCAGGCGGCTTGGCAGCCTCTCCTTCCTCGGCCGCGCGCGCCAGACCGGGAAACAGCGGCGCAAGCAACAGCCCGAGGATCGTTCGACGCTTGTAGCAGCGACAGTGCAGCCGATCATCGCACGGCATGTGGTCCGTTCCTTCCATCATTCGGTTCCATTGACGCTCGCGATCAGGCGCAGCGACACCATTGCGAACTCGTCGGGGTCGTGGATGTAGCCGACCCTGAAGTAGCCGTTGATGGGGTGTCTGCCGGGCTTGGTGGCCCGCAGGCCGATTGCGAAGTCGAGCCCGCCCTCCTGAATGGTGCCTCGCACCACGCGACGCTCGAACGTCACCCCATCGTCAAACGACGAGAGCTCGATCACCCGGTTGTTGTAGCCCTGGAGAACGCGGTAGCCTTCGCGAATGCGCAACGTGGCATGCAGCACGGCTGGCTCGCCGACCTTGGCGGATACGTCGCTCACCTCGACCACGTAGGCGGGCGATTCATCTGCTCGCTCCTGTTCGAACGCCAGCGACGCCGGAGTGGTCGCCAGCATGGCGATTAATGAAAAGGCAGATAAGCGGATCAGCATTGATCCTGCTCGAAGATGTTGCATCGTTAGAATCCTAACGGGTGCGGTTGCTTAACAAGAAAACGAAACCCGGCCAGCTGAGGAACCGGCCGCCGTTGCCGGCGGCCGGTCGAAAACAAAGATGGCCTCACTTGGAGACGGCGAAGACCCAGACGACGCCGCCCTGCGGCACATCCTTCTGCCAACCTACCAGCTCGCTCATCAGTTCCTGCTGGAAGGCCGCGTCGACTCCGTAGCCGGACTCCACCGCCACATACTGCACGCCGTTGACCTCGTAGGTTGAAGGCGGGGCAATGATCCCGGAGTTAGTCTTGAAGTGCCAAAGCTGTTCGCCGGTCTTGGCATCGTAGGCGCGAAACTCACGATCATTGGTGCCGCCCGTGAAGAGCAGGCCGCCGCCGGTGGTGAGTATCGACCCCCACATCATAGAGCTCGGATACAGGTTGCGCCAAACCCTCTTGCCGCTGTTGACGTCGTAGGCTTGGAGTTCGCCGTAGAAGCTCGCCTTCGTATCGACCGAGAAGTGAAAATCCGGGATGGCAACGCCCGTCCACCATTGTCCGGGGACGCGTTCCTCGACCTTACCTTCCAGGTTGTTGCAGTGGTTCTCGTTGGACGGAATGTAGACCATTCCGGTCTTTGGGTTATAGGCCTCGTACGGCCAATCCTTGCCGCCCCACAGGCCGGGGCAGAACTGGGCCGCCTTGCCGGTGCCCGGCTTGTGGGCGATGTCGACCTCAGGCCGCCCAGTCTTTGGATCGATGCTCTTGAAGACGTTCTGGGGCACGTAGGCCTGGGCGTTGATGTAGGAGATCCCGCCGTCCGGATTGCGCTTGAGCCAGTACAGGTAGCCGTTGCGCGCCGGCTTAAGCAGACCCTTGGTAGTGGCGCCCTCCTTTTGGAAGTCCACCAGCATCGGGGCATTCATCTCGTCCCAGTCCCACGACTCGTTCTGTTGATATTGGAAATAGGCCTTGATCTTGCCGGTGTCGGCATCGAGTGCGACTGTGGAGGAGCTGTACAGGTTGTCACCCGGCCGCTGATCCCCAAACCATGGGGAGGCGTTGCCGGTGCCCCAATAGACCGTGTTGGACTCGGTATCATAGTTGCCTGTCATCCAAGTGGAGGCACCGCCGGTCTTCCAGGCGTCGGGCTTCTGCCAGGTGTCGCTTCCCGGCTCGCCGGGTGCCGGAACCGTGTAGGTCTTCCACACTGACTTGCCGGACTCGGCGTCGAATGCCTGGACGAAACCCCGCACGCCGAACTCGCCGCCTGCGACGCCGACCAAAATCTTGCCCTTCACCACGAGGGGCGCCGCGGTCATGTAGTAGCCGTCCTTCCAATCCTCGACCTTCACGTTCCAGGCGACCTTGCCGGTCTTGGCGTCGAGCGCAACCAACATGGCATCAAGCCCGGCCGCATAGACCTTGCCGCCATACAGCGCCACGCCACGGTTGGTATTGTGCAGGGCGCTGAACCCTTCGGGAAGCTTGGGCTTGTAGCGCCAGAGCAGATCGCCCGTAGCCGCATCCAACGCGATTACTTGGCTGTACGGTGTCGAGACGAACATCACTCCGTTGTTCACGAGCGGCGGCGCTTCGTGACCCGAATCCACACCAGTAGAGAAACTCCACACCGGCACTAGTGACTTCACGTTGCCAGTGTTGACCTGATCGAGCGGGCTGTAGCTCCATCCCTTGTAGTTGCCGCGCGTCATCAGCCAGTTGCCCGGCTCTGGACTTTCCAACCGGGCTGCGGTCACCGGACTGTAACCGTCGATCGATCCGGCGAAGACCGCAGTTGATGTAAGGGTCGCGAACGCGACGACGCTCGAAAAAAGCCGTTGCTTTCTGGTCATGGACGCTATCTCCCTGTGTCTCTTTTTTCCTTCACCCACCGCATGGTGGTTAGCGCGATCGTCTGGAGCACGGGAACCGTTCCGCGCCCCATCAACCTGGTTGTTGAGCACCTCCCCTTCTAACGAATGTTGCAGTAGCGATGAACGAGCAATCTGGTGTCGCCGGCGGCGATGCCGCCAGGGGGACAAGCGAGCGTCGCGTGTGGTCGGGAAACTGCATGTTATTGAGCTCCGCGACGGCAAGTGTCTCGTAAGCAACCTAATAGCACATCCAGAGCGCCGCGAGCGGCAAAAAAGACGACAATGCAGTTCGTGTGTTCTCAAAACAATGTTTGTTCTTGCTCCACTCGCTGCTCCACGCACGCCATCGCAAAACCAAAAATACCTTTCCTCGTATTTAGCTTGTCCGCTGGGCCGGCGCATTGGACGACAATGTTTGGGGAGCGCCCTGTTACTTGTGTCACACAGCAATCATGCCGGTAGCTCCGGAATCACAATCGTCTGGCCTGCCCTGAGAAGGTTACGAATTTCAGCGCCAACACGTAGGAGCCGACGTCTGGAGGAGCGCTGGATTTCAGTGCGTTGGGCCAAGCAGGAAAGATTGGCCCGAAGGTTATCGCCGTTGCCTAAAATGTTCTATGCTCAAGCATATGCGAGTGGACTCCGGTTCGCCGACAAGAACCTGCGCCATGGACTTGCGTGTTCCGCTCCAAGGGCGGGACAAGCCGAGGTCGCGGTCGCATTCTTCGGAAGACCAGCGGATGGCAGCTAAACAGCAGAATTGGATGGCCTGCGCGGTTGCAGTAGCGACCGTGATGATTGGGGCAGCGGCCCCGGGTGCCGCGGCCGACCCTCCCAGCGAATCAAGAAGAAACACGTCAACGGAGAGCCCGGCGCTTGCGGGATACGGACCGCGCACCGGGCGTTTCCTTTACGCAGTCAATCAGGCAGCGGCCACACGGGGTTCCATGTCGGTCTACGACATCGGTGCGGGGCATCGGCTTGTTAGGACCATCGAGACCGTTCGCGATGCAGACGATGTCAAGGGTGTCGCCGCCAGCGCGGCGACCGGCCGGCTGTACGTGGCATACCGCACCCGCTCCGGCGTCGGGATGATCTATTGCCTTAACGCCTACGATGACACGGTGCTCTGGAATCGGGCCATCGATCCCGATATCGATCGGCTATCGATTCACCCGGACGGACAGCTCTTGTACGTTCCGACCTGGGAAGGCGCCTCGGCTAACTTTATCAACGTCCTGAATGCCAACACCGGCGATGTCGTTCGCAAGGTGTATTTCTCCAATCGATCGCACGATACCCAATTCCCGGTGTCTGGACCGCTATTTCAGGAAACCAAGGCCGAGGACGGAAGCGGCAAATACCTCTATTTGATCGATCCGCAGAGCTATGCGGTCTCCCGAGTCGGCCCCTACGCCAGCGTTCTCGGGCCCTACGCGGTCGATGGCAGGAGCCGCTACGTGGTGAACAACGTGACCGGGCTCTGGGGGATGCAGGTTGCCGAGCTCAAGAGTGGCCGTATCATCACAGCCAGCCTTGCGGAGCATCCGCCCGGCGAACCAGGGCTGCTGCACGGGATTGGCTGGACGCCCGACGAGCGCGAGGTCTGGCAGAGCAGCAGCGCGGGCGATCCCCACATCTATGTCTGGAGCATGCGCGATCCGATGGCCCCGGTTTTGGTGGAACGGATCAGCATGAAAAGCCGCGGCGGGGCGCATTGGCTCACTTTCGACATCGAAGGCAACTACGCCTATGTCGCGCCCAATAAGAGCAGCGATGACCCCACCGAAATATTCGACGCCCACACTCACGAGTCCCTTGGCTTGATCGGCTCGACGGAGGACATGATCGAGGTCGATTTCACCGACGGCAAGGTCAGCCGCGTCGGCGATCAGTATGGCGTCGGGCGCGTCGTGCGCAGTTCGACGAACTGATCGACGCCGGAAACGTGCGCTTAGAGCTCAGAAGCGGTCCTGAAAGCCCGCGCTCGCCAAGCCGCGCCTTCGTTGGTTACGATCCACGTAATCCATCACGCCGCTGCAGTTCTGAGCGTTACCTCAACGCGCGCTAAAGGTGAGGCCGGCGCGCTCCGTAAGACGCTTGCGCAGCGCCGGACCCATCAATGCGCCCGGCGTCCAAATGCCTCCCTCACCCTGCATGTCGCGCACAAGGCAAAGAGCACTTTCGGCGATCATCTTGCTGGCCGAGCCGTAGCCCGGATCGCGGTCGCCCGTGACCACCGCCTCGACCCGTCCGCCATCCGGCAGCTCGCCGAGGAAGAGGATGTCGTAGAAGCCCTTCTCGCGCTGTTCCCGAGTCGGGCCTGCGCCGGATTTGAGACCGCCAGTCCCGAACAAGGAAACCAACGTGGCCAACGTCT
>Ga0310916_10001565_pt1 | contig 13690 bp, 10 predicted proteins | sample GREbulkMGLF176_FD_203444 | JGI IMG/M metagenome (GOLD analysis project Ga0310916, IMG submission 203444) | Lab enrichment of tropical soil microbial communities from Luquillo Experimental Forest, Puerto Rico - GRE.bulkMG.LF176 | ecosystem: Environmental > Terrestrial > Soil > Tropical forest >...
GCCATGCCGGGCTCGCCGTCGCCGGCGATAATTTCGACTATCGGATCATCGACGCGGTCGTGTCGCCGCGACTCGGCAAGGGGACGCTGCTCAAGTCGATCGACAAGATCCCCAAGATCTTGCCGATCCCGCAGCACTACCATGCGAGCTTTGCGCGCTGGCATCAGTTGGCGATGCTCAAGACACCTAAGCACATCCGCGAACTCGAGCGCCTGCAGCGCGCTTCGCTGTCGCCTGACAAGATCGCGAAGTTCATCGAGGTCATCCGCAATGATTGGGGGTTCAACATCTATCGCGCGGTCTCCGACACCAAGGTGGAGCTGTCGGCGGCGCCTCGCGCCAATTTTGCGCTCGGGCTCGGTGACATCGAGATCGAGCAGGAGATCTCGCGTGCGGATTTCGAGAGCTGGATCGCCGACGACATCGGCCGCATCGAATCCACTGTCGACAGGCTCCTTGAAACCGAGGGCGTGCGGGTCGACGACATCGACAGCGTGTTTCTGACCGGCGGCAGCTCGTTCATTCCCGCGGTGCGCCGCGTTTTCGAGGCACGGTTTGGGGCGCACCGGCTCGCGGATGGCGAAAACTTCCAGTCGGTCGCGTTCGGCCTCGCGCTGATCGGGCTGGAGGACGATCTGGAGCCCTGGCTCGCTGGTGCACCTCGCAGTTAGGCCGCGTCCAAAGTCGCCACTCCAATCTCGCCAATAGCGTGACCATTGAATAGCGGCATTTGGACTGCATCAGCGTCACAATAGCGCAATGATCGCGACCGTAGACGATCGCCTTAGTGTGATTCTAGGCTCTCGAATGACGGCAATCGGCGCATCTCGCCCGTTGCTCCCCGTCCTCGTGAAGGTCCGTTGACTGGACCGACAGCGGCCCCTCGGCCTTGGCCGCGGAACGCGTCCTTATGCCCCATTTCGGACCTCCGTCACCCGCGCCCAGATCGATTGAGTTAGTAGAAAGCGGACCTTCGCATTTGCTGCGGTTCGTTCAGTTGATGACCCATTTGAGACATCCAGTTGAGCCGCACGATCACTTTTCGCAAAATCGAAAGTAAGGCGGCGCCCGGTGCGGTTATCATGCCGCGATCCGAAAATCGGCCGATGGAGGCCGGGGTGGCTTCGAGCACGGTTCGCACGTTTACCGATCCTGATGCCTATCACGCCGCGATCCGCCACACGCACGCGGAAGGCATCGTCACCGGGCGCGGCCAATTCCGCGCCGAGCTGACGCTTGTTCGGCTCAATCGAGTTTCTCTGCACCGCAGCGAGGAAGCCTTACCTCGCCTCACCTATTCCGCGGTCGACCCGGCGCTCTTCCTCGTCGCGTTCCCGGTGCATCGAGATCAACAACTATACCTTGGCGGTCTCGAAATGGCGCACGGCGACATATTTGCGTTTCGCGCCGGCTCGGAGGCGTACAATCGGTTGGCGGCCGGTTGCCGATGGGGCTCCATCTTCCTGACGCACGAGGACATTGCCGCGGCAGGAGAAGCGATCGTCGCACGCGAACTGACCGCACCTCCGGCCACACATAGAATCAAGCCGCCCCGCGCGGCCTTGAATCGGCTGTTGAACCTCCACGAAGCGGCGGGCCATCTGGCGAAGACCGCCCCGGACATCCTCGTCAAGCCCGAAGTAGCGCGGGCAATGGATCAGGCTGTGGTGGAGGCGATGGTTGGGTGCCTGGCGAGCGACGATCCAGTCAATGATCGGCATGCTTATCGCCATCATGCGAGAGTGATGCGGCGGCTGGAGGAGGTGCTGCGAGCAGGCCCCGAGAGGTCCCTTTATATGGACGATTTGTGCAAGGCGATCGGCGCTTCTTACCGGACATTGCACGTATGCTGCCGAGAGCAACTCGGCATGAGCCCCAAGCGGTACCTGATGCTGCGTCGCATGCACCTCGCGCATCGAGCGCTGAGCCGGGGCGATCCGGAGAAGACGAGCGTCACCGAGATCGCGACCGATTATGGCTTCTGGGAATTAGGGCGCTTCTCGGTGGCTTATCGTTCGCTGTTCGGCGAATCGCCTTCGACGACGTTGCGCCGGCTCCCCGACGATCCGGCACCAGTAGAAATCGCCGGAGCGAGCCGGCAATTTGCAGAATCTGCATAGTCGTCCGCAACCGCGGCGATCTACCCTTGCGATTCCGATTGGCTACGGGTCTTCGGACCATGCAGGAGAACGATGCCGGGAAGTGGCACGCGCACTTTCCTCGAGCCCGATCACTACGAGGCGAGCCTGCGCCAGGCACAAATCGAATTCGTCATCACTTGCGGAGCTGGCTTCAAGGCCCGCCAGGTCTGGGCCGAGCTCCACCATTCACAGCTACTGCGCTGCGAGGAGGACCTCCCGCGCATCGGCTATGCCTCATTGCCGCGACAGCTCGCCTGCATAAGTTTTCCGGGGAATTCGGGCCCGTTACCAAGGTGGCGCGGCACCGAACTGCAACCCGGGGATATCATGTTTCACAGCCTCGGCGAGCGGCTGCACCAGACTACGGCCGGCGCCTCTGTCTGGAGTCTGATCACACTCGACCCGGTGCGGCTTGACGATTACAGCCGGGCTCTGTTTGAGAAGCCCCTCGTCCCGCCGGCGGAAGGGCGAGTGCTGCGGCCCTCCAAACGCAATGCGGCGCGCCTGCAGCGCCTGCACGCGCAAGCCTGCCGCTTAGCCGAGACCAAGCCGAAAATCCTGGCGCATCCCGAGGTCGCACGTGCCATCGAACAGGATCTGATCCACGCGCTGGTCATCTGCCTGATCGGGGCCAAGGTCAACGAGGAAGGGGCGGCCAAACGTCATCACGCCCTGGTCATGATCAGGTTCGAAGAGGTATTGGCGGAGCATCTTGCCGGGCTGCGGCACATGCCGGAGCTGTGCGAGCGGGTTGGCGTCAGCGACCGAACCTTGCGGTCGTCTTGCGTCGAATTTCTGGCCCTCAGCCCCGCCCGATATCTCCTGCTGCGCCGGTTGAGGGCAGTGCGCAGAGCGCTACGCGATGCCGATCCCGATTTGGCTAATGTTGCCGAGCTTGCCCGCCTTCACGGCTTCACCCAGCCGGGCCGGTTTGCCGGGGCATACCGCGCAGCCTTTGGCGAGAGCCGTCGACCACGCGGCAGCGAGCCTCAAAGCCGCCTTTCGCTGCCCAGTAATTTTAGCAGAAACTGCATAGCCAGCGGAAAAGTCCGGGGTCTAGGCTCGCGATCGGGTGAGTTTCGCCCAGTCGAACCCGTCGGAAATCCGGCGAATCTCGGCTCAAGCTATTCCGCGAGGAGACAGAACCATGGCCCAGACCGTAATACAGCACGTGCTTTCCCGCTTGCACGACCTTGGTGTGAAAGACGTCTTCGGTGTCCCCGGAGACTATGCCTTCCCCGTCAACGACGCCGTTTGCTCGGATTCACGGCTGCGCTGGGTCGGAAGCTGCAACGAGCTCAACGCCGCCTATGCGGCGGACGGCTACGCCCGCATCGCGGCATGGCCGCACTCAGCACCACCTACGGCGTGGGCGAGCTCAGCGCGATCAACGGCGTCGCCGGCGCTTATGCCGAGCACCTGCCGATATTCCATTTGGTCGGCATGCCGGCCAGCACAGTGCAGGCGGCGCATGGCCGCGTTCACCACACGCTGGGCAACGGCGAGTTCGATCTGTTCCACAAGATAACCGAGCCGGTGGTCTGTGCACGAGCGATCATGACCCCGGACAACTGCATCGCTGAGACCGAGCGGCTGATCGCAGCGGCCCTCTATCACCGCCGCCCGGTCTATATGGCGTTTCCCTTCGATTCCACGGACCTCCCGGTCGTCGGCAGCGCACCCGCCGCGGCAGTCGTTCCTCAAACAGACCAGGTTGCGCTGGAGGCTGCCGTGGCCGCAATCGCCGATGCCCTCAATGCGGCGAAAAGCGCCTGCATCCTGCCTGGCATCATGATCCCCCGCTGCGGCCTCGGCGCCGAGGCGATCGCCGTGGTCGAGGCCTCGGGCCTGCCCTTTGCCGCGACAAGAGCGCACTCGACGAAACCCACCCGCAGTACATCGGCATGTACGACGGAAAACTGATGAACGAGAAGATTCGCGCCTTTGTCGAAGGCTGCGACTGCGTTCTCGGCATCGGTGCGATGCTCACAGACTTCAGCTCAGGTGCCTTCACCGCCCGCATCGACCGGCTAAAGAGCATCAACATCATGCATAACAGCGTCCGCGTCGGCGCCGCGCTGTACCAGAACGTTCAGATGAAGGACGTGCTACCCGCGCTGGCACGCAAGCTGACCAAAAAGCAGGTGCAAGGGCCAAAGCGTCATGGGCTCGGTGAGCCGATCGGTCAGCCGAATGACAAGATCTCCGTGCAGTATCTCTATCCCCGCTGGGAGCAGATGCTTAAGCCTGGCGACATCTTGATCGCGGAAACCGGCACGACCTCGGGGCATGGGGTTTGCACAACTCCCCAAGGGTGCGGTCTTCCACAATCAATCTCTGTGGGGCTCGATCGGCTGGGCCACACCCGCCGCGTTCGGCGCTGCATTGGCCGCACCGGAGCGGCGCACCATCCTGATCACCGGCGAGGGCTCGCACCAACTCACCGCCCAGGAGGTCTCCCAGTTCCACCGCTTCGGGCTAAAGCCGATCATCTTTGTGTTCAACAACGACGGCTATCTGATCGAGCGGCTGCTCTGCAAGGACCCGGACATCTACTACAACGATCTCGCGAAATGGCACTATCACAAGCTGCCGGAGGCGATGGGTTGCGACGGCTGGTTTACCGCCAGGGTCACCACCTGCGGCGAGCTCGACGCGGCGATCAAGCAGGCCGAAGCCGGCGGCACGGGGGCCTATATCGAGGTGGTGGCGGAGCGCTCCGTCGTTTCGCCATTGGCTCAGAAGCTGCACGATTCGATCGCGACGCTGTATGCCGCGTAAGCACTCCTAGGATCGGAAAAAATCTCAAATGCCTGGAGGACGGTTACATCAGGTCAAAATGTACTCTGTGATCGACGGCCGCTGCACCTCTCGCGATTTGATTTGAGCTCCGGCCTCGTCGGCGGCTTGCCCGGAAGAAGTGGCACGATCGCGGCGGCTCGCCGCTCCTTCCGGGCGCTTCCTTAAATCAGATCCTTGCACCGCTTAGCCCATTGAATCCACGGGCATCGGCCATGGTTGCGTGTCGCCGCCATGGTAGGCTGGTGCGTCCGAAGCCGGTTTAACACTAGGGTCGAGCGGGTTTCTGGATCGCAGAAAGGCCTAACCATGCGTGAGCTTTACGCTTATGTCTGGCGATCGTCGGCGTCACAGCAGATTGTCCTGATCATTTTGGCGATTATTGCCGCTGTGCTGGCGACTGCGCCACTCGAATTGCAGCGTCATATTATCAATACGCTCGCCGGGCATGAGAAAGTCGAAAGCCTGGCATGGCTGTGCGGCGTATATCTGATTGCGGTACTGGGCATCGGCGGCCTGAAATATATCGTGAATATACGTAGCGCAGGCCTTGGAGAGTTCATGATCCGCTCCCTGCGCGAGGCCGCTCTCCGTAGCGCCTCACCGCCTATCAACCCGGATGCAACGCCCGACGAAACCAGAAAGGACAAATCAGGAGCATTGGTTACCACGATCTCCAGCCAGGCGGAGGCGGTCGGGAAATTCGTCGGGGACTGCATTTCAACCCCGATCGTGCAGGCAGGTACTCTGCTCAGCGTGTTGAGTTATATGCTGTACACCGAGCCTCGTCTCGGGGTGGTCGTCTTGTTCATCGCCGTTCCGCAGCTCTTCCTCGTTCCGATGAACCAGCGCCGCTTAAATGTGTACGTTCGAGAGCGGGCGCACACATTGGTGCGCGCGGGTGACTTGATGGTCGACCCCGCGCTGCGTCGCGGAACATCCCCCAGTTCTCTCCGGAGCGAGATCGGCAAAGCATTCGAAACAATCTATCTTGCCCGGCTCCACACCTTTAAGCTGAAGTTTGGATTGAAATTTCTAATCAGTGCCCTGCAATCGACGGCTGTGTTTGTCCTGCTGTTCGCCGGCGGGATCATGGTACTCAACGGCAAAACCGAAATTGGAATAGTGGTGGCCTTCATCAGCGGGCTTGACCGTGTCCTTGAACCATCGCGTGAGATGATCGCATTCGTGCGATCCACCTCCTCCGCGAGAGTCCAATTCGACCTAATCGAGGGCACCCTGGGTACGAAACTATGAAATTACAGAGGCCGGACGCTAGCGCTCAGACGCGGACCCGCAGAAGAACAAAAATCGGTTGCATCGGCATCTCCGCGTGATGTAGCGGCAACGCGAACTAACCGACGAGCGGAACCCGGCCCGCAGACGGAGGAGTGTGATGACTACTCAGGCAGGCCGAAGCCGGCGGCACGGGGGCTTATGTCGAGGTGGTGGCGGACCGCTCCGTCGTTTCGCCATTGGCCTTCTCGCGTTTTGATTTGAGCTTCGGCCTCGTCAACAGCTTGCCTGGAAGAAGTGGCACAAATAACCTATCGTCGCCCCCGCGAAAGCGGGGGGCCCAGAGCCTTGCCCCTGGCTTGAACGGGGGCGATCGCCCGAATACTTGCAACCCTGGGTTCCCGCTTGCGCCGGAACGACGGGCTTTTTATAAACGACGGGCTTTTTATAAGGGTCTGATTCATCTGAACTCATTCCGGGTCGGACACTAAGGTATGGCTCCGGGCCGCCTCGCGTTTGGGGTCCACCTCAAGCGGCATGCCGGCGAGCCGCTAGCTAGCGCGCGGCTCCGAACCGGGGCCGCCCTCATATTCGCCGATCCACTCTTGCGGGAAAGACATGATTCTATGCCAAATGTTTTGGCGCTCGTTGAGCAGACGTGACATGGCCACTTGGGAAATCGATTGGGCTTGGGGCCTGCCGTTGATCGTGCTGACCGTGGTCACCCAGGTGCTCGGCCTCGGTGTGATTGCTGAGTGGATCGTCGGGCGTATGAGCAATAAGGTGAAACCCCGGCACCTCACGCCCTTGTTCGTGGTGCTCATGGCCGCAGCAGCATTGATGGTGACAGTACTGCTTGCGTTCCAGGGGGTCCTCTGGGCGGCCGCCTACAGGGTCGTCGGAGCGCTGCCCGACAACCGCTCGGCTATGCTCTATTCGCTCAGCGCGATCACTGGCTACGGCCACGCGCAGGTATTTCTTGATCCTCACTGGCAGATGATGGGAGCTCTCGAGGCATTGAACGGCATAATGCTATTCGGGCTGACCCTCGCCTTTCTGCTCACGATCATCCAGCAGATCTGGCCGCTCGGGAGCCGGCTGCATGGCGGGCGCGATTGAGGGCCGGGTCAACTATAATTGGCACATCGCCGACGATCTGCTCGTCGGCTCAAAGGTCCGCTATCTGTCAAACTTCTCAGCGGCACCCCACTTCGGCGAGCGTCCGGAGTCGGCGCTTCCCCGTCGTTACCGGGTATGCTGGGAAAGGTCCCTTCACCGAACCGATAGCGGCCACTCGCCTTGGCAGCGGGAACCGCTTTTCGTGCCCCCATTGGCACTCGCGACCCCTCTGGCGCACTCGTCAAGGCGCTCGTCAACGTCACCCACGACCGGGGGAGGAGCAAAATCCCCTCTCATGCAAATATGGCCCGCTGTCACCGGTGCGACTGAGGGCTACACTCAGTTTCTTGGGTCAATACGTCCCGCGACTCGAGCGAACCAGGGCCAACATGAGTGTAGGGCATGCCATGAAGCCGATGAGCGAAGCGCATTTCGCAATCCTGCGGCGGCACATGGTCGAGGTCATCGGAATCCAGGTCGACCTTGCGAGCGAGGAGCTGGGCAAGGCGGCCCTCGACGAACGCGTGCTGGCCGCGGTGCGCAAGGTCCCGCGGCACCATTTCGTGCCCTCCTTCCTGGCCCCTCTCGCTTACCAGGACACGCCGCTGCCGATCGGTTTCGATAAGACGATCTCGCAGCCCTTTATAGTCGCGCTCATGACCGACCTCCTCGGACCCGAGCCGCATGAGGGTATCCTCGAGGTCGGAACCGGACTGGGCTATCAGGCCGCGGTCCTCGCCGAGCTTTCCGGTCGGGTGTGGAGCGTCGAAATCGTGGAGGAGTTGGCAGGCCAAGCCGAAGCGAACCTGCGCCAGCTCGGCTGCTCGGATGTCGCCATCCGCATCGGAGACGGATCGCGTGGCTGGCGCGAGCACGCGCCCTACGATAGAGCCCTGCTGACGGCTGCCGCCGAGCGATTGCCTCCGGCGATCCTCGATCAAATCAAACCCAAAGGACGGATCGTTCTACCGCTGGGCCCGGACGAGGCGCAATGGCTCACGGTGGTCGACAAAGGGGCGGATGGACAGACCAGTGTTCGGAAACTGATCCAGGTGCGATTCAGCCGGCTTGAGACGGTCGTGTAAGGCACAGGTGCCCATATCCATCAGCCCCTCAAGCAAGATCTCTCGCAGCTCCAGACGACCAATCCCACGCCGTTCGACCTCTGCCGCAGGACAGCCCGAGAGGATTGCCTCATCACGTCTCGAAACGAGCTGCCACCGATGACCTCGCCTGAGACGGCATCGCTTCAGCGTGGCGAGGCGATGCGACACGACGAAGAGCCGTCCGAGCCCGAAGCTGGCTGTTAACATCAGCACCACTACGCCGGCTATGCAGCAAGGGGTCGGCACCCAAAGCGAAGACGGCGCCCCGGGACACCACAACGCCCACCCCCAGCACGCGAGCACGCCGCTGCAGCCGCCAAAGACCCGGCCGTGACCTACCGACCGAAGTTAGGGACGCAAACCGGGCGCGGACCGCGCGGGAGATAGTGCTAACCGCTCCCCTTACAGATCTCACGGAACTGGCGCGAGGCCAAGATGAGTAAACAACGCCACACAGAAGGGCGCCTCAGTCGAGAGCGCGTGGCCCTCGTGCACGGTAGCAGACGCCGACCTCGGCACGAGCTCCGCAAATGATGTCGGAGGGCGATGCCTCGATGTCGCCAGCCGCGGTCAGGTGATGGGCCAGCAGTTCAGGCTGGCGTTCGACGAGATCGGGACAAGCCAGCGGCGCAATACGGAAGTTCGCCTGACTCACAGCAGGAGAGAGCTGGATCCAAACCGGGACGATTTCCGAGGTTTAAAGCAAGCAGGGGTGGCTCGTCGGGGCCATGCCGTGATGCCCAAGTCGTGGTAGAGTTAAGGGAACCTTCGAACAGGGTGGCCTGCGCCAGCCATGGCTTCGACCCGCCGTCTCGCCGCGATCCTTGCCGCAGATGTGGCGGGATATTCGCGGCTTATGGGCGCGGACGAGGAGGGCACGCACGAGCGGCTCCAAACCCACCTCCGAGAACTGGTCAATCCAAAGATCGCCGAGCACCACGGCCGGATCGTGAAGAACACCGGCGACGGCATGTTGGCGGAATTTGCAAGCGTGGTGGACGCGGTGCGCTGCGCTGCCGAGGTTCAGCGGGGGATGGCCGAGCGCGACCTCCAACTGCCCGACGAGCAGCGCATCAGGTTCCGCATCGGGGTCAACCTCGGCGACGTAATCGTCGAGGAGCAGGATATCTGCGGCGATGGGGTCAACATCGCTGCACGGTTAGAGGCATTGGCCGAACCGGGCGGTATCTACATCTCGCGGACGGTGCGTGACCACATCCGTGACAAGCTGCCCTATACGGCTGAGGACATGGGGGAGCAGAACGTCAAGAACATCGCAAGGCCAGTACGTGCGTACGCGATGAGCCCCGCTGCTATAGCGGCGCTGCCCCCAATTGCCATGCCCGCTCGGCGGACGTCGACACGCCGCCGAGCAAGCCCACGGGCCGCTGCTCCACGGCTGTCGATCGTTGTGCTTCCGTTCGACAATATGGGCGACGATCCAGAGGAGCAATATTTCGCCGATGGCATCACCGAAGATTTGACGACCGACCTATCGCGCATCGCGGACATGTTCGTGATCTCGCGCAACACAGCATTCAGCTATCGCAACAAGCCGATCAACACCAAGCAGATCGGCCGCGAGCTGAATGTGCGTTACGTGCTGGAAGGGAGCGTCCGGCGATCGGGCAATCGCGCACGGATAAACGCCCAGCTGATCAATGCCGAGAGCGACGCGCACTTATGGGCCGACCGTTTCGATCGAGCGACCGATGATCTGTTCGCCTTGCAAGATGAGGTGACAAGCCGCCTTGCCGCTGCGTTAAACGCTGAACTACTGCGCGCAGAGGCTGCAAGACCAGTCGAAGATCCGGACGCGTTTGACTACATTCTCCGAGCCCGCGCCGCGCACAACAAGGGTTCCACGCGTGACAACTTTGCCTACGCGATAAGCCTGATCGAGAAGGCGTTGGTACTCGACCCCAACTCAACTAATGCAAAGGGTTTGCTGGCGCAATTGCTCGCCGGCCGCGTGCTTGACCAAATGACCGACACAGTCGCGACCGACATCCAACGCGCAGAGCAGTTGATCAAAGAAACGCTGGCCGCGACGCCGCAAAACCCGCTTGCACATTTCGCGAAGGCTCAGATCCTGCGTTGTCATAACCAGTTCGAGGCGGCCATTCCCGAATTTGAAATTGCAATCGCGTTCGATCGCAACTGGGTAGCTGCAATAGCTGCCCTGGGCCTCTGCAAGTTCTTCGCTGGATCTATAGACGAGGCAATTCCGGCCCAGGAGCAAGCAATTCGGCTCAGCCCGCGCGATCCGAGGATCGCGAATTGGTATTGGCGGATTGGCATGGTCCATTTACTGCGATCGCGCACCAGCGAGGCGATCCTATGGATCGAAAAGGCGCGGGGCGAAAACCCTGGAGCTGCAGGGCCTCACGCCTGGCTCGCCTCGGCCTATGCCCTCGGAGCCGAAGCTGAACGCGCGGCTGCTGAGCTTGCCGAAGCTAGGAGGCTGAGCGGGGACCGCCGTTATTCGAGCATAGCCAGGTTCAAAGAAACCACATCATTCGGAGTACCCACGAACAATGCCTTGGCCGAAACCAGCTTTTTCGCCGGGCTGCGCAAGGCCGGGATGCCGGAGGGGTGAACAAGTCCGGCGACCCTGCCGACCACAACTCGATGCGGGATCGCATGGCGCGCACACTGCGGGCGTCAACCGCACCTATCTGAGCAAGCTGGAGAAGGCCGCGAGCTATCCTGGCCTAGAGATCGAATCGCCAAGCTCGCTACAGTCCTTGAGGTCGAGCCGAGTGAGCTGCTGAGGTTTCCCACCGCAGGGATAAGTCGCGTGGCGATGCGCGGTTTTCGATTTCGAGGACATCGGCGAGCAGTGGGTCGAGAATATCGCGCGCCTGGTGCGCGTCTACCGCGTTCCGATTACGGAGAACACGGCGGCTAAAGGACCGCTGCCCGCGCCTGACAAGCCGTCTCTCGCTGTGCTGCCGTTCCAGAACATGAGCGGCGACCCGGAGCAGGACTATTTCGCCGATGGTATGGTCGAGGAGATCACGACCGCGATCGCGCGTCTTCCCTGGCTCCTTGTGATCGCGCGCAATTCGAGTTTTACGTACAAGGGCCGAGCGGTCGATGTGAAGCAAGTGGCGCGCGAGCTGGGGGTGCGCTACGTGCTCGAGGGCAGCGTGCGCAAGGCCGGTAACCGTGCGCGTCTGACCGGCCAACTGATCGATACGACGACTGCAGCGCATATCTGGGCCGACCGCTTCGACGGGGCACTCGATGACATCTTCGAGCTTCAGGACCAGATGGCGAGCAGCGTTGTCTGCGCGATCGAGCCACGGCTGCGCCTTTCCGAGATCGAACGCGCGACCCGCAAGCCGGCGGGACACCTCGATACTTACGATCTCTACTTGCGCGCGCTGGCGCAAACACAAAAGTTCACGGAGGAGGGGATGCGCGAGGCCGTCGCGCTCCTCGAGCGCGCGCTGGCAATCGATCCGTCCTACGCCCCCGCCGCCGCGTTGATCGGTCGGTGCCGGTATTTCCAGTTCTGCCAAGACTGGGGATCGCTTTCAGGCGCAAAGATTACAGAAAGCGTGGAATTGGCCAGGCAGGCGGTGGAGGTAGGCAAAGACGATCCAGAAACCCTTTCCACGGCGGCTTTGACTCTCTCAATTTTCGCTCGTGACCATGCGACGGCGACCAAGGCGGCTCAGCGGGCATTGGCTCTCAATCCGAATTCCGTCCATGCCTGGTTGATGAGCGGCTGGAATCTGGCATTTCTCAATCGCCCGGGTCCGGCGATAGAGGCGCTCGAACACGCGATCCGGCTGAGTCCGCTCGATCCACTCTGCTATCTGTTCGAGACGGCGCTCGCCTTTGCCTATTCGGTCGGGCACCAATATGAAGCGGCCGTCGAATGGGCGGACCATGCGTTGCAGGAACAACCGCGGTTTGTCATCCCAGTTCGTCTCAAGACGGCCCTCTGCGCTCATCTCGATCGCATCGAGGAAGCCCACGAATGGCTCGGCCGGCTGCTCGAGCTGCAACCCGGGCTGACGATCGCCAAATACGAGGCTAGCGCGAAAGTGTGGTTTTCACCGGAATTCTTGGCCTGGTATCTGGCAGGCCTCCGCAAAGCCGGCTTGCCGGAATTCTGAACCCCAAGCGGCCACCAAACCCGTTGTGACATCGCCATGACCTTTGCGAAGCGACTGGACGACCACCGCGCGTCGGCGAAGCAGTGGGAAGCAGACATCGCGTGGGCGGTCTTGGAGCCGCTGATATGCCTCGACTACAGCGGCTGTGTCCCAGCGGCGTGGTCACAACGAGCGGAGGAGGCCCAGCCTCTTTGCCATCACCGACAACGGCTCTGGCCGCTCGGTTTGCGAAGCGCCCGCCTGCTGGGCTTCGTAGCGTTGTTTATACAAATGCCAGATCCCCGCGTTGGAGCTGGGGCCGCGGCCGGCCTGCTTGAACCAATCGAGCATCTGGGCGGTCGAGTCGACCTGGTCATCGTGCTTGCCTTTTGGAAAGGCGGTCAGCTCGTGCAGTTCCGCAAGTTCGATCCAGGCGGGCGCATGGTCGCTCGCGTGTTCGCGCCCTCGCACCTCACGATCGACGCCGGCGACAGTGAGACGCTTCGCCAAAGGGGGGCTGAGCAGAAGATGATCGACGCGCAGACCGGCATCGCGAGCAAAGGCGTTCCGGAAATACTTCGAGAACGTGTAGATCCGCTCGCCCGGGTGCAGAGCCCGCAGCGCGTCGGTCCAGCCCTGCTCCACAAGGCGGCTATTTGCGTCCCGTACCTCGGGCCGGAACAGCGCGTCATCGATCCATCGCTTCGGCGCATAGACGTCGAGATCGGTCGGCATGACGTTGTAATCGCCGGCGAGCACCACCGGCTCGCCGGTCGCGAGCAGGCTCGCTGCATGCTCCGCCAGCCGGTTGAACCAGTGGTGCGAGGCGCTGGACGAAGCCGCCGCCAATCGGATTATTCACGTACACCGCGGCACACGCGTGCAGAAGGAGCGTGCGGACCGCCTTCTGCTGCATCTGTTCCAGCACCAGATCCATCATCGTGGCCAGGCGCACGCGATGCTCAGCGGCGCGTCTGCGCCGCCGCCACAACTCGACGTTTTCTTCTCGGTCGCAGAGGCACCGTTGCGCGCGGTCGATTTCAACGAGCTTTGATGGACCGAGGCGACGGTTTGGCGGGAGTGAGATTGCTCGATCACATGTCGCCGGTCGCCCCACGGCACATAACGGAGAGAGGTCATGGCGAAGTTCGATGCCGACACGCTGCGTGAACTGCGCGAT
>Ga0310916_10001570_pt1 | contig 13682 bp, 12 predicted proteins | sample GREbulkMGLF176_FD_203444 | JGI IMG/M metagenome (GOLD analysis project Ga0310916, IMG submission 203444) | Lab enrichment of tropical soil microbial communities from Luquillo Experimental Forest, Puerto Rico - GRE.bulkMG.LF176 | ecosystem: Environmental > Terrestrial > Soil > Tropical forest >...
CGCCATGCTTAATTACACCGCGTTCAGTTTGGTGTAAGATTACCTCCCATCAGGGAGGCGCCATGGAGCCCAAAGGGCCAGCTCGCGTCGAACGTCGGCTCGCGGCGATTCTTGCGGCCGATGTGGCGGGATATTCGCGCCTTATCGGAGCCGACGAGGAAGGGACGCTCAGTCGGCTGAAGGCCCTCCGCGCCGAGGTGATCGACCCTAAAATTGCAGAACATCACGGCCGGATCGTCAAAACGACGGGTGACGGCCTCTTGGTCGAGTTCACCAGCGTCGTCGACGCCTTGCGCTGTGCCGCCGAGATCCAGGCCGCAGCGGGCGAAAACAACGCGCCGCTGGCAGCAGACAAGCGCATCGATTTGCGCATCGGCATCAACATGGGTGACATCGTTGTCGAGGACGGCGACATCTTTGGTGACGGCGTTAATCTCGCGGCCCGGCTCGAAGGACTGGCCGAGCCTGGCGGCATTTGCGTCTCGGCGCGGGTGCAGGAAGACGCCGTGGGCCGCCTCGACCTTGCCTTCGAAGACATCGGCGAGCAGGCGCTGAAAAACATCGCGCGCCCCGTCCGGGTATACCGGGTGGTGACGCCCGGCGGCTCGGCGTTGGCGCAGCGCAGTACCGGCCTTGCGCTTCCCGACAAGCCGTCGATCGCGGTGCTGCCGTTCCAGAACATCAGCGGCGATCCGGAGCAGGAATATTTCGCCGACGGCATCGTCGAGGACATCATCACCGGGCTGTCACGGGTCGGCTGGTTTTTTGTCATCGCTCGCAATTCGAGCTTCACCTACAAGGGCAGGGCGGTTGACATAAAGCAGGTCGGCCGCGATCTCGGTGTGCGCTATGTCCTCGAAGGCAGCATCCGCAAGGCAGCAAACCGGGTGCGGATCACTTGTCAACTGATCGAGGCCTTGACCGGCCATCACATTTGGGCCGACCGCTTCGAAGGCGCGCTGGACGACATCTTCGATCTTCAAGATCGCATCACCGAGAGCGTCGTCGCGGCCATTATCCCGAGCCTGCGCCGTGCCGAAATCTTGCGTGCCTATGCGAAGCCGACCGACAGCCTCGACGCTTACGATCTCTATCTTCGCGCCCATGAGCGGCATTACTCCAGGCAGCCTTTTGCCAGCGATACCGCTGTGGCGCTGCTGCAGCGGGCGATCCAAATCGACCCCGATTATGCTCTTGCAAAGGCTTTGCTCGGCGACGTTTACGCTTGGCGCTGCGCGGCCGGTCGGGGTGACCAGGAGGCTGAGAAGGCAAGCGCAGTTGAGCTTGCACGCGAAGCCCTTGCGTCCAATCGCGATGACCCGGATACGCTTCGGAACGCAGCGCATGCGATCTCGTATTTTGCCCGTGAGCACGAAGTGGCGCTGTCAACGCTCGACCGGGCATTAAGGTTGAACCCTGATTCGGCACAGGTTCTCACGGCCGCGGGTTGGGTGCATCTGCACGCCAGCGAGCCGGAACTAGCTTTCGATTGTTTTGAGCGCGCGATCCGCCGCAGCCCCCTCGATCAGGAGATGGGATGGATGCTGTGTGGCACCGGTGTGGCGCATCTGATGATAGGCCGGAACGACAAGGCCTTGGACTCGATACAGGCCGCGACGAGAGCGATGCCGAATTACCCGATGATCCATCGCACTCTTGCGTTCGCTCCCGTTCGGGTCGGCCGGATAGACGAGGCTCGGCAGGCCATGTCTCGAGCCTTGCGGCTCGAACCGGGCTGGTCACTCGCCCGGATGTCGATGCTCCCGTGGCGCGATCGGCCTTTTGGGATGGAAATGCTCGCGGCGCTTGTTCTTGCCGGCGCACCGGAGTGACGGGCGAGCGCGCTACCCGTCGGCTTGCGGCGATTCTGGCGGCCGATGTGGCGGGATATTCGCGCCTGATCGGAGCCGACGAGGAAGGGACGCTCAGTCGGCTGAAGGTTCTCCGCGCCGAGGTGATCGACCCTAAAATTGCAGAATATCACGGGCGCATCGTCAAAACGACTGGCGACGGCCTCTTGGTCGAGTTCGCCAGCGTCGTCGACGCCTTGCGCTGTGCGGCCGAGATCCAGGCCGCAGCGGCCGAAAGCAATGGACCGCTGCCGGCATACAAGCGCATCGATTTGCGTATCGGCATCAATATGGGCGACATCGTCGTCGAGGACGGCGACATCTTTGGTGACGGCGTCAATGTCGCGGCCCGGCTCGAAGGCTTGGCCGAGCCGGGCGGTATCTGCGTCTCGGCGCGGGTGCGCGAGGACGCCGCGGGCAAGCTTGACCTCGCCTTCCGCGATCTGGGTGAGCAGCGGCTCAAGAACATCGAGCGGCCTGTGCGCGCCTTCGCGGTCGGCGCGGCGGAGTCGCCGACGCGACATAGCCGCCGCCGGGTCGTCACAAGCAGGCTTGCTGCCGCGGCCATCATTCTCGTCGTTGCCGGGATCGGGGGCACGGCGTGGTGGACCTGGCCTCACCTCAGTGCACCCGCAACAACAGCCCAAGCACTTCCAACCGCAAGTCCACCAGCCGCCACCGAGGCAAAACCGGCGCCTCGGCTGTCGATTGTCGTCCTGCCCTTCGGGAACCTCAGCAATGACCCCGAGCAGCAATATTTCGCCGACGGGATCACCGATGATCTGACCACAGATTTGTCGCGCCTGCAAAATGTCCTAGTAATCTCCCGCAATACTGCATTCACGTACAAGGACAAGAACCTGGACGCGAAGCAGATCGGCCGCGAGCTCGGGGTCCGGTACGTGCTGGAAGGCAGCGTCCGCCGCTCGGGCAACGAGGTCAGGATCAATGCTCAGCTGATTGACGCCGCCACCAACACGCATATTTGGGCGGAGCGTTTTGACCACGACATCGGCAACCTGTTCGCGATCCAGAACGAGATCACGAGCCGCATCGCCAACACACTCGGTTGGGAGCTGATCGGTGCCGAAACCGCCCGTCCGACTGACCGACCCGATGCGCTGGATTACCTTCTCCGGGGGCGTGCCGTAATTGGCGCTGGCCTTGCACGGGAGAATATCGAGAAAGCCGTAGACTTGTTCGAGCGCGCTTTGGCGCTCGACCCGAACTCGGTCGAGGCGCAGAGCCGCCTGGCAGGTGCGCTTATCGTTCGGGCACAACCAAAAGACCCGGCTGCAGCGGCTGCCGACGTGCAACGCGCCGAAGAGCTGATTGCCCGGGCTTTAGCAACCTCTCCTGGGGACTCATTGACGCACCGCGTCAAAGGCAACTTGCTGCGCTTCACGCGGCGGTGCGCGGAAGCAATACCCGAATTCGAAATCTCGTTCGCCGCCAATCGCAACAATCCGAATAATCTAGTCAACCTGAGCGTGTGCAAATACCTGACTGGCGGCTCGGACAAGGAGGCGATTGCCCTTACGGAGCAAGCCATCCAGCTCAGCCCACGCGATCCGAGTATGGGCGGGTGGTATGGCTGGATCGGCTTCGTGCATTTGCTGCAATCACGCGTCGATGAGGCGATCGCCTGGCTCGAAAAGGCGCGAAGCTTAGATCCGAAAGCCTGGAACACGCATCGTTTTCTTGCCGCCGCCTATGGCTCGAAGGGCGAGCTTGAACGCGCCCGGGCCGAACTAGCCGAAGCGCAAAAGCTGATGGGCTCGGATCGCTATTCGAGCGTGCCGCGCTGTAGGGCCAATTGCGACCTTTACACCCCTGCGCTGCGCGACCGATGGGAAACGGTGTACTTTCCCGGTATCCGCGCCGCCGGACTGCCGGAAGAATGACAACGACACGTTGGTTCGACGCGATCCTCGCAGCAGAAGAGGAGGTTTGAGTTACGGCCGACGGTCGGGACCGTTGCCCGCGCCGTTTACGGGCCCCGCGGATTGCCGCCCTCGCCTCGACTTCGACTTTCTCGAGGGTAAGATTGACATTGGTGCCCACTATGGGCTCCTTATCAATGATAGGGACACGCATGGGCTGTGATTCGCAACAGGATCTATGAGGCTAATCTTAGAGGGGTGAGTGGGCCTTTGTCTTTGCCGGCATCAGCCCAGCAGTCCCGCGATCGTGCGGATAAAGCGGGCGGTCGTCTCGATGGCCGCGGCGGCTCGCTCCAGCGGCACTACCGCGTCTGGACCTGTCTCGTAGTCGGCGATCGCCTTAAGCTTGTATCCTCGCGAAAGAAAGCGGCGCAGATCCGGATCAACTCGGGACTCGTCTGCAACCAGCTTGAGAAATTGTCCGTGGACCCCCCATGGGTCTTGGCCGCTCGGTTGGTCCGCTCAAAGATCAAGGCCTGAGCGGCGTGAAAGGCGCCGAGATAAGTGGCTCGGCCGGCTTCTTCGCCGAGATCGATGGCGAGGACGGCTCGAGCGTGGGCGAGAGATTGGCGCGCCTTGACAAGGTACCGGTCGGCCTCGGGCTTCACAGATCGATGCCTTCGCGGCGGATCTCGTGCATCAGCGGCGTCCGCTCTTGGTACGACCCGGCGCAGTATGGCATCGCGTGAATAAAGCCCCCGGTCTCGGCGAGTATATCCGTCTCGATCGCCGCCAAGCGGGCGATCTCTCGCCACCGATTGGTCAAGTCCCTTAGAAAGACAGCGACATCGTAATCGGAATCTGGGTGTGCGTCTCCGCGTGCGCGCGAACCGAACAACACCACGCGTTCAAGACGCCCGCCGTAGAGCTCATCGAGGGCTGCCCGAAAGCGAAGGAGAATGGGGTTGGAAAGGAATGCTTCGGACAAGGTACTCACGACCGGTCTGTGGCCAGTTATTATAATCCGAGTAGCCGACCCACGCCACGCATCCAGGGGAACGTCAGGCGGAGGACATGACCACTACCAGCGAGACACAAACCTATCCGGGCTTTCCCGGCAAAATTGGACGCACTCGAGAGGAATCGGAGCCGCACTGGAATTTGCCGGTGCGCCCGCCCCCGGGTTCGCCGAACATCGTGATCGTCTTGATGGACGATATGGGCTGGGCAGATGTCGGCTGCTATGGCTCGGAGATCGCCACACCCAACATCGATGCGCTTGCCGCCCGAGGAATCCGGTTCACCCATTATACGACGCATCCGATTTGCTCGCCGGCGCGCGCCGCCTTATTGACCGGCAGAAACGCGCATTCGGTGGCAACCGGGTGGCTCGCCAACAACAATCCCGGTTTCCCGGGCTATTTCGGCGACATTCCGCTCGACGCGCCGACGATCGCGGAGACCTTGCGCGCGGCCGGATATGCGACGATCGCCGTCGGCAAGTGGCACAATTCAACAAATGGCGTGTCACCCAACCCGACTTGGCCAACCTATCGCGGCTTCGACCATTTTTATGGGTTTCTAGAGGGCGAGACCGGGTACTTCTTTCCGGCGCGCATCGTCTACAACAACATCGTGGCCCCGATCGACGCATATCCCGAGGGCTATTACACGACCGACGATTGGATGGATAAGGCGATCGGCTTCGTCACCGAAACCCGAAACCAGAACCCGAGTCGCCCGTTCTTTCTCTATATCGCCAACAACGCCGTGCACGGGCCATTGCAGGCGAAGGAAGCCGATTTGGCGAAATATCGCGGCCGTTACGATGCCGGTTGGGATGCCCTTCGCGCCGCGCGCTTCGAGCGCCAGATGGCAATGGGATTGGTCCCGGCTGGCGCCCGGGCCCGGCTTGCCGAGCGCGATCCGGCGGTACCCGCCTGGGACGATGTTCCTGCCGACCAGCAGCGTCTTTTTGCGCGCCACATGGAAACCTATGCGGCAATGCTCGACTGCGCCGACCAGAATATCGGCCGCCTTGTAGCATTGCTCGAGGAACTCGGCGAACTCAGCAATACGATCTTTGTCCTCTCTTCCGACAATGGCGGTACCAACTCCGCCGGGCCAGCCGGCGCATTGCATTTCAACCGGCGCCATGCCGGATTGCCGGCGTTGCCAGTCGAGCTCGATGTCGAGCGCGAGGCGTGGATCGGCACCGGGCGGGGCTCCGCAGTTTATCCGATGGGCTGGGCGCAGGTCTCCAACACGCCTTTCCCGTCCTACAAGACCTACACCGGCGGCGGCGGACGGCGCGTCAGCTTTGTCGTCTCGTGGCCCGACAAGCTCAAGGATTTCGGGGCGGTTCGCAGCCAGTTCGCCCATGTGATCGACGTGATGCCGACCCTACTCGATCTCGCCGGAGTGCCGGCTCTGGCAACGTCGCACGGCAAGCCTGCCCAGCCGATGCAGGGCAAGAGCCTGGCGCCGGTATTGCAGGATTCCGATGCCCCGGCGCCGCGCAATGAGCAGTATTACGAATGCTGGGCCAACCGGGCATATTACCGCGATGGCTGGGTCGCGGTCTCATTGCAAAAGCGCGGCGAGGCCATCGACTTCGATAATTGGACATTGCACGCCCATGCCGAGGATTTCTCCGAGAGCATGGATTTGCGCCGGCAACACCCGCAAAAGCTCAAAGAGTTGGTGGCAGCCTTTGACGAGGCCGCCTGGGCGAATATGGTCTATCCGCTCGATAACCGCACCCCGGCGGAAAAATTTCTGGAGTTGCCGCCGCATCAGCGGCCACCAGCCAATAGCCGGCGGCGATTTCTGCCTGGCGCTCAGACCGTGCACCGCGGCGTGATCGCGCCGCTGATTGGCAACCGCAATTTCAAAATTGTCACCAGCTTCCGGCATAGTGCCGACGACCAGGGCATATTATTCGCGATCGGCGACGTTGCCGGCGGTTTGGTCCTTTACATCGAGGACGGTGCCCTGCGGCTCACCTATAATGGGTTTGGCCGATTTCACGCGCTGGCCGGCCCCAGGGTGGCGGAGGGCGAGTGCCGTGCCGTACTCGAATACGAGGCGCTCGGCCGGCGCCGCGGCCGCGGCCGGCTGGTGCTCGACGGCGATGGCAGCGAGTGGAGCGAACTCACCCCGACCTTGATGGGCGGGTTTCACGAAGGGCTCGATATCGGCCTCGACCGCCGCGCGCCGGTCGATTGGGCATTGCGCGAGCGGCACGGTATTTTCCGATACGGCGGAACGATCCACGACGTCTTGATCGAGTCCGGCCCGTTCGCCCCCGACATGAGCTTCGCCGGCGCTAGTGGTCAGACCCAGACATACGATCCACTCACGGATACGTAGGATTGCTTTTTGAATGGGTCCGCGCCGCTAGCACAGCTCATCCGCGGGGCCTGCTTCCGATCGGGAGAGCATCATGATCGATCACGTGGGATTTTCGGTGTCAGACTATGCCCGCGCGCGGGCTTTCTATGAAAAGGCGCTGGCGCCGCTTGGCTACGTATTGGTTATGGAGACGACCGCTCAGGAGACTGGAAAACCGGCCGCTGGGTTCGGCGCCAACGGCAAACCCGATTTCTGGATCGGCGGCGAAGGGAAGCTGGACAAGCCTCTGCACATTGCGATCCTGGCGAAGGATCGGGCAACAGTGGATGCGTTCTACCGCGCAACCGTTGCAGCGGGCGGCAGGGACAATGGCTCCCCGGGAGTGCGCTCGCACTACCACCCGAATTACTACGGTGCTTTTGTGCTCGATCTCGATGGACACAGTATCGAGGCAGTCGGTCATACGCCAGCTTAACGTGCTCCAAGCGGTAGCCAGTCGCGAGCCGGGCTCGCGCTTCACCGAATCACGATGACCTCGACACCAGCATCGACGTTTGCCCAAACCCGGTCGGCCGTCACCGCAGGGCATCCCAGTATGTCGGCCAGAGCCAAGCAAGCACGCTCGCCGTGTGATAGGCTGACATGCCGAGTCACGGAACACAATCGCGCTGCGGCGCGCGCCTGAGGCTCATCGAATGCGATCACACGCAAGTTGAGTCTCGCGAGAACGGTGCCACTTTCGGCCTCGGGGATCAGGATCTCCTGCAGCCGCGCCAGCACCTCCGATAGATTGACCGCGCTGATCCGGAGGCATTGGGAAGCCGCAACGCGTCGAAGCGAATGAACGGTTCGCCGACCAACAACGCGATCACCGCCGACGCGTCGGCGACGATATCGGCGTCATTCACGCGCCGCCTCGTCTCGGCGTTCGTCGATTAGCTCTTGCACGAGGTCGCGCCGCTTCGGCAGGTAGCGCGCTACGATCGCCTGCGCTTCCTTTATCGGTTGCCGCCGGGTGCGCAGCCGCAATCCGCCTTCGCCGATCGGTTCGATCATCAGCTCATCGCCGGGCTTCAGACCGGCCGCGGCACGACATTCCGCCGGGATTACGATCCGGCCCTGCGGGTTGATGCGCGCCCAGCTGCGCATGACAGAGCTCCATGATATGTCATACTGATCTCTATCTGGCCCTGAGCCAACGCGATTTGCTGAGGATCGCCGTCTTTCCATGGCGCTCGCTCGCGGGCTACACTTAGACGAATTTCCGAGTTCTCCAAGGGGACGGACAGATGGAGATCAACGCCGCGGTCTTTCGCAAAGTGCACGAGCCGCTGACCATCGAAGCGGTCGAGATCGATGAACCCTGGGGACGCGAGGTGTTAGTCCGCACCGCGGCGACCGGGGTGTGTCACAGCGATCTGCATGTCGTTGATGGTCAGGGTCGTTTCCCGCTCGACCGGCCGATCGTGCTCGGCCACGAGGGTGCGGGGATCGTCGAGGCGGTCGGCGACCAGGTGACCACGGTTAAGCCCGGCGACCATATCGTCGCCTGCCTCTCGGGCTTTTGCGGCAGTTGTCCGCAATGTCTATCCGGGCACCCTAATTTGTGCACAGGCGGTATCGTAACTCGGCCCGACTCCGCGGCGCCGCGGCTGTCGCAAAAGGGCCAGCCGTTGCGCCAGTTTATCGGCATTTCGAGCTATGCCGAGAAGATGCTATTGCACGAGAATTCGCTGGTGAAGATCGACCCGGATTTGCCGCTCGACCAGGCGGCACTCGTTGGCTGCGGGGTGCTGACCGGCGTCGGCGCTGCGCTGCGCAGCTCGGGAATGGAGGCGGGGCAAACGGTCGCGGTGTTCGGCTGCGGCGGGGTCGGCCTCTCGATCGTCCAGGGGGCGCGTATCGGCGGCGCCCGCCAGATCATCGCGATCGACCAGTTCGGCACCAAGCGGCAGATGGCGATGCGGGTCGGCGCCACGCACTTCGTCAATTCGAGCGAGACTGACGCGGTCAAGGCGTTGCGCGAATTAAGCGGCGGACTCGGCGTCGACCACGCGTTCGAGGCGGTCGGCAATGCGAAGCTGGTGCGCCAGGCGATCGAGAGCTTGGCGATCCGCGGTACGGCGACGATCGTCGGCGTCTTGCCGCCGGACGCAATGATCGAGTTCCCGTGGATGGCGATCCGCCCGGAGTGCAAGGTGCAAACCTCGCGCATGGGCTCGAACCGCTTCCGCACCGACATCCCGCTCTATCTCGATTTCTTCCGCCAAGGCCGCCTTGACCTCGACGCGATGGTCACCAAACGCGGCCGGCTCGGCGACATCAACGAAGCCTTCCGCGCCATGAAGGCGGGCGAAGTCGCCCGCACCGTGCTGACCTTCGACTGATCAGGAGGAGGCGTCATGCATTCGATCCGTATCGATCGCGCAAAGCGGCTCGCGCACGAGCCGGCCCGCGGCCACAACCGCTACCATCCGGACATTGCACCGATCGTCGAGGTCGGCGAGGGCGAAGAGGTGGCACTGGAGACGCGCGACGCACTCGACGGCCAGCTTGGACCGGGTACGACGGTGGCCGATTTTCCCTCGCTCGATGTCGGCGCCGTGCACCCGCTGACAGGGCCGGTCTTTGTCAAGGGCGCCGGCCCCGGCGACATCCTTGAGATCGAATTCACCGACATCATTGCCGAGCCCGTGGCGTTCAGCGCGATCATGCCTGGGCTCGGCTTTTTGCGCGACGTGATGACCGAGCCGTTTCTGGTTCATTGGCAGATCCGCGACGGCTGGGCGACCTCGGGCGAGATCCCGGGTGTGCGCATCCCTGGCGGGCCGTTCATGGGAGTCTCGGGAGTGGCGCCCTCGGCCGAGAAACTCGTCGAATGGACGGCTCGCGAGCAGCGCGTCATCGACAAAGGCGGCCTTGCTTTTCCGCCCGATCCCGGCGGCGCGGTGCCGACGGGTCCTTGCGGCCTCACCGGATTGCGCACCCTGCCGCCGCGCGAGAACGGCGGCAATTTCGACGTCAAGCAATTGACCAAAGGCTCGAAGCTGTTCCTCCCGGTCTTCAAAGAGGGCGGTCTCTTCTCGACCGGCGACGGCCATTTTGCGCAGGGCGACGGCGAAGTCTGCGTGACCGCCGTCGAGATGGGTGCGACGGCGATTGTCCGGTTCAAGGTGCACAAAGGACTCGCCAACAGGCGCAAGTTCATGGCGCCGGTATTCTCGCGGACCAGCTATTTCATCGATCCGCGGTATGCCGCACCCGAGCGTTTCCTCGGCGTCATGGGCATGCCGATCAATCAGGAGGGCGAGATCGAGTCCGAGAACCTGACCCTCGCCTGCCGCAACGCCGTCCTCAACATGATGGAATTACTGCAGGAGCGCGGCTTCAGTCGCGAGCAGGCCTATGTGATCTGCTCGGTCGCCGTCGATTTGCGCATTTCCAATGTCGTCGACGTGCCAAATTTCGTTGTCTCCGCATTATTGCCGGAGGCAATCTTCGACGATCATTGAGGGCCCAGCAGAGAGGATCGGCTATGCTGAAAACGACGCGCGACATGCTTCTGCCGACGGCGATCACCGGGTCCTATCCGCGGCCGTTGTGGTTCGACAGGAGCCTCGACGGCCGGTCGTTCAAGGCGGCACTCGGCGACTCGCTGTTCCGCGAGCAGTATCTCGACGCGGTCGCGGCGATCATCAACGCGCAAGAGGCTGCCGGTCTCGACATCGTCACCGACGGCGACAGCCGTTTCGACCTCGTCGTCGGCGGCAAATCCTGGTTCTTCTACCCGATCGAGCGGCTGGGCGGCATCCATGGCCACCGCTCCACCTCGCAGGGCTGGATGGCGCGGCACGACATTCGCCCCGGCCGGATTCTGTGGGAAGTGCAGGAGGCCTACCAGCCGGCGATCGTCACAGAGAAACTCACGCGCGGGCCGCTCGAATACGCGGCACTGTGGCAGATCGCCCAGCGCCTAAGCGACCGGCCTGTCAAATTCGGCGCGATCTGCGCGCCGGCGCTGGCCAGCATGCTGTGGAACGAACATTACACCGACCACCGGGGGATGGTGCTCGATCTCTGCGACATAATGAACGCCGAATTGCGCGAATTGGCCGCTGCCGGGTGTCCCTTGATTCAGGTCGAGGAGCCGCGCCATCATGGGCTGACCACCCGGCCCGACTGCACCGATGCCGAGCTCGAGTTTCAGACCGAGGCGTTCAACCGGCAACTCGCCGGGGTCGATGCCGAGATCTGGGTGCATACCTGCTGGGGCAATCCCAATCAGCAGCGCGTCTATTGGGAAGTGCCGAGCTACGAGCGCTCCCTGCCCCATCTATTGCAGCTGGATTGCGACGTCATCACCTTCGAATGCGCTTCGAGCGACGGCCGGGATCTGCCGCTCTTCGCCCAATACAAGACCGACAAAAAGATCGGCATCGGTGTCGTCAATCACTGTATCACTACCGTGGAGCCGGCTGAGTACGTGGCCGCACTGATCAGGAAGGCGCTCGAATACATCCCAAAGGAACAGCTGGTGATCACCACCGATTGCGGCTTTGGCCGCGAGGGTCTGAGCCGCCGCATCGCCTACTACAAATGCGTGGCACTCGTCGAAGGCACCAACATCGTGCGCCGCGAATTGGGCCTGCCCGAAGCCCATATCCGCGCCGCCGACCCCAAGCTCTATTTTGCAAACGTCGGTGAAGCCGGGTAAAATGGCGCAATCTCATCAGGATCGGAGCTTCATGTGAATAAAACGGTCAAATCCAGCAAGACAATCCGGGCAAACAAACGTAAGGCCAAACTGAAGGCGAAGCATCGGCGGCAGCGCGCGCGGGCAAGCAGCTGACCCGTCCGGAACTCTACGTCGGTAACTTTAGGAGCAACGACGCAAGACTAAGCCGTTCGGCGGCGCGCTGCAGAACACTTGGCGGGCAGTCTGGAGGAAGCTATGCAGTGGCGAAGAGGGGTCGCCGCGCTCTTGGTCATGTTGGCGCTGGCCGGATGCGCCGAAGGGGCGACCTCGCAGGGCCAAACAGGGTACGCTCCCCATTCGCCCCAGAATGACGGGGATATACGCGAGCGCGGGGGCATGTAGCCGAGGGGCTGTCGAAAACCGCATGCTCGGGCGTCTCTTTGATGCCGTTCTTTTCGACTTGCTGACCGCCCTGCTCGATTCCTGGACATTGTGGAACCGCGTTGCCGGAAGCGAAGAGAGCGGCGGCAAGTGGCGCGCCGCCTACTTGCGCCGGACTTATCAGGCCGGCCGTTACCAGCCCTACGAAACCTTTGTCGCTCAAGCTGCGAGGGAGGTCGGCCTTCCTGCTGCGCTCGCCGGATGTCTCGCTGCCCGATATCAAGAACTCAAACCCTGGCCGGAGGCAGACAAAGTACTCGGCACCCTGCGGCGCGAGGGTCTGAGGCTCGGCGTCGTGACAAACTGCTCCGAAGAACTCGGGGCGGCGGCGGTTTCCTGCACGGGCATCGAGTTCGATGTCGTCGTGACGGCCGAGCGCGTCGGCTATTACAAGCCCGATTCGCGACCCTACGAGACCGCTATCGCCGAGATAGGCTCGACGCCGAGCCGATGCTTGTTCGTGGCCGGCTCCGCCTACGATTTATTTGGCGCAGGCAAGGTCGGTCTGCCTACCTATTGGCACAACCGCGTTGGCATGAAGCCGCCGGCAAATGCCCCCACGCCGCTCGCCCATCACCGCACCTTGCACCCGCTCCTCGATATGTTACACGGGCGAGCTGCCGAGTAGATTTTCGAATGGGACCTGACCCCTTCGTTTACGATCCCCGAGATTGAGGAGGCCGATTTGAGCGTGACCCTCTTCGCCCTGACATGTGGCAGGCTGACCGGGGATCTCGGCCGCCTGATGGAAGGTGGAGAAGGTCGGGTGGACCTGCCGATCCCCGCCTATCTGATTGAGCACCCCAACGGGACAGTCCTCTTTGACACTGGGCTGCATCCCGATTGCCAAACCGACCCCGCGGCGCGGGTTGGAGCGCGCATCGCCGGGCTCTTTTCGTTCGCCTTCCGGCCGGGCGAAGAAATTAGCGCCAGGCTCGAAGCGATCGACCGCAATCCGGCCAAGATCGATGTCATCGTCAACTCGCATTTTCACTTCGATCATGTCGGAGGCAACATACTGATCCCCAACGCGGTTATGGTCGTGCAGAGACGCGAGTGGGAAGCGGGAATGGACCCCGACATTTGCCTAGGGCACGGCTACAACCGGGCCGATTTCGACCTCGGGCACAAGGTGATCCAAATCGACGGGGAGCACGATCTGTTCGGCGACGGAAGCGTTGTCTGCCTGCCCACCTACGGCCATACGCCGGGTCACCAATCGCTGAGAGTGCGTCTCCCCTCGGGAGACGTCGTGCTCGCCGCCGATGCCTGCTATTTCTGCCGGACTCTGCGCGAGAGGCGGTTGCCGCAACGCGTTTACGATCGGCAAGCGATGTTCGACTCCCTTGACCGGTTGGCCCACCTTGAGGCCGGCGGTGCCCGAATCTTTTTCGGGCATGACGGCGACTTCTGGAAACGAGTGCCGCAGGCGCCTGCGGCAATTATCTGATGAACAAC
>Ga0310916_10001571_pt1 | contig 13674 bp, 11 predicted proteins | sample GREbulkMGLF176_FD_203444 | JGI IMG/M metagenome (GOLD analysis project Ga0310916, IMG submission 203444) | Lab enrichment of tropical soil microbial communities from Luquillo Experimental Forest, Puerto Rico - GRE.bulkMG.LF176 | ecosystem: Environmental > Terrestrial > Soil > Tropical forest >...
ATGGGGAGACTCTCGGGAGTTACTTTCGACCCTCAACACGTCCATGTGCCGAATACGTGGAGCTCTCTCGGAGTACCTGCAAATCTCCAATACGAGGTGAACCGTGCTCAAACCTAAACCCAGCTATCTTCTTGGCACGTTCTTTGTTTTATCTCTCGGTGTCGCCCTCGCGCAGGATGCCGGAAACGGCGATGTTTCACCTCCGTGGCTGCTCCGTAAGCTAGGCGTTGAATTAGATTTACGGTCCGGCACCCGAGTGTTTGCCGACGAGCTTGCGAAGACTGGCGGAATTATTCTCGCTGACGAGCAGCCTTTATCATCCTCGTTCTCGACTGTTCCCCAAGTACAGCTCCGCGGGGATAACGTTCAGGTGAACGATCCTGCTCTCGACTATATCCAAACTTTTCCCGGCTTCCGCCCTTTCGTGCATTTCACCGAAAGCGAGACATCGGTGGCTGCTTCAGGCCTAAACATCGTCGCGAGCTATAATACTTCCGCAGGACTTCATCTGATTCAAGCTCCTTCGCCGCCGTTTCCTCCAGGGTCGTTGCTTGTGGACCGCGTCAACTTGTCAGGCTTTTCGACGTCCAGAGACGGCGGACAAACGTGGACCAGCGGCTTTTTTCCACCGGCGGGCCCCAATGGGGCTACGGAGGGTGATCCGGCTTTAGGCATAGATCGCTCGGGGAACTTCCACTTCGCCGGACTGGGCACGGACGCGAAGGGGAAGTTCGGTATTATCGTCAACAATTCGACCGACGGCGGTCAGACATGGTCCGCCGCCATTGTCGTTCAACTGGATGATGGCGCCGACAAGGACTGGCTAGCAGTTGGGCCCAACCCCGTTAAAAAGAGTCAGGACAATATCTACGTGACCTGGACGAGCTTTCAGTCCACTGGATCGCAGCTGCGACTGGGGCGGTCGTCCGACGGCGGCGCAACTTGGACCACTAAAACGGTCTTCGCTCCCCCGCCAGACCCCACTCATCCCGGGAATCCTCAGAACTTCTTGACATTCTCGAATCCTGTTGTGGACGGCTTTACCGGCCGTCTGTATATCCCTTTCTTACAGTTCAGCCAGCTTGACCAAGATTTCATCCGCATGCTGGTTTCCGATGACGGAGGCGAAACATTTCACTTCGCGACGTTCAACGTACCCGGCGCACCACTTCCGACAGTTCTGCCCATCACACAGCCTGGTACGCTGACCGAATGCGGCGCTAGGATCATAAGGCCAATGGGCCAGCCCCCATTTATCGCTGTTAACGCGCGGCTGACGATTCATGCCGGTCCCTCTGTATCGGGCGGGGCCACGTTGCTGCCGCGATTTGTTCAGGCGTCCCGGCTAACGGTTCAGCCGGCCATCGCGGCACGCAACGGGACTGTTTATCTGGCGTGGGCCAATTCCACAAGCCTGTCGTTCGGCGATCCGACGTCACATTCCAACATTCTCTTCATGCGCTCTGACGACGGCGGGGAAAGCTGGACTGGCCCCGTCCAGGTTAATCCCAGCGTCGCCAGCGATGTCCACCACGTCCTGCCGGCTCTGGCAATCGACGAGGATCCCAACAGCGTCCGTGTGCTCTACTTCTCTCAACATTCCGATGAGAGCGTGGACGTGGACCTGGCCAACTCCCATGACCGTGGTGTGACATTCCCCGCGAACCGTGCGACTCATGTGACCAGCGTGCCCTTTATCTTGCCTCCTTCGAACGTTCCTATTCCTAGCGCCTTGCAGCCGTATTCGACGACCAATTACGACCGGCAAATCGCCCAATGCTACGCCTTAGGAGAATACTTGAGCGTGGCTTCAGCGAATGGCACCGTGCACACACTGTTTGGCAGCGGCCACAACACGATGACGCAACCTGTGAACCCGTTGGATCCACTCTCGGGCCAAGAGCACACGCAGATGGATGTTTTCTATCAGAAGGTGAAGGCACAATAACGGCCGGGATGGCACAAAAAGCTGCTGATTCCGAGGAACGGGAATCAAAGCGGTCCACAGTACCTAGCCTTTTCGGTGGGGGAAACATAAGAGTAGCCGCTTTTCGAGAATCGCTATGTAACTGGCCCAAAGGCGTGTGGGTAGTGTTGACCGTGCTCGGCTGGACTCAAGATTAGCTGAGCAGCCGCAACTCGCCTTTATAGTTCCTGTCAAGCAAAGCCCTAAACCGCCTATGGCTTCTGCGCCCAGTTGGCGCAGCGGAGTGGTTACCGGCCCCGATGGTAGCTAGAATCTTTGATTATGTGTACCAGCTGCTGCCAGAGCAGATATGTATAGCGTTGGCCTTTCTGGTTGATGTAAGCCAGCTCTTCGCCTAGGCGCTGTGGCGTGAGTGCCTCGATAAACTGCATCTGGTCATGCTCTACAGTCTCCCATCTGGATTCCTGCACTGTGGGGAAGGTCTCGGCGTCGAGCAAAGCGTTCCAGCCAGATCCACTCTGCGCCCAGAATGTGAGCGAGAGTGTCACGGATTGAGGAAAGGTGTTGCTCATAGGACGGACAAAATCGTCGCTGGCCAATGTGCTGCAGACTGTCAGAATGCGCCGGCGAGCCCAACGGTTGTAGTCATAGAGTTGGCGGATGTCATTCAGTTCCATGGCGCGATCTTCAACGTGCTCCGTTGTGAGCGAGCCTGTCAACCAACTGCGGCCGGTGCAGCTGAGGGCCGTGACGGAAGCTTTTGCCCGGACGCGCGACCTGCTCAACGATGTGAAGTGCCGCGTCCTGACTATTTCCAGCATCGAATCGCAGGAATCGAAGGTCGCACAGTCGCGACGGCCAGCGCCGCCTGACCTTGGGGAGGAATTGCGTTAGCATAGCATCCCGAAATGAAAGCACGGGGCGTCAACCTTTTGCGCCGATGAACCCGTCGGCTCCTTGATATTTCGGCGCGTTCCCTAAACGCTCTTTCTTTATGTGTTGCTCATATCGGAACAATCCGCTATGCAGACCTCGCCGATCCAGCGGTGAAATGGCGGGTGTCAATGGTTGGTAGAATTAGGGGGACCCCCCACCGAAGTTGGGAGCCATGGAACGAAGATCCTTCCTTAAGGGGGCAGGCGTTGTAACCGTCGTTGTCGTGGGTGGAGGTGTTTGGCGCGCCTACGACCAAGGTGTCTTCAGCATCGGCCAAGGACCCGCGTACGAGCCGTGGAGAGACTGGCGTAACACCCCGAGCGATGGCCCACTCGCGTTGGTGCGCGCCGCGGTTCTGGCCGCCAGTCCCCATAACACTCAGCCCTGGCTTTTCAAGGTCTCCAATTCTTCGATTGAACTGCACGTCGATACGAAGCGGAACGTCGGTGCACTTGATCCTTTTCTCCGCGAAGCACATCTCGGCATGGGTTGCGCTCTCGAGAACCTCATGCTGGCAGCGCCTGCCAACGGGTACGCCGCGGCAGCCACACTGATCCCGGGAAAGTTTGGGCTGATTCCCGCTGAGCCTAGACCACAACTCGTGGCCCGCGTGGATCTCGTGCCAGGGAAACGAGAGGAAAGCGAACTTTACAACGCCATTCCGCACCGCCACACTAATCGCAGTCCGTACGACCCCCACAGGCCGATCCCTGTTGATTTCCTCGGTGAGCTCAGCCATCTGACGGGGGACGACCCGGACGTGAAGTTTTTTCTCTTCACCGCTGAAGCCGACCGAAAAAAGATTGCTGCAGTCAGTTCGGCGGCCAACACCGAAATCTATGCGGATCCCGATGTTGAGCATGGCAGCGAACGCTGGGTTCGCCTGAAGTGGAGTTCCGTGCAGAAATATCGAGATGGGCTAACCATTGACACGTTCGGTCTCCCTCCGGTCACCGCGGCGATTGCCAAAATGATGACCGCAGGAATGCTTCGCGCGGCAGTCTCGCGCAGCGCGAAGGACCTTTACTCTGACCTGATGCTGCGCGCACCACTCATTGGAGTTATTGCCGTCCACGACCGCTACGACCGAGAACAAACTCTGCGTGCAGGACGCATCTGGCAGCGAGCGCATCTGCTCACAACGGCCCGCGGCCTCGCCGCGCGCCCTAGCAACGAAGCCGTTGAAATGGTGGACCACGAACGCGCCCTGGGCCGGCCCGCCACACGCGCTACCCTGCTAAAAGACACCATCGGCGACGCCACTTGGCAACCCACTTTCGTCTTTTACATGGGCCATCCCACGCTTCCCAGCCACGCCAGCCCCCGCCGCCCTATCGAATCCGTCCTCGTGTGACGCTGCAATGCCCGAGGAGGTTACTCCTCAATGTGTTCGAGGTTATCACCTCGGGTTGGCCTTCCGAACGATCAGCGTCCGTTACCGGGAATCCCGTTTGATCGGCTCCGCCCTGAAGACGTGAACACCCGATCGGAATTGAGCCTACAATAGGCTTGGATTTTCCTATTATCCGTTGATTCCACCACTTGAGATCGACTTGCGAGACGCCCAGCGAAACAAGACGGAGCGGTCGCCCTTTGGTCTAATTGGGTGCGGAGGCGCGGTATTGGTTGGGGCACTCCTCATGCCCTGGCCCGCGTTCTATAACGGCTACCCGCTCCTGGACCCAGACTCGATGTCGTATCTCGAAGATGGCCCGCTTGTTGCGCGCGCTGTTTTTCTGCACAAATTCTCCGCCAACTACGGCGGACGGTCATTCATCTATTGCCTGGGCATACTCCCGCTTCACTGGAACGTCACCCCATGGCCCATCGTTGGGCTGAATGTCCTCTTGACCGCGTACGTGCTCTGGCTCGTCGTGCGATCCATCCTGCCACGGAAAACGATAGCGCAGTATTTCCTGCTGGTGGCATCCCTCAGTTTGTTGACTAGCTTGGGATGGTACGTCAGTCTAATCATGCCCGATATCTACGGGCCCGTGCTGTATCTTTCGATTTATCTGCTTGTGTTTGCCCCGGAGACTCTCTCGCGTGCCGAGCGCCTGAGTTTGGTGTTGATGGCCTGGTGGTCGGCAGCCTCCCACATTACGCATCTGATGGTGGCTTTCGGGCTGTGCGTAGCCCTGGGTTTGCTTGTCCTCTTTCGGCGCGCTGCAGCGCGCCAACATGCACGAGCCGTTGGCGTCGTGGCGATGACCGTTGTTGCTGCCGCGGGAGCCCACGAGGCGCTGCATGCCTACCTTTATGGCAAGCCGTCGCTGACCGGTGAGCGTCCGCCCTTTGTGCTGGCTCGCGTAATTGTCGACGGTCCCGGGCGCTGGTATTTGCAGCAACGTTGCCAGCACGAAACACTGGCCGTCTGCACGTACTTAAAAGACTTCCCTAACGACGTGAACGTCTTCCTCTGGAACCTGGATGGAATCTGGCAGACCGCGTCCCCAGAAACGCGGAAACAGATCCGCCAGGAGGAGGCGTCTATTGTCTGGGGAACCGTCCGCGCCTATCCTCGCCAGGAGGCCTTAATCTCGGCCGCCCACTTCAGAAAACAACTGACCACCTTTGATTTGGGAGACTATGGACCGAACGCTTGGGTCTTGCAGGAATTTGACAAAGTACTACCAGGCGCGCGGTCAACTTACCTGCGAACCCCGCAGGCGCGAGATGAGTTGCCTGACGACTTCTCTACCTCGGCGCAGAATTTGACTCTCATTGTCTCGCTCGTGCTTATCGCCGTGCTCACCCCGTCGGTGTGGCGCCGCCGGCACAGCAGGCTTATCGGACTCAGTGCCGTGGTCGTTTTCGTAACCCTTGCCAATGCGCTTGTCACCGGCGTCTTGGCAAACGTGGAAGCTCGCTACGAGAGTCGCGTGATTTGGCTTGTCCCTCTTATAGCAGTTCTGTTCGTGCTCCAATGGTTCAATCACAAGTTTACCCAGGTCGAAGTTATGCCGGGCGATGCCGGTAGATCAATAGTGAGGGAAACTCCCGCCAGCGTTGGAAGTGCCGATTCGTGTCCAGCCGTGGGTCCCAGATGACAGTCGCTTGTCGACACGACAAGGAACTTTGGCGACATACTGAGCACCTTCGCAGCTGTGCAGATCACGCAGTGTAAGAAGCCAATTGTAAGATACGCAGCCCGCGTATCGTCGGGAGGTCACGATCATTCGTGAGAAAAATGCTACAGCCAGCAGCCAAAGCGGCCACAAGCTGAAGAGAGTCCGGCGTCTTGACTCCCGTTGCGGCCCTTAGCTGCGCAGCTGCCCGTAGATGGTCGCGCGAAATCTTTGCAACACGAACCCCGCGACTCTGAGTGAGAAGAGCTTCATAGCGCTCGGCCAGCAGATGGTCACCCGAACGGTAGGGAACAACCAAAACTTCCAACAAAGTAAGCGCGGACGTAACCAACTCCCTGCGTCCACTGTCGACTTCTCTGAAAAGCGCGGACCCAGGACAAGCCGTTAGAACCAGGACTTTTTTATCAGAACTGTCTTTATGACCAGGTGCACACGCCTCGGCTCTATCCCGACCGAACCGGCTTGCAGGAGCAAGACGCAAACCACCTTCCGCTGCTGCACTTCTCAGGAGTGTGGTGGTGAGCGGAGAAGGAAAAGGGCCCAGGAGAGAGACCGGGGTCAGGTGACTTCTAGGTCTAGGGAGAGGAACGAAAGTGAACCACTGCCGTGTCGAAAAGAGCTAAGACGGTGTCGAAACCACGGTAGTTAGAAGATCGTGGAACGAGCTCCGACGGTACCTGCTTACGGACGGGGCAGCATCCGGCATACAGGTGGCCTGAACCTAGAGGAGGCGGGCGTAGGGAACATGAGAACCTTGGCATCGATGCAAACGGAGAAGCCACAAGTGGATTGAACCACGAGGGTGAGAGTACGGATGCGGTGCTGAGGGGCGGACTGCCTGGTAGTAGCGAGGAAGCGGCGTAATGGCCGTGGAGCGAAGCGGGCAGGCTATCCACTTACCTCACAGAAAGTGAAATACCCACTCGCTAGCCTCGACTGGCCGTTGCCGTTTCAGCACACAACCGAGGCCTTTGCACCATGCAACCCTACTGGGCATCCGCGAAACACACCTGCCCGAAGTAGCGCAAGGCTGTGCCGGCCTGGAGGTCGGCTTCGCCGATGTTGGTAAGATCTCCCGTTGCTCCAGCAAACCGCCCTGTTCCTCCGACAATGTGCGTGGGGTAGCTGACGATGGCGAACCGCGTTTGCGAAACCGGGATCGTCGTCGCCACGGCGTGATCGAAGTAGATGTTGTCGCCGGACTCCGTGACCCAATGATGCTGCACGTTGAACAGCACCGTTCCATTCGGTCCGGGCTGCGGCGCAGTTAACAGGGTCGCCGCCACGGCGCCGCGCAAGTCGCCCGTGGCTGGACCTAACGTCGTGTTGGGATCTACCGCCCCGAAATTCGTAATGATGCTGCCGCCAACGTGAATGCAATTGTTGTCGTCACCGCTAAGGTGCGGTCGCGCCGCTGCCGGAGGGCGGCTGCCGCTGCTGGCGAGAAACACGGAGGGGAAGACCACAAGTGAAGCGAAGACGGCAATGCGAGCAATTCTGCCGAACGTCATGTTGGGCTCCTTTTCACTGAGCGAACCTGCGAGGGCTGGCTCACGGAATTCATAGGCTGATGGCGCGCAGAATGAACGATGCTGCAGGAGCATTCAAGAACCCTCTCGGTGGTTTGTAGGTTCCGCGGGAAGGCGCTGATTCGGCTGGCCTAATGAGCACAGGTTCCTCGGGACGCCTTTATCGCTCCCGGTGTAACTTGTGCTAAACTTCGCCCAATAGCTCGGAGTTGGCCATTAGCACTAGCCCCAGCCCGCCCCACGCCGTGCGGTTCGGCGTCTTCGAAGTAGACCTGGACACTGGCGAAGTGCGCAAAGCTGGAATCCGCCAAAAACTCGCTGGTCAACCCTTCCAGCTTTTGCAAGCCCTGCTCGAACGTCCAGGCGAAATCGTAACGCGCGATGAACTGCGTCGGCGCATCTGGCCGGAAAACAAGTTTGTGGATTATGACTTGGCGCTGAAGAAAGCGGTTAATCGCGTGCGCGAAGTCCTGGGCGATTCGGTGGAGAGCCCCCGCTTCATCGAGACGATTCCCCGACGCGGCTATCGTTTCATCCTGCCAGTCACCCTCCACGAGAGAAATGGTTACACACTCGCCGTTCCGGGCCCGCCGCCCGCGAAACGCACGAGACGGGCAGCATCGCTCTTAGCGGTTGCTGGTGTGGCGCTGGGATCGAGTGCATTTGCATTGCTATGGATAAGCCAGCAAATCCCGACCCTACAAGTCGGAGAATACGCGCGGCTCACGAACGACGGCCGCGATAAGAGCGGTAATATTTCTCCCGGAATCCCTTCGCCGATCATTACCGATGGTGTGCGCCTTTATTTCGTGGAACCCACTGGGGGAGCCGGTATCTCTGGGTTGGTTCAGGTATCGGCGGCGGGAGGGGACATTAGACCCGTTCCCAACCCTTTGCTGAATGTGCGACTTGCAGGCATTTCTCCGGACAGAACGCACCTCCTGGTGGGAGATATGGCGCGACCGACAGCGGTGGAAGCTCCTTTTTACAGCCTGCCAACGCTAGGCAGCTCGATGCAACGTTTGGGGGATTTCGAGGCTCACGACGCTTCCTGGTCTCCGAATGGATTGCATCTGGCGTATGCGGCGGGCGACGGCCTGTTTCTTTCTAGACAAGATGGGAGCTCTGCGAAACTGTTGCTGAGTGGACGCGGAGCTATATCCTGGCCCCGCTGGTCTCCTGACGGAGCCTACCTGCGCTTCACTGTCACTCAACCAAAAACTCAAGACAACTCCATCTGGGAAATCTCCGTGGACGGAAAGCATCTTCGCGAGGTTTCACGGAATTGGAGTCTACCCGGAGACAAGTGTTGCGGCTCCTGGATGCCCGATGGAAAGTACTTCGTGTTTCAGAATTCTTACCTGGACAGAAGCAAAATCTACGCTATCCGCGAGCGCACTCTGCCTTTCAGCAAGACCGGTCTGGTGGAGTTGACTCCTGGTCCAATTTGGGGCTCAGCGCCTTCTCTAAGCACGGATGGCAAGAAACTCTTTTTTGTTGGTTGGCAACCTCGAACAGAGCCCATCCGTTATGACCTTGGACTTAAACGCTTCGTTCCCTTTCTATCGGGGATCTCGACCGACGCTCTATACTTCACAAGAGATGGTCAGTGGGTTGCCTACACGCATTATCCGGAAGGGAGTCTATGGCGTTCGCGAGTTGACGGAAGTCAGCGCATGCAACTTACCTCGGGAGGGGTGTATGCCTTCCGGCCGCGTTGGTCCCCCGATGGCACGAACATCGTCTTTTTTGGGACTTCTCCCCATCACCCGTGGAAGCTTTACTTGTTGCCCGCAAAGGGCGGCACCCCCACACAACTGATTTTCGACGATGCCAACGAAGGGGATCCAACATGGTCTCCCGACGGCAAGAAGATAGCCTTTGGCCGGCTACCCTGGCTTCTCGGCACCACTGAGCAGCCGTTCTTGTACGTTGTGGACTTGAGCTCTATGCAAGTAACTCCTGTTCCTGGCTCTCAGGGACTGTTTTCACCTCGCTGGTCCCCGTCTGGTCGTTACCTCGTGGCCCTGAATGCGGATTCCACCAAGCTGATGCTATACGAGTTTGAAACCAGCCAGTGGCGCCAGCTTGCCCAAGGGATGCTCGGAAACCCGGAGTGGCCCCGCAACGATGCCTGCGTCTATGCGGTTGATGTTCAAACCATGACGATCGAGCGCATCCGTGTCAGCGATGGAAGAAGGGATCCCGTCGTCAATCTCAACTCGGAGCGCCTCGCTTTCACAGGCCTGGGGCCTTGGACCGGCCTTGCACCGGACGATTCCGCACTTGCTCTACGCGACCTGAGCGTTCAGGAAATTTACTCCGTCGAATTGAAAACCCATTGAACCAAACAAGAAAGATCGTGGAAATGCTCACGCAGTTTGACAGCAAGCCGCCGATCTGGTCGCGGTTCAGCGCTATGATGGACGGTTGACGAGCTGCTCGGAAACTGATCACCGTTGGGCTCCCGGAGTTAATCGCTCGACTGGATTCTGGCAGGAGCAGGCTCTGCGTAGGCGATTATTACCGGCCAATCCTCTGAATCTCAGCTTGCTCGAGCACCGCCGCAGGATCGGCTGAAGCAGCCTCGTGCTGTTGGAGGTAAGCGAGACTCCCACAACCCGTCCCGTGGCATCACGGGCGACCGTGCTGTTGGACGGAACTTCGAGGCGCGAGCACCCGTATATTCCGTCATCCTCCCCCAGAAAGGGGTCGCTTTATGATTAATCAGTCCACTAGCCGAATCCGGTCGCTAGGAGCGCTTCTGACTCTGCTGATTATCGCCGTGCTTGCCGGCACGCTCGTTGCGAAAGGTACTTTTCCAGCAGGCACATACGCTTCTGGCGATTTCACGGTCACCTTTAGGAGCGATGGCACGTTTCGTGTCAGTGAAAAGGGAGACCCAGTTGTCGATGGGAGCTACACAGTTGAAGCCGATCGGATCACACTCACCGACAAACAAGGCCGATATGCCTGCGTCGCCGAGGGCCCTGGAAAGTACACCTGGAAACAGAATGGAGAAACTCTGGTATTTACAAAGGTGGACGATATTTGTCCCGGCCGGGAAAGAACGCTCACAAAGCAGCCTTTGACGAAGCAGAGCACGGAGTAGTTTTGGCAGAGGATTATGCCCACCTTCTCCTTGGCGCATCCTAACAGCCACACGTCAGTTCCGGCAGAATCGTCGGCAAATCGCCCAGAGAAGGGACTCATAAACAATGAATGGTCAGGCGCCCGCCCGCTACTTCGCCTCGAACCCACAAGATAGAAACCCACGGCTGGTAAGCTTCGATTTACAATCCAGTTCAAATTCATCTACAGTATCTGCCAGACGCTGTACTCTTGGCCCGGGTGTGAATTCCGCTAACATTGGCAAGGCAACTCGTGCTTGTCTGATGTTCTCGCCTACTTCTTCTAAGTAGTCGAGCTGTCTTCGCAACAGCTCGACCTAGCTTGTCAGTACGTGGGTCGCAGGCGCGGGCTATGCGCGCTTTGCTGCTTTGGCGTCTGCCACGCGAAGGATTACGCGCTTACCGAGCACCCTGGCTGCCCGAGTGATCGTGTCCAGCGTCACAGAAACGTTGCGCGGGTCGTGTTGGCGTAGCATTCCGAAATGCAAGGACCGCCGGCCGTCAAACTGAAGTCCCTGTGTTAGAAATCCAGATCCGGCCCGTGGCAGGGCCCCGGGACGCCGTCCTGGCGCTCGATGCTGGGGATGGCACTCAAGTACTCATAGATGGCACGCAGGTCATGATCGTTCATTTTGCGGAATGTCGGCCACGGCATAACCTGCAACAGTGGGGTAACGTGGTCAGGGTCTTCTCCGGTCTGGATGAGGTGTTCGAACTGTTCAAAAGTCAGACCTGCAGGATGTCCGGAAGCGTCCGGAGTGATGTTCCGAGAGATGAACGGGGTTGGCGCAAAGGGAACTCCGCCCGCCAAATAACCATCGGTATTGATTTCCTCGGGCACACCATTAAACGGACTGTGACCCGGCTTGTATGACGGGCACGTATGGCAAGCGTTGCAAGCTCCTTGCCCGTTGACGATGTAGCTTCCCAAGCCCACGAGGGCGCGGTTCTTGCCTTCGAGATTCAAATGCACGGGAGCAATGGCGAAGCCTTTTTGAATCCTGCTTTCGTCATCACCATTTGTGTTGCCGGTATTTTGAGCCGGGAGCGGGCGAATCGCCGTAGCGAATAGAATCGCTCCCACGAACAGCCCGATAATTGCTGCCATGCTTCGCTTGCGCTTCATCCTGAGGCTCCTTTCCACGGGGGTTTCTGTGAAAATTCGGGAGGACAGGCCGGGACTTACCTGTTGACTCGAATAGTGGCGAGCATTGTACACCCGAAGCTGTGCTCGTAATTCGAGTAATTCTATTCGCTTGGTTAATTTCCCCGAACCGGTTCGTACTAAAACCACTAAAACCAGCAAGCGCATCAATCAGGAGCGAGATCCGGTCTCCGGTTTTTGCGGGAAAACGAATCCGGGCCCTTGCTATGGTGGCCTGTGCTGCCGCCTACATCCCCGATGAAGCAGAAAGAAACCGGGATTTTGAAGTCTTTGATCGTGAGTTGCACGTGTGGAGTGATACCAAAGAATCCGAGAAGCACAAATTTGTTCATAATTTCTTGGCGAATGCCTTCGCAGACAACGCAGCAATCAATTTTAGGGAATCGCATTCATCCTATCCGACAAACAGAAGCGATTCTGGAGTCTCATCAGCCGTCGGAACTGAAGATCCCACGCGCCTTATTGCTTACTATTGCCTGGCTTCGAACCGGCAAGCACTGCCAACTCCAGCCATTTCCAGTAACAATCGACGTCCTCGAAGCCAATGGAGCGCAGCCAGCCGAGTTGTGTTTCTACATCGAGCAATTTGTTGGAAGGGTCTTCGCTCGCCGGTGTGTATCCAATAGCACTCAGGAAACGAAGATGGAGCTTCTGTGTTGGCGAAGCAACGTGTTCCAGATTGCAGAAAACCCCGCCGGGCTCCAATCGCTGGAATACTTCCTTGTAAAGATCACGCTTCCTCTCATGGTCGCAATGGTGAATGGCGAAACTGGAAACCACCGCGTCGAATCGGCCTATCTCCGGCAGCGGCCGGTCGAGGTCGTGCTCGATAATCGTGACGTTCGCGGTTCCCGCAAAGCGCTCGCGGGCTCCCTGCAACATGGTGGGAGAGAAGTCGATGCCGATGCCCACGGCCTGCGGCTGCGCCTCCAGCACCAGCGCCAACAGTCTCCCGTCTCCACACCCAAGGTCAAGCACTCGCCGGACTCCCTGAGGCAGAATTTCGAGAAGCGTGTGTTCGCCCTCCATTCTGTGTGGAATCTTGTCAGCAGCGCTTAGATAGCTAAGGGCGTGGTCGTGTTGCATCCACTCGTTCATGTTTGTCCGGAACCTCGTTTGGGCACCGCCTGGCTTGCCGCCACGCAACCCGGTAACTCCGCCGCCCGCCTTGGGCTTGCGACTTCTAATGCCGGCGGCATCAACGAGGTCCGCGCCCAATATGCTGGCTTCTTTCTGGCCGTCTCACTCGTCTGCATCGCCACTCTTTTTGGGGGCCTCTCGCGCCAGGTTTGCCGTTCATTAGCCTTAACGATCACGCTATTGAAACAAAACAATTTTGCGACGGAGTGGTTTCAGGGGTCTGCAGCAAATTGCGGCAACTTCTCTACGGAAACCCACGACATCCTTCAAGCGTGGACGACTTCGCGCCGCTTTAGCGTGGGAAGCGACTTGATGGATTTCCCTACCTTCTTCTGGGCCAGCCGCAGGTCGTAGAGGCTCTGTAGATTCAGCCAAAACTGAGCGCTTGTGCCAAAGAAATGAGCCAGGCGCAGGGCGGTATCACCGGTGATGGTGCGTGTACCGTTCAAGATTTGAGTAACGCGATTGGTCGGCACGTCCATCTTTCGCGCCAGTTCAGCCGCGCTCATATCAAGTGTTTCCAGTTCTTCAGCCAGATGTTCACCCGGATGGATAGCGGTCAGTGCCACAACGATGCTCCTAGTGATAGTCAACAATCTCTACGTTTGATGGCCCCGGCGATCGGTCGGCCCACTCGAAGCAAATCCTCCACTGATCATTAATGCGGATGCTGTACTGGCCTTTGCGGGCGCCTATCAGAGCTTCAAAGCGATTTCCTGGCAATGCGGCAAGGTCCCGCAGCGAAGTCGCCGCCTCA
>Ga0310916_10001574_pt1 | contig 13668 bp, 10 predicted proteins | sample GREbulkMGLF176_FD_203444 | JGI IMG/M metagenome (GOLD analysis project Ga0310916, IMG submission 203444) | Lab enrichment of tropical soil microbial communities from Luquillo Experimental Forest, Puerto Rico - GRE.bulkMG.LF176 | ecosystem: Environmental > Terrestrial > Soil > Tropical forest >...
CGCGACACCTGCCTCTGTCTGCATTTGCAGCGAGCCGCACGGGCAGTAGCGCGTCGCTTTGACGCGGCGCTGCGGCCGTTAAGTCTGACAAATGGCCAATTCTCGCTGTTGATGTCGCTCAATCGCGCGGAGGCGCCGAGCATCGGCAGCGTATCAGCATTGCTGGCCATGGACCGCACGACCCTGACGGCTAATCTGAAACCGCTCGAGCGGCGCGGCCTGGTAAAAGTGCGTATCGATGATGCCGACAAACGCACGCGTCGGCTAAAATTGACCCCGGCCGGACGGGCGCTTCTCATCGCGGCTGTTCCGATATGGAGGCAGACCCACGCCGACGTCGAGATGCTTCTGCCTCGCGCCAACTGCGAGGAACTGCGCGTCGATCTGCGCGTGCTTTCCTAGTCTGCACGAGGTGCTGCGCCATGCGCGCCATCGGCCGACACGCGACGGCGCCTGGGTCCGCCCTCTGTGGCGCGCAAAACCACTAAGATCGCTGCGATTTCGAGCAACTGGCATAGACGCTGTCCGCCCATTTCAGCATGACCGCGCTCGTCTCGCCGGCAGCGATGCCCACAGAGCTCTCCCGCGTGAGTGTCAGGTCTAAATGCGGGCCGCTTTTACTGCCCTCTCTGTGCCGAGACCGCGAGATCGACGCCCAATTTCCTGACGTGCTCCTTATGTCCCGTCGACACGGTAATCGCGAAAGAGCGCCTCTTACTATGGTGCTCCAGAATTTGACCAACCCGCGCAAAGTTCCGGACGATCTTGCCATTGCTCGAAACACCCAAACGGGTGATCCTACCCGTGACCCCGCCCGAGATCGGGTCGGGTCTCGCCAAGGAGAAATGACATGAAAGTCACCGGACGCTGCCATTGCGGCCAAATCAGCTTCGAGGCCGAAATCGACCCGGCCCAGGTCAGGATTTGCCATTGCACCGATTGTCAGACGCTCACCGGCACCGCTTTTCGCACGAACGTGTCGAGCCTACCCGGCACCTGTGTGCTGAGAAGCGGAACACCGAAGACGTACATCAAGACCGCTGAAAGCGGGAACAAGCGGGCGCACGGGTTCTGCCCCGATTGCGGTACACCGCTCTATTCGACGGCTCCGGGCGCCAACCCGGCGTCCTATGGCCTGCGGGTGGGAGCGCTCGACCGCCGTGCCGAGCTGCGCCCGACAAAGCAGGGCTGGTGCCGCTCGGCGCTGCCCTGGTCGATGGACATCACCGGTGTCGAGCGATTCGAGCGCCAACCTTAGGATCCAGTTACTGGGCGGAGGATCGAGCCATGCCGCTGACGACGGACGAAAAGCTCCTCGCGCTTAGCCGGGACACCCTTGCGGTGTTCGACAAGGCCAACGGCGGGGTTCATCCCGGGTTCAGACCCGCGCATGCGAAGGGCATCCTGCTAAAGGGCACGTTTACGCCCTCGCCGGACGCCGCTTCGCTGTCCACTGCGCCACATCTGCACCGCAATTCGACGCCGGTGACGGTTCGCTTTTCGGACTTTGCCGGAATCCCAACCGTGGCCGACAACGATCCGCAGGGTGCCGGCCCGCGCGGCTTTGCGGCTCGCTTTCACCTCGGCGAGCATGTCCATACCGACATCATTGGTCATTCGGTCGACACCTTCCCGGTGCACACCGCCGAGGGGCTTGTCGAATTCCTGAACGCGGTGATCGCCACAGACCCCAAAGGGCCGCACCCGAACGCTATCGAGCAGTTCCTGGGCGCCCATCCTGCGGCGATGCGGTTTGCTCAGACCCCCAAGCCCGTTCCGACCAGCTTTGCCAGGGAGTCGTTTTTTGCGGTATCGGCATTCAAGTTTACTAACGCGAAGGATGAGAGCCACTACGGGCGCTATCGGATATTGCCGGTCGCCGGTAACGAATATCTCGATGAGGCCGCAGCGGCCGCGCGCGGTCCGAACTTTCTCTTTGACGAGATCAAAGAGCGCGTCGCAAGAGGACCGGTTGGGTTTCGTGTAGTTGTGCAATTGGCAGAGGTCGGCGACATCGTTGACGATGCCACGGTTCGCTGGCCCGAGGAGCGTGCGCAACGCGCGTTCGGCGAGGTCAGCTTGCAGGAAATCGCCCCGAACGACGCTGTCGCGCAGCAACACATCATCTTCGACCCAATCCCGCGAGTGGACGGCATCGAAGCTTCTGCCGATCCGCTTTTCGAGCCGCGCGCCAACATTTATCTGATGAGCGGGAGGCGCCGCAGAGCCGCCGGCGGCCAGCAACCCCGAGAGAGGTAAGGTGCAGCGCAACCCGCGATGCCTCTAGGGTGCCCTGGGATTCATTTGCTGCACGGTAGGTTAGGCGAACGGCTGGACGGCCCGTTAACTGGATTTTATCCGGCCTACCCATCCACTGAACGCTTGTTCGACTACGCGGCGCACGCGGAATACCAGACGGAAAATCGAAAATGTTTTGCAAAAGCGTGCTCACGATCGCAGCTCTGGTCGTGTGCTGTTTCGGGTCCGCGGGCGCGGCACCGCCGGCAGCGGGGGATGGCGCGCAGAAACATTTCCTGTGGAAAGTCACCGGGCCGAAGGGTGTGGTCTACCTGTTTGGCACGATCCATGCCGGCAAAGCCGCCTTTTATCCGCTGCAGTCAGTCATCGAGGACAGCTTTCAAAAGGCTGACACGCTGATCGAAGAAGTCGACACCGGCGACCCCGGTGAAGCCGCCCGCATCGAGCAAGGGCTCGCCGCGGTTGGCGGGTATACGAACGGCGACACGATTACCAATCATCTGAGCGAGGCCACCCGTTCGCACCTCGCGGCCTATGTGAAAAAGGGTGGGCTGCCGGAAGCTGCCGTCGGGAGCATGCGACCGTGGCTGGTCAGCTTGCTCGTCATGCGGCTGGAAATGGAACGCAGGGGGGTCGACCCGTCCTACGGTTTGGACCGACATTTCCTCGAAGAAGCGCGGCACTCGCACAAGGCAATCGGCGCCCTGGAGGACGCCGCCTCGCAACTCAGGTTGCTCAGCTCGTTGTCCGAGGAGTTTCAGGACCGTCTGCTGCTGAGCAGCCTGGTCGATGTGGAGAAATGGGCCGACACCTTCGATCTGTTGACGCGCGCTTGGCAATCGGGCGATGCCACAGCGATGCAGGAGGTGATCACCAGCAGCGTTCGCGACTATCCGCAACTCAAGCCGTTGATGACCAAGCTGCTTGATGAACGCAATACAGCGATGACCGCAAAGATCGAGCGCTTCCTGCAGACGCCCAAAAGCTATTTTGTCGCGGTCGGCGCCGGCCACCTCGTCGGCGACAAGGGCATCCTGGCCCAATTGCGGCGCAAGAAGCTCCTCGTGGAGCAGCTTTAGCGCCGGAGCTTAATCGATTCTGACCGGTGAGGGTCGCCATCTCGCCGGTGATCAGACGCGCGTCGCGGCCGTAGCACCCGGGCCCAGACCCAGTTCAAGAATACCGAGGCGCGGCTGCGAAAGCCGATCAGGCCTCCACCCTCGCGCCAGAGGCTGCGGCCTCCTCAAAGGCGAGCAACGCGCGCCGGCGGATCCGGGGCGCGTCGTCGAGGGATTTGAGACCGGGCGCCTGTGATGGCCAATCGGCATGACCGAAATAGTTGTATCGTGACCCGGTGGTGAGAATCAGCCAATCATAGCGCTCCGGGCACCGGCGGGTTTTGACTGTCTGCGCCGCGGGATCGGCACCGATGACCTCGTCGAGCAATACCGTCGCATTGCGCTGGCGGCGGAGAACAACCCGGATCGGTTCGGCGAGTGCCGCGGTCGATCGGTAATCATGCAAGGCCGCGCCATCATGAGCCCGCCAAAGCCGGAGCCGACGATCACGACTCGCGGGCGATCACCTGTCACGGCTGGAACCGACGATTCTCCTAACATCGTAGGCCGGGTCGAGCTTAGCGCAACCCACCATTGCTCCCGACACTGGGACTCGATTGGCGAGAAACTCGTGCGATGATCGCGTCGGTTTTGTACACTCTCGCCAACATCTCAAATCAAAAGGAGCGTCCAGAGATGCCAGAAGCAGCCCAGAAGTTCGCGGCAGGCCCGCTGACGTTTGCTGTCAAACACGAATTGTGGGACGAAAACATCCATGATCACGCCGACCAGGGCGTCGCGATCATGGTCAAGGCGCAGGTTGCCGGCAAGGATACGACCCTACTGCGGTTCAACTGTTTCGACATCGAGAAGAGCTACGACTACGGGCCGGAGAACAAAGAGCTCGCGGTGGCCGGGCCGGAGATGCTCGGCGGTGCGATGCTCACCAATCACTACCAGATGGATCCGATCGCCTGCGGCAATCCGATCGGCTGGACGGTCAAGACCCTGTCGACAAAACTGCCAAAGATGCTTCAGCGTGCGGGGTATCCGGCGAGCGCCGCGATGACTGATATGGCCGAAGTGCAGAAGGTGCTTCCCGAGGTCGAGATTTGCGCTCGCGAGCTATTTGCGACCAAGCGCAACACGGTAAAACATAACCGCGGCACCGATATCTTTGAAGCCGGCAATATCCGCTTCGGCCTCGAAATGCGGCGTCTGGCGATGGGCGACGGCGGTCTCGCCATCCATGTGCTGGCCGATATCGGCGGCACGCCGGGCAAGGCCTACACCGAGGAAACCGAGCTCCTGGCCTTCGACCATTTCTGGAATGGCGCGCATTACCACTACGGCCCACGCAACAAGAACCACCGTATCTATTGGGATCGGACCCTGGTCGAGAATCCGCTTGCCTGGACCCTCGAGCAGTTTGAGACCGGCAAATTGCCGGCGATGATCGTGCGGGCTGGCTATCCGGGGATCGCTGCCGACCTCGACACCGGCAAAATCGCCGAGGTTCTGCCGGCGATGAAGAAACGAGCTCTCGAAATGTGGGAAGAGGGCGAAAGGCTAACCGGCCATCCGGGCCTGCCGCTCGAAATGACGCCGAACCTCGCCGCCGCCGAGTAGACGCGCGCGGCGCCGTTAGGCGGGCGGACCCCGTTGGAAGCCGGGGCCACCCGCCGTCGGTCCTGGCGTCACCGCCGGCTACACCCACCTTACGATTGATCTCTGTCGGCACGACGGTTGTGCCCGCCAATGGTCATTCGATGACTTCGTCGGCTTGTGCAAGCAGCAATAATGGCACCGTGAGGCCGAGGGCCTTGGCGGTGTTGAGGTTGATGATCAGCTCGAACTTGGTCGGCCGCATGACCGGCAGGTCCACCGGTTTTTCGCCTTTGAGAATGCGCCCGACATAGAGCCCGACTTGTCGGTAGGCGTCAACGGTATCGGGGCCGTAACTCATCACTCCGCCTGCGGCGGCGTATTCACGAAACGAGTAAGCCGTCGGCAGCCGATGTTGGGATTGCAAGGCTAGGAGCCTTGCGCGGCGCGTGTCGAAAAATGGAGCGGTCCCGATCGCGAGGGCACCGGTGTGCTGGTGGACCATGGTCTCGAAGGCCTTTTCGATTTCGCCGTCACTGTTGGCGCTGCGGATCAGCACCTGCAGCTTTAGCTCATGTGCGGCCTCCTCCACGGCCTGCTGCTGCGCCTCGGCCGGTGAATAAGCAGGATTCACCAAGAATCCAATCGTCGTTGCCTGGGGCAATAGATCATGCAGTAGCCCGATCCGCTTGGCTTCGATCTCCGTCGACATGATATCGATGCCCGTGACGTTTCCCCCCGGCCGGTTGTAACTCTCGACGAGGCCGGCCTGTACGGGATTGCCCGTGGAAAAGACGATCGGGATTGTCGAGGTTGCCGCCTTTGCCGCCAAAGCCGAGGGTTCGCCGCCGACGGTCGCGAGGACGCGCACCGGCTTGTCGACCAAATCCGCGGCGAGAGCAGGCAGCCGCTCGTAATCGCCGCGCGCCCAGCGGTACTCGATCGCCAGATTCTCGCCCTCGACGAGGCTCATCTCGGCAAGGCTTTGCCGAAAGCCAGCCATCTGGGCCGAAGAGTCCTCCGGCGAGCGGGAGTTGAGGAAGCCGATTACGGGCGGCGTCCTTTGCTGCGAGCGACCGGCGCACGGCCAAAAAAGTGCCGCGACCGCGCCGATTATCAGCTCACGCCGTCATTCCATAACTCCGCCCTCTGCGAGGCTCAAAGAGGGATCAACTATACCGACAGATGGTAGCGTTCCGCTCGCCACCCTACCAGCGCGATCGTTTACAGGTTGCCATGGGGGGGAAAACCGGGTTGCCGGATCGTCTGGTATACCATATACCTGAGACATGCCCGAGGCTGCCCAGCACTCCCGCTTCACTCTCGACATCCCGCGGTTGGACACCAGCAGTACCTTCCGCAAGGAAGCCTACGCCGCCCTGAAGCGGGCGATCACGGCGATGGACATTTACGGCCACGTGCAAGAGATCCGGCTCGACGAGCGGCGGCTTTCGGAGGGGCTCGGGATCAGCCGAACGCCGATTCGAGAGGCGATGACGCTGCTCGAGCAGGAAGGCTTTGTCCGCACCCGACCGCGTCGCGGCATCTTCGTCGTGCGCAAGACCAAGCGCGAGATCGTCGAGATGATCACGGTCATGGCAGCCCTCGAGAGCATGGCCGCACGGCTCGCCGCCGAGCGCGCCACTGTCGCCGACATCACGAGGTTGCACGGCCTGATGGACGAGTTCCAACAAGGCAACAACGGCGCGAGGCTCGACGAGTATTCCGATGCGAACATCGCCTTTCACCAGGCGATCATCCGAATGAGCGGGTGCGTTCTGCTCGCCGAAATGACCGAAAATCTGTTCATTCACATGCGCGCGATTCGCAAGATTACGATCCACCAGGACAACCGGGCGACACGATCGATCATTGATCATATGCGGATCATCGAGGCGCTCGAACGCCGCGATCCCGGACTTGCCGAGCAGCTGGCTCGCGCGCACACACTAGGGCTCGCCGCGCATGTCCAGCAGCACGGCGATTTTCTCGACGCGACAAGCGATGAAGGACGGAACTAGGAGGCGGTCATGAGCAAGGCACTCGAAGGTGTCCGGATCCTCGACATGAGCCATGTCCAGGCGGGCCCGACCGGCACGCAACTCTTGGCGTGGATGGGTGCCGACGTGATCAAGGTCGAGATGCCCGGCCGCGGCGACATCACCCGCGGCCAATTGCAGGACGTCAAGGGCGCGGACAGCCTCTACTTCACGATGCTGAACTCGAACAAGCGCAGCATCACGGTCAATCTGAAGTCGTCGAAGGGCAAGGCGGTGATCGAGGCGCTCGTCAAGCGCAGCGACATCATCGTCGAGAATTTCGGCCCGGGCGTGCTCGACCGCCAGGGCTTCACCTGGGAGCGGTTTCAGGAGCTCAACCCGCGGGTCATCTATGCCTCGATCAAAGGGTTTGGCCCAGGCCCTTACGTCGATTGCAAAGCCTATGAGAATGTCGCTCAGTGCATGGGCGGGGCGGCCAGCACGACGGGCTGGGAGGATGGCCCACCGACCGTGACCGGAGCCCAGATCGGCGACAGCGGCACCGGCGTGCACACTATCGCCGGGATCCTCGCGGCACTCTACCAGCGCGAGCGCACCGGCAAGGGCCAGCGGGTAGAGGTCGCGATGACCGATGCCGTGCTCAACCTCTGCCGGGTCAAGATGCGCGACCAGCAGCGGGTGATGAAAGGGCCACTTTCCGAGTACCCGAACAAGGAATTCGATGACGCGGTGCCGCGCGCCGGCAACGCTTCGGGCGGCGGCCAGCCGGGTGCCGCCTTGCGGTGTGCGCCGGGCGGGCCTAACGATTATGTCTATGTGATCATTCAGCCGCCGAGCTGGGAGCCGCTGATGAAGCTCTGCGGGCGCGAGGAATTGATCGCCGATCGCGGTTTCGCGACCCCGGCCGCGCGTCTGCCGAAGATCCCGGAATGCTTCTCGATTATCGAGAAATGGACGACGACAAAGACCAAGTTCGAGGTCACGGCGGCATTGAACGAGGTCGATGTGCCGTGCGGCCCGATTCTGTCGATGAAGGACATTTACGAAGACAAGTCGCTCTACGAGCGCGGGATGCTGGTCGAGGTCGACCACCCGACGCGCGGCCGCTATGTCCAGGTCGGCTCGCCGATCAACCTGTCCGACTCGCCGGTCGAGGTGAAACGTTCGCCATTGCTCGGTGAGCACACCGACGAGATCCTCGGCTGGCTCGGCTACGGCAAGGACGAGATCGCGGCAATGCATAAGGAAGGGGCGGTCTGAGTCGCTGATGCCACCGTCCCCCAAACACGATCGCCGCATCCACCCGGGCTCGGGCCGTCGGCGCGGACCCGACCACCCCAAGGGCCGACAGGTCGATCCGTCGGCGCTCGCCGAGGTTCAGGCATTGCTCGGCGAGCGCGAGCGGCGACGCGACCTGCTGATCGAGCACCTGCACCTGCTGCAGGACCATTTTGGCTGCCTGCATGCGCGCCACCTCGCGGCGCTGGCAGAGGAGATGCGGCTAGCGCTAGTCGAGGTCTACGAGGTCGCCTCGTTCTACGCCCATTTCGACATCGTCATGGATGGTGAAGCTCCGCCACCGCCAATCACCGTTCGAGTATGCGACAGCCTGAGCTGCGAACTCGCAGGAGCGCAGCAACTACGGACCGATCTGGAAACTCAGTTCGGCCCCGGTGTCAGGGTGGTGCGGGCGCCGTGCATGGGCGGATGTCATCGCGCACCGGTCGTGGCCATCGGGCACGCGCTGCACGAGCACGCCACGGTCGACAATGTCAGTGCTGCCGTCGCGGCCGGTGAGACCCACCCGTCGGTCCCGGAATTTGTCGGCCTCCACTCCTACCGCACGGCGGGCGGCTATCACCTGCTCGGCGCCTGTCTCGTCGGGGAGCGCCGCCGCGAGGAATTGATCGAGATCCTCGAGCATTCGGGCCTGCGCGGACTCGGCGGCGCAGGGTTTCCGACCGGGCGCAAGTGGCGCCTCGTGCGCCAGGAGCCGGCGCCCCGGCTGATGGCGGTCAATGGCGATGAGGGCGAGCCCGGCACCTTCAAGGACCGCCATTTCCTCGAAACCGACCCGCACCGCTTTCTCGAAGGCATGTTGATCGCAGCCTGGGCGGTCGAGGCGACCGAGGTTTATGTCTATTTGCGTGACGAATACCCGCAATGCCAAGCGATCCTCGAAAGCGAGATTGCTGCGGTCGAGGCGACAGGCTTGGCGCCGCATACGCGAATCCACCTTCGCCGCGGTGCCGGCGCCTACATCTGTGGCGAAGAATCGGCGATGCTCGAAAGCATCGAAGGCAAGCGGGGGCTACCACGACAGAGACCGCCCTTTCCTGCCCAGGTCGGGCTCTTCGGCCGTCCGACCTTGTGCAACAACATCGAGACCCTCTACTGGGTGCGCGACATCGTCGAGAAGGGCGCTGACTGGTTCACCGGCCAAGGCCGCAATGGGCGCAAGGGCCTACGCACCTTCTCGGTGTCGGGGAGGGTACGCGACCCGGGTGTCAAGCTTGCCCCCGCTGGCATCACCGCACGCGAGCTGATCGACGAGTTTTGTGGCGGCGTGGCCGACGGGCACGTGTTCAAAGGCTACCTTCCCGGAGGTGCCTCGGGCGGAATATTGCCGGCGGCGATGGCAGACATTCCGCTTGATTTCGGGACGCTCGAGCCCGAGGGCTGCCTCATCGGCTCGGCGGCGGTTGTCGTATTGTCGGACCAAGACGACATGAAGGCAGTGGCGCTAAATCTGTTGCGGTTCTTCGAGGACGAGAGCTGCGGCCAGTGTACGCCGTGCCGCGCCGGCACCGAGAAGGCGGTCAAGCTAATGACAATGCCGCATTGGGACGAGCCGCTATTGCAGGAGCTGACGCAGGTCATGACCGACGCCTCGATCTGCGGGCTTGGCCAGGCCGCGATGAACCCGGTCAAGCAGGTGCTGAAGCATTTTCGCGAGGATCTCAAATCGTGATTCATCATCACCACCTCGTCATTCCCGCGAATGCGGGAATCCAGGGCGGCAAGCCCCGGTGCGGGGCATCCCTGGATCCCCGCTTGCGCGGGGGTGACGGCATTGGGGAAGTCCAATGACCGAGCCCATCTCCTTCTTCCTCGACGGCGCCGAGGTTTCGGCCGAGCCCGGTGAGACGATCTGGCAGGTTGCTAGCCGGCAAGGCATCGAGATCCCGCATCTCTGTTGGCTGCCAAAGCCCGGATACCGCGCCGACGGCAATTGCCGCGCCTGCATGGTCGAGATCGACGGTGAACGGGTGCTCGCCGCCTCATGCGTGCGCAAGCCGACCTCCGGAATGAAGGTCCAGACGGCCAGCGAGCGCGCCAAATTTTCGCGCAAGATGGTGTTTGAGCTGTTGATCGGCGACCAGCCAGACCGCGCTGCCGCGCACGACCCGAACTCGCGGCTATGGCAATGGGCCGACAAGCTGGAAGTCAGCGACAGCCGCTTTCCGCAGCACCTCGCGCCCGCGCCCGACCGTAGCCATCCGGCGATGGCGGTGCAGCTCGACGCTTGTATCCAGTGCAATCTCTGCGTGCGCGCCTGCCGCGAGGTCCAGGTCAACGACGTGATCGGGATGGCCGCGCGCGGCCACCGCGAAAAGATTGTCTTCGACTTCGACGACCCGATGGGCAACAGCACCTGCGTCGCTTGCGGCGAATGCGTGCAGGCCTGCCCGACCGGTGCCTTGATGCCGGCGACTTTGGTCGATGCGAACGGCGTCTACACCAACGCTCCCGACCGTGAAGTCGACAGTGTCTGTCCCTATTGCGGGGTCGGCTGCCAGCTCACCTACAAGATCAAGGACGACCGGATCGTTTCGGTCGAAGGCAAAGATGGGCCGGCCAATCACAACCGGTTGTGCGTCAAAGGCCGGTTTGGCTTCGACTATGCCCATCACCCCGACCGGCTGACCGAGCCGTTGATCCGCAACGAGGGTATTCCGAAGCACGACACCGATATCGACCCGGCCAATCCCTATACGCATTTCCGCAAGGCGAGCTGGGAAGAGGCCCTCGACTTGGCCGCCGAGGGTCTCGCGCGCATCCGCGACCGCGACGGGCGCCGCGCGCTCGCCGGGTTCGGTTCAGCCAAGGGCTCGAACGAGGAGGCTTACCTCTTCCAAAAGCTAGTGCGTACCGGCTTTGGCAGTAACAATGTCGACCACTGCACGCGGCTATGCCATGCCTCCTCCGTCGCCGCCCTGATGGAGGGGATCGGCTCCGGTGCGGTGACCGCACCCTTTACCGCGGCGCTCGATTCCGACGTAATCATCGTGATCGGCGCGCGGCCGACCGAGAACCATCCGGTCGCCGCTACCTTTTTCAAACAAGCCGCAAAACGCGGCGCCAAAATCTTCGTGATCGACCCGCGGGGCTACAGCCTGATGCGGTACGCGACCAGGACCTTGCGCTTCAACCCCGGCCGCGACGTGGCAATGCTGAATGCGCTCCTCCACACGATCATCGAGGAGGGCCTGACCGACCGGCAATACATTCAGGCGCACACCGAAGACTACGAGAAACTCCGCGAGCACATCCGCGACTATTCGCCGGAAAAGATGGCGCCGATCTGTGGCATCGATGCCGCGACCCTGCGTTACGTTGCCCGCACCTATGGCCGCGCCGAGCGGGCGATCATCTTTTGGGGCATGGGCATCTCGCAGCACACCCACGGCACCGACAATGCGCGGTGTCTGATCGCGCTGGCGATGATCACCGGTCAGGTCGGTCGGCCGGGCACCGGATTGCATCCCTTGCGCGGCCAGAACAATGTGCAGGGCGCCTCGGATGCCGGGCTGATCCCCATGGTCTACCCCGACTACCAATCGGTCGAGAACCCCGACACCCGCGCGAAATTCGAGAACCTCTGGCAGACGTCGCTCGACGACAAACGCGGATTGACCGTCGTCGAGATCATGGATGCAGTGCATCGCGACGAGATCAAGGGCATGTACATCATGGGTGAGAACCCGGCGATGTCAGACCCGGATGTGCAGCATGCACGTGAGGCTCTTGCTCATCTCGAACATCTCGTCGTGCAGGACATCTTCCTGACCGAAACCGCGAAATATGCCGATGTCGTATTGCCGGCTTCGGCTTGGCCGGAGAAGGACGGCACCGTTTCCAACACCAACCGCCAGGTGCAGATCGGCCGGGCTGCTCTGCCGCTTCCTGGCAACGCGCGGCCCGATTGGTTAATCATCCAGGAGATCGCGCGCCGCATTGGGCTCGACTGGTTCTACACCCACCCGCGCGATGTGTTCGTCGAGATGAAATTGGCGATGCCCTCGCTCGACAACATCACTTGGGAGCGGCTCGAACGCGAAAGCTCGGTGACCTATCCGTGCGACGCCCCGGACCAGCCCGGAAACGAGATCGTCTTCGGCGACGGGTTCCCAACCCCGAGCGGCCGCGCCAAGCTGGTGCCGGCTGCGATCATTCCGCCGGCCGAGGAGCCCGACGAGGAATACCCGATGGTATTGACCACCGGCCGCCAGCTCGAGCACTGGCACACGGGCGCAATGACCCGTCGCGCGAGCGTGCTCGACGAGATCGAACCCGAGGCGGCCGCCAGCCTCGCACCGATGGAGCTGCGGCGGCTCGGCATCGCCGCCGGCGACGCAGTGCGCGTCACGACTCGTCGCGGCGTGATCGAACTGAAGGCGCGCGCCGACAGCAATGTCGCCCCGGGCCAGGTGTTTATTCCGTTCTGCTACGCCGAAGCCGCCGCCAATGTGCTGACCAACGCGCAGCTCGACCCGTTCGGCAAGATCCCGGAGTACAAGTTCTGCGCCGCCAAGGTCGAACCGATCCTAATGCCCGTGGCGGCAGAGTAGGTCGATCCCGGTCGCTCGACCGAAACGCCCGCCACGAGGAGACGCTCGCTTTCGTCGATGGACGATCGCGAGGTTGCCGGTTCCTTCAAGCGCTTTGGCTAGAAGACCGTCGGACCTTCCCCGTTCTGAGCGGTTAGTTGCTGCCCTGGCGGACCCTTGCCCGAATTTGTTTCCGACGCAGGGTCGCCCATTGGCAAGAACCTGGGCAATACCGGCGCTGGCATGCCTGTTGTTGCTCGCCACCTGCGTCGAGTCGCGAGAACCAAGCCCGCCCTATACCTGCCTGTTGCCGGCGGAGCAGCCGATGCTCGTCGCCGAACTGTTCTTCGGCCGCGGCGTCAAGGGGCGTGAGCCGCTGACCGATGCCGAATGGGCCGACTTTGCCGCGCGAACCATCACGCCGAAGTTCCCCGACGGCTTCACGGTCTTCGACGGCGACGGCCAATGGCGCAACCCGCAGACCGGGCATATCGCCGGCAGCCGCACCAAAGTCCTGGTTATCGCAGCCAAGCGAGAACCAGATCTCGCGCGGCGGCTAGCGGCGGTGATCGACGCCTACAAGACCGAGTTTCACCAGCAATCGGTTGGGATCATCACCCGCGACTCGTGCGCCGCGTTCTAGCAGGGTTGCGCGACAGCAGGCCAAATCATAGCCGCGGCGCGCGTCAGTATGGTTGGCCATAACAAGGGGGGCCGGTCACACCGCTATTTTCTTGGCCCGGCCGGGGCGGTGAGTACCTCTTTCGCCGCGCTCAAATACTCCACCAAAGTCGCGTCCAAGCGCTCGTAGAGAAGCCGATCAAAGCGCGCCGGCCCTCGGCCGGCCTGCGCCTCTTGCAAGGCCTCGACATAGGCGGGCCTGTCCCACGGCCGCACCGCAACCGGCGGATAGCC
>Ga0310916_10001576_pt1 | contig 13657 bp, 11 predicted proteins | sample GREbulkMGLF176_FD_203444 | JGI IMG/M metagenome (GOLD analysis project Ga0310916, IMG submission 203444) | Lab enrichment of tropical soil microbial communities from Luquillo Experimental Forest, Puerto Rico - GRE.bulkMG.LF176 | ecosystem: Environmental > Terrestrial > Soil > Tropical forest >...
GTGCGCGGGGAACATTACCTGACGGCCGAAGCAATGCGATGGCTGCGCCGCGATGGCCGCTGCGTTTGCGACGGGCCACGCGTTCGCGCACGCGGCACTGTCCGCGGCCATCTTGTCCGGCGGAAGCGCGATTTGTCGCGGTCGAGCATCAATTCTTGACGCAATGAACTGCTGCAATTCGACGAGCGCTCGCTCCGGTGCAAAGGAAGTGATCAGCTGCAAGTAGTATCTGCCGACTGGCCGATCGCATGGCGGAAGCGCCGGCTCATGCGCCACTCGCGGAAAATCGGTGCCCCCGGAATGCGGTCAGTGGTCTCTCCGATCCGCACCGTGTTCAACTGCAGCTATTCACCATAGACCGTAGCCAGTCCCGCCCCTCCGCACATCCGCGCAGGTCTTGTCCGATGCCGGAGGCATTGCTCCAGTTGTCGTATAGAACTTCTTCCGATTCCGGGAGCAGTGGAGCTTAATTGCGATTGACCGACGGAGGCGGCCCTGAAACGCTGCGCGAAACCCACTCCTCAAGCAACCGCTCCAACTCTTCAGTACACTCGACCAAGGCGGTCACACCGCCAGCGGCATTGGGTGCCGGCGCCGGCCGATCCACTGCAAAGGTGCGTTGCGTCCACATCCCCTCACCCTCTAGAGTGGCTCGCAGGCGCAGTACGCCGTGACTGCGACCCGGCGCATCGAAGATCTGCTCGAATTCCAGCAGCTCAGAATGAAGCGCGTAGACTGCGGGCCCGTGCACGCCGACGGCACGCATGCCGCCATCGGCGTTGACCGCGGCGCTCGACCTCAGGCGCTGGGTCAGCAACGCCGCGGGTGACATCACCCATTCGCTCTCAGCATAGGGTCTCGGGACGGCAGCGTTCTCGTAAGCGAGTCGGTAGTACATCGCAGTGCCGTCCATCCAGGTCGGAGCGATGACGTCATAGACCATTAGCTGCATCGGCGAGAGCGGCGCCGAATGAGAGGCGGTGTTGGGTTGAGGACCAAAGTCAAATTCCGCCTTTGGCCGCTCCTTGGAAGGCAGCAAGCTGCATCCACAGAACGCACACAGTATGAGCCCGAGCGCAAGTTGTCTCATTTGGCTGTCTCCACCGCTTCGACGAACCCCGGCTCGCCCGGTCCGGCCGGTAACGGCTGCCGTCCGAAAATCAAGCTCTGTGGCCGTGCGTCCAGCTGGTGAAGCGCACGTCTAAACTCGCGGGCATCGACTGTCGCGTCATCGAGGAGAGCGTTGACCCGCGGCAGCGTGTTCCGGTGCAGATCGTCGGTCGTCGTGCCGAGTTCTTTCGCGGTAGTGGCGAGCGCATCGAGAACTGCAAGCTTCTTGTCGAGGTCGTCGGCAAGTCCCGAAACACTTTCCACAGTGCCTTGCGCTCGCTGCACCAGAGCGGGGGCGGCTTTCACCGTTGGTTCGAGATCTCGCGCCAGGGTACCGTAGCGATCCAGCGTCCGCTGGAAGGTGTCGACCAACGCCATGAGTCGCTTCTGGTTGTTCTCGCTGAGCAGCTCGTCGAGTCGACTTGCCACGCGGTCCGCCTTCCGCACCACATCACTCGCATCGTCCTCGGCACGCTCTAGAAATGACGCCTGCAGCTCCAGCTGGGCGATCTTGGTGCTCGAGAGCAACAGCGGCGCGCTCTTTGTGCCGACTTCATCGTCCAGTTGAATGAACGCCACCCCGGTGATCCCCTGGTAGCTGAGCTTTGCGTACGTCGAGTGGGTCAGTGGAGCTGCGGGATCGACGGCAACGCGGACCCGGATCTGGCCAGGCTGAGCCGGATTGAATGCGATCGAATCTACACGACCGATGTCAACGCCGCGGTAGCGCACAGGAGCATCGGCTTTGAGACCTACTACACTGTGACGCGTGACGAGGTCCAGAGGCAACAACTTCGGTCCTTTGGTCGGGCCAAGCCAAACCGCGCCAACAATCGCGGCAATGATGAGCACGATTACGAATAGACCGGCGACTAACGAGTGCGACTGGTTCTCCATGCGCGGGTGGCCTCATTCGATTGTTACGGGTGCCGCGTCTCCGAGCCCGCTCAGGGCTCGTCGGCCCCGGCCGCCCAAGAAATAGCTTTGAATGAAAGGGTGAGCAACCTGGATGACGTCACGTATGGGGGCCACGACGATCACCCGCTGATCGGCAATAACCGCAATGCGATTGCTGAGCGCCGCCAGAGTATCGAGGTCGTGAGTGACCATAACCACGCTGAGCTTCAGCTCCTGATGCAGTTCACGGATCAGCTGTACGAAGCCCTCGCTGCTTTCCGGATCGAGACCCGCGGTGGGCTCATCGAGGAACACGATGCGTGGCTCGAGCGCAAGCGCGCGGGCCAGAGCGGCACGCTTGATCATGCCGCCGGAGAGCTCCGCCGGCATTTTGCTGCCGTCGTCGCGGCTCAGACCCACCATCTCGATCCGCAGCAGCGCCAGCTCGTGAATCAAGTCATCATCAAACGTGTGGAGCTCCCGAAGCGGCAGCTCGACGTTCTCGGCTACCGTCAGGGCAGAAAACAAGGCACCCTGCTGAAACAGCACGCCCGAATGGCGTCTGAGTTCGACGAGTTCCTTGGCGCTTAGCTCGGAGAGCGTGACCCCTAGGACCTCGATCTTGCCCGCGTCTGGTGCATCCAGGCCCAGCATTTCGCGCAATAGAGTGGTCTTCCCCGAGCCGGAGCCGCCCACGATGCATAGCACTTCTCCCCGCAAGACCGACAAGTCGACTTCGCGGTGGACGACATGCGCTCCAAACCGGGTGGTAATGCCAGTCAGGCGGATGACCGTTTCAGCGGGCGAGTCCATCAGATTCCGACATGGGAAAAGAGCACTGCGAACACCGCATCCGCCACCAGCACGCAGCTGATCGCCGCCACCACCGAGCGGGTGGTTCCAGCGCCCAGACTCTCCGTGTTTGGCTTGATTCGCAGCCCGAAGTGGCAAGCCACTAGAGCGATGATCGCCCCGAAAAGCACGCCCTTACCCAGGCCGATCCAATAGTTCGCGATGGGCACGACGCCGGGTATCGCATCGAGAAAATAGGTGTAGCCGACGCCGAGTGAGAGATGCGCCGCGACCATGCCACCGGCCAGTGCGGCCCCACTGGTCCACAAGCCCACCAGGGGCTGGGAAAGGGCCAGGGCCAGCACTTTGGGCAGGATCAAGCGCTGCGTGTACGCGATCCCGATGGTCGTCAGCGCATCGATTTCTTGGTTGAGGCGCATCACGCCTAGTTGCGCCGTGATCGAGGATCCGGAGCGGCCGGCCACAAGAATGGCCGCCAGCAAAGGTCCGATCTCCCGCACGCAGCCGATGCCGAGAAGGTTCACCACGTAAACGTCCGCGCCGAACCTGCGGAGCTGATCCCCGGACAGGTAACTCAAGACCACTCCGATGAGAAATCCGACCAGGGCCAGGATGCCCATGGCCTGGGCCCCCGCACGAAAGACTCCCGCCGAGATCTCCCGCACCGGCCAACTCACGGGGCGCTGAACGAGATCCGCCAGATCGAGCAGCAGGTGGCCGATGAGTCTAACAACCTCACATAGTTGCGCGAGCACATCGATCAGGCCCCGACCCAAGTGCTCGACGGCTCGCAGTATCCGGCGCCCTGCTTCGCGCCGCTCACGAGCTTGTGCGGGCTTCCCGCTCAGGCGGGTAAAGTAAGCGCACAGCCTAGCTGGAATCCCCAGATTCTTGGGAAGCACTCGGCCCCAAGCTCGCCACAACAGCAGCGCGCCGGTTTGATCCAGGTTCTCGAGCCGGGACAAATCCCACCAAACATCGGGATCCGCAGAATGTCGCGCGAGTTCCGCTTTAAGACCTGACACGCGGCGTGCGAGGCCGAGCGTGGTCCACTGCCCCGACAGCGCCACGCCGTGAAGATCACCGGCATGGCCCGTCAGCTGCAACTCCGGCGCACTTCGCGCGATGTCATTGTCGGGCTGGGTGACCAAGGCCGCTGGCTGCTTCGAAGTGGGGTTGATGGAGGGGTGTTGGTCGTCAATGGTTCGGTTCACATGTCGAGACGGCGGTCAGCGTCTCCTCTCCAATCGGCGGCTCTGTCGCTCTACGCGGGCTTCGATTCGGTCCGCGCTATCCGTGATATCCATCTTGAGGGACGGTTCAGATTGCTTCTTGTGCAGAAGCCGTGCCCTTGTGCCGAATCGGCCGGCGATGCGGGCATGCGCGACCGAGAAGTTAGGGAAGCTCCATGACAGAAGTGGCCCGATGTGCTTTCGACGTGTGACTCGTTCGTCTCAGAGGACTCCCGGTGCGCGCGATCGGCCCTGCGCGCATGAGCTCTTCTCTCTTCCTTGCCATTTGACCGCCAGTGTATAGAGCAGAGCTAGCGCGCCGAGTAAGAGGAACGCAATAGGTACGTGGCTCATCGTCTGTTAGTGGGAAGCGTTCGCGGTTGTTGCCGGAATTGCCGTTGCGAGGATCATCAGACATGGAATCGCGCTCATAGCTGCACTGTGAACCCTACATCCAGCGAACGCCCCGGGGCCGGTAGGGGGTGGAACGTGGCGCCGGCATAACCTGGGGGATAGAGCGCAGACTGCCAGCTCCCGCCGAGCGGACTCGAGTACTGTCGATCGAGGAGATTGGTCACCGCAAGATCGAGTCGCAACGCTCGCCAGACGTATGCCGTGCGTAGTGCGAGCGTGGTATATCCCGGAGTAGTCGGCTCGAGCCGCAGCGCATCGACCCGGTCCTTTCGAGCGACCACTTGGATCTCAAGGCGGTTTTGCCACCCCCCTAGCTGCTGTTCGAGCCCCAAGGTGCCGTTTGGCGGCATCATGTGGTAGAGGTTGGTGCCCGCGCTCAGATCCTCACCGCGCACAAAGCCGCCGGTGAACGTCACACGATAGCTGCCGAAGGTGTCGCTGTGCGCGAACGCGTACGCGGCACTGACATCCAGGCCGTAAAGCCGTGCAGTGTGATTCACGAAGAGCAGCTGAGAAGCCGGCTGGCCTGAGCACGCGGGGCCGCAGAGCTGTTCTACTCCGATGTAGTGCTCGATGCGCGTGTAGTAAGGGGTGAGTTCAAGCTGCCAGCGCTGCGCGGCGGGGTCGTGCCAATTTGCCGAGGCGCTCACGGTGTTGGCGGTCTCGGGCTTGAGCTGCAGGTTTCCGGTGTAGCCGTTACCGTCGCCGAACCAGGTCACCATGCCCATGGTGCTTGTTCCCCACGCGTAGCGCTCGTAGAGACTCGGTGTCCGGTTCTTGCGGGCAATCCCGAACCGATAGGTCTGCGCGGCACCAGGCTGATAGAGCGCCATCAACACCGCGTCGACGTTGAAATCGGTGTGCGCGCGTTGGGATGCATTGAAGGTGCTCGCGAGAGGGTCCAATCCGTCATAGCCTTGTACCGGTCCTGTGTTCATCCACACCGTGTCGTTGCGGACCCCGAGGAGCGTGCGCCAGCCGAAGCCCCACCGGCGCTCCCACTCCACGAAGGTTCCAAGCTGCTCCCGCGTTGCGTGATTTAGGTTGACGAAGTCGAAGGGCATCCCCATCGGGACGCCAGACATCCCCATCGGGACGCCAGACATCCCCATCGGGACGCCAGACATCCCCATCGGGACGCCAGACATCCCCATCGGGGCGCCAGGCATCCCCATCGGGACGCCAGGCCATCGATCGTCGAGCTTTTGGACGTGCAGCTCGTTGCCGAGGCGCAGCACACCATGCGCGGTACCAACGAGGTCGGCCTCGACCCGGTAGCCAAAGTCCTGCCCACGCTCGCGGGCCGGCATCACGCCCATGCTGGTGATGTTGACCGGGGGCGGGGGATAGCGATCCGGGGCATCGCCGTCCATCTGATGATGTATGTTGGTGAAATAGCCACTGATGTTCAGGTTGCCCCATCCAAAGAGACCGCGGTAGCGCAGATTCACGAACGCGGCTCGGTTTCCCGAAAGATCCATGTCGGCGTTCGGAAATCCCTCATACGGCATGTCCTGGAGTCCGACCTTCATCTCGTATGAATCGTCTCCGCGGCGCGCCGCGAGTGCCAGCTGTTGGTTGGTGTTCTCGAATCGCGAAGCCAGGACGTGCTGACCGTCCCCATCCTGGTAATTCCCCGCACGCACTCCCGACGCCTGGTACGTAACACTCCGGTCGCGATCTGCAATGAAAGCCGACAGAGCGCCGCCACCGCTGCTGCCGTTACTCCGGTAAAATGCCGAAATGCTTGCACCCTGGGCGAGCCTTTGGTCGTCGGTGGCGAACTTCGGCGGGGGCGACTCAACCAGCACAGTGCCGGCAATACTGTCGCCGCCGAGACTTGCCGGCGTCACCCCCGGTAGCACGTCCATGCGCGACACGTTCCAGGCATCTATGTAAGAGGTTGATGGATTCATGTGCATCGGGCAGGCGGCGCTAACCGGCACCCCATCCACCAGCGTTCTCACCCGATCGTCCGCGAGCCCGTGCAACACCGGGCGGCCCGACGCGCCGCCGGCCTGCTCGACTTCGGCTCCCGGAATGAGGGTCGCGGCGTCGCTGCTGCTGATGCGGCCAGAAGCCAGCTCGTCGGCGTCGAGCAACCGGACGGTACCCAGCGGGCTCGGCTCGACAGTGGCTGCGACCAGCACTGTGGGCAGGTCGGAAGTGCTCTCAGCGAGTGCGCGCTCACACATGCCGCCCGCTGCGACCGCAAGCAGCATGGGCCAGGCTGGAGAATGAGATCGCGGCCGATAGCGCTGGCTAAAGCGCCGAAGGGAGAATCGAGCGTCGCAGCTCTGAGGTGAAATCGTAGCGACTCCACAAAGTGCTTGGTATCCTGTGCCAGCCTCGGAATCGTCGGGGGCGTGGATCCAACTCGCGCTTGCATTGACCATGAACTTGTCCAGGAACGCTCGATCGTCGGGCTGCGCGGGACAGCTGGGCCGAACTCCTGGTGTCTCCATCGCACGGACCAGGTGTCCGAGTTTCGTTAACAACGGCATGGCTTTGACAAACGCATCCGCCGGCGCTTGCCTCCAAATGCGTAGATAACGGATAGCGCAACCGCAATGAAGTTGGGTGTGAGTGCCATAACCCTGTTGAACCCGATCGCTTGCGTGTGTGCGGACGGCATGTCCATATCCATTCCCGGATGCATGTCCATATCCATTCCCCGGATTGAGCTGGATGAGGTGACCTCATCAGGACGCTGACCGCTTACCGCGTCGTGCATAAATTTTTCGTCAGTGAGAAACCGATGCAGCACGAGGCAGACGGTGAACGTGAGGAACAGACCAACCACGAACGCTACCGCAGCGGACAGACGACCGGAGCTTCGCAGCCACATCGACGAGAGCGCGAGGCCCGTGAGCGCCCCGGTCGCAACGCCCCACCCGAGCACAAACCAGATCGCAAAAAGGACTTTGACCGCCCATACGTGGCCGTTGGCCATCTCCATGATCGGTTGATGCCACACCAGAAGGTTGACGAGCGCGGCACACGCCCCGAGTGCGACGCTGACGCGCACGATGGCAGCCGACATGACCGCACTCACCGCAAGAACGGAATCTTGTTGAGCAGGCTCACACCCTTCTCGGTGTTGAGCAGCCACGACCCGATGAGCCCCAAACCGAAGCCACCCCCGTCGCCCTTGAGCAGGAACAGCGCCGGATTCTCGTGCGAGCCCCAGTAATCCATCCCAGGCAAGGCATCGACCCAGTAGCAGACGGTGCCGCATACAACGTAGGCTGTGCCCGCGACAAGCCCCGTGATGATCAGTGCAGCCCGGCTACCCTGCTTGAACCCTGACGCGGCCACGTATGCGAGCGCCCCTACTGCGGCGCCCATGCCGATGCCGCACATGATTTGCGTCCATATCAGCCGGTTGATCCACGGGGCGTGAAGCTGAGGGAACATGAACATCCCGAAGAACAAGAAAGTCGTCTCAGCGATCCAGCCCAAGAAGATGTACAACTTGATCGTCCGTGCGGGCCGCCGTAGCTGGGGTGACAGCTCGTAGAAATCATTCGCATTGGCAACTGCAGTGGTCATTTCGAGCTCCTTCGATTGCGTGAATAGCCGTTGAACAATTCCCAGCGGTTTGCCAAATCGGCTTCGGCGACCGCCATTGGTCGAGTCTGGGGTCAGAGTAATGAGTTGCTGTGCGTGAGCTCTTGCACGATCTCGCTGTCAATGCGCAGAAGCCCCGCAAGCGTCGGCTCTTTACGCGTGCGCGATCACCCGCCCACATGCTGCTCTGAGGGCGCTCTCCTCCGGAAGGACATACGCGTAAGACTGCGCAGATTCCGCCGCGACCGTCTGTCTTGGTCTCAATTTGCGACGGAGAGTTGCTCTTCGCGGCCTCTTCGGGAGGCGGCTGAGCTATCTGCACGGCCTCGACGAAAGAGCCGACTACGTGTTCGGTGTTGGGGAGATGCGGAGGCGCTTCCGCCATGCGATCGGCGAGTCGGCAGATACTACTTTGAGCTGATCATTTCCTTCGCACCCGCAGCGAGCGCTCGTCGAATTGCAGCAGTTCACTGCGTCAAGAATTGAGGCTCGACCGCGACAAATCGCGTTTCGGCCGGACAAGATGGCCGCGGACAGTGCCGCATGCGCGACCGCGCGGCCCGTCGCAAACGCAGCGGCCATCGCTGCGCAGCCATCGCATTGCTTCGGCCGTCAGGTCTTGTTCCCCGCGCACCCAGCCAGCACTCGCTCGGAAGGCCCGCGTGACCGATGTTCAGCGTCGTGTCCTCCTCGGCCGCCGTGGCATCCTCTTCTGGCACCTGGCAGGGTTGTATGTCCTTTCGCATCGAGCTCGCCATAAGGTTCACCTTGTCCTGTCCAGTCGTCTGCGCGCCTTGCTGCAAATCGTCACGCAAATTCAGCACGCGATTCTTGTGCGGGGACCCGCACAATTGTCTCTGCCGCCCACCACGATCGGCGCACCCTTGAGCGCCGAGGGAGAAGAAAGAGGCCGGCAACCTGAGTTGCCGGCCGAGGAGCGCGTACTATGCCCCGAGGGGGGCGGGCGCACGGTACGCGGGAGGAGGAAGCCATTGAAAGCGCCGGGAGCCGCGGCACTGGGGTTGCAGTCAGCCGACGCATCCATTCGCTGAGCGCGCGGGAAAACCCGCACAGCCGGCCCAGCAGGCGGTCCACCTGCGGACTGCGGTGCTCACCGTGCACACACCACTCGCTAAAGTGCTCACAGTTGTTGCTCAATACGCGATAGCGGTTTTCTCCAAGCCGCGAGCGCGCACGCCGAACGATCTCTTCACACCGCAGAGCATCCGGCCCTGCGGATCGCACCCAGACCGGATGTCCGTGAGCGAAGCCTGAGAGAGAAATTTCTTCCACCGGACCCCGGCGCCAGTGATATGCGAAAGCTCCATAGTGAACGACGGTGCCAGCGCCCACGTAGACGCCATGGTGCGTATACGCGAAGCGTGGCGTAATAAGGTGTGCGCCCAGCGGCGGCTCTTCGTTGGCTGCCAGCGGTCGATCGCCGCTGTAAAAACCCCAAACGCTTCGCCCGTTCGATCGCGAGTCGCAAGTCTCGCGCCGACTCCTGACCCGGAAGCGCTGATCGACGAAAGCAATCGGTGGCGGCATGAAGATGTGGCCTCTCGCTCGCCGCTCATTAGTCGCATCCGGTTTGGCTTGCGAGGACTGACGTGCGGGGCGATTCGGTTGGAATCCGCGATGGCTCGGTGGACCGGTCCTCAATCTCGCCCCACCGCGTTCGGCGCCACGCATAGGGAGTTTCCCCAACGATCCGTCGGAACACGCGGGTGAAATGCGATTGGTCGCTCAACCCGCAGCGCAGCGCGATCGCGGACAGGGGTTCGCGGGTCGTGAGCATCAGGCTCTGCGCCACCTCGATGCGCCGGCGTGTGAGGTATTCATGAGCGGAAGTTCCGAAGGTGCGGCGGAAGGCGCGGCCGAAGTGGCTTTCGCTTAGATCCAGCAGCTTCGCCAGATCCTCGACGCGAATCCGTTCGCCGAGGTGGACATCGATATACGCTGTCAGCCGCCGCTTCTGCCACGCCACCAGCCCACCGCGCACGATTTCACGGGTGTCGCCCTCAAGCGGGCGCAGATTTGTCGGTATCGTGCTGGGCTCACCACGAAGCAGCGCGATCGCGCGGGCGATGTAGGCTTTGACGGCCTCGCGGTTGCCATCGCGCGCAAAGCATGCCGCTTCCACGAGCCGCGTGGCTACCGCCGAGAAATCGCCACTGGTGTTATCGCTTGACATTGCGACACTGGGGCGTTGTGCACTCATGGTCGTTGACTCCACTCACGCGGTACCGATGGGGTATCGCTTGGTGTTTATGTTTGCCGATTGTCCACTGACCGCTCAATTCAACGTTCGGTTAAAACAAGATCGTGCTGTGGTAGGACTAAATACGCCTTTGGTTTAGGCGATAAAGGCGCGGGGGAAGCCTGTGGAACCAGCGGACGCCGGAACCGACTCTGGCAGGGCGGAAGCGAAGATTGGTGACGCGGCTTAGAAGTCGGGCTGCGCCAGGGATCTCAACTTGTTAGGGGAGCTCGCGTAGTTCCGGCAGCAGCTTGAGTTTGTGCACAGCTCGGCACACTTCCGCGAAAGATGCGAGCCTCATCTTCCGCATCATATTGGCGCGATGTACCTTTACCGTGCTCTCGGTTATGCCCATATCGGCGGCGATCTGCTTATTCAGCTGGCCGCGTGCAGCTGCGGTCAGTACGCTGAGCTCGCGCGGAGTAAGGGCCGCAAGTCGAGCGCGAAGCTCAATCACAGATTCATTTTCCTCGCGCCGGGCACGATCACGTGCGAGCCCGAGCTTAACTGCATCCACAAGATCCTGATCGCGGAACGGCTTCGTGAGAAATTCGATTGCACCCCTTTTCATCGCCTGCACACTCATAGGAATGTCGCCGTGTCCGGTGATGAAGATGATCGGGAGTTCGGCATTTGCCGCAACGAGATCGCGCTGGAAGTCCAGTCCGCTCTGCCCCGGCATTCTGACGTCGAGAACCAGGCAGGTTGGACAATCAGGCGGCTCTGAGCCGAGATACTCCTCGACAGATGCAAATGAAAGAGTGTCGAGCCCCACCGAACGAAGTAGTCCCGCTACCGAGACTCGAAAGTCGGGATCGTCGTCAACGATCGCTACGGAGGACTTGGGTCCGGGTTGCAAATGTTGGTCTCGCTTTAGATTGCCCCACTGGGGCGTTCTGCGCTCATTGGTAATGACTCCCGTCGTCCTGGACGCACGGAGTACTCCGCCGGCTCTGAACGGACCTCGGGTAAGCTCGCCAATGGCCGCGCGTCCGCTTCTCCTGCGATGCACCAATTCCGATATGCGGTTCAGCACCGGACGGAGTGTCGGGTTCGGTGGGTTGCGCCGCACAGCCGGCCGAAGCTCGCTGCGACGGCCGGGGGTTGACTGCGATAGTTCTTCCAGTTGCGCAGAAGGTAACATGAGTGCTTCCACAAAAACTCAACGCCGGGGTAGCTCGATACGATTGGAGGTCATCATCTCTCCGCCTCCAGCGGCTCGTGCGGCAGTTCGTCCGTAGTGCATATTTTCCCGTATTGCCTTTTGGACGAATTGCATTCACCCGGCGTCACATGCATTTGCTTGCTGCGTTTACGCATCTGTGGGGGTGCCGAAGCGTTGCCAGCTGCAGCTTTTGCGCTTTTAACGTGGCCCGGCCTCTCGGCCAGGGCGCCGAACCCCAGCTTACGGGTGCAGGGGCTGAGTCAGCGATGCGCGCGACGAAACTGACTGGCGGCGACCCCGACGAGCGCGTGGAAACTGCGTGAGAAGTGGCTCTGGTCGGCAAAGCCAACCGCCAGAGCTATGTCTGTGACCGGCAGCTCGCCGCTCTTGAGTAATTCTGCAGCCTTTTGTATGCGCTGTTGCAGCAGGTAGCGATGCGGAGGCAACCCCACGCTGACTTTGAACGCGCGGGCGAAGTGGTGCACGGATAACCCCGCGAGTGCGGCCAGTATCTCGAGGGTGAGATCCTCGCCAAGGTGCGCCGCGATATGTTCTTTCACTCGCCGCAGCCCGCCGGGCGGCAGTCCGCCGCGCGGGGGCTCGGGCTCGGAGTGACGTTGCAGGTCCTCGAGCAGCGCGAGGCGCGGCTGCATCAGCAGCGTTGAATCGAGTTTCCCAAGGTGAACGCGCGAGGCGATGACCGGCTTCGAGACGAGAGCAAAGAGGATGTCGCCCCCGCGGACGGTTGTGAGACGAACCGGATAGTCAGCTCGTACGCCTCGCTGAAAGAGCAGGCCGCTGCGAGTGAAGATCGACCACACACTGGTGCCGGCCTCCAAGGCACTCTGCTCAATGTTGAATCGCCTGCGAGCATAGCGATCGGCGCCGACCACACGATGATCTCGGTCAATAGCAAGGAGCGATGCCGGTTGATCCGCATGCGGCGCAAGCAGGACGATCCACTCCGCGGCGAAGTGCTCACGAAAGATCCGTTCCTCGATCTGACGGGCTGAGTTCACAACCAGTGGCAGAGTCAGGGCATGAGCCTGCGCCGATAGTTGCGGATCCATTGCCGAGACATCGAGCACGGCTACCAGGTGTGCATCTGCGTCGAACACGGGTGCGCCAGAGCAACTCAAGCCGATGTGCCGTGTGCGAAAGTGCTGGGCCTGATGCACCGTCACGGCACGGCCCTCGGCAATACACGTGCCGATGCCGTTGGTTCCCTCGACCGCCTCCGACCAGACGCCACCGAGCCATATTCCCCAATAGCGAAACTCTTGCGCACGCGCGTCGCTGCCGCGATGGTCGATTGCGACGCCGCTCGTGTCACAGAACAGGGTGACGTAACCCGCTTCGCCAACGATCTTATGCAGTCGGTCGAGTTCGGACTCAGCCGCCAGGACGACGCTTTCTATCGGCTCCCTGGTCCGGCGGAGCGTGCTGTCCGGCACGATGTGCGGGGCTTCGCGGCTGTCGGGGTCAATCTGGTGGAGCTGGGCGCTCCGTTGCCACGACTGGGAAACTGCTGCTTCTACTTCGAGAGCCGGAACACTCGATTCACCCTCGACGGCGGCCATCACAGTCTCGCCGTGTAGCCGGGACCGATCGCGCTCATTACCGGCCATGGGCTTAGGCTGATCGAACGCAGCGCTCATGAGCAGCCGTCCTAGGTGACCACCCAAGACTATAGTACCGCGCCCACAAGAAACCGCACTAAATACGCAAGCTGCGCCATGCGCGCGGGGGCATGTCTCCACCCAGCAGAAGTCGCACCACATCATCCTAAAAAGGCCAGCGGTCTGTCGATATGGGGCGCTTGCGCTTGAATGCGGTCGCGTCGAAGCGCTTCGCCCTGCCCCCACCTTCGATCAGGGCTGCGTAGATCTAAACCAAGGCTTATACCTCCGGATCTCGCTCCTGGGTCATTCTTGGTATGTACGGATTGCGCTATGCGGTCAAGGACTCCATCCTGTGCTCGTGTGGCACGCCGGAGCTGCTTTGTCGAACCAATTACTGATCTCGATCATCGATGACGATCAGCCCTTTCGCGAGTCGATGGAAGGGTTGATGAGGTCGTTCGGCTATTGTGCAGCCGTCTTTCAGTCGGCGGCCGATTTCCTCGCGTCCCCCCGTCTCGGCGAAACGTCCTGCTTGATCGCCGACGTTCACATGCCTGTGATGAGCGGAGTTGAA
>Ga0310916_10001577_pt1 | contig 13651 bp, 9 predicted proteins | sample GREbulkMGLF176_FD_203444 | JGI IMG/M metagenome (GOLD analysis project Ga0310916, IMG submission 203444) | Lab enrichment of tropical soil microbial communities from Luquillo Experimental Forest, Puerto Rico - GRE.bulkMG.LF176 | ecosystem: Environmental > Terrestrial > Soil > Tropical forest >...
AAAAGCCGCCGTGACGACAATCCAGAATCGCGCCGGGACCAACAAGAGCAAGGACAGTAAGACGATACTCCAGCTGAATAACGCTCAAGCCAATCTCAACACGATCCTCATGGACGGCAGCATGGGCGTGCATAACAGCCGCGTTACCCCGAATGGCACAGTCTCGCCCCAAGGGGGAATCGCCGAGTGTCTCAGATTGGCCAACATCTGGGTTGAACTCGCGTGTCGACAACCCGGAGCGAATTGCACCGGCCCGATTTTCAACCCGGTCAGGGGACAGGTAGCGGAGCCGAATCCGCCGATGTGTCTTAGCGCGACAAACTGATTTCGTGTCATGTCGAACACGACTTCGAGCGGGCGGCTATTGGTGAACTCCCCTGATGCTGTCGCGCAGTGGAGGGCACGTCATGCCTGAACGCCAATACCGAATCCATCCGGCGATCGGCATCGCGCGGGTCGGCGATGCGGCGCGCAGCGATGCGAGCAATGACTTCTACTTTATCGGTCCCGAAATTTCGGAATTCCCAGCGAACGTCGACCCGCAGTCCGGCGTGCAAGGAGAGTTCAAGACACCCGACGGCAAGGTCAAACCCCAAGCGGCGCGATTTCGCATATTTGAATACGAAAAGGGAAATGACGGGAAATTCCGCCCGATCGGTGAGGTTAGGACCAGCGACAACACGCGAGCCGTAAAGATCGTTTGGACCGCGCATCTTGCCAACCGCAAGGCGAACTTCTGCGCCTTCCACGGTCAAGCTGGCGCGGAGGACAATCCGCTATTCGCAAGCTATGGAACGCCGCAAAACCCGAGACTGAAGGCCCGTAACGACAAGGTGAAAACAAGCGCCGAGCGAAAAAAATCGCTGGAGCTTGACCCCGGCCTGCAAAGCGTTAACGGCGGCGATACCGTAACGGTGGCGCACTTCGCAATCGATCACGATCTAAAGCAAAACAAGCCGAGCGGCGAAACTAAACTAAAAATCCGGACACTCGGTGAACTGCGGTCGAATGCCGACGGACATTTGATCGTCATCGGAGGGATGGGACAAAGCGATTTTGATCCGGGCCTGGGGCGCGAGACGATACAGCATTTTGCCAACAACGACGGCTGGTTCGACGACATGTCTGACGGTCCCGTGGACGCGGAGTTGACGATCGATGGCGCCAAGCAACAAGTCGCCGGCGCCTGGGTGGTCGTCGGCCCGCCTGATTTCGTGCCCCCCATCCGTAGCTACCGCACGATGTACGACTCGCTGACGGACGTGATCGTGCGCGAGATGGACGTTCCGACGGACGACGGGCTTTTTGCCGGTCCGCTCGCCCACATCGCGGCAATGAACGATGATTGGAAACGGAACAAGACGATACGGGATTTCAAGCCGAGCTTCACGCGAGATATCGCGCCGATCCTGAGCGCCATCTCCAAGATGGAACGCGTACATCAACACCAGATGGGTCCTCGAGCGCGCTATCACGGATCAATTGGCGCTTTGAATTTCAACGCGCTCGGAGGACCAGGCAGCCTGCAAGCCAATCGCGACGCAGTTTTCGAACGAGTGCGAGATCCAAATACGTTCGAGAGCGTGCCGAGACCGCCAATATCTCCCTCACAAATGCCGGCCGCATATGGCGACTACTTCGAAGCAGCAAATAGCAGAGGTGACAAAAACGATCCCGCCTATTTGCATTCAGTTTCCAAGCTGCAATACGCGCTCCTGCGTGCCTGGCAGAAAGGCGACTTTGTTGAAGATTGGAAACAGGTGCCGGTGAATCCGCCTGCGATCACGCCTGAGGGACTCGACCGCGCAGCGCTGGAGAACATGTCGGGCGGGGCGTTCTACCCGGGTATGGAGGCGAGCTGGTTATTTGCGAAGAAGGAAGTCTGGGAAAAACCGCTCCGGCTGGCTCGCAATCGGACTGTGGGAACCATTCCAGTGCCTGGAGAAGCTCGACGGGACGTCCTCGTCGAGGCGGGCGCCTTCTCGCAGCAAATGGCCCTGCCGTGGCAGGCCGATTTCCTCGACTGCTCGGCTGACACTGTCGATGACCCGTCGGTCGCGGGCGGACAGCGTCGAGTCGCATGGTGGCCGACGAACCGCCCGGACGACGTGTTCCCGCTCGATAGTCCGAAAGATCGGCGACCCTGGGCAAGGGTGGCCGATCCGCAGGCGCCGCTTGGTTTCCGTGAAATGCAATCGGGGAATGAAATGGTGAACCTCTGGTCGACGCTCGGCTTTGTCGTCGAGACGACCCCTGACGGCGCGTCGAAGGACCTCTATGAGGTGGAATTCAATAAGGCACCTGTGCAGATTGCGGCGGCAGCTCCGAAGCCGGCAGTGGGCTTGAAAAAGCCGGCAAGGAGAAGTCGGACAACATCGAAGGCATGAGGGTCGTACGCCACCGTCACTGGCGTGGACGCGATGAGCGGTTATGACATCACGATCGTCGGCGCCGGACCGGCCGGCAGCGTTCTCGCTCTTCTCGCAGCGCGGGCGCGCTATCGTGTCTTGCTCGTCGAAAAGTCGCAATTCGATAAGCCACGTTTCGGCGAGACGGCACCACCCGAGCTGCGGCAGGCGCTCACGCGCGTCGGTCTCGAGAATCTTGCGCAAGCACCATTCTGTCGTGACGCGCCGGAAGTGTTATCGGTGTGGGGAAGCGACGAACCGAGGTTGCGGCATCACATCTTCTCGCCCTACGGCACGGGGTTGCACCTCGATCGCCGGGCATTCGATGAAGCCTTGGCCTTGGCGGCGCGTGACGCCGGCGCCGATTTGAAACTTGGCTGTGCCGCGCGCTTCGCGGCCCAGCCACGAGGTGGCTACATTGTGCAATTATCGACCGGCGAACGTGTTCATACCAACGCGGCGATCCTTGCCACAGGCCGCGCCGGCAGCGGCCTCGGCCTTCCGTATGCGCGTGAATACCTCGACAACAATGTCGCAGTCGCTGCGCGGCTTTCGTTGCCCGCGAGGCATCTCGACACGCGGACGGTGATCGAAGCGGTTCCGGCAGGGTGGTTTTATTTGGCGGCTCTGCCGGGCAACGAGGTCATTGTAGTGTTAATCACATTAGCGACGCTCGTCCCCAGCGAACGTCGCGCGCGTTTGCGCTGGTGGTTGGAAGCCTTGGCACAAACCATTGTCGTCCGCAATGCGTTGAACGGGTGTCGTCTTCCCCAAACTCTATCGGTGGCAAACGCACGCGCTTCTTTTGCTCTATCAGGTGCCGGCGACAGCTGGCTTGCGATCGGCGATGCGCGTATCGCTCCTGATCCGCTGTCCGGTCAAGGGATCATTTGGGCGATCGACGACGCTGCTTCAGCGATGGAGCTTTTAACACGCATGCACGGGCGCGATCTTGCCCAGGAGATGCGGGCGAGAACCCTGCGCGACGTCGAGGCCTATCTGTTCGAACGCTCGCGCGTCTATCGGAGCGAGCAGCGCTTCAAAGATGACGCCTACTGGAGTGCTGTTTCCAGATCATCCGCTAGCGTTCCTCATCGTCCAGCAGCTCCGGCAGTTCGGTGATCGCACCACCAAAAAAAGTGACGTTGTGAAACGCATCATGCACGCTTGCCTCTGCCACGGCGCGCGCCTCACTGCCGTTGGTGCCGACCACAAAGATGCGGGTGTTGTGGTCGGTCATCGGCAGACGCCCGTCATCCTTGGCTTTGGAGGCATCAGGCAACGGGATCGATACCGCGTTTCGAACGCGCAGCTTCGGACCTGCCTCTGCTCTCCCGTCGATCAATAATGACGTCGCATTCTGCGCGAGGAGCCGCAGCAGTGCCGGCCTTTCCACCTGCATGACACCGCCCAGGGCCCGCCACCCGGGGGCGCCCAATTGGTATCTCCGGACGTTTCGATATCCGAGTTTGGTCAAGTCATCGGCAAGCCGCTCGCTACGGCCGCAAAAGAGACCGTTGCAATACAAGATCAGAGGCTGAGTTTGGTCGGGGATGGTTTTCGCGACCTCGACTGCGTCGCCGACGTACAACGCTGGCGTCGTGCCTGCCTTTGGCGGAACAGCTCGCGCGCTGGGAATATGACTGACGGCGTATTCTTCGTACGGTCTGGCGTCGAGGACGATCGCGCTCCCCTCGGTCAACGCCGCTCGCAGTTCCGCAGTGCTCATCTCGGGACTGTGTGCGACATTGCTGAGGACCCCATCGAAGATGCTCGGCGCCTCGCGCCCATGCGCTGAAGGCTGCGGTTGCACCTTCGTCGAAGCGGCTATTGCACCCATCACCATGATCCCAACGACCAACACGATTCCAGCCTGTTGACCTGTCGTCATTGACCAACCCCATCTGTCCGTGCCGCGACGACGAAACTGTTTGTCGTTGCAAACCATCCGCGGAATTTCCTTGCTTCTTGAGATCTCATCCGTCGTCATCGTGGCGAGGCTGCGTGATCAGCATTCGATGACGCCGATGTTGAAGCAGCGGGTTTAAGGCAGTTTTATCGCATCCGCTGCACAGACCGCGCGACACACAACCTGGCGCACGGCGCCAGCTTGCTATGTCCCCCGTGCTCCAGTCGCGATGATTCGACGGACAGGCTTTCGCCACGGCCCTGCTGCGCGAAGCGCCAATCGTCTTGGCAAACCGCCCAGACTGCTGCGGAACACTCTATTTGCCGCTCGAGACGCTTGGTGGCAAGGTGTTGCTCGATACTGCCGCTGGCTGCGGCCCACGGCGGATGACGATCCGATGCTGACGGTGGCCACGCTGCTCACGGTCACAACGGAGACGATTCTTCGGACCACGGTTAGCTGGAGACGGCTTTCCTCGCTCGCTATATCTGTACCGTTCGTACCTCTTTTATGGCTAGTGTTCCATCCAGCCGGTCCCAGCAGTGCATCGGCCCTGACGAGTTGAATGTAGCGCCGAGATGCCGAAGCCTGTTTGGCATTTCCACGGCGGCCACGGGCGCGGGAGGTTAGATGTGCTCGAACATCGCGATGCATCGGCCACAGAGCGCCGTCCATGCCTTCGCATCTTCGGCGCCCGCGGCATATACGGATCTAAGAGGGCATGAGGTAACTCACGACCCTACCGGCAACCGGCGCCAGTTCATATCGCTGCTAGTCGGCGGCCGTTTGTCGCTCAACGGTATCTTTGACACACTCCTTGTCCTTGCACGTGAATATTTTTTTCAGCATCGGTGTATATTGGTGGTGCTTTGCCGGTGTGGTGAGCCACCATTGCCATCCGTTGTCGTATGATACCTCGCCAATCTTAAATTCACCGCCTGTGTAGTCGTACATTTGCCAGGTCAACCATCCGACAAGGACTTCTTTGTCTAAAAATTTGTTTTGGTAGGCATTGATCTCGTCATACATCAAGCCGAAAAGTTGGAAATAGATTTGGTGAGCATCGCCTTCATCGAAAGGACTCGGCTCCTTTTTCACCCTCTTGTCCAAGTCGTGTGCAGCAACACGGATCTCGTGGTAACGTTTAGTGAAAGTCAAAAAAAACTCCGTGCGCTTCATTGAGGCGGTTAGTGAGCTCGTCACCCAAATCGCTATGATTATAACCACAACCTGACTTATAAGTGTCCCGATAAGAGATTGCCATTCGTGCAGGCGACTAATCAGATTTCTACCGCTATGAACGATCTGTGGCATTGGCCTGCACGCGCTTTGGATTGATACTAGGTTACGCTAACCCAGCTAGCCTCTCGGCCGTGGGTTCTGCACATCTCCTGTGCCATGTCTGCAGAGCCCATTTGGTATTTCGAACTTTAGGAAGGAAAATCGCGAGAGTTGAGTGAGCTACTTCATACTCGCAAGAAATAATGCAGCCCTGTGCATCCGCACGCTGGGCGAATTTATCGGCCGAAATAGCCTGCGTCCGACATGAGCGCCCCGCCCGGCCGCGTTGTACGAGGCGTGCAACGCGCGCTCATTGCCAACCTGGGCCGCGAGCTGACAACGCGCCAGCTCTGTCAATGGACGCATCCGCGCGGGGTTCATTGCCGCAATCGGCACCACTGAAAGAACATTTCCAGGGCGATCCGGCGTGCTGCTGACAAGGTTGCGGTTCGCGTCGGCCGGCGGTGGCCCGATGGCTGATTTGGCGCGGTAAAAAAGGGTTGCAGGCGGCAAACATTCAAAGGCAATGCAGCGGTTTGCCGGTTCGGTTGGCGGCAAACCCGAGCGAAATCAGGCGTCAGAAGAATCGAGCAATTTGTGACGGCGATCACAGCGAAGGCAAGGCATAGCGATTATACAGGGGCCAGGCTCCACGACGGAAAGGGGGAGACCTATGATTAAGATTATACTCTCCGTTGTCGCTGCTCTCGTTGTTACTGTTGGTGCGCTCACGATCACAGGTGCAGGAGACGATAGGTCTGGCACGCCCACCATGACCACGCTTCCTTTGCAGTACTAGATGAGCGCGTTGCAGTACTAGATGAGCGCCCATGGGCGCTGGCGTTTGTTTTTTCCTGTGCGCCGATGCCGCCCGCGATCCATGACGCCGCGGAGGCCGAAAATGGAATTTTTTCTGACCGTACCGTTCTTGAATCAACGATGTGGAGCGCAGGTTCACTATCCGTAACTCCTTCCAGGAGTGCAGTCAGGCGCGGGAGGGGATGGTCAAGGATGAGACCGTGATCAGCCCCCGCTTAGTGGCCCAGGTGGGATGTTAGTTTTAGGGTTGGCCGTTGCGGCAGCCGGCGGATTTTTCGCGGTTGGCGTTCGGCGAATGCGGGCACGAACATCTCTGGCGCTGCGAGCCTCGAAGGATGTTTGCCAGACCCTTCCGACCGCGTGCGCTTCCGCAGCGGCGGGTCAGGCCGCAGATTTTCAAATACGCAGCCGGCGACTCGCGCCGAACCTGCTTAAACACCTCTCGCCATGCTGCTGCCTCCGCCAATCGAGCAGAAAGCGCTTGTTGAACGCTCGGCGCGTGGCCTCCGGCGAGCCACTTGGGTTTCAGGGATCACATCCTGAATTGAAGGCACGGGCTGGCTCGCAGCCACTTACCCCCGCTTACTCCCGCTTCGCCGCAAGGCTCCGCTTCAGTCCTCGAATATTGCCGAAAAGGACACCCGCCTGAAGCCAGCTGGCGTTTCCTCGTTGTCGCCCGCAACGCGCGGCCGCTTCTGCGTCAGATGCGCGGTGGCCAGCCGATTCCAATCGTAGTCGTATACCTGCCCCAGATACTGCGCGATCTCCGCGTCGTCGAAGATCAGACTGGCATCCCGGTTGGTTTTCACACCTTCGTTCGACCAATTGTGGCTACCGAACATCACGATGCTGCCGTCCACGATGATAGTCTTGTTGTGGCAAGCCGGTTGAAAGCGGAACACCTCGCGCGGGAATCCCAGCGCCACCAAGACATCCAAACTCTCTTGTTTCATAAGGTCGCGGCAGATGATCCGCACGTCGAGTTTGTCGTCAATCTTCTTCTTGAGTGCACCAACCAGAAGCCGGAACTCGTTGAAATCCTCGTTCGTGCCCCGGAGGTTGATGTACTGGTTCTGAAACCACACGCTCTTCTTGGCGGAGCTGATCAATTTCAACACGTGCTCAACATAATTGTCGGGGGTCAAGAGCGGCTGAACGCTCACGACACGATTGACGCGCTTTGGCGGGAAGAGCTCAGGGGGCGCCGCAAAGGCGATCGGTTCTTCCGCTTCTTCCTCTGGCACGAACAGGTCTGGCGCCGCGAACGATGCGGCTGTCCCTGCCTGCGACAATGCCAGCTTGAAGTCACGATTTATGTACGTGTCGTAAATAGACGCCAGCCGATCATTGACGACGATGGCATGATAATCGCGGTTGTAATTCCGCTGGAACTGGGCGGGAAGATCATTCGGGTTTTCCGTGAAGGGATGCACGTCCGGCTGATTTGATGATTGCCAATTCCCGCTCGACAACCAAACCGCGTTACCGTCGCGCACAGCGACTTTGATGTGGTAGGCAGATGCCCAAAGGCCATCCGGATTGGCCTTAGAGACCAGCGTTGCCCATGTCATGTTGAAGCGATTTTTGAGCTTCTTCTCGAGTGGATCAATGACCTGATTTTTCTCGTCAAGGTCGTTGGCTTTGACGCCCGATTTCGACGGCTTCTCGGGGACCGGGTGCAGAACCAATTCGAGCTCGCGTCCTGGAGGTGTTACGGCAGCACTGACGGCTTCGAAGATATGTGGCGCAGTGAACTGGTACATCGCAACGGTGAGCCGCTTTTGGGTGCCGGCGAGGAAGGTCTGCAGTTCGCTCCAGCCGGCTTCCGGGCTAACACAGATAGTCACGTCCATCTTTTCCTTCACGAGCGGCAAATCCGGGGGATCCAACTCCTCGTAGCTGCCAGTTTTGGGGGGGCCGAACGCGATCGCTTCCTCGCCGCCAATCAATCTCTCAAAAGCTGACACCGTAGCCCCCTCCGGCAAGCTGAACGAGACTGCTAGGTTCTGTCGGCTCCCCGCGAGCTCTTGCTCCTCGACCGTAGCTTCCGTCACGTTGAACGGAACGCCGAACTTCTCTTGCAGTTCGGACGCGCTAACCGGTGCTGTTCCCGGAGTCACCGCAACGACGACGGCCGGCACCGGAGCTCCAGCCGGAGGGTAGCCGTAACCGGGCCGAACGGTGACCACGTCCTTTACCGCCGACAGATCCTGGCGAACGCGCCCGAGTACCTTCATGATCGGCTCGAATGCGGCGCGCACTTCGCCTGAAACCTCGAGAAGGCCCGAGTCGTTCATGAGATGACCTCTCCTTCATTCACGAACTTCGCTCCAAAGGCGGCCTGCGATCACGCCAAGGCGTCCGTTCGAATGCGCGCGGCAGGATCGCCCAGCATCACGTAGTTTTGCGCGTCATTGCGTTCCAGCCAATAGGTGACGAGATCGCGGTCATTCGGACGCATGAAGCTCGGCGCGGTTGGCGAGGTGGAGCTCGCCAGCACCGTCGACAGCGCGGCGAAACGCGCGCCGAATTGCCCGCACAGCGCGAACCCGACAGGCTGGCCTTTCAGGATAGATCCGAGGCAGTTTCTAAACGCGTGGATTTGCGCGTCCGGGGCCTTGGGTGCCTGAATCGAAAACCCCCAGGCACGATCGATGTGGCCGATGACGGCGAGCGCGCCGCCGTTGGGATGCGCGAGCAGGCGCCGTGGCAACGCCGCGATAAACGGCTGCGGCGCCAAAGGCGGCGCTGTGCCGGCCTGTGACAGGTCCATCAGGAACTGATCCGCATCGGGCGTACCGTTCCCGTAGCAGGCGAATAGAAACGCGACGAGCCCGTTGACGTTGGCGTCGTCGGCGACGTCGGCCGCGGCGAGGACGTGTTCCGCGCGCGCAGGACCGAAGCCCGGCCAATCCTGGCACAGCAAAGCGCCCTGGTCGGTGAGCTGATTCGGCCGCCCCGACGGCAGCCGCGCGCCATGCGACGCGGTGAAAAGCACTGCGGGCGGGGCGGCGGCGTGCAAGCTCGCGAGCAGTCCTTCTTTGGTCGCATCTTCCCCAACCCAGAGCTTGCGATCGAAGCCGAGGTCGGCGTGGATCGGCCGCTTGAGCGCGCCGACCGCGCCCGCGATGCCGTTGGCGAGCGGATCGATGAGGAGCGACGCGCTCAGATTCGTGGGCGGGTCGCCCAGATGACGCGTCCCCCAATAGGTAATTTCCTTTGCGTTGGGAACCTTGTTGCCACTCTCGTAAGCCACGATCGAGCGCGCGTAACGCTCGTATTCGGCTGCCGTATCGAAGGCCAAGCGGCCCACCGCATACTCGACGCCAAGAAGATATTGGAAATCGAATGGGATAAGATCCGGCGGCGCAATCAAGAGCAGGTAGTACGGAAGGACCTCCGGATCGGGATTGCCGGCCGAGACGTGATGGCGCCGATACCAGTCACGGATCTGCTCGCCTTTCTTGTAATCAAGCACCTTGAGGCGATCACCGGCCTGTTTCGCGCGCAACTCGACCAAGGTATTCACTGCGTCGCGAAGGCTCTGGGGTGCATCCTCATGAAAGACGATTCCCCATCCGGCGTCCTCCAGTTTGGTCGGGTCTATATCGAAGGGCACCCCGAACGACCGGGTCGTTTCCAGATGGGGGACCCCGAAGGGAGCGGCACCGGGCTGAGCGAGCACTTGCTTTGCAAGGTCGTCGATCGACCTCGGTGCGAAGGCGTAGTTTCCGGTCTCGATGTCTATTCCGTTGACGTAAATAAGGTTGGGATCGGCGGCCATCGCTCATCCTCCAGCGCGCTAATCCCCCGCCCCAATAAGACGATTTCCTTCTCGAAGCAGCACAATTGCAACGAGGTCCGTCTCGGCCCTTCGAACACCATGCCTTTGAAGATCATGTCGGAGTTACCGTTGCGTCGGCGGCATCCGCCGCCATCGGCCGGATCAACGATGTTGGCATGATCGGGGCGATGGCCTGAACCCTGACGTCGGCCACCTCGTGCGGGCTCATGCCCTGCACGTCGATTTTGGGCTGAGGCGGCTCTCCTGCCTTCGTACCGATTTGGAAGCTCTCGAACGGCCCCGCCAAGCCGCCGGCTTGGCGGCCAAGTTCTCAGGACCATGTATTGCCGCATGCGGGGATCTCACGCTTGCAGGGACGGATGGGCATAGGAGGGATGCTCCCATCTCGCGTGGCTGCGACGGAGCGAATCGGTAACGCCGCCGGGCTGGAGCCGATCGGGCGCGTGCAATCTTGCCTTCTGCAAGTACGCGGCCCCCGCAGATGGAACGTAATATCCCATCACGAAGCCGAGGCCCGCGGAGAGCACGAGGAAGCAAGCGGATATCCACGTTGGCTGGAGTTCGCTGGCGTAGATCATGACAGCCTGGAACGTCAGCGTGGATGCGAGCATGAGCAAGGCGATGACTGCTCCTTCGCGCACCCGGCCTTGCTCGAAATCAAGCGAGGAGGACTTGAGCCTGAGGTCGATCAGAACGCTCATGCCAACTGTCATGAACAGAAAGGACAGCGAGCTGAGCAACGTCGGCAGGATGATCGGGTAAGGCAAGGGAATATAGACCCGGAATACGAAAAGAATGAGTGCGCCCGTCATGTAGGATCCGAGTCCACACAGCACGTAAGACGCGATCGGGAGCGAGTAGAGTGAAGGCCGCGCAAAATTTGACACGATCTTGGGATACAACGCCCAAGTGATCGCGACCGTTTGCGAAATCGCGTGGACGAATGCGAAAGCCGTTAAACGAGCTATTGGGAGGCCGGGAGTTTGTCCGACCAAGTACATCAGCGCGGACGGGATCAGGGGGAGCAGGAAGTCCAAAGCAAAAACGATCAGCCAGGGGCGAAGAGGCAAGGCGGGTGGCGTAGGCGCGTCATAGCCGAAGGATTTCAGGAATTCCGCACGCTCGGCGCGATGCGGCACACACGATAATGCGATCTCGGCGACCAGGTTGCGGTAACCGGCGAGCACGTAGTCAGATTCATCGGCAACGAAATTGGAAACCGCACGACTCAGGGTTTTATCCTTGACCTGTTCGCCGATTTCCTCGGCCAAGATCAGTGCGCGTGCCGAGTTACGAATGAGGCGCCGGAAATCCGTTTCGACCTCCAGCAGGCACGCGGCGCGCGCCCGCCTGAACCGCAGAAGCTGCCGACCACCAAAAAGCTCATCGGCTTTTGCGGGCTCCCGTCCGGTCGCCAGCAGAGGTTCCATCGCAAGCCGCAGTCGATCCCAGAGCGTCTCGCGCAAAGCGAGCGATCGGTCAAAGAGCTCGCGCAAGTGCCGACGAACCGAACACACCTCCAGGAGGGATTGCTCTGTGCTTGCCGACAAGAACGACGTCAAGTCCGAAGCCACGCCGTACCGCGCCAGTTCTTCTCCGAGCTCCGCTTGCGAATCTTTTCGCGAGCTGAACCCGGATGCCGAGAGCGCGGCGACCAGGCTCTCGCGAGCGAAGGGAAACAGCGCCAAGTCATGGGTTTGCGAGCGCAAACGGTCGACGATGTACCGCGTCATCGCAACGTTCGGCACCACGATCCTGATGAACAATGCGGACACGAGCGCAGCCCAAATAAGAGTCGCAGGCTGCAACGACCGCAGATTTGTGCATTCGGGGCATGACGGCTGGTCTCCACTACACGTCCAGCAGCCGATCAGGTCAGTTCCCTTGGTCGCCAACAGGACGAGTTGGTACAGCGCCAGGACAAGAACGGCGTAGACCGCAAGGATGATGGAGATGTGTATCCCCACGGCAACGAAATAGCGCTGTTGCGGAACGCTGAAACGAATGTCCTCGGTCCTGTCCGGCGCGTGGAAATGCTGGAAAGCCCAGGCAGCAACCAGCGAACCCAACGCGATCGCGACCACGACGGATTGCACAGGCTGGATGACGTCCGGTTGCATTTACGCCCCCGTGTTGGTTGGCGCTCCGGCGGGTGGAACGACGCGTCCATCCTTGTTTTGCATGTACAGAACCGGCGAGATCCACTCGGAGAATCCACGGCGCTGAAGATCGAGCCGCGTCAGCATCATCGCCTGATGAATAGGCACATCGTCCATCAATCTGCCGAAGAAAGACGGGCTGAATGTCAATCCCATGATATCGCTGATATCGAACTGCATCGCCACCACGGCTGCAATGCCTCCGCCGCGAACCAAGGTTTCGGCGGTGCTCGCAAAGCGATCTCCCTTGTCGATCGGCTGGGCGCCTCTGCACGAGTTCAAAATCACAAGTCTGGGCCCCAGCGGGAGCGTCAACACGCCCTTCAACGCATCCGCGGGTACGAACTGCGGGCCAGTCCCGCCGTCTTCTTCGAGCACGATGCCGCGCTCGAGGCCATGCCCGATGAAAAGGAAGACATCCCACCGCCTGCCGTTGTTGCCTTTGACCGCGCGCCGTTCCAGTTCCCGGAACGTGCCGGAGGTGGTCCAGCAGAGGTTCACCTGCTTGCTCAGCGGCGCGAGGGCGTGATCCAAAGCCGCTTGTTCCGCGTCCGTGTCCAGCTCGCGCGGAGTACCGATGAACGACTTCGGCGCCGAGATCATGCCCAAAATGTTGATGGGCGGCTTGTCGTAGATGTAGATATCTTCGAAGTTCAACGAGGCGGTGCGCGCAAACGGAGTCATCCCGTAGCAGCAAAGATGGACGAGCGCCTTCTTGTCGTACATCGTTTCCCAGGGAATGTAGGCGAGCTCGGCCGGTTCCACGTACAACTTGATCGGCAAATCGGCCCCTGTCTTCTTCTGGGCCCCTTCGAGGGCTTTCCTGTAGAGCGCATAGACATCCTGCTGAAAAAGGCAGTCGAAAAGCTTCGAGCCCATTTCCTGAATGTTCTTGAGATCCGCGCCTGCGACAAAATTAAGAATGCCGCCTCCCCCCGCGGCTGCATTGACTGTGGTCAGCAAAATAGATTTTTGCAGCGGTTCGAGCTGTTGCCTGAGGTTGTCTGGCAATGCACCGAGGTCGCTGTCTACACTCACATCATCGAGTTGCGCCGTCACCTTGTAGGCACCCGGCGTTCCGCTGATGCGGAGTTTCAGGTCCACGGAACCCATATCAGTCAACACCAACGCTGCTTGAAGTCGTGCCAGCGTGACCTGTCGGATAGGTTTAGCATCCCACAAAACCGCAAAATGTGAAATACCTCACACTTGCGGGATGCGTGCTTCGCCGACGGATCGCTGTCGATCTGCGTTGCAAGCGCTCGCACCG
>Ga0310916_10001578_pt1 | contig 13641 bp, 11 predicted proteins | sample GREbulkMGLF176_FD_203444 | JGI IMG/M metagenome (GOLD analysis project Ga0310916, IMG submission 203444) | Lab enrichment of tropical soil microbial communities from Luquillo Experimental Forest, Puerto Rico - GRE.bulkMG.LF176 | ecosystem: Environmental > Terrestrial > Soil > Tropical forest >...
GCCGGCCGGCCGCAGCTCCTCGTGCACGGTCACGCCCGACGTCATCGCCTCCACTTCATCGTAGACGGCGGGCAGCTCCTCGTATTGCGCGACGATCTCCTGGGCGGCCGCCTCGGCGACGTGCGGGTCGCGCGCCAGCACGACGGCAACCGGCTCGCCGACGAAGCGCACCTTGTCGATTGCCAGGATCGGCTGGTCGTGGAAGGCGGGTCCGTAATAGGGGTCTGGAATGACCTTGCGGATATCGTCGGCGGTGACGACGCGATAGACGCCGGGAAATTTCTTTGCCGCGCCGGTATCGATCGATCCGATGCGGCCGTGCGCCAGCGTGCTGCGAAAGATCTTGCCGTAGAGCATGCCCGGCAGCCGTAGCGTGTGGGTATATTCGGCGCGGCCGGTGATCTTGTCGCGCGCCTCGATGCGAGGCAGTGAGCGGCCGACTTGTCCTCCTACCATGGTCTTTATCCGTCTGCCTGCGCCTTGCGCTTTGTGCGCGCGGGCGTCTTTGTGCGTACCGCCTCGCCAAGTCTCGCTCTCGCCATTGGATTGACGACTCGCATTTTGATGCAGGTCAAGTACAAACTGCCTTCGCTGGTTATGCTGCGAGACGATCGAGCCGGGCGCGGAGGGGAAAGCGCGGACATGATCAAGGATATCGTCGTCAATCTTCCCATCGGCGCCTCACGGGATGCCGCCATCAGCTTTGCGGCTTCCACGGCGGCGAGGCTCGGCGCGCACCTCACCGGCATAGCGTTCGTCTACGAGCCGCTGTTGCCCGTGATGGTGGGCATGTACAGAACTCCGGCCATCATCGAATCGCAGCGTGCTGAAAACGCTAGGATTACGCAGGACGCGGTGGTCAAGTTCGAGGAAGCCGTGCGTCTTGCCGGAATTTCAGCCGAGAGCCACAAGATCGAAACGCCGGTCACGGATGCGCCGGCTGTGCTGGCGCGCATGGCACGGCGTTTCGACCTCACCGTGATCGCCCAGCCGGAGCCGGAGCAGCCGGCCCTGGCGCGTCTGCTCGTGGAAGCGGCGTTGTTCGAATCGGGAAGGCCGGTTCTTGTCGTTCCCTATATTCACGCGGCTCCGTTGAGCCTCGACCGCGTCCTGGTGTGCTGGGATGGCAGCCGCAACGCTGCTCGCGCCGTCGGCGATGCCACGGAATTTCTTGTTGCGGCCAAGAGCACGGAGATCGTGATAGTGACCGGCGAGGCGGCGAAGAGCGATGAGCTGCCGGGGGCGGACATTGCCCGCCACCTCGCCCGGCATGGCGCCAAGGTGGATGTCAAGGGAATCGCGGCGACGGAAATCGATGTGGCCAATACCATCCTCTCCTATGCCGCGGACGCTTCCGCGGATTTCCTTGTCATGGGCGGCTACGGCCATTCGCGCATGCGCGAGTTTCTGCTTGGCGGTGTCACGCGGGGGATTCTGGCCTCGATGACTGTCCCTACGCTGATGTCGCACTGAGCGACGTCAGCTCTCGGCCGCAACGCAAGGTATCCCGAGCGCCGCCAGCGCCCGCCGAGTGGCAAGCACCGAGCCCTCGATATCGATGCCGCGGCAGGCGTGCTCGAGCACCACGACCTCGAACCCCTCACGCTTTGCATCTTCCGCCGAGAATCGCACGCAGAAGTCGAATGCCAGGCCGGCGAGGAAAACGCGCCGCAGGCCGCGTTCGCGCAAATATCCGGCAAGCCCCGTGTGCGTGCTGTGATCGTTCTCATAAAGCGCCGAATAGGAATCGATCTCGCGATGATAACCCTTACGCAGAACGAGCTCGGCATGCGCGATCTGCAGATCATCGCGCAATTGCGCTCCCGGCGTGCCCTGCACGCAGTGGTCCGGCCACAGGATCTGCGCGCCGTAGCCAAGCTCGATGATTTCATAGGGCTTTCTGCCGGCATGGCTGGAGGCAAAGGAAAGGTGCCCGCGCGGATGCCAGTCCTGGGTGAGAACCACATGCGCGAACCGCTCTGCCAGTCGATTGACGAGAGGCACGACCTCGTCGCCGCGCGGGACCGCGAGCGCGCCGCCGGGACAGAAGTCGTTCTGAATGTCGACCACCAGCAGAACATCCTGCGGGCCGATAGCGATCTCCTCAGTCATTGATCGCGTCTGTGCTTGGTGAGCCGGCCAGGGACGGGGGGACCTTTCGTCAGCCGGCCCGGTTGTTCGAATAGAATAATCGAATCGCGGCTGGCCTCGCAAATTGCGGTTTCCTGGCTGCGCCGCTGACGCCCGATCAGGTCAGAGAGCTCATCCAGATCCGGCAGTAGCCAGCTGCCGGCGGAGCGCGCAAGGCGCCACCGACCAGCATTGAGCGGGCTCCTTGCCCGCTATTCCGCAAAAGTGATCAGCTTGCGGGCGAGCGCCGGATCGCGCAGCTTCTCCAGCGCCTTTGCCTCGATCTGCCGGATGCGCTCGCGCGTCACCCCGAACACCTGGCCGACCTCCTCGAGCGTGTGATCCCTCGCGTCGCCGATCCCAAAGCGCATGCGCAGGATACGTTGCTCGCGCAGCGTCAGTCCGGCAAGTGCCTCGGTCACCGAGCTTGCGAGCGCACTCGCCTCCGCGGCTGCCTGCGGGTCGAGCGTATCCGGCGCCGCGATCAGATCGCCGAGCGTCGCATCGCCGTCCTCTCCGATCGGAAGATCGAGTGAGGCGGGCTCCTGCACCATGGACAGGACCTGCTCCACGCGGGCAACGGGCATGCCGGTGCGCGCCGCGATCTCCGGCGACTGCGCCTCGCGCCCCTGGCTCTGGCGGAACTTGCGCCGCTCGCGCAGCACCTTGCCGGCGGTTTCCGTCATGTGAACGGGAATGCGGATGGTGCGACCCTGGTCGGCAATGGCGCGCGCGATCGACTGCCGGATCCACCAGACTGCATAGGTGGAGACCTTCACGCCGCGACGATAGTTGAACTTCTCTACCGCGTGCATGAGGCCCATGTTGCCTTCCTGGATCAGGTCGAGAAGGTCGAGCGAGCTGTTACGGCGATACTTCTTCGCAATTGCCACCACCAGCCGCAGGTGGGCCCTGACCATCTCCTCCCGCCCAGCCGCCAACGCTCGACGGGCGCGATTGACCTCGGCGCCGGTGGCGCGCAGGTCCGCGATCGGGAGGCCGACGCGCTGCGCGACGGCGACAAGCTCGTCGCGCAGCTGCGCGATCCGTCCGGAATACTGCTTGACGAGGCGCTGCCACCCCCGCGGCGAGCTCGTTGAGGCCGGCCACTGCGGATCGAACTCGTGGCCGAGATAACGATGGAGCAGGTCGGTTCTTGCGATGCCACAGCGCAACCCAAGCTGCACGACCTCGCGGTCGACATCCGCAACCGTCCGGAGCTCACGGTCGAGGTCCTCGATGAGCGCGCAGACCCGATCGGGATGCAGCCACAAACGGGTCATCTCGCCCGCAAAGCTCGAAGTAAGCTGCTTGAGCCGCGCCCGATCACGCTTGGAAAGCTCCCGGCCGCGACCGACGGCGGTCACGTGCCTTCTGCCGAGTGCAGCGATCTCACGCGCGATGGCCGACATCTCCTCGAACCGTGCGCCGATCTCGTCCAGCAGCGCCGCCTCCTGCTCGGCCGCGCGCTCCGCACTTTCCTCTTCAATCATCGGTTCTACGCTGTTCGGTTCCCTGCCCGACGCGTCGATCCGATACATCGAGAGATCGATGAGATTGCCCAACCGCAGGACGCCCTGGCGCAGATCGTCCGCCCATTGCGTGATGCACCCGATCACCATGGGGACGCCGCAAAGGCGCTTCTGAACCTCGACCTGGGCCGCCTCAATCCTCTTTGCGAGGTCAACCTCCTGCTCGCGCGACAGCAGCTCCGCGCCGCCCATCTGCCTGAAATAAGTATCCACCAGATCGCGCGAGAAATTACGCTCACGGGGCGAATTTCCCGCGCCGGTCGCGAGAGTGCGTTGGCCGGCAAGGCTGTCGATCGGATGATCGGCGATCGGCTGGTCGATCAAATGATCGGCCGCGTCTTCGTCCGTGGGCTCCTCGTCTTCTGCAACTTTGGGCCGCGCAATGCTCGACCCCTGCTTGCGGCGTGCCAGCGCCTCGACCGATCCCTCTGCGCTCAAGCCGAGCTCGGTTTCTTCCACATTAGGGAGATTCAGGGCGTCGCTGGGCTGTGCGGAAGCGGAATTCCGGCAATCCTGCAGCAGCCCATCCATATCATGAGCCATCGGGTAGTGTTCCTCTACGTGTCCGCTGAACCGCCGGCGAATGCATCGAATGGATGCAGCAAGACGGCGGCTCCGTCCAAAGCCCGTCATCTTGCTCCGGGCTTGGAGCCACGCGGGGCGGCGCCGGTCGGCAAAATCGGGGGAGTTAGCATTGAGGCTGGCGCCTCTCATAAGCTGCGCCAGCCTCCCGCCGACCAAAATGGTGCCCGGACGGGAAAAATTCAAGCTTTTTCGGCGCTGAAAATGAGCCATTTTGGCCGCTTTCCGGCGGCTTTGAGGCCGATTGCGCGGATTTGGCGCGGGAAAATCCTGGAAGGCTGCGAAATTCCGGTTTTTGAGCAAAATCAATGATCCGAAACCCCTTTCCAATATCCAGATTGGAATGCGTGTAAAGTCGACGAATTGCCTTTGCCTCTGCCTCCCCTTTGAGCTAGGTGGTTGCAGGCGGGACTAATGTCCGTAGGAGATTGCGGCCGCCATGATCGTCTGTTCCTGCAACGTGTTTAGCGACCATGACGTGCGCACCGCGCTTTCCGATGAGGGGACGCCCCGCACTGCGCGTCAGGTTTATGGCTGCCTCGGCTGCAGCCCCCAGTGCGGCCGGTGCGCGCGCACCATTCAAGATATCATGGATGAAGCGGTCGCAGGCGCGTGCGGTGGGGGTCGTCCGCATGGATCGCGGCTCGGCTAACGCATCCTCGTAAGTGCCATTACAGAAAAAGCGACTACTTGCCTGCCGGGCGGCAGGGGCGGGTCTTGTACGGCATGGGCTTTTGCGGAATTCTGGAGCCCATCCAGGCTTGACGGGCATGTGATCGCCACAAATCACATCAGGAGAGCGCAGCATGAGAGGCGATCCAAGAGTCATTGAATACCTCAACAAGGGGCTTCGCAGCGAGCTCACTGCGATCAACCAGTATTGGCTGCATTACCGCTTTCTCGACAATTGGGGCTACAAGGCGCTTGCCAAGAAGTGGCGCGAAGAGTCCATCGAAGAGATGCAGCATGCCGACAAGCTCACCGCGCGCATCATCTTTCTCGAAGGCATGCCGAACATGCAGGTGCTTGATCCCCTGCGCATCGGCCAGACCGTAAAGGAGGTTCTCGACTGTGACTTGCAGTCCGAGATGTCCGCGCGCGCGCTCTATCAGGAGGCGGCGACCCATTGCCATTCCGTGAAGGATTATGTGTCGCGCGACCTGTTCGAGGAGCTGATGCACGACGAGGAGGAGCATATCGACTTCCTGGAGACGCAGCTCGATCTGGTCGCCAAGCTCGGCCTCGAGCTCTATGCCCAGCACCACATCGGCAAGCTGGACGAGAGCTGATTCTCGTCAGAAACCGGGTCAGCCGGCGAACAAGAAACCCCGAATCGAGCTGCCGTCGATACTCATCGCGCCTGCTGTCGGCTGCGTGTTCACCGGCGCATGCTTCGTTGAAGCAGAATCCGCACATGCGGTGCGGTGAGGTGTGCTCCGCCTCCCAGGCCAAATCGGATATATCCTGCTTGAGCAACGCTTAAGTACCGAACAGGGGTAAACTCCCCCCTCTTTGATGCGAGGCAGCAGCCAGGCCATGATCCGCTGCCGGCGATCACGCCACCGCGGAAATCGTGCTGCTCGCTCGATTTTGACGCAAAGGCTGTGGCCTGCTGTTTAAGATGATGTCTTGCAGAATCGGGAGGGGTAGGTGGCTAATCAGATCGATCTCAGGGACCGCGTCGCCGTCGTCACCGGCGGCGCGCAAGGCATCGGGCGCGCAATCGCAGAGCGGCTGCTGGCATCCCATGCCGCGGTCGCAGTTTGGGACCGGGATCTCGAACTGGCAGGCCGAACTTGCAGGGAGCTGTCGAGCCATGGATCGATCATGCTGGTGGAATGCGACATCTGCGATCCGGCCGCGATCGAGCGAGCGCGCGACGCCACCCTCCGGGCATTCGGACGGCTCGATGTGCTCGTCAACAATGCCGGGATTGCGGGCCCCAACGCGACCGTCTGGGAATACCCGATCGAAGCCTGGGCGCAGGTGCTCGAAGTCAACTTGACCGGAGCCTTCCTCTGCTGCCGGGCCCTCGTTCCCATCATGATCGCCCAAGGTTACGGCCGGATCGTCAACATTGCCTCGATCGCGGGCAAAGAGGGCAACCCGAATGCTTGTGCCTATTCGGCTTCGAAGGCGGGCCTCATAGCGCTCACCAAATCGCTTGGAAAAGAACTCGCCGCTTACGACATCGCGGTAAACTGCATCACGCCGGCCGCCGCCCGTACCGCGATCTTCGAGCAGATGACACGGCAGCACATTGACTTCATGCTTTCCAAGATCCCAAAGGCCCGCTTCGTCAACGTCGAGGAGATTGCGGCGCTGGCAGCGTTTTGCAGCTCGGCCGAATGCTCATTCACGACCGGCGCGGTCTTCGATATCTCGGGCGGGCGGGCAACGTACTGAATCGGGCAGGACGATGAACAAACGGGCCTCTATCTGTCAGGTGTTGACCGCTGCGCCCGAGTTGTCCACAATACGCTCCTTGGCCAACTGAGTTCTGAAAGAGCAGATGTGCCTGCAAATCTTTGACAAGGTGACGCCAAGCGCCTCTTAATCTTCAACAGCAAAAAGTCTCAAACGCACCTAGGCAAGAGGGGCCGTGCGTTGTAGACATGAAATAGCTAGATTATTCGCAGCCGCGAATCATGGAGAGAGAAATGGCCAAGAAGGCGAAGAAAAAGCGTGCAGCACGGCGTCCGTGGTCAAAGGCAGACGAGCGTGAGCTCAGAAATCATTCCAAAAACAAATCTCCCATAAGGACGGTCGTAAGGTCGATGAAGCGCACGGCGGGTGCGCTGCGGCAAAAAGCGTTCAGTCTCGGTCTCTCGTTGGGCCATCGCCGATCGGCAAAGAAAAAACGACGCTAGCAGCTGCACGCAATTCCTTCTCGAAGGTGGGGGGCAGCCGCTGAAGGCGGTCAGGGGGTATCGTGGCAAACGAACCCCTTCGCGATCTGCTGGGCGTGACGTCCTGTTGCGGGTTTCGCTCCGCTCGGGCAACGTCCGGCCGAGGGAGATTGCGCACGCGATATCCTCCTGCTCCCGCAAAGAGTCCAGCCCATGGGTTCCAGATTCCAAGGTCGTCGGGAGGATCAGCGGTTTGTAACCGGCCACGGCCGCTATAGCGACGATTGGAATCTGCCGGGGCAGCTGTACGCGAGCTTCAAGCGCTCCGACCGCGCCCACGCGCGCATCCGTTCGCTCGATGTAAAGGCCGCCGAGCGCGTTGCGGGCGTGATCGCGGTGGTTACCGGCAACGATATCGCGGCGGCCGGGTTTCGTACGCTGGCGCCGATTGCTCCGCTGACGGGCCGCGACGGCAGGAAAATCCTCGTCCCTGAGCGGCCGCTCTTGCCGCAGGATCGTGTTCGCTTCGCTGGCGAGGAGCTGGCTATGGTGATCGCGCAGTCGCGCGAGAGCGCGCGCGACGCCGCCGATCTGATCGAAGTTGAATTCGAGGAGTTGCCGGCGATCATTGGATTTGAAAAGGCGCTTGCCGCGCGGGCATCCGTTCATGAGGACATTCCGGACAACATCTGCTTCGATTTCGAGTATGGCGATGCCGACCGGACCAACGAGCTGATCAAGCGCGCCGAGCACGTTGCGCGGGTGACAGTGGAAAGCCCGCGCGTTGCGCCGACGCCGATGGAGCTGCGCGCGGCGCTTGCGTCCTACGACGCTCAAGCCGAAAGCTACGAGATACGCTGTGCGCATCAAGGCGCGTTTGCAATGCGGGACGCGCTCGCTGCTATGATGAACGTGCGGCCGGAAAAAATCCGGGTGAACATGGTCGATGTCGGGGGAGCGTTCGGGGCGCGCACCGCACCATTCTCCGAATATCCGCTCATGCTGTACATGGCCAAGAAGCTCGGCCGCCCGATCAAATGGCTCTCCACCCGATCGGAAGATTTTCTGACCGACAATCACGGTCGCGCCATCCGGCTGGAAGGGGAGCTGGCCCTCGATAGGCGCGGCCGCTTCATTGCGCTGCGCACCAGCTGGCTATGCGATTGCGGCGCCTATCTGTCGCAAGCAGGCTCATTTACCAATTGCTTCAACGGCCTCACCATCGGCGCCGGCGCGTACCAGGTCGAGGCGATCCACGGACGGCATCGCCTGCTGATAACCAATACCGCTCCCACCAATGCCTATCGCGGCGCCGGACGTCCGGAGGCGATTTATATCGTCGAGCGGCTCGCGGATGCCGCCGCCGCCATGCTCGATCTCGATCCGCTCGAAATTCGTCGCAGGAACATCATCCGGCGCGATCAGATGCCCTATCGGACGCTCACCGGCAGCGTGTTCGACAGCGGCGATTTCGCCGGTCTCATCGCGAAGGTCGAGGAGGTATCCGGCTGGCGGAAATTCCAGCGGCGCCGAAGAGAGGCGGCTCGCCGCGGGGCGTTGCGCGGGATCGGCTGCGCCGTGTTTCTGGAGCCCTCGGGCGGGGGCTTGACCCCGAAGGATCAGGTCGCGATTCGCTTTCTCAACGGTAATGAGATCGTTCTCCACAGCGTTGCCGGGCCAAGCGGCCAGAGCCACGAGACGGTCTTTCCCGAGCTGGTTGCCGGAATGCTCGGCCTCGATCCTGCGCGGATCGTACTCCGCGCGGGCGATCCTGATGGTCCCGCGCTCACAGGAAGCCCGGCGATCGGCTCGCGCACGATCCTCTCCCATGGCAGCGCGTACAAGCTCGCAGCCGAGCAGGTGATCGAGAAGGGCGTGCCGTTTGCCGCTGATGCGCTCGAAGTCTCAGGCGAAGATGTCGAATTTCGCGACGGACGGTATTTCGTGAAAGGAACGGATCGCGCCGTCACATTTGCCGAGGTGATGCAGCAATGCGCCTCGATTACTCCCCATCCGCTCAATACGACTGCCGAGCTGCCGATCGCGCGCGCGTTTCCAAGCGGCGCTCATGTCGCCGAGATCGAGATCGACGGCGAGACCGGTTGGGTCACGGTCGTCGACTATACGGCAGTCGATGATATCGGAAACGTCATCAATCATGTTCTCGCCGAGGGCCAGCTGCACGGTGGAGTGATGCAGGGTGCCGGACAGGTATTCGGCGAGAATTGCCTCTACGATCAGGGAAATGGCCAGCTCGTCGCCGGCAGCTTCATGGATTATGCCATGCCGCGCGCGGACCTCTTTCTTGGCATTCGCACCGTCGATCACCCGGTGCCATCCCCCGGCAACAGGCTGGGCGCCAAGGGTGCCGGCGAAGCCGGCACCACAGGCGCTGGTGCCGCCTGCCTCAATGCCGTCCTCGATGCGCTGCGCTCGGCCGGCATTGCACATTTCGATATGCCGGCCAGCCCGGCGCAGCTGTGGTCGGCGATGCAGAAGGCCTCCGCTGCCGCGCCCTGATTCAGAGCTGCACTCCGAGCTTGCGGTCCAGCGAATAGGGACCGCCGCCACGCAGCGCGATCGCAAATGCCACGAGGCCCCACAACAGGACGTATTCGTAACCGCGGGCGAGCCAGGAAAATCCAGTATGCCAATAGAGACAGAAGATCACGAACATCTCGATTGCGACCGCGGCTGCAAAGAAGCGCGTGAAGAGGCCGAGAAGGATGCCGAGCCCGCCCAGGCCCTCGATCAGGAAACTGAGCCAATAGTATAGAGCGCCCGGCTCGAAGCCCATGCTGGTGAATGCAGGAGCCATCTTCGCCGGGCCGAGATTGATCTTGTTCCAGGCATGCACCAGGAGGTTCCAGCCGACGGCCACGCGGACGACCAGCCAGGACAGCGGAATGGCTCGCTCGTAGAACGGTTTGAGGGCCGGCAACAGAAGTCGCGGTTCGCCTTTTACATCTTCCGTGGGGTGTGCCCTCCAGAGCCGCCACTGCATACGAACCGTTATTTATCTTGCAAGTCCAGAGCAGCTAAAGAATAGCCATTTTTCTGACCGGCCGGAAGAAACCGTTCGGAGAGGAATTGTTTTGAGGATGACCGATGGCAATGACCATGCGTCTTGCGCGACTGCATGTGCCCGGGCAGCCACTGCGCATCGACACGGTGCCCGTTCCGCAGCCGCGCTCGCGCGATGTGCTCGTTCAAGTCAGGGCATGCGGCGTCATTCCGAACATGAACGCGATATTCAGCGGTCAATTGTGGAACCACCTGCCGCCGCTTCCCGCGAGCGTTGGCCTCGATGCATCCGGAACCGTCGCGATGGTCGGAGACGAGGTTACAGATGTCCGCGTTGGCGAGCGCGTTTATGTAAATCCATGGCTCTCCTGCGGGACCTGCGCCTACTGCCGCAAAGGCGCTTCGCTCCTTTGCAGCGCTGCGGGCTTTCAGGGCTATTTCGGCTTCTTTCCTCACTCCTTGTGGCAGCTCGCGGATTACCCCTTTGGCGGCTTCTCGGAATACATGACCGCCTCGCCGGCGCGGCTCGTGCGTTTGCCGGACAACGTCACCTTCGATCAGGCCGCGCGCTTTGGCTATCTCGGCACCTCGTTTGCTGCCCTGCGCCTTGCCGGGGTCGGCGGCGGCAGCTCCGTGGCCGTCAACGGCATTACCGGCACGCTCGGGGTGGGGGCGACGCTGCTTGCGCTAGGGATGGGAGCAGCAAGCATCCTGGGTTTCGGTCGCAATCGTGACGTGCTCGCGCAGTTGAAGGCGCTTGCGCCGGACCGCATCGAGGTCCTTTGCCTCGGCGACGAGCCCATTGTGGAATGGGTACGACGGCATACCGGCGGGCTCGGAGTGGATGTCCTCATCGACTGTTCCGGGCGCGGCGCCGATGCCGCAAACACCGCCGCTGCGCTCGACGGGCTCAAGCGCGGCGCGATTGCCATCAATATCGGCGCTCTGACGCAAGCGCTCCCGATCGCGCCGATTCGCTTCATGACCGCGCGCCTGCAATTCCGGGGCTCGAACTGGTTCACGACCGGGGAGGGGGAGCTGATGGCGGCTATGGCCAAGGCCGCAATCCTCGACCTGTCCAAGCTGCAGACTCGCGCCTACCCGCTGGATGGCATCAATGATGCGCTGGCGGCGGTGCAAAAGCGTCCCGGTGGATTCGTCAACATCGTCGTCAATCCCGATCGCTGATCCAGGAGGAATCGAATGAGCAGAACGCCTTGCTCCCATCTTCCCCCTAGGCTCGTGGCAATAACCACCTGCGCCTTCTTCGCGGCGGCTCCGGCATGGGCGCAGCTTACGCCATCCCAGCCGATCAGGATCACTGTCAGCGCTCCGGCGGGTGGCCTCGGCGATATCGCGGCCCGGATCGTCGCGCACAAGCTCAGCGAGGATGGACACCCCGCGATCGTGGAGAACCGCGTCGGCGGCAACGGGATCGTTGCAACCGAGGCCGCCGCGAAAGTGCGCCCGGACGGCGCCAATCTGATTGTCGGCAATCACTCCACCCTGGCGATCCTGCCGCACATGACCAAGGTCGGCTACGATCCCATGGCCGATTTCGTTCCGATCGCGCTGATGCTCACCGCGCCTAACGTGCTCGTGGTCAGGACGGCCTTGCCGGTAAGCTCTGCGGCGGACCTGATCGCTTACGGCAAGACTACCCGGCTGACCAACGCTACTCAGGGGATTGGTGCGAGCGGACACCTTCTTGGCGAGCAGTTCCGGCAACTCACCGGCATCGACCTTGTCCACGTGCACTACCGCGGCGCCCCCTTGGCGCTCCAGGACGTTGTGGCCGGTCACGTCGATATGATGTTCGACGTGGTGGCGCTGACGCGCGAGCATGCCGTATCGGGCCGCGTGCGCCCGCTCGCGGTATTGTCGCCTGCGCGAAGTTCGGTTCTCCCCGATGTACCGACATCGGCGGAAGTCGGGCTCGCATCGTTGGAAGGAGGGGCCTGGTTCGGGCTTATGGCACCTGCCGGCACGCCGGACGCTGTCCTCGATTGGCTCAACGCCGAGACGCGCAAGGCGTTCGAGGTTCCGGAGACACGCGAACGCCTGGGCATGCAGGGGCTCGACCCCTCGGTCGGGACCCCGGCACAGTTCGCCGCCCTGATCGCCGGCGAAAGCCGGCGCTGGGGTGAGGTGATCCGCCGCGGCGGCATCAAGCTCGAGAACTAAGCAGTACCCGGTTTTTATGAAGCCCTGATACGATGGGCAAGGCTGAGGGGCCGATCTGAAGCGGCACCATGAGGTGCTTGAAGTGCGAGTGGGGGCGCGGGCGCCCCCACTTTACAGGATTTACAGACACTGACGCCGCTCGGCGCGCATGGAGACGCGCCGGGGCTTACTGTTGTGCCATACAATTAATCTAGTCTCAGCCTTCTGCCGACTGTGCTCCGCGGGATTCGGCCGCCGCAGTGGCCCTCGCGCGCAACGGCTCCTGGCAATGCCGGCGCTCGTGCGGCGGCTCGCTTGCATGCCCGGCCGGCCGCACCGAAATCTCGCGTGGGGGCCTTCCCCCGATGCGCTTCGGAGGCGCAAAGGACCGCGCCCCGTTCGCGGCCAACACGAGTGTGGAAGGCTGTGCCTTGGCCGCGATGAGCGCGAGAATCGATTGGCGGGCGTCCGGCCGCGCCCATTTCCTGGCCGCCCCGTAGCCGAGCGAGCGGATCGGATCAAAATAATAGCGCACCTGCCCGGCGGCTACCGTGGAAGAGACGAAGCCGGAGACGCCATATTCGCTCTCGTGGAATTCCGCGCTGTGCACGTCGCGCTTGCCGGAGGGCGTGTCGACGATGAAGAGCGGCGTATTGAAGCCCGCCGTGGCGCCGCGCACCTCTTTTTCCAGCCGCTGGGCGGCTCTCAGGGGCAGGCGAAAATGCTCGGTTGCCTTCACCATGTCGCACAAATAAACGTAGTAGGGATGAATGTTGATGCGCCCGAGCCGCTTGATGAGCGAGCGCAAGGTGGCAGCGTCGTCATTGACGCCCCGCAGCAGCACCGACTGATTGCGTACGAACACGCCGTGCTCGTGCAGGCGCCGCATCGCCGCCTCCACCACCGCCGTAACCTCGTTGGGATGGTTGAAATGCGTATGCAGGCAGACATCCTTGAACGTCGAGCGCGCGCGCGCGACCAGCTCGAGAACGGCGGCAAGCCAGTCGTGATCACTCAGGATTTTCATGGGCTGCACCGAGAGCACCTTGGTCGCCAGGCGGATGCGACGGACATGCTCGATGTCGAGCAGCGCGTTGCCCAACGAGCGCACATGCGCGGGCTTGAGCCGTGCAAGATCGCCTCCGGAAACGACGACGTCCTCGATCTGCGGATGCGAGCGGATGTAGTCGAGCGCCGGCAGCCAATTCTGGGCGCTGGTCACGTGATCTTTCTGAATGAGCTGGGTATCCTGTCCGACTGCATAGCTGCGCGTACAATACTGGCAATAGACCGGACAGACTGAAGTCACAAGAAACAGAACCTTGTCCGGGTATCGGTGCACAATGCTCGTCACCGGAGTA
>Ga0310916_10001583_pt1 | contig 13620 bp, 16 predicted proteins | sample GREbulkMGLF176_FD_203444 | JGI IMG/M metagenome (GOLD analysis project Ga0310916, IMG submission 203444) | Lab enrichment of tropical soil microbial communities from Luquillo Experimental Forest, Puerto Rico - GRE.bulkMG.LF176 | ecosystem: Environmental > Terrestrial > Soil > Tropical forest >...
CGCCGTGGAGCGGCGCAAGCGATTCTGGAGGAGAGCCCGTTAAAGACTCAGGAGACGAGGCGTCTGAGCCGCGCTGCGCGCATCTATGACGCCGCCCACGTGTTGCGACTTTCCGGCGAGGACGTCGCGAGCCTTTCCGAGTCCGAGTGGATTGCGTTTTCGAGCGAAGTCAAAACCTTCAATGGGCTGGAGCGTCGGCGAATCCTGCATCTTGCCTATGAACGGGCTCACGAGCGCGAGATCCTGCGAGGGCTGGCTAGTCACAGAAAATATCGCGGCTTGTTCGATCAGGCGCAAAGACCTCCCGCGCAGGTATTTTTCTGCCTCGACGAGCGCGAGGAGTCCATGCGACGCGCTCTGGAAGAAGCCAACCCGTCGGTGGAGACCTATAGTGCCGCCGGGTACTTCGCGGTAGCCGTGGATTACAGGGGGATCGATGATCCCCATGGGGCGGCGTTTTGCCCGGTGGTGGTCAAACCGAAGCACGCCATCGTAGAACAGCCACAAGCCGGAGACAGCTCGCTACTGGAAAGCCGCCGCTGGCGGCGTCGGATTCTTGGGTTGCTGATGCGTAATTCGTTTGTCTCTTCCAAGACATTGCTCCGCGGCTGGCTTTCGACCTCAGCCGTCGGTTTGCTCTCCGCAGTGCCCCTGATCGGTCATCTCCTGGCGCCGCGACGTTATGCGCTCCTGCGCAATTGGCTGAACAAGGCATTTCTACCCGAGCCGCGAACTGAGCTCACGTTGATGCGGAACACAAAACAATCCCAGGGCGCAGTCTCCGGCCTGTTGATGGGATTCACTGCGGAAGAAAAAGCAGAACGAGTGGCTAGCGTCTTGGGTCCGGCTGGTCTGGTGCGCGATTTCTCCCGTCTGGTGGTAATCCTTGGCCACGGCTCGAGCAGCCTCAACAATCCACATGAGTCGGCTCACGATTGCGGAGCCTGTGGCGGGCGCCGCGGCGGGCCGAACGCCCGGCTTTTTGCTTCAATGGCAAACCGGCAGGAAGTACGCGACCGATTGCGGGAAAAAGGGATTGATATCCGCCCGGATACCTGGTTCATCGGCGGTTATCACGATACCTGCAATGACGACGTAGAACTCTTCGATCTCGATGCGGTCCCCTCAACACATCTGGCGGATTTGGAGTCCATTCGTAGTTCACTTGATCGCGCGAGAACGCAGAACGCACTCGAGCGCGCCCGGCGATTTGAATCATTGCCGGCAGATGCGGATGCGGAACGCGCGCTTCGTCACGTGGAAGAACGCAGCGAGCATCTCGCGCAGCCGCGGCCAGAATATGGGCATTGCACGAATTCCGTGTGTATCATCGCGCGTCGCAGCCTGACCCGGGGCTTATTCTTCGATCGGCGCGCGTTTCTCGTTTCCTATGACGCCAATGTAGATCCCGACAATGAAGCCCTGGCGGCATTGCTGGCCGCCGCGGTACCCGTCTGCGCCGGAATCAGTCTTGAATACTACTTTTCGTTCGTCGACAACGACCGATACGGATGCGGCACGAAACTGCCGCACAACGTGACCAGCTTGATGGGAGTCATGGACGGTCATGCCAGCGACCTACGCACGGGATTGCCCTGGCAAATGGTTGAAATTCACGAGCCCGTCCGAATTCTCTTCGTGATCGAGACCACTCCTGACAAGCTGGAGAAAGTTATCGACGGCGACTCCACATTAAAGCGGCTGCTGGAAAATCGCTGGATTCGACTGGCTACGATTGACCCTGCTTCCGCACGTGTTCATGTTCACCGGGATAGCGGATTTGAAGAGTTCCATGAGGACCTGGAACGCCTTCCGGTGGCGCTCTCATCGCACGAGTGGTACGCCGGGAAGCTCCAGCATCTTCCCATGGCTTGGATTCAAACGCCTCGAACAACAACAGGAGGCCGCCTGCGGTGATTTTTCAAGGCACCTTGGTTTTTGTCGTGGTGGCCCCGGGCTTCGTTTTTACTGTTTTTGCCCTCCTATGGTTTTTGGACTGGGTTCCAAGCGAACGCCTGCTGTCCTGGATCACCGGCCTGACCTTCGCCGCCTGTACGTCTGGAGTTGCGGCACTTATTTGGAGGATCACGTCTGCGGCGGATATTACCGTCACTTTCGGCAACTGGTTTGCGGTGGGGAACTACCATTTTCCATTGGTACTGACGGTGGACCGGCTTTCGGTTCCTTTCGTGGCATTGGCGGCAGTGTTATCAGGACTGATCGGGCAGTTCTCGGCGACCTACCTTCATCGTGAATCTGGGTTCCTGCGATTTTTTCTTTTGTTGCACCTGTTCGCGTTCGGATCCTTGCTCGCGTTCGCCGCGGGTTCCTTCGACCTGTTGGCCGCGGGATGGGAGATCGTCGGCATCACGTCGGTCTTGTTGATTGGATTCTTCGAACGCAGGCCCGCTCCCGTCGAAAACGGACTTTACGTGTTCGGCATATATCGCGCATGTGACATTGGATTGCTTGTCGGTATCTTCGCAATGCACCATTGGGCTGGAACAGCTTCTTTCGGTAATGGCTTTCCAACCCTAACCGGCGTGCGGGCGGTAGTCGTCTGTCTTCTCCTCCTTCTTGCGGCATCTGGAAAAGCTGCTCAGGTTCCTTTTTCGGGATGGCTCCCACGCGCGATGGAGGGACCCACTCCGTCAAGTGCCATCTTTTACGGAGCGATCTCGATCCACGCTGGGGCATACCTGTTGCTTCGTGCGCAGCCGCTACTGGCTCAATCCGTGCTTGCTTCCTCTTTGGTCGTTCTGATCGGTGCCGCTACCGCGATTCACGGAACTATTGTTGGTCGTGCCAGCGCTGACGCCAAGACGTCGCTCGCTTATGCCACGTTGACGCAAGTGGGCATTGTATTCATAGAGATCGGGCTCGGATGGAGATGGCTCGCGGTGGCCCACATCTTGGGGAATGCCACACTTCGCACCATGCAATACTTGCGCGCGCCATCCATGCTTCACGACTATCACCACATGCGCTCCGCCATTGGAGGCCAGCTCTCGCCGACTGGCAAGCAAATCGAGGAAATGCTGCCGGAGAGGATCCAGTTATGGCTCTATCGTTGGGCGCTCGACCGCGGCAATCTGGATACGATTATCGAGCGCTGGGTGATTGCTCCGCTGTCGCAGCTCTCCAACTATCTTTCTCGGAAGGATCGCACCCGTGCGCCCTCCCCTACTACAATCCGCCCCGGCCGCGCCGTGCAGGTCCCGAGCCCGGAGCCAGCTCAGAGGAGTAATTGATGTCCGTGCCGGGATGGGTTCTCCGCACTCCTGTCTTGACCAGCGCTTCGATTACCGCTCCCTGGCTTGCTGCGGTTGTCGTGACAAGTGTTCGCCGACAAGTCCGGGTCTTCGGCTGCGTTGCGGCGCTCCTATCCATCATCGCAAGCGCAGCTCTTGTTTGGCGGGCACCCAAGAGTGAATCTCTGTACGAAACGTTGATGCTGCTCTTTTCCTGCCTCACGTTTGGCGCAATTTTGTTGCTTCCGCGCCGTGATTCGGAGGCAGTGACGATCGCCGGAATTCTCATCCTATTGGGTTCGACGCTCCTGGCGTACTCGACTGGAAACCTGCTCGTTTTGCTGGGCGCGTGGATTCTGTCCATCGTCCCATTCTTGTGGGCCGGGTGGTTCCGGCCTCGCAAGCGGCGTCCCCTAGTCAGTCTCCTGTCCTCAAGTGTCGCCTTTGCGCTGGCGATCGGGTTCATCGTAGCCAACGCCAGGGTTGTTTCGATTGCGAATTTGAAGGGACAGAGCCCGGGCGGGATTGTGGCCTTTGCGCTTCTGGTCATCGCGGTAGTCTTTCGCAAAGGGATCTTCCCCATGCACGCTTGGGTAGCAGACGCGGCTGAGAGTGGTTCCTCAGTCCCAACTGCTCTTCTCCTGAATGGTCATTTTGGAGCTTTGCTGGTCGCCAAGCTGATCGTGCCGTTGTTTCCACAGACAGACCATCTCTTTCCGGTTCTTTCCTATCTCGCCATAGCCACCGCGCTTTTCATCGCGATTCGAGCTCTTGCCGAAAACTCGCCACGGCGGCTGCTCGCCTTTCTTGCTCTTAGTCAGTCCGCCTGCATCTTGAGTGGCCTCGAGAGCCGCACGGCCGAAGGAATTGCCGGCGCTCTAGTGCATTGGTTTGTGGTCACGGTTTCCACCGTGGGTCTGTTTGGAATTCTGCGACTGCTGGAGGTTCGTTTTGGCGAAAATCTAAGCGCGAGCAGGCATTTGGGCTTGGCCGAACACGCGCCTCGCCTTGCCGTGTCCTTTGCCATCCTCGGACTGGCGCTTGTCGGTCTGCCGGGCACGCTTGGCTTCTGTTCTCAAGACTTGTTGGTCCAGGGAACCCTCACTTCGCATCCCCTAACGGGATTGTTGTTGCCCATTGCGACGGCCCTGAATGCCGTAAGCTTCTTTCGCTTGTTCACGCGGCTTTTCCTAGGTAAGCGTCGAACGGGGTTTACGGTGGAGGCGGACGCGCTGCCGCGCGAGCGTTGGGTCCTGGCTGCCACTGTGTTGTTCGTCGTCTTCGGAGGTTTGTTCCCAAACGCGATCGTGATTCAGCATTCAGCCGAGGCCGTGGCGGTCGACGAGTCCGTCCGCACCTCCGAGATCCTTAACCAGTGACCAACGGACCAGGTAACGATTCATGCCTGCAATGCCCCCCAACGGAACCCAAGCGCGAAGTCGCTCCTCGCGCGCGAAGTTGAGTAAGGGGAGCAACGGCCGACGCCGTCCATCGATGACGAATAACAACTTCCGAGCACGTTCTAGTTCCGGGAACGGTGAGCCATCCCCATCTACTCGAGCTCAACTAAACGGCAGAAGCCACGTCGCTTGGATCGAAATGCCGCCCGGGGGGTGGGCCGACGGAGAGTATGAGGACCCCGGTTCTCCCGCGACCATGCCTTTGAGCTGGAGGTGAAAGTTGCAACCGATGGCAAAGTAAGGCCTCTTCTTTCACGTGCGTACCCTGTCAACACCAACTGAGGTGCTCTCGCGTGGGAGCATCCAAATCCCATACACGTAAGGCATTTCGTGGTATCTGAGTGAAGTGATGGGCAGTCTTGCAGCAAGTCGAGGTTCGGGTGCAGCATCAGTGCCGCTACATGCGGCGCCGGCACGGTGGTTTCGAGTCAAACAAAAGATCAACGACCCCTCGCCATAATTCAGCCGTCCTGTCTGTGATTCGAAATGACAGACCGCGTGTGGCTTCGAATTCATCATCACCAACTATTTCGTTCGGCGCGGTCCAGCGGAGACTATGTACCGATCGATAGCAAGAAACAGGAGGATATTCACGCAGGATGCCAGCTCCTGAGCGCGAGCCACTGCGCCTCGTAATACAGTACATACGGGAGAGTTCGTCAAAAAAGGCCAAAAACGAAGGCCGCACCATCGTCTTCATCGACGAGAGCGGACTGAGTGAGCGTCCCCAGCGCTGCCGTACCTGGGCACCACGCGGACAGACGCCGGTGCTGCAATACCACTTCAACTGGAAGAGCTTGTCGGCAATAGCGGGCGTGACCTGGTGGAACTTTTACTTCCGCCTGTTTCCGGGAGCGATCCCTAGTCCCCAGATCATCCAGTTCCTGGCCCACCTGCTGCGTCACATTCCCGGCAAGTTGCTGATCGTTTGGGACGGACTGCCCGGTCACCGCAGCCGTGCGGTATGGCAGTTCGTACAGCAACAGAGGGGGCGTTTGTGGCTGGAATACCTTCCCGGCTATGCTCCCGAACTGAACCCAGTGGAGTATCTGTGGTCACCCTGGAAGCAGCACGAATTACCCAACTTCTGCCCCACTACCTTTGGACAGTTGAGCGCTTCCGCACGCCAAGCGTTGCGTCGGATGCGCCGACGGCCCACCTTGGTCTGCGCCTTCTGGGAACAAGCGGAACTCTTTCCACTGTAACTATATTATGCAAAGTTCAATAGGTCCTGGCAGAAGTAAACGTGTGTCCCAAGGTTTCTGGCATCTCAGCGAAGGGGCGCGCCGGACCCTGCCGAGGATGCGCCGTCGTCCCCGGCTCATTGCGGCTTTCTAGAAGCAGGCCTCTTTGTGGTCTGAATGATTCTGTATCAAGCCGGGAGTTGACGGTCTTCTAACGCGGGGAGCTAAAGCATGCCCCAGCTATCCAGGAGCCAAAGGATGGATGCGAGGACGATGGTGGTTACGTTCAAGAATTGCAGGTTGGATGGCCTCTTCCTAAAACCCCAAACGCTGAAGACAATCGCGAGCACCCAAGACACGAGAACGAACAGCTCGTGTGCGACAAACATGTGAAATGACGACACAGCAGCTCCCCATTTTAATACCCAAGGGACCAGCAGGGGGAGCAAGCATAGCGGACCGGCCAGGCACGAGACCCAATCAACAAAATTCCTCATGGTGTGAGTCTTCCAACGGAGCTACGGAAGTATAGCAGCCACCCGATAGGATTCATTCGCATGCCGGCAGCTCTTCAATTACGGCAGACACGAGCACCGGATTAGACGCATTGCCGTCCAACCAATTCCCGACAGGAGCAATTGGAGCTGGGAACAGAGCCTGTGCAGCCTTCCGGTGCTAAGACGGCGCAGCAACCTGACTGCCGAGGAGTCAGGCTATATTAGAGGCCCCACGCAAAGGACGATGTTGACGATCCCAAAGATAAGCGCGAGAAGCGCAAGCAATCGCCGCTTGTCTATAAACAGACCGATGATCGCCACTGGAATAGAGAGCAGTCCAGCGAGATAAAGAACCGCCCACATCCGCACCAGCCAAGGCGCGCTTGTATAAGGAGAAACTAATGCGAATGGAATCCAGATTCCGACCAGCTCAACTAAACACACTGAGAACGCGACAATGCCATACTTCTCGAGTGTCCAAGAGAGCGACACAGCTATCGTTACCCCGAAACCTTCGATCTGAAACGACTCTTGATGAAGCAATCATTGGCCCGTGGGCTTCAGGCACACCTCGCCCTACCCGTCACTAACGCACTGATGGTCTTGCTGGACGCAGACCACGCAGCTTAGAGTTCCTCGGCGCACTGCGGGATTCCAAGAAAGTTGATAGCATCTGAGAGTACTGACCCTCCACCGCGAGACTCAATACTTCGACTTGGAAACCGCCCTGATCCTGATCTAGGAGTTCGAGCGTGATGTTTTCAAATACCTACAGAGTCTCCCCTTGTTAAGGCGCCTCATACATATTCCCGCGAGAAAACCGAAACGGGTGATTTTGGGCACACCGACCCCTTCCCTATTCACATTTGGGGCATTAGGTCGTGTCAGACGTTAATCTACTGAATGTGAATCATACTCACGGAAGGATCCAGCGTGCCATCGACCCGGACTCTTCTGTTGACATGCTTGGATACGTCGCGCTGATGGTCGATGTCGTAGGTCTTCCCGGTTGACTCGTCCTGGAGGACATATTTGTCCCCAGATTTCACAATCGTTCCTGTGAAAGTCTGCACGCTTTGGCTTTGAGGGGCTTGCGCTCCCGGAGTTTGCTGGCTTCGTTGAGTCTGCGGCTCGGAGTAGCTTTGTTCGGGTGCCTGACCAAGCGCTTGTCCCGGTTGGGCCTGGGTCTGCGGCGATTGAGTTTGCGGTGTCTGCTTCGGGATTTGTTGTGCAGCCACAGGCGATACTGACCCGGCTAAGAGCAGGGCGATGGCCAAGATCAGGAGTGTCTGTACATCTCTGCTCACGGGGCCCTCCTTCAATCCTGCTGAACGGTACCCTGTAACGAGCACCGAATCGTGATCGCAACGATACGACGTCGCATTGATTTAGCGAGTTGCCTGGCAGGTTTCCAATTTATCCGACTGCGCGCGTCCGTCTGAAGGCGAACAGAGGGTTTCGTCCCGCGTAAGGGCGGCCGTCCCCGCATACATTAAGGATGCTGCGGCCTGAGTGCCGCAAGAGTGCACTTGACACGCTAGAACGGTGTGAACCGCAACCTCTGTTGCTTTTGGGTTCAGGTTTTTTGGGAATGGTTGGAGTTCTGCCCGCACCTTCTTTCTAGATTAAGATAGCCAGGTTGCGCGGCACAATCGGCGACCGCTTTCCTCACTGAAGTAGCAACGCGCAGGGCACGGCAGGTAGTGCAGTGATCCGCGCCCGCGGGGGCGCGTAGCAAGCAAAGGACTCGAAGGACTCTTTAGAACCGCTCGTAAATTTCTTGGCTCCGGTACCAACCCACGCTGCTCAAGGGAGACTACAAACGGGAGGTATCGTGGCATGATGCCAGGATACCCAACTGCAACCAGGCCAAACCCTGATGCAGTTCACAGCATCCATTTGTCCAATTCTTAACCTCAGAATCGATTAATCTCTTTACATGACACTTTCTGCTCGAAACCAGCTTGAAGGCGCCGTCGAGGAGGTTCAACTCGGCGGGGTAATGGCGCACGTCGTGGTGCGCGTTGGCAATAACCATATAGAAAGCGTGATCACGCGGAGGAGTGCCGAGCAAATGGGCCTCAAGGTCGGAGATACGGTTAAGGTCGTGATCAAATCCACGGAAGTGATGCTGCAAAAGGACTGATACGGGGCGATGATGCAGAGAAACTAATGGCGACGTGTCTTGCGGACAGCGCCGAAAACGAGGTGTTGCCATGCCTATTGTGGATACGAATAGACTCGAGGTCATCGAGCGGCTACCGGGGTGGAAAGGGCGCTATTTTCACTCGCCTAGCATGACTTTCGCGCACTATGAGTTCGCAGCCGGATCTACGATTCACGAGCACTTCCATCCTGAGGAAGAGGTTTACGAAGTGATTGAAGGTAAGCTCGAACTGACCATAGACGGAAAATCAGAGATCGCGAAGCCAGGGATCGTTGCCATTGTGCCCGCAAACAGCCGCCATTCGGTCAGGGCGTTGACGGACGGGCGTCTTATTGTCGTGGACCACCCGGCACGCCCTGACTTCGGGTGAGGGAGAGTCCGCCTAACACGCAGAGTCTAGTGGAATTAGAGCTAGGGCCTGAGTTGGCTGCGCGGCTCGTACAGAGCGACAAACACAACCAGCGTTGGCTTGTTTAGCCTCAGCGCTCCTACGCCGCAGTCTCATGAACCTGACCACGACCCAAAAACCTGCGCGTCGCAGCACCCAAGCTCGATTCAAAGGGGCTGGATGCCAGAAAGCGAACCTCCCGCCGCGGAGGGACAAATATTTTCTCATGACATCCCCTTTTATAGAATCGGCAACTGGAATCACTGCTCACTGGCACGGCTTGTTGTGATCCGGTCGGGCTCCCTTTGATTTCGCTTCCGCTTCGGTCATATAGGCTCCGGCCTTCGTTGTGCCGTAATACCTGGTTCCGGGGCAGTGGTAGACATTGCTCTCCGTGTTTAACCAGACTTTATCTGCACCCCCGCCAGGCGCTTGTGCGATCTCTTTGGTCTTGGGCGTGGTGGCCGCAGTAGTTTTGGACGTCGTGGCCGGAGCAGGAGTGGCTGCGGGAGCAGCACTCGACGGCTTGGAGGTTGCCGGGGTTTCGGTCGTTGTAGCGGCCCCTTTACCACTGGTACTACCGCTGTCAGGAGTTCCGTACCACTCCTTCACCCTGATGGCCACGGCAGGCGCCTTGTTTTGATGCGCCAGTATAATAGGTCCCATCTTTGCAGAGGCCGGTTGCATTTGCTGGTGCGCCGGCGGGCGCTTGTGTTGTACCAATTTGCGTGCTCAACAGAGCGCCAACTATTGTGATCGAGAGAATAAGCGTCTTGGCGTTCATTGAAATCTCCTTCAATCAAACCGACCAAGAGGACCTTTGCTTCGCTGCAAGAGTCTCTGGCCTTAACACTCGCCCTCAAAGGGTCCAGAAGTAAGCCAATTTACGGCGCTTGAAGCAGCGTGTGGGTTCTGCATCTCCGTTGGCGGAGATGCAGATGGTCCACACAATCGCAAGCCTTTTCCTGAGTGATTTTCATTGCTTGTTTTCGCCCTCTTGCATCCGTTCTCTCTCTTCAGAGTTGGAAGAGCCTGAGCTATGCGAAATCACTCTACAGTCTTCATCTGCCCGGCTCATTTCTAAGACTTCTTTTCCGCCATTCTTGCCATGGCGATGGTCAGGGCGGCACCGCCCAGAGTCTTAATGAGCGCGGGATGCTCTGCATAAAACGCGCTCGCCTTATCAATCAGCGAAGGGTCTGACTTTTGCGCATGGGCAGCCAACTGCTGAACAATTTCGGGTGAGACGGACTGCGCCTGCTGGGGCGTCAGCCTAGACGCACCGCCGGCCAGCAAGGCCGCAAAAGCGCCGCCGCCACCAGCGAATTGCGACAGCACCCTAGGCCCCGCCGACGACAAGATTTGATTCAAGATGCCGGCCTTCTGATCGCCGTTGGACTGCGCGAACAGACTGCCCAACATCTGACTGAAGTCTGGAGTGCTGTTGGAGCGGAATGCAGCCGCTAGCCCTTCAGCCAGGGCACTGCTGGGAGCGGCTTGCGCTACCTGGTCGAAGTGCTGGTTGACCTGTGCAGGAACCGCCCCTGCGCCGGGATTGTTGACATATTGGTTCAGCACCTCTTTGAGTTGATCCAAAACAGCCATTGTGAGCTCCTTTTTTCAGAGCGGGGCCGCGCCGGTTGGCACAACACCGCGAGAAAGGGTCTAAGCGGGTATCTTTAACTTTTGACCGGCCTGGACTTTATTGGGGTCGGCAAGACTATTGGCTTTGGCAATGTCCATGTACTTGTTGGCATCGCCATAGAAGTAGTTGCTGATTTTCGAGAGGTTGTCGCCGGACCGGACGATATAGATCTGGTCACCGGCGACGACCTGGATGTTGTGCTTGAGATCGGCGTAAGTGGGATCGACCGACTTGATGCTGTCCCAGACACGGTTCTTGCTGGCTTCCGAGACCACGGTTGCGGTGAGGGCCAACTGATCGCCAGCAAGGCTGAGCGGCTGCACTTGCGCGCCTTCAATTTCCAAGGTGCGCAAGACGGGCTGGTACTTCTGCTTTAGCTGTTCAAGGTCTGCCATAGGTTGCACCTCCTCAGGAGTTTCGGCACAGATGGCTGGGGCGCACGGGAGGGGGAGAACTCAAAACCGCATCAGATCACGGATTACAGACGGGCGGGGTGAGTATCAAGCAAAGTGGGTAAAGTGGACGCAAACCCGAGGAAAAAACGAGAGTGGAACGCGCGGTAAAGCACAGTCTAGCAGAAATCAACCTGCAAATTCACAATTGAGATTCGTGAAAATGCCCAAGCCCTGGCAAGTCTCGTGGGGTCGTAGCGGCCCTATGCGCTTTCAGCTTGTCTAAAGGCTGCTCACCCGTACTCTTCGCCAATCACAAATCACTTCCGCACAGCAATTTGCGCGAGGGCCAGCAGGGCTATGCGAATTAGAGAAACAACCGCAACCCCGATTAGTTCCTGCCGTTCGATGCAACGTCGCCAGACCTGTACCACCATCAAGCCAGGGTGAGCGATCTCGACCATGCGGTAAATGTGATCAAGGTGCAGTTAGCCTCTATGTTGGCCTAAACCAGGAGAGACCTAGCGGGTGGTTCTTATAGAGCGACCAACGTCCATCAGGACCTGGCGAATACCATTGTGAAAAGGGTAAGGGCTAGGTGTGCCCAAAATCTGTTCGCCGCATTGAAATCCGCCGACGGTTATCACGACTCGTCACCGCCGGCCGACTCAGCCCTCGTACTTGAAGGACAGCAAGACGCGGGTGCGGTACTCGCTGATCTTTCCTCTTACACCAAGGTGCAGATGCCCACTCTGCACGTTCGGCGTAAACTTGGAGTATGGCAAACGAACAGCCCCTCAGCCCATTTCAAGAAGTGCATAAAAAGATTCAGGAAGCTCGCGACCGCGTCCGCAAAGAACAGGAAAAAGACGAGGCGCTTCGCAGGGAAAGATTAGAAAAAGAGGCTGAAAGCAATGGCTTCGACCGCGTCTGAAGAAGATTTGTCCCGCATTTGATCGCTGACGACTGCCCCACCAGGTTGCCGAGGAATCCTTTTACATCCGTCCGATTAACGTCTGTCGGTACCTAATGCCCCAAAATGCGAAAGGAAACGGGGCAGGTGTGCCCAAAATGCAAGCGCGATGCGACAAGATAAGAGTAGCCAGCCACTACGGTGCCGCCGTTGCCCCCGAGCATTTGGCACTACAATTGTGAATTCTTCTCGATGATCGCGTTCGTTACCCACCCGAGCACAGTTTCGTCGCTTGTTCCTGCCTCTGTTACGAACACATCCTGGCACCACGGCAGGGGTTCCATGGCTTTTTTGGCATCTGACAAGGTGCCTGACATTGGAACGACGGCAAATGTCTTTTGCAGATTCTTTCCAAACTCATCGTCTTGGAGCAGATCCGCTATGGTAAGGGCCTTCAGATCGTCCGTCGAAGCGCCAACCGCCTTTTTCGCAATAATTCAGTCGAATTACAAAGAACTGATTTCGATTCAGCTCCGCCCGAAGACCATCGAACTGGTACAAGTTGATATAGAGATTTCCCGACAGTCTTCGTAATAGCGAGCTAGGGCAGACGGATGTTCGGTGCCACAAGTTCGCGCCCGATTCCGGGGTAACAGGTCACCGCCTCGCCCGCGCAGACAACGGTGTCAGCGATGATGAACAACAGGTTGGCGAACGCTCTGGCGTCAGGTTTCACTCCGGAGAGCACCGACCTCATCTGCCGCATCGACGCAAGTGGAAGCACAGAGTAGCTCAGGCGAAGAAGAAGGCCAGGCCTATCGACAGGCCACGACACAGCGAAAGTAAATTTTCAAGCTGATCCGCAGCGGATTGCTTGTGAAAGGGCGATTCATCGGCCGACAGCCAGGAACTTTATATAAGCAGCGTCCAACTCATTTCCGATTTCCCGCAAGAAATCGGTCATCACGAGTTCCTTCGCGATGATGTGTTCACCTGCCTCGAACTCCGCCGCCGATGGCTTGTCCCGCAGTTCAGTCCTGATCAGAAAGGCATACATCTCAGCGCGTGAATCGACATATCGGTCCATGTTCGCATTGAACATCTGTTGCAATCCGTAGAGCTGCGCGTATTCTCTGGCCTCCGTGTAAGGCATATGCGCAAGAGCGCCAGAGGACGCAGTTGTGTTCCATGCGGATTCGCCGAGACGAGTTACTATCCAGTTAAAATTCCCATGTTGTTGCGCTGGCCGCGAGTGTTGTAGGTCTGCCGCCATGCGAAGAACGCCTTCCAATTCGCGCTTTTCTCCTGGCAATGCCTTGAGTTCGAGCCTGAGATTCTTCTGGTTCTCTCGAATTTCCTGGGCCATGTTCTCTCTCGCCTCACGCACCAGGCTTCGATAGTGCAACCGTTCAACCGTAGCCTCCAGCCCGAGTGCAATGAGCAGCCCTATGGTGATTGCAAGCAAATGCACCATGAACTCTCTTATGGAGTGGATCGGTTTGTGAGGAGGATGGACTTCCAATGCGAACTCCTCGACGCCAATAAATAGCGGGATTTTACTCTACTTTGGAATCACTTGCCTAAACAGCCGTTGGCGTCAGCTCGAGCCTGTGGCCCGCGAAACCGCATGAAAATCCGAATAGCGGGTTCCTGACTGTGGACGTAAGTGCCTGGACGTGACGATCAACTGGGGCGCACGGATGTCGGATCACAATATCCTCTC
>Ga0310916_10001589_pt1 | contig 13606 bp, 15 predicted proteins | sample GREbulkMGLF176_FD_203444 | JGI IMG/M metagenome (GOLD analysis project Ga0310916, IMG submission 203444) | Lab enrichment of tropical soil microbial communities from Luquillo Experimental Forest, Puerto Rico - GRE.bulkMG.LF176 | ecosystem: Environmental > Terrestrial > Soil > Tropical forest >...
TACGCGGTAGGCTTGCTGGCACACCCCGCAACGCACTTCACCACTACGGACTTTTGGCGCTTCTGGGTGGTGCATCTGTGGGTGGAAGATTTTCTGGAGTTGTTCACGACCATCCTGGTGGCCTACATCTTCGTGCTGCTGGGGGTGGTTCACGAGCGCATTGCACTGCGCGTGGTCTATCTGGACATTATTCTCTACTCGGCCGGCGGTATCGTCGGCTCCATGCACCATGTGTACTTCTCGGGCGAGCCCGCTCTGCACATGGCTTTGGGAGCGTTTTTCTCGGCCGCAGAGGTTATACCGCTAACGTTTCTTACCCTTGAGGCCTGGAGCTTTGTACAACTGGGCACAGTGCAAAGCGCTAAGGCGAGGACACCCTTTCCGCATTATTGGGCTGTGATGTTTCTGGCCGCTGTGGGTTTCTGGAATTTCCTTGGGGCCGGTGTCTTCGGATTCCTCATCAATTTGCCGATCGTGTCGTACTACGAGATCGGCACGGCATTGACCGCCAATCACGGTCATGCGGCGATGATGGGCGTGTACGGGATGCTGTCAATAGGCCTTGCGCTTTTCTGTTTGCGGTACATCATCCCGCAAAAATTCTGGTCCGACAAAGCTGCGCGCATCAGCTTCTGGTCTCTGAATCTTGGCCTGGCATGGATGATCTTCGCGACATTGTTTCCGCTGGGAATCTTGCAGCTCTATCACTCCGTCAGCGTGAGCTATTATGACGCGCGGACGCTGAACTACATCGGGAGCCGCGCGAACTCCATACTGGAGTGGATGCGCATGCCGGGCGACATCGTTTTTATTGTAGGAGGGGCGCTGCCAATTCTCTACTTGACCTTCCTGGGTGTTCGCTACATGCGGAGCGGCACGGCAACCGAAGAACCCAAGGACATTCTCTTTACCGACATCGTTGTTCCAAGACAGGCTGCTCAGGGGCAGGAGCGCTAAAACATGGCCGGCGTGCCTCTGGAATGTGTCCTGATGCTTGGATACGCTCTATCGCTCGTCCTGATTGCGCTCTTACTCGAACCGGTCACGCGCCTTGTACAGCGGCGATCGGTGGGATTCAGCACCGCAGGTTTCACCTACCATCCGGACCAGGATATCTGGAGGTGCCCAAGGGACCAGCATCTGGTTCCGGTTTTTTCGGACTGCGTAAAGGGGACGGTGATTTACCGCGCGCCGGCGGCCACCTGCAATGCGTGCCCGAGCAAAGCAGCCTGCACAGATTCCGACGAAGGCCGCCAAATTGAGCGAAGCAGCTTGAGCGAATTGGAACTTGGGATTGTGCGATTCCATCGCGGAGTGTCGCTTACGCTGCTCGTGCTGGCCAGCTTGATCCTGGTTGTCGAGCTGGTTCGTACCGGCGGCCTTTTTCCAAGAATTGTGCTGGCCGCCACCCTGACCCTGTTTTGCTTGCTGATTCAGCAGCTATCAGCGAAGGTGTCTCGCGGCATCCACCGCTCCCAGTCATCCCAAAATTCGAGCCTGTAGAACCTAGACACCGACGGAAGCTTCTAACGCGATGTGACGACGACTGCTGAAAATCGCCGCACGCAATAAAACACTGATCGCTCACGTGGCTGAGCCGATGACACGGCCGCCCGTGCAGTCTACCTGGCGCTTCAGCTGCACGACAAAGTGCGGGCCTTCTTGATCAAGTACAGGATCGTGTTCTTTACGGCACTGATTTTGGGATACAAACCTAAGGGAGATTCAGATAGCCTTCGAGATTGGAACAACCTAGCGGCGCGATTGGACATTTTTTTCTGCCAACGACGCCGTTGAATTTCAGGGATGCAAGGTCCAAGGCCGGCAGCTGCCGGACGCCGTCCTCCGCTAGCTGTACCACGATAACGCCGTACACTGGATTCCAGGGATTACGAACCAGAAAGACTGATTCGTCCCTAAGCACTCTAGCGGTTTGTTTCGGATCCGGTAAGATTTCGTACTGACGATAATCCCTGAGTTGTGCGATGTTGTCGTGGATGCGGAAATCGCTCTCCTACGGAGAGCTGCCTGAGCGGAGACGATATTCGAAACGGCCTCCCAAGAATGTCAAGGTAGCCGTGTGTTCGTTTGCTCACCGGCCGCGAGCTGAACCCTATTTTCATAGCAGCAGGACTTTTTGCGGGCCCCTCATAGGGGTTGCTTTAAGCGGCCGGCCGACCATCTAGAATCGTCTCTGGACATTCTTGCGGCCACCCCCAAAGGAAGAAGCTGGCCTAGTCGGCCCCGAGGGTTTGGCGGAAGCGTCAAAGTCGTGACCATGAATGAAGGGGGAGTACACCTGATTGTTTTTGTAGCCTTCCATTTTCAACGATCTCCAGGAACTGTCAGCCCCCACTTACTGGCAGACGCCTTGCAGTGATCCTGCGAGGAGGATGGTGTTCGTGACCTTGCAAGTTCCAATGTTTGTCGTTTTTTCGTGTTGATGGACCAAAACTCACCGCAATTGGAACCGCAGCGCAAAATGCAAATCGGACTTTCCACCGCGACACTGATTAACCGGACGCCATGATCGGGCGGACCATTTCGCACTACCGCATCGTCGGCAAGCTGGGCAAAGGCGGGATGGGTGTGGTTTACAAGGCGAAGGACACGCGGCTGGACCGGGAAGTAGCGCTCCCAACGGGCCTCCAGCGAATCATAGAGCGGTGCCTCGCAAAAGAACCGGCGGAGCGGTATGCCTCCGCGCGAGAGTTGCGCGGCGCTCTGGAATCTTTGCGGCGCGAAATGTCTTCCGGTTCACGATGTGTCTCCATGCTTGATGACTGTGGGGAAGCATCCATCGCCGTGTTGCCCTTCACCAACATGAGCACGGATCCCGAGAATGAGTTCTTCGCCGAGGGGATCACCGAAGAAGTCATCAATGCGCTGACGCAAATTAAAGACCTGCGTGTTGCCGAGGGAGCTTCGGCCTTTTCGTTCAAGGGCATGCACGTCGATCGGCGCATCGTTGGGGAGCGATTCAACGTGAAAACAGTTTTAAAGGGCAGTGTTCGTAAGGCAGGCAGCCGGGTACGAATCATGGCGCAGTTGATCAACGTCGCAGACGGCTTCCATCTCTGGTCTGAGCGCTACGACCGCGAGCTCAAGGACATTTTCGAAGTGCAGGATGGACATTGCCAGGGCGATTGTCAATCGTTTGAAGGTCGATCGACCAGAAGCTCTCGGGCGCCGATGACTTGGTCCTTTTCGAGCGCTGCTGCATTGCCCGACAATCGCGGATGATACTACTTTCGGGAGAAAGACATTCCAGTTCCGATTGGGTTTGGGATGTGAAAGTTCTACGTCGTCCGAATGCTGGCTCTGGGCCCGATTTAAGCAGTCAGGGACGCGCGAATGTGTCCGAGCGGGTCTTCGTAAACCTCCGAAGCGGGCGGGCATTCTTCCCAAGTATGTGTGCCGTGAGTCGAGAGTTCTCAAATTCCCGGCTAAGCCCCGAAGCGATTCTTGTTAATCCTGAATGACCGAATCTTCGATTCCAGCGTGGACAGCGCAATTCCTAGCTTCGCGGCGGCACCCAACGGTCCGGACACCCGCCCTTGGCATTCTCGCAGAGCTGCTTCGATGATTCCTTTTCTTGAGCTGCCCTTGTGGTTTTAGCGTTGGAGATGAGCGAGGAATCGAATCGATGATAAATCGGAGGCGTTTCGATTCGGATTCGTTCCCGCTGAAACCATGCCGAGGATGATACACCCAGAGAATCCGCGCGGGGCAACGATCCGGTCGTTTCAAACAGAAGGCGTCAGCCACGCCTGTTCCACTGACTAACCATTGCAGTCTCAACGCTTTGAGGCTTTCATTGACCAACCTTCTGAGGTTTTCGCCCTTGCTCCAGACCTGTTAGGACTCAAAAATTCAGTTCATACAGCAGGCCGTTTGGGACACCGGTATCCCGTTTCGTTGTACGGACCGAAGCCAGGGTTTGTAGGCGCCCACTGCATCGTCCCGCAATGCGAGGCTCGCAACAAGTTAAGGCCTCGACGTTATTGTCAAATTCCTGGCGTGAAATCGCTGCTAAAGAAATCCATCAATCTGGACGCAGCGCCGCGCGTGTCCCCCTTTCTATTGAAGGCAAAGGGAGATTGCCGGTTCTCACGCGAATGTTCGGCGTTGGACACATAGTTGCTTTCCCTCATACGGCCCGTCTTGAGGCTGCTAATTGAAAGGGGAATCTGCAGGAGAAAGAAATGCGCTTGAACAAGTTTCTCGCCGGAACCTCCATTGCGATAATTCTGACGATCGGTTTTGCCAGCGATTCGCGGCACACCCTCGCCCAAACTGCGCAGGCGACCGGAACAGTGAGCGTAGCTGTCGCACCCCAGTACGATACAACCCACGTCTATGTGGCGCCAGAAGATTTTGACCACTTCGTCGCAAGCTTAATCGCTACCTTTGGGGGCACAACGACCAAGCTGGGCGTGTTCACAGTAACCCCGACCCCGAGCAGCACAGTGTCGCAATTGGTGCTGACTCCTGTCGGCACCATATCAGTCTTTGGTTTTAAGACGCCCATCCCATATCCGTTTGGCCTCGAGCGCACGGACTATCTTGTCACGGACCTGGATGCGGCTATTCGTGCAGCTCGCTCAACTGGTGCGGATGTCCTCGTCGCTCCCTTCAACGATCCTATTGGGAGAGACGCGATCATCCAGTGGCCGGGCGGCGTCAATACGCAGCTCTATTGGCATACCGCCGCGCCATCCTACGCGTCACTTCAGTCGATTCCTGAAAATCGCGTCTATGTCTCCACTGACAAGGCAGACGAGTTCGTTCGTAGCTTTCTTGCATTCTCTCACGGCACAGTTGCCTCCGACGATGCGCATGCTCCGGGCGTAGAAATCGGACGATCGGGAGACACCTATCGCCGGGCAAGGCTTGAATCGCAATTTGGCAAGGTCACCGTGTTCATCACAGACGGGCATCTTCCGTATCCCTATGGCCGGGAAATGACCGGATACGAAGTGGCGAATCTGGGGGACACCCTTGCCAAGGCTAAAGCGGCAGGGGTCGAGACTCTTGTTGCCCCCTTCACTGCCGATCAGCGAATCTCGGCAATTGTGCAATTTCCGGGCGGCTACATTGCTGAAATCCACTCGACCGCTAGCAAAGCGAACTAACGTTAAGCAAACTGCAAGAAATAGATCCAGAACTTCTAACAGGTCCAGGGGTTGCGCTGGGCACGTTGCCGTACATGTCTCCAGAGCAGCTTCAGGGCCGGTGCGGATCACCGCACCGATATCTTCTCGATAGGAGCCGTATTGTATGAGATGGCTACCGGCCGGCGCCCCTTTCTCGGTGAGACGTCGATGGAACTCGCCTCCTCCATCTTGCACGACACCCCGAAGCCAATGACCGAACTCCGGCCAGAGCTGCCGACGGGGCTACAGCGAATCGTGGACCGATGCCTCTCAAAGCAGCCCACGGAGCGGTATGCTTCGGCGCGGGAGTTGCGCGACGCCGTGGAACTCCTGCGGCGACAGGTGTCTTCCAGTTCACGGCGTGCGATGCACGACGTGGTTGGAGAAGCGTCGATTGCAGTGTTGCCTTTCACAAACATGAGCGCCGACCCGGAGAATGAGTTTTTTGCGGATGGCCTCAGCGAAGAAATCGTCAACGCTCTGACGCAATTTGAAGAGCTGCGGGTTGCCGCGCGGCGTTCCACCATTCAAGGGCAAACATGTCGATCTGCGCGTCGTGGGGGAGCGGCTGAAGGTGAGAACCGTATTAGAAGGTAGCGTTCACAAGTCTATTAACCGAATAAGGATATACGCTCAGTTGAGCGACGTTTCTGACGGCTATCATCTCTGGTCCGAACGCTACGATCGAGAGCTGAGGGACGTTTTTGAAATGCAGGACGACATCAGCCGGGCAATCGCCAATCGGTTGAAGGTTGACCTCTTTAGTCTTATTGGCGGACGCCAGATCGTTTGGGCTGCGAGCGACTCTTTCTTTCGCCGAATTGTGGCCGATAGCAGTATCAACCACTTCTTTGCCGGTACCGATTTGGCTCATCTGCTCGCGCACTACAAGATATTCATCTCCGCGCTACTCGGCGGACCAGAACCGTATACGGGCCAGGATATCGGCGCCGCCCACGCGCACTTGTTCCCACAATTGAACGACTCTCATTTCGATGCATTCCTGAAACATTTCCGGGCGGCGCTGCAGGAAGTGGGTGTCAGGGATGACAGGGCGGAGCGAGTCATGCGAGTCCTAGAAGGAAAGCGCAACGTAGTTCTGAATCGTGACAGGGCGATGACGCTGCCGCCTCGAGAGTCGTGATGTCCCAACGCAATCCATTGGCCACCGTAAATCGTGTCGAGTTGTTCATCTACTCCCAGGGCCTACAAGGTACGGACGAAAAACGTCAGGTCAAGCTTGTCGTTTACCAGACACAATCCGGCCCACCAGGACTGGCCTGCTAAATTGGAATTGGCGGAAGCAATCTCTCCAGTCGGCACATTTGTGAGGACACCCTAGAAGACGGTCCTCAATTCCGATAACATTCCAACTCTGTGGCGTCGGAAGAGTTCTGTACCAGGGTTCTTGATACGACCGAGGAGTTCTGAAGACCAGAAGAAATCATCAGATATGATTAGGGCGAGAGATTTGCGTGCGCGGTTTTGCCGCGAGTAATTCGTCAGTCGGTATTTCGCGCCGGAGCCCAAACAATTACCTTTGCTCGTCTGCTGATCTACCTCCCCCGGGGTTTGTTGACGATATGCGGATACGGGACGAAAATCAGTCGTCAAGTCCGGGTAAGATCGGCAGGACCGAACAAGTTCGTACATTCGGGGAATTCGGCCACAGGGGAGTTTGCGCATACCCTGAACGTCACTGACACCTGGACGGAATCGCGGCCCGCTCTGGGACGCGGGAAGAGGCGGGCCATTGCCGCCATCAGCTATCTCCTGAAGATTCTCAACGATCTTCGCCACCGCAAAGTGAGTGAGCATCGCCGGGATAGGGAGAAAGCCTGTCAGCCAGGCAAGCCGATGACCCGGGCAACCCTCCACGAAGCGTCTGGCTGACGCGAGAACACCGCGACGATCCGAGAATGTGTCCTGACTCCTGTGCCTCCCCTTACGCCGCTTAACATTTGGTCCACCTCGCAAAACTCAATTGCCCACTTGTCATGAACGATGATCTCAGCGGATGAGTCTCGTGGCTCAACATCGAATATTCCAAAGTCGTGTGTCAGATCTGCCCTCAAGGCGTCGACGCCGATTGCGGCCTTGCCGTTTCCATGGACAACCACAATGTCGTCGGTGGCCAGAGCGATCAAACCGTTGATGTCGCTCGCCTCCACGGCACGAATCCAAGCCGCTCGGACCGCGGCAATCTTGGCGATATCCACATCGCGACCGGGGTTCTTCCTACGATTCACGGTACCTCCTAAGCGGGCGCCGCGCGCACGCCAGATGGGTGAGCAGTGGGCCTCGCTCCCTCGTGCATCTCTATCTCCAACCAAAAACGGTCACCACTAGGTCTGCTATCTGGCCTCGTTTCAATGGAAACGAGGCCTGCTGGCAGGAAGCCTTGAATCAACAATCTCGTAGGGGCGGTCGCTCATGACACAGGTTTGGCAGAAACGTCGAGGGGGTCACACACGAACGCGTGAGAGTCTGGAGCACAGCTCGCGATTCTTCGTAACATCTTCACTTTGAACCACTTGTCGCAGAGCAAGCGGCTGACCGGACTGGCAACTACATTGCAACTCCCGGCGGAGAACGATTACTCGGTTAAGGAGTCAATCAACGCCGTGAATGCCGAAAAAGTGATCAAGAAAGCTCGCAAGTTTGCCAAGCCGTTCCGCATCTCTCATGGAGAAGAGTTTCGGCTGAAGGATGTGGATCCGGGTGACACCTTGGTTTTCAAGTCGGAGGCCAAACCGCGCGCCAAGGAGGCGCTAGCTATCGGCGTGCAAGCCCTTGCCGAGTTGCAGGAAAAGCTTTACGCGCAGGACAAATGGGCGGTGCTGCTGATTTTTCAAGCCATGGACGCTGCCGGTAAAGATGGGACCATCAAGCACGTCATGTCGGGCGTCAACCCACAGGGCTGCCAGGTTTATTCTTTCAAGTCGCCTTCTGCCGAGGACCTCGATCACGATTATCTCTGGCGCTGCATGAAATCTCTGCCGAATCGTGGGCACATCGGGATTTTCAACCGCAGCTATTACGAGGAAACGCTGGTGGTCCGCGTGCATCCGGAATTTCTGGCAAAGCAAAGAGTTCCACCTGCGCTGGTTACCAAGCGCCTTTGGAAGGAGCGCTTCCAGGACATTCGCTGTTTTGAACGATATCTCGTCCGCAATGGCATCGTCGTGATTAAGTTTTTCCTGCATGTTTCGAAGAAGGAACAGAAGCGACGCTTTTTGGAAAGAGCGCGAGAACCCGAAAAAAACTGGAAGTTCTCTGGCTCGGACATGGCAGAACGCGACCATTGGGATGAATACCTGGACGCCTACGAGGACATGATCCGGAGCACTGCCACCAAGCACAGCCCGTGGTATGTGGTGCCGGCTGACAACAAGTGGTTCACCCGATTGGTGGTTGCAGCGGCAGTCGTGGATACCTTGGCATCCCTCGATCTCGCCTATCCCCAGGTTGACAAGGCCAGGCTCGAGGAAATCGCCAGCGCAAAACGGGCCCTGCTGGAGTCGAAATAAGCATTCGCTCCGCTACCCGGCACAGAAAATGAAACAACACGAAGCCAATATGGCCGATGGAATGCCCTCGATTCCCGACGCTCTAGAGTCCAGGCGCTCACAATGGCAACCGTGCCTCCATGCACCGCTGAACGCTTATTGCAGTCGATAAAAATCACCAAAAGTGGAGATCGGTGCCCATCTCAACCGTCACGATGACCGCCAACCAAAACTCGAACAGCAACCCGCGATTGTCGCTCCCACTGCTCCAGGGCCTGTTGCCTTTTGAAAAGTTTCGCATCGGGCCGGACATCATGGCAGGAATCACTCTTGCAGCCCTCGGCATACCCGAAGTTATGGGCTACACCAAGATCATCGGCACGCCGGTGGTCACGGGGCTTTACACCCTCTTCTTACCAGTTCTGATATTCGCCCTCTTCGGCTCCTCGCGGCACCTCGTCGTCAGTGCTGACTCCGCAACCGCAGCCATGGTCGCGGCGGGCTTGACTTCCCTGTCATTCACCGCTAACACGCCGAAGTATGTCGCACTCACGAGTCTGATTGGACTCGTGGCTGCCGGCATACTTTTCCTGGCCAGAATCCTGCGCTTGGGTTTTCTCGCCGATTTCCTGTCTCGTACCGTTCTGGTGGGCTTTTTGTCGGGTGTCGGTATTCAGGTTGCTTTCGGCGAGCTTCACGAGATGCTCGGCATAGAAAAGGGCGGCCAGGGATTCCTCCGTCAACTCCTGTTCACTTTTCGGCATCTATCGGAAGCGCGTCTGCCGAACTTGCTCATCGTGTTGTCGGTCTTGGCGATTATCATCGCCTTCGAAGTTTTGGCCCCCCGCTTCCCCGGTGCGTTGCTCGCGGTGATAGGAATGACCGTGGCCAGCGCTTATTTCCATTGGGGCGATCAAGGCATCCGCGTTGTCGGCGCCGTTCCTAGCGGCCTCCCCAGCTTCGGCTTGCCCGTGTGACTTGGAACGATGTTACTCTGGTTCTTCCCGTTGCATTTTCCCGTTTCATCGTCATCCTCGCTCAGAGCGCCGCCACCTCTCGCGCCTACGCTCTCCGCTATCGTGACCACTTCAGCCAGAATGTCGATTTGGTGGGTCTCTCGCTGGCCAATGCTGCCGCCGGTTTTAGCGGCACCTTCGTTGTGAACGGCAGCCCGACCAAGACCGCCATGGTGGACACCGCAGGTGGCCGCAGTCAGTGGTCCCATCTGACGACGGCCACAGTGGTCCTAATGGTACTCCTGTTTTTCACTAGGCCGTTGAGCTTCCTCCCGAACGCCGTCCTCGCCGCCATCGTCTTTCGAATCGGTGTCAAACTGGTCGACTTTCGTGGCCTCGCCGAAATTCGTCGTTCCCAGTCGCAGGAATTCGCTCTTGCGCTCGTCACAGCTCTCACCGTTGTTGTATTCGGTGTAGGGCCGGGTATCATCCTGGCCGTGGTTCTGTCCCTGCTGCAACACGTCCGCCGCAGCTATCGCCCCCATATGGCAGTGATCGTGCGTGATGCTGCCGGCAATCGAAGTTTTGAGGATCCGGTGCCCGGCAAAATGGCAGAACCTGGCTTGGTGATGTTTTGGTTCGGTTCAGATCTCTTTTTCGCCAACGTCGCTTTTTTCGTCGAGCAGGCGCGCAGACTTGTCCGTGATTCACCCTCGCCCGTTCGTTGGCTGGTCATTGACGCCACTGCGATTACAGGATTGGATTTTTCCGCCAGCCGAGCGGTGGCAGGACTACAGCAGGACCTCGCCAAAGCCGGCGTCGTTCTTGCTCTCGTGGTGGTTCCCGTGAAACATCGGGCGGATCTCGAACGCATGGGTTTGATTGACTTGATTGGTGCCAACCGGATCTTCGATTCTCGTCATGCCTGTCTGGCGGCTTACAACTCGGAATTCTTGTTGGGAAACGATACTGGGGCGACTTGATCTGCGGATCACGCCGTCAAACGAGAACCTCTCGATTTAGCAACGCAGCCGAGTACCGGTTCTACGGAATCAGGCCCGCAGTGAGACTCGCGATACCTTCTCCAAGCACGGGATGGTCGTCGACAGCTAGAATTCAAATCGGAGCAGTATTTGCAGTCATGACGGCACCCCCGTACGTTTTCTAAAGAACCAGGAGCGTCGTTGAGAAGTACATCCCGCGTAGGCAGTAGAGGCGGGGATACTCAGGTCAATTTCGGTCCCAGAATCGGGTTTACTCCAAACCTCTAGGTTACCGCCCACAAGTTTGGCCCTTTCCCGTATACCCCGCAAGCCCCAGTGTCCCGCCTTGCCTTCGCCATCGAGAACACGTGAGTCCATGCCTTTCCCATCGTCGCGAATTCGCAACCGCAACTCGCTTTCGGCGTAGCGGATTTCCAATTCGATCCGACTCGCCTGCGCGTGGCTGAATGCGTTGCGCAGCGCCTCCCCTGCAATCCGGTAGACTTCGTCTCGCGGTATTGGTTGAAGCTCCCGTGGGGAGCCCTCTACCTCCACATCGAAGACCGGAAGGTTCTGGCTGGTTTTACCAGCCGCAAGCTCTTTCCCAAGTGTGCTAAGGGCCGTGGCTAGATCGTCGGTCGTAACTGTGGAGGAGCGCAATCCCTGCAGGGCATCGCGGCCCTCGGCAATCGCTTGAGCCGCCTGATCGATTGCGCTATCAAGTCTTTGTTTGGCCTGTTCGGGATGTGTCGGAAGCACATTTGAAGCCGCTTGAAAGCGTAGCAACAGTCCTTGAAAACTTTGCAGCAGGGTATCATGCAATTCCCGCGCGATGCGTGTCCGTTCCGAGAGCCGCTCTTCAAACCGAGCGTTTAGGAGCCGCGTCACCTCATGCACGCGCAGGCGGTAGACCGCTAGGGTGGCGAGTCCGACGCAAAGCACGAGCCCCAACCGAAACCACCACGTCTGCCAAAGAGTTGGGGTTACTCGAAGCCCCACGGCAGCTTCAGCGCCGTTCCACAACCCGTCACTGTTCGAAGCGATGACGCGAAACCGGTAGGAGCGCGGGCTAAGATTCGTGTATATGGCGGTTCGTGTCGTCGTCGGCTCGCTCCAATCATGATCAAATCCGTCCAGCCGATATCGGTACCGAACACGCTCGGAGCTGGCAAGACTCAACCCCGTGTAGCTGAACATGATCCTCTGATTAGCAGACGAAAAGCGAATTGGAATTTGACGATCGACCGTATTGCCATCTACGGTGACTGTCTCTATGTGAACCAGCGCAGGCACAGAGTTGCCAGTTGCCTGATTCGGGTCCACAACGGAAAGACCACGATTCATGGAGAACCAAATTTTCCCCGTGGGGTCCGCAAATACGGACCGATGCCGCTTTACTCCTTCGCTCCCAAGCAGTCCATCGGTGAGCCCATACTCGCGCACATCGGCGTCACTCGATCCATTGCTCAGCAGCCCGTTCCGTCTCGCGCGGAGGACATGATTCGAAGTCGCGATCCAGAGCCATCCATTTCTGCCTTCCGCGATTCCGAATACCTGCTCGCGCAGCGGTTCCGGCACGTCGAGCGGGACCTGAACATGATCTGAAATAAGAAAGGCGATCCCTGCAGTACTGCCGATCCAGAGTACTCCCATGGAATCCGCAAGCACGCAGTTCAAGTCGGGTGAAGGCAAACCGTCTTTAGCAGTGAAAACACGCCATCGGCCGTTCGAGAAAGCGCTCAGGCCATTCGGTGTCGCAACCCATACCGTGCCGTCGGGGCTCTCCGTGATCGAAGTAGCCGTATTGGATGACATGCCATTGGCGGTCGTGTAAGTGGAGAAGTGTCCGTTCCTGAATGCGCTGACTCCGCTACCCAGGGTTCCGGCCCACACGGTTCCATCACGACTTTGGTGCACGGCATAAACGCTGTTTTGGGCGAGTCCGTCTGCCTGTGTATAGGTCTCGGCGGTAAACGAGCCACCGCTAGTACGAAGAAGCGTAAGTCCACCGCGTTGTCTGCCAACCCACAGTTCGTTTTCACTTCCTGAAATAGAATAAACCACGTCCCCGGCCAAGCCGGCTTCCGTCGCGCTTCCTTGCTGCCTTCCCTTCATCCATAGCAGTCCCCCCTCCATGGGAGCAAACCAGATGCGCCCTTGCTGGTCGACGTAAACCGGTCCATTTCTTTCCGACGGCAAACCATCCGCTACTGAGTAGGTGACAAATGCGCTGTCACGCAAGCGCTGAATTCCCGAAAGACCTCCCGTCCACAGATTTCCTTCACGGTCTTCGAAAAGTGCAGTTACCGCGTGACTAGATTTAGGGCCAGCTCGGTCCGCGGAAACTCCCTGGGGATTGACCCGAATGAGTCCACCGGCCGTGCCCACCCAAATGTTCGAGTTACGGTCGCGAATCATTGAGAAGACCCGGATATGACGGAGCGCGTCTGGAACTCCCGAGGAGGTCACTCCAGTGCCGTTCCACCGCACCATCCCACGGTCTGTCCCGATCCACAGCTCTCGGTTTTCAAAGGCGAGTAAGCAGTTGATCTGGCTGTTTGGCAGCCCGTCGCCGACCGCAAACACGCGTCCCTGGCTCATGTAGAAGAGCCCTTTGTCCCGCGTGCCAAGCCACACCCTGCCATCGGCGGTTTCCGCCATCGCGGTGACGGCGGAGTTGGGCGGGGCAAGTCGTTGAGGCCGGAAACCTATGGCCCAGCTGAGGCGGGTATTGCGAGTGTCCGCTTCCGTTGTTGCGGGCGCTTCCGGAGGCGATAGTTCAGATGGAGACATGAGAATTTCGTATTTTCCGGCACGGAATGCAAGAGTGCCAAGGGCAAGAGAGGAGAGCAGGACGGTACCGTCTCCGCGCCGACTGACGGAAGTGATTCCGAACTCTGCCTCCCCGCGCCCGAGGTCAAATTTTCCGTCGTGGTAGCGCAGAATTTGGGTGCTCTGTAACACGATCCACAAATTCCCTTCCGCGTCCGCCATCAATCCCT
>Ga0310916_10001596_pt1 | contig 13588 bp, 16 predicted proteins | sample GREbulkMGLF176_FD_203444 | JGI IMG/M metagenome (GOLD analysis project Ga0310916, IMG submission 203444) | Lab enrichment of tropical soil microbial communities from Luquillo Experimental Forest, Puerto Rico - GRE.bulkMG.LF176 | ecosystem: Environmental > Terrestrial > Soil > Tropical forest >...
TGGCGGATTTGCTAAAATAATGGAGTCACAGGAAACTCCGGACCACGGTCCGGTTCAGGGGAGTTGCCATTGAGCGACAAATCTCGCCAGTGCGTAGGACGTACCCAGTAAAGCCGCTTTTTACTTTCGGCTACGATCCAGCCGTGGTGAGTGAGGCGACACGGACATGCCACGACATGCACGTCTTTGCTGTCGATAATGGCGATTTCAACGTCGCGATCAAGCGGCACGGTGTTTATCGGCTTCCACTCCATGAAGGCATAATCTGCGGAAGGCTCCGCGGCGTCATTGATCTAAATCAGTCGCTAGAGGCTGCATGGATGCGCGGCTAAGTTGCCGCGTGCCCCGACATCGCGTGCACAAGCGCACTTCCGGTTGCTAGCTAACCGACTCGCGATCGGAGATCGATCTCCAACTCCACGCCGTCGGCATGGAGTCTCCAGTCAGCCAAATGGCAACAGCGTTCAAACCGACGTTTGGCCGCCTCGATGGCACGGTCGGCGTTTTTAGCGCGACGGATCACGATGCTTTGCTGGAGGCATCTGAATTGATGACCGTCGGAGCTGAGCAGGTTTTTGAAAAAGCTCACTCGATATCGGCTCATGACTACAAATCTCTATTCGCCGTTACGATAGGCCTACGAGGACCGAAGGTTTTGATCTAGCGCAAAAACTGCGCGGCGAATATCTTCATTAGCGGCGACCTGCGATAGTGAAGCGGGTCAGCATTGCCAGTGAGCTAACATTGCCTTCCGCGCGCTATACCGACAATGCGGGCCTGTGGGTAAAGCACGTAACGTCACTTTCCTCGCGCGCGAAAAGCGTCACGCGGTGAGCCGCGGCCGCCAGTAACAGCGGGTTAAGTCGCATGAGCAAGCCTTTGAGGTTCTTACTGCCGTTGTTGGTGTGCCTGTTGCCCGCCTGCGCCACTCCGCGCTGGGTGAAACCCGACGCGTCAAAGAACGACCTCGCACACGACCAAGCGGCCTGCGGGCAGGCGGTTCAGCAACCGCCACCCTCTGGAACGACAGATCAACAGCAATATGAGACGTGCATGAACGCACACGGCTGGAAATTACTTCATGAGTGATAGACCAAACTCCTCCCGCGCGATGTTGCCCGAACTAGGATGATCGGAGTGGAGCGACGCGACAGGGGTAAGCCGATGCTAGCATCGCGGCGCTCTCTCTCGGTTCCTCGCTTCCGTGTCACGCGTAGTCGCAGTATCGAGGGTCGTACATCTGCCCTTGGACATGCGCCAGCAGATCGTTTGGCGCAGGGCCCGCTGCGAGATTGTGTTGGTAGGCTACCTGCGCGACCGCTGCGGCGATGTGAGCTGAGACTTCCCGGATTCGCGGCAGCGCCGGATAGAGACTTCCCTGATCAAGGTCGGATTGAGGTACGAGATGCGCTAGTGTCTTTGCCGCACTCATAAACATCTCGTCAGTGATCAGCCGCGTGCCGCTCGCGATTGCGCCGAGGCCAACGCCAGGGAAGATATAAGAGTTATTACCCTGGCGCGGCACAAACGTTTGTCCATTGAACTGTACCGGAGCGAACGGGCTACCGCATGCAAATAGCGCGCGCCCGCCAGTGTGGCGATATGCTTCTTCGGCGGTGCATTCCGCCTTCGAGGTCGGATTCGAGAGCGCAAAGATGATCGGCCGCGCGTTCAGTTCGGCCATCTCCTGCAAAACTTCGGCGGTGAAAGTCCCTCCGACCGCCGCAACGCCGATGATCGCGGACGGCTTGAGCGTGCGGATGGCAGACAGGAAATCGCTGACGGGCTTGTGATCGTGCGCGTAGGGAATTTTGTGCTCGAAGAGATCGGCGCGGCTCTTAACTACCAGGCCGTGAGAATCTACCAACCAAATACGCCGCAGCGCATCAGCTTTGGAGCATCCGTCTGCAACCATCGCGGAGACGACGAGGTCTGCAATGCCCGTTGCAGCTTCTCCGGCGCCGAGGAAAAGAATTTTTTGGTTGGCAAGCTTGTTGCCGGTCACGCGGAGTGCAGTGAAGACGCCCGCGAGCGCCACGGCTGCAGTTCCCTGGATATCGTCATTGAACGTGCAAGCCGTGTCGCGATATTTGCGTAACAATCTGAAGGCATTGTGATTGGCGAAGTCTTCGAACTGGATCAGGACACCAGGGAAGGCTGCGCGCGCCGCGGTAATGAACTCGTCGACCAGCTCGTCGTATTCGGCGCCGCGGAGCCGACGCTGACGCAAACCGACATAGTAGGGATCATTCAGCAGTGCCGTGTTGTTTGTGCCGACATCCAATACGACCGGCAGGCATAGCTTGGGGTGAACGCCGGCACAGACGACGTACAGCGAGAGCTTGCCGACCGGAATTCCCATACCATTCGCGCCGAGGTCGCCCAGACCCAGAATGCGCTCGCCGTCAGATACGACAATGAGCTTTGCCGTGTGTGGCCAATTTCTCATCAGCTTGGCAATGCGTCCCCGATCGTTTGAACTGATAAATAATCCTCGCGGCCGCTGAAAAATATCGCCGAACTTCTGACAGGCGAGTCCTACCGTCGGGGTGTAAATTAGTGGTTGAATTTCATCGATATTGTCGCAAACGACGCGGAAGAACAGCGCCTCATTGCGATCGTGCAGTGCATTAAGTGCTACGTACTTTTCAAGGTCATCGGGGAGGCGGCGAAGATTAGTAAGTATGCGAGCCACCTGTTCCTCTTGCGACAGCAGATGCGCCGGCAGTAGGCCCCGGAGGCCAAATGCATCGCGTTCCTTTTCGGAAAAAGCAGTGCCCTTATTAAGCAGCGGATCCCGCAGCAGTGCCACGCCACGAGGAAACTCCGCAGCCGTTGGACTGGTGTTTACGTTCAACAGCGTTTCCATAATCAAGCCCTTTTGACGCATATATCTGCCGAACGGCGTGGCGCGACATTGATGTTGATCAAATGCATGGTGGACGCTATGTGATCACGCCAATTTGCTGGGCCAACGCAAACAAGAACCGGAAGCCCAGGCCCGGCGAGTCACTTTTCAGTCCGACGGAGAACGCTTTTACGTAAACCCCCGTTTCTGCGTCAAAGCCCAATTATCGTCCGCCCAGCACCAAACTCGCAGTCGCAGGCATTCGTACGTTGGCAAGGAAATGGAACGGCAACCAGTCCGTGTGGGACGCGAATCGACGCGCCGATTTGGAGATTCGCAGACATTTGCTACATCGTCATTTGGCCCGCTGGCGCCCAATCTCAACGGCTCCCAACAATCAGGCTCTCGAGATCAGGACGTTGGACGAAACTCCGGTTAGGATTTTTGCCGAACTGGATTCATGACCGACCGCCCGGTTAGGTATCGATTTGTGAGGTCTCAAGGCCCGCTATACAGCGCGTGCTGAAGTTTCCCTTTGTTACAAGGCGGCTAAATGCCAGCTCGCAGCTGAAGGGGATCCTTTTGATACGCCTATCCGCCTGCGGCCCTTCGCGTCGGTTCCTATCGCCACCAGCTACAGCCGATGGCATCGGGACCGCGCTCCACCGTTCCGCGAATGACAAGCTGGAGAGTCGATTCGCTTTGTGGATTCGATTTGAAGCGTCCGATGCGGAAGTCAGATGCACCGGGAGTACATTAATCTTTGCCAGAATATTAGCAGCGGAGACCGGCCAATAGGCCATCGCGAACGCGACAATGGCGCAAGCAGTTGCATAGCTAACAACGATCCGGACTTTTTTATAGAAACTCACTCGCGCCTTCGCATTCCTGAGCGCCTGTTTCCTGATATGCCGGGCCGATTCATGCTCTCCACTTCTGCGCATGACACCCCGCTCCCCTCTTTGGTCTGTTAACCTCCTGATAACTGTCGAGAGGCGGGGCGAAAATTCAGGTGATGTCCCTAAGGAAAAACCCCTAGCTTTGGAGTCCCTATGGAATTATTCCCTCCACGGCGAAAGCGCGGACATTTGACACTTTTCGAGCATCGTACGATTGCTTGAAGGCGTCTGACGAATGCCACGCCTGTGCTTTTTCCATGCTGTCGAACGCGATAATCACAGATCGATTCGGCGGACGCCCATCGAAGCTAACGGTTCTCCCAAAATGGATGATGTAGTGACCGCCAAACGGCTGAATGTGGCCGGGTTGAGTGAGGGGTAGTCAGTGTCCATCTCTGATTTCAATCCACTGTCGAAGAGGGTGACGACGTAGGCAGGCGGAGGGGTCTGCGCAAGCGGCCGATCTGTGAGAATTCCAAGCCCAAAACCAGCAATCATTGCCAACGTCACCGCAGAGCAAGTTTTCACGGAAAAATCCTCGTCTTGAGCTTTAGGAGCAAAGGCACTTCGAGTATACGCACGGCCGACCTATACGTTAAGCTTGTTTGCGTCATATTTGGCGCCCGCGGCTGCGCCAGTTATGTCAGTGCAACGCTCACTAGATCGGACGGGTGTTTAATGCGAATTTTTGCGCTTTTCCAAGTTACTGCCGTGCTGCTTGCTTCAACGACACGGGGCTATGGCGCAGATCCTGAGCATGGTCTCGCGCTCGCTCAACGATGGTGCGCCTCGTGCCATGTGGTTTCGCCAGAGCAGCAACGGGTCAGCGCTGACGTACCACCCTTCGCCACGATTGCGAGGTCACCAAATTTCGATGCGAAGCAATTAGCTTATTTTCTGTTGAACCCGCATCCGAAAATGCCTGACTTGCCTTTGAGCCGGGCCGCGGCAGATGATATCGCCGCATATATCGCGAGTTTGAAAAGATAGACTGGAACTGCTTCAGAGAGCATTGGTGGGACACAACCTATCGTATTTGTCGTGTTTTCGCAGCGTACTATCGATCCGATCGATGGTTTGCTGGGTCTTGGCTGGGATGACGATCACAGTTGGCAACCTCCAGGCGCAAGAGGTGGGAAATCCTAATCTGGGCCTCAGGATTGCCCGAACCCAATGTGCGGAGTGCCATCTCGTCGAGGAAACGGGCGGCCAGTCACCAAACCGCGATGCGCCGACCTTCGCAAAAATTGCCAATACACCCGGAATGAGCAGCATAGCTCTGACCGCCGCGCTACGGACCTCGCATGAGACCATGCCCAATGTCATCATCAAGGGCAGCGATCTTAGCGATGTTATCGCCTATATCCTGAGCTTAAACGAGCATCGCTAGAACGCTCTAGCACGCGCCCTTGATGACGCCCCACGTCGGCTCGCAAATAAGCGGCAATGCAGTATTGGCTTTGGATTAAGGAAAGCAAGGCAATGCAAACGAAAAAAGAGCCTGGTGAAGCGATGTACGGTTTCGTCGAATGCACGGTTAGGCAGTTTATGACGCGGAGCGTGACGACTGTGAAACGCCAGACCACAATGCGCGAGCTCGCCGTGTTATTTGAGAAGCACGACTTCAATGCGTTTCCGGTGGTGGAAGAGGGAAAGCTATTCGGAATTGTCAGCAAGTTCGATTTCCTTCGCGCCTTCGCATTTACCACCAGTCAAGTTGTGCCGCATTACAATGAATTGATGAGCCGGCCCGCGGCAGAAGTCATGACCGAGGCTGTAGTCGATGTCGATCCGACATCGCCATTAACGCGAGTTCTTCAATTAATGGTGAGTCTAAAGACCCGAAGCTTCCCAGTCGTGAGCGCTGAGGGTCAATTGGATGGCATTATCTCTCGCGAAGACGTCATGCGCGCTCTTAAAGAGACAACACGTGAAATCCCAATGGATGGAACGGGGTAGATACTAGGTCTGCGAATGCCTCAACGGCAACCGCATTGATTGAAGTCAAAAGATGGCCTGATTGATTGGGCTAATGCAATTCGCTCGATGTTGGGGGCGCTTCTCTTTTGGAGAGGAATTGCGTGAGCGGTACTGAGCGGCACTCGTAATCTTTCGAGATACTACTTTGTCAGCGGCACAGACGTACTCACAGAGTTCCCGTCGAACCATTGCTTTCGCCTCAATCATCTGGGCGAGCTCGATCTTGTTTAGCCGCATCATGGGACTGGTGCGCGAACAAATCATAGGGCGTACACTAGGCGCTACCCGGCAGGCAGACCTGTATTTTGCTAGTTTTACCTTGCCTGACTTCCTCAACTATCTCCTGGCAGCCGGCGCGTTATCGATCGTCTTCATTCCGATTTTCGTCGAGCACGTCGAACGCGGCGAGCACGACCAAGCATGGCGTGCTTTGAGCGCCATCGCAAATTTTATCTTGGTGGTAGGTGGGTTGGCGATCGCGCTACTCATAATATTTGCTAGACCGCTTGCGGGTTTGGTAGCGCCCGGATTTACCGGGGACGGTGAATTGGACACGCTAACGCATCTCATCAGAATCATCTTGCCGGCTCAGATTTTTCTGGTGGTCGGCGGTCTGCTGTCGGCGGCTCTGCAGGCACAGGACCGGCATTTGCTGCCGGCAATGGCGCCGCTAGTTTATTCTGCGGGGATTATTGCCGGCGGCCTGATCGGATCACGTGTGGGCGCGAGTGCCGACGGGTTTGCATGGGGCGTACTGATCGGTGCGGCGCTCGGACCGTTCGCGTTGCCATTGGTCGGCTGCATGCGCAGCAAAATGCGATGGTATCCGATTTTCTCTTTCGCAAACCCGGATTTGAAAACATATCTGTGGCTATCATTTCCCATCATGATTGGCTTCTCGATCGTCGTGGTCGATGAATGGATCGTCAAAAATCAGGCTTCGTACCTGTCAGCGGGCGCTCTGTCCTATCTGCAATATGGCCGGACGCTCATGAAAGTCCCGATTGGCGTCTTCGGCATGGCAATCGGCGTCGCCTCCTACCCGACAATTAGCCGTATGGTGGCGGCCGGCGGTGTGGTGGAAGCCTATGGCACGCTGGCGCACGCAGTAAGGCTGACGCTCTTCGTTACATTTGCTGCTCAAATCTGTCTGACATTGGCTGGCTTTGAAGCGACGTATCTCATCTGGGGTTTTCTATCGCACCGGTTCAGCACTGCTGACGCCGAGGCGACCGGCTCGGTATTGGCATTCCTTTCGCTCGGTCTCGCTGGTTGGGCGGCGCAAACCGTCATCAGCCGCGGCTTTTATGCGCTTGGAAGCACTTGGCTGCCCACCGTTGTCGGTACGGCCGTCGCATTCTGTGCTGTGCCTCTCTACGTCGTGCTCCGGCGCGAGTACGGTGCGATCGGTCTGGCAGTTGCAAGCGCAATCGCAATTCTCGTCTATGTGCTGCTGTTAGGCTGGTTACAATACCGACGGTTCAGCCGCGAAGCCGCCGCCCGAGAGGACAGCCTTGATCGCGTCGACGGCATGCTTGGCCCCGCCCTGCGCATGGCCTTGGCATGCGCCATCGCCATCACCGTAGGGCTGGTGATCCGCTCTCTTCTTCCAGATTTTCTCTTGCGAATGGATCTCGATGTCATCCTGCTGCGCAGCGGAATGCTGTGCCTTATCGGTCTTGGCATATATTTGGTTGTTGCTCGGGTGTTGAAGATTCACGAGCTATCAGAGATCCAGCGACTGATGAACCGCAAACTCAACCACAGAGCACTATCTGCGACACGGGCCTGACTGTAGCTAAGCCATGTCCAAGCACACCTGTTTCTCGCGAGTGGTCCGTCGAAGAAATCAATGACTTATTTGCCGTGGCAACCAGTGCCGACCGGCTGAGTGCGAGATCGTTTGGGGTCCGGCCATGATGAAGATGCCGACAAGAATTTTAATTTTCGTGTTCACTACGGCCGCTGTGATGGCGATTGTTCCTTACGCTCGACCGCAAGACGCAGACCGAGGCCAGATTGAATTTTTACTAAACTGTGCAGGTTGCCACGGCACCGATGCCAAGGGCTCGGGTCCACAGAGCCCGAAGCTCCATATAAAGCCTGCCGATTTGACGGTGCTGGCTAAGCGAAACCACGGACGGTTTGATCCCGGCGCGGTCTATCAGATGATTGACGGACGGAATCCGCGCTTAAGTCACCACAACGCTGACATGCCTATTTGGGGATGTGACACCAAACCCCGCTTCCCGATATTCCCGCAACTACGAAGCGCAAACACAAAATACCAAAAAGAATTTTATCGCAGATGAAGGGCCACGAGAACGAACTTGATTCTCTTCTCGATCTTCCCTGCGATTCCGAAGCGGCCATCAGAGAGCGGTTGCTCGCCATCGTCAGCTATCTGAGCCTGGTGCAGGAAAAATAACGATCCATACAATCGGTGGGGAATACGAGGATCCCAGATTGCTCACACGCGATGAGGCACTGCGGATTACGACCGGCGTGCCCAAGCCATTGGCGCGCGCCAGACATAGCGCGACCGTTCATTGCTTTGTGACAAAGGAACAAATCAGTGAATTTTCAGCATTAATCTACATCAACGCCAAGTCGCAAACCAAGCACGTCTGCACTGCACTGAGCGCGCTGTCACAGTGTTGAAAGTATCTGTCGCGCCGACCGGTGTCTTAATAGCGGGCAAATCCACCGACCTTGTCATCCTCGACCAAGATTTTACCAAGGTCGATCCTTCGACCCTCCGCGATATCCCAGTCCGAGCGACTTGGCTCGACAGTAAACGCCGCCTTCAACTTGACGCGTAGTGGCAAGCGCTGATCAACGAAAGAACCTGTCGGCCGAGTTGATTGAATGCATCAATGTGTCTATTGGCGCATGACCCGATGCCGGCCTGAGTACTAATAATGAGTTGAGTTATATCAATTCAAATCACGAATACTTCGCCGATACTTAATCTGTATTCGGCAGCAACTGGAGGTGGCGAGGATCGTCACCGCTGCATTCCAGGCGGAGCGGATGGAGCAAGCCGATGGCACACGTAAAATTGCGAAAGCAGAAATCGTCTCATCGCAGACGGCAACTAATTGTCAGCGAACCCAAAAAACATGTCATGCCCGATGTCACCTATGAGATTGTCCAGCATGACGGTGGCTGGGCCTATAAAGTCAATGGCGCGTTTTCGGAAAGCTTCCCGACGCATGCCGAGGCCCTCGCCGCGGCACAGTCGGCCGCGGAGGAGCAGGAAGTACCTGGGCACACCGAAACGATCGAATATGAGGATGACGAAGGCAACTGGCACACCGAAACCGCCAGAGGCCGAGACCGCCCGCACACTCTTGTCAAGGACCAGGATTGAGGTCCCATACTGGCAGAGATTGAAGGGTTGCGGCCGATTCACGTCGGGGCTAGGCACGTCCGTTTTGCCGTCCTCACGAGACAGAAACGGTCTACGTAATTTCCCTTAAGGACGACATCCGAATGTCCAGCATGATGTCTTTCGATAACGATATCGACGAAAGGCGGATTAATGAAAAGGCCTAAAGCAAGAGGAGGGACCGATATGACAACGACCAATTCACTCCACCAGTCCTTCAAATGTCCCAGCTGTGGAGAATGGCTTACAGCTCCTGAGCGGTCCACATACGTGAGCGAGGCACAAGTCAGGAATTTTTGGGTCTGCTCGAAGTGTGGCAATGAGTTCGAAACCTCAATCTACCTGACTCAAGAAGCGTCATTGACACCGGAAGTGGTCGATACATTTTTCCCGACTTTGTTGGTTGCTTGAGAGCGCGACCCTGCCATCGCGCGCAGGACCATAGTGAACTCTGTGGCGATGGACAGTAATGCTGCGATTTTGCGCTGCCCGAGCGGAAGCTAAGAGGCCTGTGGAACGCGTTTGACGTGATGCCGTTCCATCGCTTACGAACGCTTCAAGCGTTTCGTCTTCGGAAATCGTGCGTGGATGCTCATTCACTTTCGAGATCATCGTCTGGCAGGATGCGCAGTGCGGCGCCATCGAGGTCGTCGTATTGGTTGGTCCTTAACGTCCATATGAATCCGACCAGCCCCGTTAGACCGAGCAAAAGCGCCATAGGCACGAGATAGATAAGAACGTTCATCGCACATATTCCAAGCGATCGCGTGCCGCGGCCGCGCTTTCCAAGACGCGATCTTTTGGCCTACTTTCCGTTACACGCGCCTTGGACGGTGCCGGTTGTTCATCCGCTTGCGTCGGCGCGACCCCAGTCGCGTGGACCTCGGGCCGTCGCCCAAGTCGGCCGCGCAGGGCGTTCAGCGTGACCAAGATCGACGAGCCCGACATCGCTGCGGCCGCAATCAGGGGGTTGGCCAGGCCTGCCACTGCGATCGGAACGGCGAGCGCATTGTAGATGATCGCGAGCCCGAGGTTTTCCTGCATCAACGATCTGGCCCGGCGAGACAGCGCGATTGCATCCAAAACCGGGACTAAGTAATCGCCGAGAAACAGCGCGTCCGCGCGGGTCTGCGTGAGCTGCGCCGCCGTGATCGGCGATAACGAGACTGTTGCCGCTGCGAGCGCCGGTGCGTCGTTTAATCCGTCGCCGATCATAAGGACACGGCGGCCCAGCGCCTTGAGCTTCTCAATCGTGGCGATTTTTTCAGCGGGACTTAGGCCAGCATACCACTGCGTAATACCGAGCTGTCTCGCGATCGGTTCGACAGCGTTGGGCCGGTCGCCTGACAAGATCATCAGATCAAGACGGCGCCCGATCAGCGCCTTGACGACGGCGACGGCATCGGGACGCAGCCGTTGGCAAATCGGGATGCCGGCGACACGCCCGGCATGCGTGAAAAAAATCGTGGATGCCGCGCTGTTCGCCGCTTTGTTTTGGGACGACGGCCTCGTCAGTCCACAGAACGGCGCACTGCCGAGCCGCGCTTCTTGGCCCTCGATGTTGCCGCGCACGCCGTTACCGCAGTCCTCTATCACTCCGGCGTAAGGTATGCGTTCGCGTGCACAGCGCGCCAGCGCCGCCGCCAACGGGTGGTGACTGGATAAGGCTAGCCTGGCCGCGCGCTCAAGAATATCCGGATCAACTGATGAACCATCGACCACGCCTTCGGGCAACGTTAGCGTGCCTGTCTTGTCGAAGATAACAGTATCGGCTGTCCCAAGCCTCTCGATGGCATCGCCAGAATTAAGAATGATGCCAGCGCGAAATAATCGTCCAGCCGCAACCACCTGCACCGTTGGTATCGCCAGCGCTATGGCACAAGGACAGGTAATAATGAGAACGGCAACGGCTGTGACGATCGCATCGTGAAGCGATGCACCGGCCAATAGCCAGCCGACCGCGGTGGCGGCCGCGGTCAAGTGAACGATGGGCGCGTAAAGCCGTGCTGCGCGATCCGCGAGCCGAACAGTGCGCGATTTCGCTTCGGTCGCCCGCAACAGCAGACGCTCGATCTCCTGGAGCAGCGTTGAACTGCCGGCGGCGGCGACCCTAATCGTCAGCGCGCCCGAGCAATTGATGGCGCCGGCATAGATCGTCATGCCCGGTTCGACCGGCTGGGGAATGGTCTCACCGGTCACCAGACTCTGATCCACTTCGGACTGGCCACTTGCGACCAAACCATCGGCCGGCACTGCTTCCCCGGGCTGCACCAGGATGCAGTCGCCTCGCTGCAAGGCGGATGCCGGTACGCGGCTCAGCTCGCCCCGAGGCCCAAACCTGTGTGCGAACTCCGCCTTGGAAGAAGCGAGATTGCCGGCAAATTGCCGCGTTTTTTGCCGCGTTGACCGGTCGAGATAACGTCCGCACAACAAAAAGAACACCAACATAATCGCGGAATCGAAATAGGCGTGAACTGCGTGCGTGGCGGTCTCATAGAGCGATAGGCCAAGCGCCAATATGACGCCTACCGTGATTGGCACGTCCATATTGAACTGCCGCGCGCCAATGGCTCGCCACGCGCTTTTAAAGAACGGATGCCCAGCATAAGCCGCGGCCGGCAGCGCGATCAAAGCCGAGAGCCAATGAAACAGATCGCGCGTCTCCTGCATCATATCCGAAACATTGCCGGCCCAGATCGAAACCGACAACAGCATCACGTTCATTGCTGCAAAGCCGGCAACGGCGAGACATTTCAACAGCCATTTGGTCTCGTGGTTGTCTTCAGCCGCTATGCGCTCGGGAGCGAATGGGTAGGCGCGGTAACCGATTTGTTCGATCGCAGCCACGATCCGTTCGGCATTGGTTTCACTATCGCGCCATTCGACCGCGAGACGGCGCTGCGTAAAATTGAGCCGCGCGTTGACGATGCCCGGCAGTTTTTGCAAACCATCCTCGATCTTGCGAATACAGCCCGCGCAGCCGACGCCCTCGACAGCCAACGTTATATGCGCGCAGCCGGGCTCACTTCGCTCGACAAATTTGGAAAGGTCGAGAGCTTCGATCATCCGCACACTCACCTGAGCACAATGCGGTTTTTGGAGCGGAACAGCCGCTGACCCTGCTCCGAAATCTCGATCACAAGATCCCATTGACCAGGGATGAGCTCGGTTTCGCCGTGGTATTGTCCAGGCGAATCCTCTTTGAGCGCAACGCTGTGATCCAATCCGCGATCGATCGGACGCTCAAAACTCGCTGATGCGGTCATGCCAGTCAGGACATGACCTGCTTCGTCGCGCGCAACGAGTTCGAGACGCATATGGTTACGCGCCGGCGTCAGTTTGGCGTCGATCTGCCAGTGCCGCGCGTCCTGTGCTTTGACCATCGCGACGTCCTGCTCGAACATTCGGCCCGCCTGATAAGCGCTCTCGGTGTCGACGCCGCGCATTGTCGAAAGCGCTTCGTAGATCATCACGCCGTTTATGCCCATAACGATGCCGAAGAACGTCAACAGGTAAACCAGCACCATCCGGCCGGTGAGCCGCGGCGCTGTTCGAACGTCGCTATTTGACTCTGACATGGGCCTCTCACGGTCCGACGAAGCGATCACCTGCGGTGGCGCCAACCTGACCATTTGCGGTCACAATGCTGAACGTCAACGGAATGGACGCATTCGGTTCGAGCAGTTGACGCGTCGTGACAATCACGCGCACTTGTCGAGTCTGATCGGGTCCAACCGTGATTACCGGCTGGCCCTCCGCGCTCTTGTCGCTGCCGAAGGTCTCGACGTCAGCCCCGGCGAGACCAGTCACTTTCAACACGAAGCTTTGCGTCTCGCGGTTCTTGTTGGCTATGTGAACCGCATAGCCATTGCGGATGGCGCCATCGGAAAGCCGCACGAACAACGGATTCCGGTCGTGAATGATCGTAAGCGCCTGCGCGTGACGAGTCGCCAATGCGTATGCCATCACGCCTCCGACAACGGCGATGATGGCCGCATAAAGCAAGGTGCGCATGCGGACGAACTGATAAGATGTTTGTCCGCCGTGCTGACGAGCGCGGATGTTCAGATCGGTGTCGTAGGCGATGAGGCGAGGTGCGCGACCGACCTTCGCCATCACGGCATCGCACGCGTCAATGCAAAGCCCGCATTGGATACAGCCGAGATTTGGACCGTTGCGAATGTCGACGCCGGTAGGACAGACATAGACGCATTGGCGGCAATCGATGCAATCGCCAGCCGCTTGGCCGTGCTCATGTAGTGCCGCCGCCTTCTTTAGAGAGGCACGTGGCTCGCCGCGATCATGGCGATAACAGACATTGAGTGCGTATTCATCCGTCAAGGCCGCCTGAATGCGCGGCCACGGGCACATGTAGACGCAGACCTGTTCACGCATCCAGCCGGCAAGCGCATAAGTGGTGAAGGTCAGCAGTCCGATAAAGCCATAGGCGACCGGCGGCGCCTTAAAGGT
>Ga0310916_10001600_pt1 | contig 13559 bp, 11 predicted proteins | sample GREbulkMGLF176_FD_203444 | JGI IMG/M metagenome (GOLD analysis project Ga0310916, IMG submission 203444) | Lab enrichment of tropical soil microbial communities from Luquillo Experimental Forest, Puerto Rico - GRE.bulkMG.LF176 | ecosystem: Environmental > Terrestrial > Soil > Tropical forest >...
CGTGGGCTGGTTGCGCCGTAAACACCCCCGAATGAACTGGAAGGAACTCCGCCGCCGCTTCTGCGGTGGCGGATGGTGGCCCGCCGTCGGTGATGTGGTCCTGTTCAATCCAAGCGCGGTCGCCCCAACGCGATACCGCTACCGAGGCAACAAGATCCCGACACCGTGGCCGAGCGCCGCATGAGCAGATGATCATGCAGCCGAAAGGGGCTTGTGGAGAGCCGGATGCGTCGACGAGGCGCACGTCCGGTTCGGAGGGCGGCCCGGGGAAACGGACCGGCGGAAACGTCGACACCGCGCCCCGAGCCGACCCCTACCACCCCAACGTGCGGCTCGACCAGGCGAAGCTGTGCCTGCTGGTGCTGATCGGGGTGCGCACCGATGGGCGCAAGGAGTTGGTCGCGCTCGCCGACGGCTACCGGGAGGCGACCGAGTCCTGGGCGGATCTGCTACGGGATTGCAAACGCCGCGGCATGCGCGCGCCGGTGCTGGCGGTCGGCGACGGCGCGCTCGGGTTTTGGGGCGCGCTGCGCGAAGTGTTCCCCGAGGCCTGTGGGCAGCGATGCTGGTTCCACAGGATCGCGAATGTGCTTGCTGCGTTGCCGAAGTCGGCGCACCCGGGCGCGCAGAAAGCGCTCGCCGAGATCTGGAACGCCGAGGACAAACGCCACGCGCTGGACGCGGTCAAGGCGTTCGAGACGGCTGCTTACGGCGCGAAGTTTCCGAAGGCGGTCGCCAAGATCGCCGACGACGTCGAGCATCTGCCGACGTTGTATGACTTCCCGGCCGAGCACTGGATTCACCTCCGAACGACGAATCCGATCGTTATCTGGAGGCCGTTGGGCGGTGTCCTTGATGTCCGACACGCAGGGTCGAGGTCGCTGATTCTGCGTGCTGGACGTGGTTATCTGCAGTCGTCCAGGAGGCAGAGCCCGCGGAGGGACGATGCAAGTTGCACGAGTCATCTCCCCGATTTCGTCGCGTGAGTCGTGGACCGTTCTTGGCGACGACGACGTTCCGGTCGCCCCGATTGAGCGGTATCTGGCGTATCTGTCCGACATCGAGCGGTCGCCGAACACGGTCAAGGCCTACGCGCACGATCTGAAGGACTGGTTCGGTTTCCTCGCCGAGCGTGGGCTGGACTGGCGGGCGGTGCGACTCGACGACGTCGGTGAGTTCGTCGCCTGGCTGCGGCTGCCGCTGCAGGCTCGCGACGGGAGCCTCGCGGTGTTGCCGTCGGTGCCGCATCACTGCACGGAATCGACTGTGAACCGTAAGCTTTCGGCGGTCGCGGTGTTCTACATCCACGCCGCACGCGACGGCGTGGATGTCGGCGAAATGTTGACGTCGTGGCAGGTCGGCGGTACGCGCGGCGGCTGGAAGCCGTTCCTGCACCACGTCAGCAAGAGCGAGCCGAAGCCACGGCGGGTGATCGCGTTGAAGACGCCGAAAAAGCTGCCGCAAGTTCTGTCGCGGGATGAGGTGCAATCGATCCTGGATGGCTGCGACCGGCTGCGCGACCGGTTGCTGTTCGCGGTGCTCTACGACACCGGGATGCGCATCGGTGAGGCACTGGGGTTGCGGCACAACGACATCGCCGCTGCCGAGCGCCAGGTGGCGGTGCGGCGCCGCGACAACGCCAACGGTGCTCGCGCCAAGTCGCCGAGCACGCGCACGATCCCGGTCAGCGCCGAGCTGATCCGGCTGTATGCCGATTACCTGCATGCCGAGTACGGCGACCTGGACAGCGACTACGTGTTCGTCAACCTGTGGGCACACCCCTACGGGCGTCCGCTGACCTACACCGCGGTCTACGACCTGGTGCGGCGGCTGCGCCGCAAGACCGGGATCGACTTCGACCCGCATTGGATGCGGCACACGACGGCGACCCGGTTGCTGCGCGACGGCGTGGGCATCGAAGTGGTCGCGCAGCTACTTGGGCACGCGCATGTGGCCACGACGGCCGCGATCTATGGGCACCTCACTGTTGAGGATGCGCGGCGGGTCATGGAGCAGGCGGGCTGGTTCAGCGAGGGGCAGGTGCGGCTGTGAGCGCGCCGTCGCTGAAGGCTGTCGGTTCGTCGGGACTGCTGGGCAAGCTGATGGCCGCGGTGCGCAGCGAATTCCGCAGTGACGTCCTGGAATTCGGGCCACAAGACCCGGTGTTCGGTGCAGCCGCGTGTCGGGTCGCGGTATGCGAGCGAACCGCCCGCGGCCGCGGTCTGTGTGAAGGGCATCGGCAACGGTGGCACGAAGAGGGGTGTCCGTCCATGGAGCGGTTCGTCGCGTCGACCGATCCGCGGTGGCGGCGGCAACAACCGAACCAGCGCTGCCGGGTGCATGGCTGTGGTTATGGTTCTGCCCGTGGCGGCCTGTGCGTTCTGCACGCACAACGATGGGAACGCGCCGGGCGCCCCGACCTGGACGGGTGGCTGGCCAACCCGCCGTCAGTCAAGCGACCCGCAGCGGGTGCGACCTGCCGCATCCCGCACTGCGAGCTCTGGCCGCAGGCGAGGTCACCGCTCTGCCAAACCCACACCAACACCTGGAAGGTGAACGGGCGACCCGACATCGACGAGTTCACCGACCGCTTCGCCGCCGAGACCCCGCTGGCCAGCGAGGTGATCCGACTCGACCGGCTGACCGGTCAGCTGAAGCTGGAGATGCAGTATGTGCTGCAACGCCGCCACGATGACCGGCAGGGCAAGCTGACTCCCGACGTGGTCATGCGCGTAGTCCGCGCACTCGCCGCCGCGGACGTGGGCTCCCTGCTCGACCACGACGAGGACGCCTGGCAGGAACGAACTCGGCCGACGATCAACGACACTCGCGCCCGCGGGTTTTTCGGCTACGCCTTCCGGGTGATCGCAGACCTGGCCGAGGCCGGCGGCTGGGAAGCCGAGTACCCGCGCGACGTCTGGCGGATGCGGCGACTCGGCTTCGACGGCGACCGCACACTGCGGTTCACCGGGATCGGCCAGCCGTGGCTGCGAGATCTGACCAAACGCTGGGTGCGGTGGCGGCTGTCGACCGGGCTGGGCCTGGAAGCCAGCGGCGGCCGACCGATCGTCGTGATCACGCGCTTCGCGCAGTTCCTCACCGCCATCGGCATCGAGAACATCGGGCGGATCGACCGATGCGTGCTGGAACGCTACCTCGCCGACCTACGTGGCGACTCCATCGGTGCACAACGTCGCGGTACCCACATCGGGCTGCTCAACCGCTTCTTCGCCGCCGTCCGCCAACACCGTTGGGACATGGCCCTACCCGCAGACGCGACGTTCTTCGCCGAGGACTATCCGAAACGCGAAGAGCGGCTGCCCAGAGCGCTGGCCGAGCACGTCATGGCGCAGCTCGAGGACCCCGACAACCTCGCCCGCTTCGCCGACCCCGCCCACCGGTTGATCACGATCATCCTGATGCGCTGCGGGCTACGGATCACCGACGCGCTGCGGCTGCGCAGCGACTGTGTGGTCACCGACGCCGAGGGCGCGCCGTATCTGCGCTACCTCAACCACAAGATGAAACGCGACGCGTTGGTGCCGATCGACGAGCAGCTGCGGGAGCTGATCGCCGAACACCACACGCGCATCGCACAACGCTGGCCGGCAGGCACACCGGGGCTGTTCCCGCGCCCCACAAAGAACATCGACGGCAGCCACCCGATCGCCAGTCCCACTTACCGCATGGCGCTGCTGCGCTGGCTGGCCGCCTGCGACGTGCGCGACGAGCACCGCCAGCCGGTGCACCTGACACCGCACCAGTGGCGCCACACCCTGGGCACCCGGCTGATCAACCGTGACGTTCCGCAAGAGGTCGTGCGACGAATCCTCGATCACGACTCCGCCCAGATGACCGGGCATTACGCCCGGCTGCACGACACTACCGTGCGCCGCCAGTGGGAAGCCGCCCGAAAGGCTGACATCCATGGCACCACAGTCACTTTCGACCCGGCCGGGCCACTCGCCGAGGCCGCCTGGGCCAAACAACGACTCGGCCGCGCCACCCAGGCCCTGCCCAACGGCTACTGCGGACTGCCCGTGCAGCAGAGCTGCCCGCACGCCAACGCGTGTCTGACCTGCCCCATGTTCCTCACCACCGACGAATTCCTGCCCCAGCACCACCAGCAGCGACAACAGACCCTGCAGCTGATCACCGCCGCCGAAGCCCGCGGACAACAACGACTCGCCGAGATGAACCGCCAAGTCCTGCACAACCTCGACAACATCATCAGCGCCCTCGACCAACCAGACCCAGGGAAGGCGAAACATGCGGGCTGACAACAGCATCCATCTCACCACCGCCGCCCGGCAGCGCCACGAACACACCCGAGCCAAGGCGATCGCGGCAATGCACGAACTCGACCGGGCCGGCGCAGTACTCACCTTCGAATCCATCGCCCGCCACGCCGGCGTCTCCCGCTCCTGGATCTACACCCAGACCGACATCAAGGACGAGATCCGCCGACTACGCGAACTGAACCGACGCCAACCGAGCCCGACACCCTCCTCGCAACGAGCGAGCGACGACTCCCTGCGACAGCGTCTCGAAATCGCCAACCGGCGCAACCGCGAACTCGCCGACGAGAACCAACGGCTACGCCGCCAACTCGCCTGCGCCCTCGGCCAGAACCGCGACAATGGTCGTCTCCAAACCGCAGACCAGCCCCAAACACATCGCAATTCGGTAACAATCCGACCGTGCTGACCAGCGACTTGGCATCGCCCACCGCTGCATCGACGACACCATCCACGACGCAAACCGCCAGGTCACTGCCCTTCTCGATCACAGCGCTCCAGATAACGATCGAGTCGACCTTCGCGACGGTGCGTAACCGCAGCAAGGTCACCAACGGTCCGGGGTCGCGCGCGGCGGGAATCGCGATGGCGTTCAAGCTGATCGAGGCCGCGCAGACACGCTGGCGCGCGGTCAACGCACCTCAGGTGGTGACACTGGTCCGTGCCGGAGCGAAGTTCGAAAACGGCAAACTCATCGAACGCCCCGAAACCACAGCCGCCTAAGACGATGTTCGGGACTGACGGGCGTGCGTTCCATCGGCCGCTGGCGATCAGCGTGGCCGGGCTCCTGCTTGCCGGCGTCGGGCTGGCCGTCCTCGCGCTGGTCCTCGCCGTCGCGCACCGCGAGACAGGTCAAGCACCGGCCTATATCCTGGTCGCGATCGCCTTGACCGGCGTCGCGGTGATGGTGCTGCGCGGTACGCGTTGGGTGATCCGGGTCATCATCGTTGTGCTCGCCGGGCAGCTCGCCGCAATCGCGGGAACCGCATGGGAGCTCAGCCACGGTATCGATGCCCGCAAAGCCAGCCAGCTGCGCCAGCTCGGGTTCGATCCAACGGCCGGCGTGGTCATCAACTTGATCTATTCCAGTATCGGGTTCGCGCTGTTTTGCTGGTTCGCCACACGCTGGCTCGCAGCGCGGCGACGCCGACATGCGTCCTCACGTGCTGCGATGATCGCTGCTGAGGCGGCCGATGGCACCAGCGTGCGAGCGTTCGATGAAGGGCACGGGCCGGCCGTGCTCATTCTGCATGGCGGCATCGATGATGGCAGCTCGTGGCGGAGGGTGGCGGTCCGGCTCGCGCCGCGGTTCCGGGTGCTGCGGCTGCACCGACGACAGTATCGGCCCGACCTGAAGACCGGATCGGCCTGCACGATGGCCGAGGAGGTCGACCATGTGACCGCGCTGGTGCGCGCGATCGGCCAGCCGATGGTGATCGTCGGTCACTCGTCCGGGGCGGTGGTGGCGCTGGAGGCGTTGGTCGCCACCCCGACGGCGTTTAGCGGTGCGGTGCTCTACGAGCCCCCGTGCGTGATCGGACCACCGCTCGGTGGTGTGGCGCTGGCGCGAGCGCAAGCCGCAATCGCCGCCGGCAAGTCGGGGACTGCGCTGGCGATCTTCCTACGCGAGATCGTGCGCGCGCCAGCCTGGGCGGCTCTACTCAGCAAGCTAGTGGTGGCGCTGTCGCCCCGGATCCGCCGAATGGCCCGGCACCAAATCGATGACTGCGCGGCGATCGATCAGCTGGGTAACCGGCTCGACACGTACGCCGAGATCACCGTTTCGATCGTGCTGCTGGGCGGCGATCGCAGCCCCGCGCACCTCGGCGAACGGCTCGACGCGCTGGAAGGGGTGCTACCAAACACCGAACGCGTCGTCCTGCAAGGGCAGGGCCACGCGGCGAACGCGCTCGCCCCCGGCAGAGTTGCCGACGTAATCGCCGGATTTGCCGCCAGGGTACTGCGCCCGTAGCAAGGTCATGGCGGTGAAAGCCGTTGAGTGGAACCACGAGCGATTCAACAGGAAAGTCCGCCGGCCAATTCAGCAACAGCCGCGTCCATCATGGCCCCGGCGGCATCGTCAGCGCGCCGACGCGCCCAGACCATGGGACTGGATTCGCCGTCGCAGCTAACTTTGCTGCTCGGCAGGGCGGCTGTCGACCGCAGCCCGCGAATGCGTCGGGTCTCCCTGGTGAAACACCAACCGGAACGAATCGCCGATTTGCCGATTCAAAGCACGGTGTCAGAGGCTTGGCTTGACCCGAAGGCATCACCAGAAGGGACCATCGAGCGGCCAGCGCAGCCACTTCATTCGGCGCCGGTAGCCATAACACACCCGCCCGTCGGCCAGTGGCTGGCTTGCCGCTTGCGCCACGGATCGGCCCGCGGCACATTAAGTAACGAGGTGTGGCGATGGATGCCAGGATATGAAGGAAATGGCTGGTGGCGGCGCCGAGTTCGGTCGGAAGCTGGCCGGTTTCCGACTCGGTCGTGGCTTGTCGCAGGACGAGCTCGCCCGCCGGTCGGGCATGAGTGTGCGGGCGATCCGGGATCTCGAACGCGGCCAAGTCGAGCATCCCCGCCGCACAACAATCGCATTGCTCTCTGATGCGTTGAGCCTCCATGGCAATGATCGCGAAGTGTTCGAGAATGCCGCCGCTGGTTTGCCCGGTCTCGCCGGTGAGCACGCGGGAGCTTCGCGGACTTCGGAAGCAGCCGTACCGCGCCAACTGCCGCCCGATATTGCGGACTTCACCGGGCGCGAACTCGTACTGCAGTGGCTACACGCCCGGCTCGAGGGCCGAGAACGTCAGTCCACAGCGTTGGTCATCACGGCTGTGGTCGGGAAGGCGGGAGTAGGAAAGACCACACTTGCTGTCCATGCCGCGCATCAGATGCGCTCGTTGTTTCCGGATGGTCATTTTTACGTCAACTTGCGCGGCGTCGAGGCGCAGGCACTCGACCCGTTCGATGTGCTCGGCCGGTTTCTGCGCGCCCTGGGCGTCGACGGACAATCCGTCCCCGATGACGTTGACGAGCGCGGGGACTTGTATCGCTCACTGATGGCTGATCGACACGCGCTTGTCCTGCTTGATAATGCGGCCGACGAGGCGCAGATTCGCCCACTGATACCTGCGGGCGCCGGCAACGCCGTTCTCGTCACCAGCCGCACCCGACTGACCGGGCTTACGGGCACCGAAGTGATTGATCTTGACGTCCTCCCACCAGCGCAGGCCGTCGAGTTGCTTGGCAAGATTGCCGGCGCGGATCGCGTTACTCGGGAGCCCGCGGCCGCACAGGTGATTGCGTCGCTATGCGGATATCTGCCACTGGCGCTGCGGATCGCGGGCGCCCGACTCGCTGCGAAGCCGCACTGGCGATTGCAGCGGATGGCTCATCGGCTTGCCGAGCACCAGCGTCGGCTCGATGAACTGACAGCGGGCGACCTCGAGGTGCGAGCGAGCGTTGGAATGAGCTACGACGGGCTGGGCGAGACGGAGCAGCGCGCCTTCCGACTGCTGGGACTGCTCGAGGTGCCGGACTTCGCGCCCTGGATGCTGGCTGCTCTGCTCGATATCTCGGCTCCGGACGCAGAAGAGGTCGCCGATCACCTGGCCGACGCCCAGTTGCTCGACACCATCGGCGAGGACGCGACCGGGCAACTGCGCTACCGATTCCACGACCTAGTCCGCCTATACGCCAGGGAACGGCTGCTCGCAGACGAGACCTTGGCTACCCGGCGCGCCGCTCTGGAACGAACGCTACAGACCTATTTCGAGCGCGCGTGGGCCGCGGTTCGGCAGCTCCGCCTACGCCCGCCCGAGTTGCCTGGCGCGACAGCACCTACATTCCCACCCGACCCTCAAGGTGAATTGGCGGCGTCATACCAGTGGCTGGCGACCGAGCACACGGGCCTGGCGGTCAGCCTGGACCAGGCATGGCGCGAGGGTCTGGGCGGGATCGGTCAGGCGCTCACGCGGCTACTCGCCGACTTCTTTGAGGTGTACGCCTGCTGGGACGAGTGGGAGCGAACGCACGAGGTGGCTTTGCGCGCCACCCGGCGGGCTGGCGACCGGCACGCCGAGGCGTCGCTGCTGCGCGGCCTCGGCGACCTGCGCCGCTTCCAAAGACGGCTGCCGGAGGCCGTGGAATTCTGCACCCAGAGCAACGTCATCTTCCGCGAGTTGGGCGACACCGGGGGCGAGGTCGATAGCCTGACCGGACTCGGCCGCACTTACCGGCGCCAAGACCGGCTAGCGGACGCCGCCTCCTGCTTCGAACGCAGCCTTGACCTCTGCCGAGGGCTCGACGACCCTGAGCGGGAGGCCAAGGCCATGCTCTTCTTCGCGAAGGTGCGGCGGCAGCAAGGCCGATTCGAGGAGGCTCTTGCCCTCTTGACATCCTGCCGGGAAATCTTCGGCTCGGTAAAAAGCTGCGGCTATGTCGCCTATAGCGATCTCATGATCGGAATCATGTACAGCGAGCGCGGCGAATTCGACCAGGCCACAGACCATCTCGAGCAGGCGCTGACCTTCGCGAGGTCACTCGGCGACCCGCGCTGGGAAGCCTACGCTCTGCTTAACCTGGCGGTGGCGGCTGAGGGACGCGGATTGCGCAACGAGGCGCGCCGAGACCTCGAACAATCCATGACAATGTTCCAGGAAGCCGGTGACCGACAAGGAACGGGCAATGCCCGCCGCCTAATGGCCGATCTCGACCGGGCCAAGGTGCGCCGCGCATGAGGAAGGCGAAAGTCTTTCCGGTGCAGCTCATTTCGACGCGGCTTATTTGATTAGACGCGCGACGATCGCGGGCTGGTCCCACCGCGGCCAGTGTGAGGCATTGTCGACAAGACGCAGATCCGCGTGCGGGAACAGGCCGGCCAGATGCCGCGCTAGGGCGGGGCTGAGGTAATCGTCGGTCGCGCCGAAAATCGGCGTGACCGGCAGATCGAGGCGGGGCGGGTCACCGACGGCGACGTGCGTGTCCTGGCGATCAAGCGCGGCGACCAAGGCCGAGGTCCATGCCCGGACGGCCACAAGCACATCAGGCTGGGCTTGGTCACCGAAGAACTGCGGCATGATCGAGGCGACCCCCACCCCTTGCTGGTCGGCCGCGTCCAGGCCGAACTGTCGGCCGGTGTGGGCCAATAGCTGGATCATCTCCGGCAACCGCAGTGCTGGCGCGTGCCCAAAGTAGGTATTGATCAGAATGACTTGACCGACCCGGTCGGGCGCGCCCAGCGCAAAGTCGATGGCGTCCGGGCCCGACGCGTCGTGGGCGATCCCACCTGGCCAAGCTCGAGCGAGTCGAGCACAGCGCGCAGCTCACTCTGGTTGCCACGCGCCGTCGAAGGGAAGCCGGCTCGACGCGGTCCGAGCGGCCATAGCCGAGCCAATCGACCGCCACCACCCGGCGGGGCGCCAGCAGCGGATCCACTCGATCGTAAATACGCGAGTCGTCAGGGAAACCGTGCATTACCACCAGGGCGGGGTCTTCCCCCGCGAAATCCCTTACGTGAAGCCGGCCGCCGAAGCGCGGACACCATTTGGGACTTCGCGGTCACCGACGACGGGATTGGCCTCGGACATGAACGCGTCCTTCACTGTCAGCCAGCGGCGCGTAGTGCGGGCTGCGACGAAGGTGCGCCTTGGATGTTCATGTGGCCGAGTAGCCGACGCAACCCGAAGCGCGGCGTAATTCTCACGAGGAAGTTCATCACGAACTTCCATCTCAGGCCGTAGATCGCAACCGGCTTGCCGCGCTTCATCATCCGGTACCCATAACGGGCCACTTCGGCCGGTGTGATCTTTGTGGTGGCCATGTAGTTCGATGAGGCGATCTGGGCCTCACTGACGAACGGCGTTCTGACCGGCGGGGGGCACAACGCAGTCACGCTGACTCCGCTGCCGCGCAGCTCCTCAATGAGCGCCTCCGAGAACGCCAGAACGTAGTGCTTGGTCGCAAAGTACACGCTCATCCGCGGGCCCGGCACGAACCCTGTAACCGACGCGGTGTTCAGGAGCTGCCCTCGACCCCGCTCCAGCATCGCCGGCAAGAACAGGCGTGTGAGCTCGGTCAGGGCCGTTATGTTGACGGCGATCATGCTTCTTTGCTTCGTCAAGTCGCTGGTGGCGAACGGGCCGTGATCGCCGAACCCGGCGTTGTTGATCAGGCAATCCACCTCGGCGCCGAGCGACCGGACACGCTCGTAGAGCGCCTCGGCCGCGCCGGGTTGACTGAGATCTTGCGAGATCGTATGGACCGTGACGTTTTTCCGTGTCAGCTCGGCCGATGCGCTTTCCAGGGCGGCCTGGTTTTGGGCGACCAGGATGAGATCGCGCCCGTCGGCGGCGGCCTGGCGGGCAAGCTCAAGTCCTATGCCGCTGTTGCCGCCGGTGATCAGCGTGAAGCCGGCGGGGCGTTGGTTGGCTATGGTATTCACGACGAACTCCTCTGCGTTCAGGGGCGTTTGGGGGGAGGGTTTGTGATCTGCGACAGCGCCGCGCTGGCGCAGATCGAAAGCAGCTCGGCCAGATAGGCGGCGGAGCCGAATGCGTTGCCATGAACGTGATTCCATCGTTTGCCGGGTGTGCAGCGGCTTCGATGGCGTCCGGGGCTAAGCGCGGGCCGGTGAGGCGGTCTTCCGCCATGGCCGGGTGCAGTGTCTGAGATAGTGCCGCGGGTGCGGGCACCGACGGCGGGAACGGGCGGCATCGCAGACCGGCCTATTGTGCACAACACAAGATCAATCCTTTTCCAATCCTTTTCCTTTAATCGGTGCAAACGCTGAAGAGCTGCGTCTATCCATCTACAGCTTTCCTGTCCTCAGGTCCTTACTACCCTTTAGAATCGCAGAGTCTTTACGCCAGTTCTCCGGTTGGAGCCTCTCCCAAAGGCTCCCCTTCCCCAGCTCTCTTCCCACCCGATCTTCTCTGCTGAACCACTGCTCAGCACTCCTAATCCGATTCGGGTGAATCTCATCGAGCAAAGCATAATCTCTCTTTATGATTCCGTACTTCCAAAGATTCCAGAATCCCGTGAAATTATCTCGGTAGCTCATCGTGCTTTTGTCGTTGGGGTCCGCATTGTATCCAGCAGGCATGTCGGCAAGCATGTTGTTGACCGGAATGTTCCAGTACGTGTCCAAATCCGTATCAATATATTGTGCTGGATGTCCAGTAACCTTCTCAAACGCGCCAGCAAGATCCGCATAGGCAATATGATCGATAGCGACTTCGAGATCCATGCCATTTGCACGCTCCGGATGATCGAAGAGCCAACGAACATAAAACCCGCAATCCTCAAGCGCCACATGCGGCACAGCTCCCTCACCCAGCGGAACTCTCCACGTCACAACGCCGTCCTCCACGGTCGGTGTCATGGGCGTCAGCGGCGAGATCACCATCTCGATGTACGGGCCCGACGTGAAAACCGCTGCCCCCATCCTGTCCGTATTCACCTGATTCTGAAACAAGATCCACTCGGCAACACGACCCTTGCCGTCATAATGCCCAGCGCGGAATCTAGAGTCATATCCTGATTTCTTGAGCCCGAAGTCCAGGTTTCCGTACACAAAGAATTTAATTCCTTCTTCGATGGCTATTTCGTAAGTGCGGATGGCCCAGTACATTTCGGTTTTCTCGCCGGTGTTGAACCCGTCGATATTGACGTATGCCCCATCACAACCGCGGGATCCTTCCCGCAGGATGGCCTCGTCGGCGAAGGAGCCCTCGAGTACTGAGACATTGTCAAGTCCGAGGAGGGCCGTGGCTCGGGCGGAGGCGGGGTCACGGGTGAGGAATCGAACCGAGTATTTTTTGTCGGCCACCAGGGCACGGATGATGGGCATGCCTTGCGCCCCTGTGCCGCCGATGACAAAGATTTTGGAGGTGGTGTGGGAGGACACTGCTGTTGACTCCAATCGGTTTTGATCGCGTTTGACTACTTCATCGGCTGCTGTAGGCCGGGGCGCCCATATCGGCGAACATTGCCAGGGACTCTTTGAAGTCTGCGTCGCTAAATTCGACGGGCAGCCAAAGCCTTCCAATGTCTGGTTACCGTCGTGGTGCACGATGACGGCCCTTCGATTGCGGGCGACTTCCAACCGGCTCGAACTGCTCAGTTCTCGACATCGTGTTGCACCTCCCTTCTCCACGAGCGGCGTTTCGTCGCCGTGCGGCGGCGCATTGGTCGATCTTGACCCCGGGGGCCCCGGGCGCGGACGCATAACGATTCATTCGAAGCGTCGCACAATGAATGCAAGCGGACCAGGCAGATGTACCGGCAGTTGAAAACTCCTGAAACTGCCGGTACTTGGGACATCGGCTGTCGCCTCGAAGCCAGTAGCGTGCACGCTATGCGCGCCGACCCGGATACCACCCACACAGTCGCCCACACAGTCAACCGCCTCGTGATCGACACCGAGACCTCGTTCGACGAGGTTCTGGAACGCTATGAATCCCTGGTGCCTACTGTGGACTTCGCCAAGCTAACCCGCCTGGTCTTTAATGGCGACCTATCGCGGGTGAAGCGGTACACGGACGAACTTGCGCCGCATTCGTTTGTCAACTTTTCGATGTTCGACCCGACGCCCCAGATGCAGTTGTTCGGACACCGCACCCGCGCAGTCACTTACATGATGAGCGACAACCTGATTGTCGAAAAAATGTTTCGGCACCATCCCGGCGTCATGCTGTATGCGCCGTTGCGTACTGAGATCTACGAAGACGAAGCTGAACTAACACATTTGAGCATCGACCAACCCTCCACACGGTTCGCCAGTTTCGGTGATCCCCGCATCGCCGCGATGGGATTGGAACTCGACGCCAAGCTCGCCGAAACCTTGAAACTGATGTCGATGTCCGTGCCGGCCGAGCTGCAGCGTGACGCGCCCTAACCGGGACCTTAAGGGCATGCGCCTCCTGGCCCGGAGCGGTTGTCTCGTCAGGGCGGGGCTGGCATAGGTGGTCGACGCTGTGCGCTCCGAGCCGATGCTTGCCATGCCCCGAACACGACGGATCGGGCTGGTCGGTGAGCACGGGAGCAGCCGAGTGTCAATGGCCAAGTAGAAGTCCCCGCTGGTGGCCAGGATAAGTCACCACTCCGTTGCGGGTGATTGGCTAATTCTTGGCGGCTCCCTTCTTGTGGTCGGCGTGGCGCATCCGGTAGGACTCGCCGGAGGTGACCACCAACGGAACGCAAACCGTCTTGGGTTGACACTGTGCGCGGTGGAGGCGGGTCTCCTGTTGGGGGTGTTGG
>Ga0310916_10001602_pt1 | contig 13555 bp, 13 predicted proteins | sample GREbulkMGLF176_FD_203444 | JGI IMG/M metagenome (GOLD analysis project Ga0310916, IMG submission 203444) | Lab enrichment of tropical soil microbial communities from Luquillo Experimental Forest, Puerto Rico - GRE.bulkMG.LF176 | ecosystem: Environmental > Terrestrial > Soil > Tropical forest >...
CGATGACGCCCTGCTGTTGCGGTTGGGCTCGCGCGGTCGTTCCATCACACACTGATCGGACGGTGGTGCGCTCGACGGTTCCCTGCGATTCGTGTCGGATATTTCCAAATCGATTCGCTTAGGCCGCAAGATGTGCAGCGGAGCTGCGTCAGCGGGCCGTCTCGCGAAAGCTTTTCCAGGAGGCTGCTGTCAGGCCGCTGGCGGTCACCGCCCATGCGGCGAGCGCAATCCACACCATCACATGCGACAACGCCTTTAGCGGCGAAAAGTCCGCTGCAAGCGAAAGACGCAGGCTCGCCAGGGAATACATGCCAAGTGGAAACACCATGCTCCAAAGCATGGGCGTATAGGTCAGCGGCACGCGGCAAACGACGTGCTTCCAGATTCCGAAGAGCAGCAACAGTGGAATCCACCATGTCGCCCATGCCCACGCGATAAGCGTCGCTCCGTCAATAAACGGCCGGGTTGAGACCAGAAAGGGAATCCCGCTGTTATTGAGGATGAGCTCCGACCCGGCGTTCGTGGCGATCGCGGCCGCGCCCATTACGACCCACAATACGGGGGTGAGGTCTTGCGGCGCCACCTTGAAGAAGAAAATGCGATAGGCAAAGAGCGCGACGAAAATGCCGTAGAGAGCCAGGCCAAGCCCCCAGAGCATGTGTACCAATACGAACACGGCGGGCGTGAGATCGCCGAATGCGGGGGAGATCGCGGTCCCCAGAATCACCAGAGATTCGGTGGCGACGATGGCGATCAACCAGCCGCCTTGGACGATGTCGGCGCCATGAGCCGTATTGAAGAACGTGAGCACGCCGAAACTGAAATAGATCATCACCAACCAGGCGATCAGGGCGGCTATCCAGAATGCCTGGGCAATGGAGTCCACGTTGCGCAGACCGATTCCGGCTCCGAAGACGCCGGTGCCCGCGACGAGGGCAAAGAATGAGAAAACACGGCCGGGATCGACGAGATCGGCCCACAACGCTCTCCTGAACAGCACCGCCCGCACAATGGTAAGAACCCCAAGCCAGCAGTAGGCGATTGAGGTCACCGCAAAGAGCGCACCGGATAATTCGCGATGATCCTCGAAGAATAGAGCGTTCGAAATAATTCCCGTAGCCATCACCAGGGCGAACGAGCCGGGGTCAAGCGTCTCGATCTGCTTGGCGAGCCATGAGGAGAGAGATCGAGTCCAATCGGCCACGGTAATTCCCATGTGGGATTCCAGCTGAACATATTGGCGTCATGCACATCCGGCCCAGCCAATGTGCGGCGAGATTTGGTGTCATGCAGCCCCTTTCGCGACCAGCGCCAAAACGCGCAAAGGGCTGCCCGATCCTTGCTTGATCTTGAGGGGCGCGGCGATGATCACCGCCCCCTTGGGCGGCAGTAGATCCAGGTTCGTGAGGCATTGCAGACCGAACCGCCCCTTGCCGTGCATGTAGAAGTGGGCGGGATACGGCGGATTGAAGTGCTGTCCCTGACCGAAATCCGTGCCGATCGTCTCCGTTCCGAATCCATGCACGTCGCGTTGTTCCACGAGCCACTTCGCGACGGCGGGCTCAGGGCCCGGCGTATGGGCACCATCGTCGCGTAGTCCTGCATAGTCCGTATAGCTCCGTTTCGACCAGTCCGTGCGCAGCAGGACCCAGCTTCCCGGTTCGATCTCGCCGTGGCGCGCTTCCCATCGCTCGATGAAGGCGATCGTCAGAGCGAAATCCGCGTTTTCCGCGCACTCCTTGGAACAATCGATCACGGCTGCCGGCGCGATGAACTTTGCGACTTCGATGGTATCAACCGCGTTGTTCGGCAGATCCTTGCCGGAGATCCAGTGAATCGGCGCGTCAAAATGCGTACCCGTGTGCTCGCCGAGACTGATGTTGTTCCAATACCAGGCTGGACCGCGCTCGTCGTAGCGCGAGATCTCCTCGATGCGAAACGGCGCGCATTGGCCCAACTCGGGCGGCAACACGATCGTCGGGAATTCCTGCGACAGGGTCTGGGTCAGGTCGATGACCCGGATGTCGCCGATGGCAATTGCGCGGGCAAACGAGAGGAGATCAAGCGGCATGGGACCCGTCACGTCGCCATTTCGCGCTCGAGTGCCTTTGGGTTGACCGCAAGCCGCTGCCGGACGTCTTCCGCGACGTCGCCGACAAACACGTCCTCAACCCCTTGTTGGAGAGCGCGAACCACCGCATTTGCAAGCGCCGCGGGCATCACCTTCGGCGGCGGCACGGTTTGAAACCATTCCGTGTCCAGCGGCCCGAAGAAGACGTTCACCACCTTGACACCACCTGGGCGCAGCTCCGCACGCATGCATTGCGCCGCCGAGAGGCAGGCCGCCTCGGTTGCTGAATAGCTTCCATATGAAGGCCAATTCATGAGTGCGTGCACCGATAGCAGATTGACAAACGCTGCGGCCGAATTCACCCCGTCCGCGCCGCGAAAACGCAGGATCGGGCCGAACGCCTGCGCCAGGCGCAGCTGACCGAGATAGCGAACATCAATTTCTTCCCGTGCAATCGTCAGACCGCGGCGATTCAGAATACCGCCGGGACGAACGTGCTCTGCCGTGTTGACGACGATATCGATACGCGATCCATTTTGCTCGGCCTGCTCGGCAATCGATTCCGTATCCGTCACATCGAGCGGCACGATTTCAAGGCATTCGATTTTGCGAAGGCTCTCCAATCCGGGAAATGGCTTCCAGGCGTCGGCCACGCCGACAAACACGATCGCAGCGCCCGCATCGGCAAATGCCTTGGCCATCGCTTGGCCGACGGCAGTCCGACCGTCGGTAATCAGAATGCGGCGAAACTTCGGATCACACGTCATCTCGCGCAAATGCGGGTCGTCGGCCATGTGTTCAGTTTCCTTTGCCGGCAGCGCCATGGCAACCGCGGAGCCGCTCTTGTCGAGCTTGAGTTCGAGCCGTACCCGCTTGCCCTCCGCAGCATCCCCGTGCAGGTGCGCAACGATGACTGGGCCGGCATCGAGCTGGACGGTTCCGATCCGCCAAGGGGCGCGCTCGCGGAAATAAGGCTCGGTCGATGTGCGCACGGTGGTTTCCGCGATCAGTGTGCCGCCAGGATCCACATCACGGAACAGAACACGCGCGGACAAGCATGACGGACATGCGTCGCGCGGAGGGTAAATGACGGTCTGGCAGTCGAGACAAACCTGCAGCGCGAAACGCCCCTCAGCTGCTGCCGCCGTGAGCCCATGCGCGGCGCGGCTGCGCACGCCCTGCGGGCCGAGCGGCAGCCGCGTCCGCTTCAGCGGATTCTTGCGTTTCGGACGGACGAGTGGCTGGCTCACGCGAGTCTCGCAAGAACGGCAGCGCCGGACGACAGGCCGCGATCGTAGTTGATCATGCCGAATCCGGACACCAGGCAGGCACTGGCGTCGGGCACCTTCGAGCCAAGCGGCTGGGCGGTGAGTTGGCGCAGAGCGTCGACCAATCCGAGAAAACCCCCGGCTGCACCGGCCTGCCCGACCGAGAGCTGCCCACCCGACGTGTTGTGCGGGAAAGTGCCGTCGTTGGTCAGCGTGTGCGAGCGCACGAACTCGGGTGCTTCCCCTTTGGAACAAAAGCCGAGGTCTTCCAGCTGCATCATTACGACGACGGGGTAATCGTCATAGGTCTGGACGAAATCGACGTCTTGCGGCTTCAGTCCCGCCATCGACCATAATTGACCAACGTCGTCCTCCGTGCCCAGGCGTTCCTGTATTGGATCGCCGGGGTAAGCATTGTGTCGCTCGATGGTCGATAAAATTCGCACGCTTGGTACGTTGAGCGACTTGGCCGTGTCTTCCCGGCATACAATAAACGCCTCCGCGCCTGCACAGGGCATCACGCAATCAAACAGATGAATGGGATCGGCGATCGGCCGCGCCGACATGTATTCGTCCAGCGTCAGTCTCTTCTTCATCATCGCATGGGGAATCGACACGGCATTCTCGCGCTGCGCAATGCAGATTCTTGCGAAATCTTCCCGCTTGGCGCCGTACCTGTTCATATAGTTCTTGGTGATCAGCGCAAAGGATGCGTTGGCGCCGCCCGCCCCGTACGGATACATCGCGTCCTGCGCAAAGCGCGAAAAGGTCGCCAGCGTTTTGCGAAACGAATCAACGTGATTGGTGTCGCCGGCGACACAAGCCACGATATCCGCATCGCCCGCCTGTACCGCCCGCGCTGCACGGCGCAAAGCCACAATACCGCTCGCGCCGCCGAATGGGATGTGATCGAGCCAGCGCGGCGATAGTCCGAAATGCTGCGTGAGCCCGACCGCGGTATCCGGCGCGACGGTAAAGCTCGACACCGCAAAGCCGTCGATATCCTTCGGCCGCAGTCCGGAACGCTTCACCAGCTCATGCAGCGCGCGCCCCAACCACCACTGCGCGCTGTTCGTGGAGTAGCGCCGATAGGGAATCGTAACCGGCAGGCAAGCGACCACGCCCTCGTAGGACTTTCGCGTGGTGGCAGATATCATGCCTTGCCGATCTCCTCGTCACAGCCCCTTGGGATGAGTCAGGAACTCTTCCACGACCTCTGGTAGTCGACTTAGCTCTGGTACCAGATGCGCACGCTCAACTCCCCTTTTTACAAGCGGCGACGCGGCGTGCGCGCAAAGCAAAGTAGGCTCAATTGCCGAAGCAGCTTGCCAGTCCAAGCGGAAGCTTTAAAGTTAAAGAAATTGTGAGGAGCGTCCAGGGCAGTGTGGAGGCCGCAACTGCTTCTGCTCGACGAGCCGAGCCTTGGTCTCGCCCCGCTGATCGTGCGCGAGATCTTTCGCATCCTGATGGGATTGCGCGAGCTTGGCGTCTCGATCCTGCTGGTCGAACAGAATGCCCGCGCAGCGCTCGAGACCGCCGACCATGGCTATGTTCTGGAAACCGGCAGCATTGTTCACCAAGGCCGGGCCGTCACCCTCAGCCACGACCCACGCGTTGTCGCAAGCTATCTGGGCGGTGCGGTGGACAGATCGCCATGACTTCAGCATCGGCATTGCGAAGGCAATGGTCGCAATTGTTTGCGCCAGCCGACCGCACGTTGCCGGCGATGCTGACCCGGCAAGCCGAACGATTTGCGCAAAAGCCCCTGGTCATCGCCGCCGGCACGACCTGGACGTATGCAGACGCTTGCGACGGCGTGGCACGATGTGCCGGCGTGCTACGCTCCGCCGGTATCGAGCCCGGCGATCGTGTCGCCATAATCTGCTCGAACCGCATCGAATTTTTCGAGATTGTGCTGGGCTGCACCTGGCTTGGCGCCATTGCCGTTCCAATCAATGTCGCATCGCGCGGACCGCAGCTTGAGCACATCTTGTCGAATTGCGCTGCGCGGCTGCTGGTGATCGAGGCGGCCTATGCCGAAAATCTTGCATTGGTCGATCCGCGCCAGCTTGCCATCGACGCCATTTGGCTGATTGACGACACGACGGAATTGCGCATCGGAGATGTGACCTCGATCGCGATGCCCCGCGACGGCGCGCCGATTGCCGCTGCTCGCGTACGCCCCGGCGATCTCGCGCTGATCCTCTATACCTCCGGCACCACCGGTCCCGCGAAGGGCGTCTGCTGCCCGCAGGCGCAATACTTCTGGTGGGCCGTCAACACCGCTTCACTGCTGCAATTGACAGCGGATGACGTCCTCTGCAGCAGCCTGCCATTGTTCCATACCAACGCGCTCAACACCTTCTACCAGGCGCTTTTGACCGGATCCTCGGTCTGTTTCGAGAAGCGATTTTCGGCATCGCGATTCTTTGCTTCGCTCGCGCAGCACAAGGCGACCGTCACCTATCTCCTCGGTGCCATGGTGCCGATCCTGCTCTCGACGCCTCAGGCCGCAGAGGAAACCGCGCATGCAGTGCGGGTCGCTCTCGCGCCCGGTGTGCCGGCCCGGTTTCACCAGGAATTCACGCAACGCACCGGAATCCGCTTACTCGATGGCTGGGGATCCACGGAAACCAACTTTGTGCTCGGCGCGACCATTGAGCATCAGCAGCCCGGATTGATGGGGCCGGTGTTCGAGGGCTTTCAGGCCCGCGTGGTCGACGAGCAAGACAATGAGCTCGCGGACGACACCGCTGGCGAACTCGTCGTGCGCGCGGACGATCCATTCGCTTTCGCGAGTGGTTATTTCCGTAACCCCGAGCAAACCGCCGAAGCATGGCGCAATCTTTGGTTTCACACGGGCGATCGGGTCATCCGGCGATCCGATGGCTATTTTCGCTTCGTCGATCGCCTCAAGGACGCCATCCGTCGCCGTGGCGAAAACATCTCGTCGTTCGAGGTGGAGCAGGTCTTGCTCAGCCATCCCGCCGTCGCCAATGCCGCGGCATTTCCGGTGCGTTCGTCGCTCGCCGAAGATGAAGTCATGGCGGCCGTCATTCTGCATCCGGGACAAACACTCACGGAAGCGGAGTTGATTGCGTTTTGCGAGCCGCGTCTGGCGCATTTTGCGGTCCCGCGATATCTCGAATTCATGCAGGAGCTGCCCTCCACCGAGAGCGGCAAGATACAGAAGTATAAATTGCGCGAGCGGGGCGTTACTGCGGCGACATGGGATCGCGAAGCCTTCCGCAACACTGGCACGCACAAGTCCGGCAGGAACGGCTTGTCGCCTGGATAATCCAGAGCACAGGGCGAACTTGCGCGATACGCCAAAGGTGAGCGCACCGGCCCCAGACCATGAACATACACATATTTGAAATTCGCTGCCGGACGCCGGCCGCACGAAGTTCGGCGAGCGTCATCCGAAATCGACAAACGCGTGCCAGAGACTCGCGTCACACATCACGCGGGGATCACGAGGCGCCACATGGTTCCTGGGCGCGTATTTGACTGGCATGCGGCCTGACATGTGATTGATCCTCCCATCAGACGAGCGAAATCGGCTACATTCTGTGTGCCGAAACCGTGCGGGCTTTGCTCTCGATTAATTCCAACGCCATCATCCTTAAACTCAACTATGTACTTGTTGTTTGAGTTAACGAAACTCACGCTAAGCATTCCCTGCATGCCGTCGGGAAAGGCATGTTTGACTGAGTTATTGAAGACCTCAAGCAATAAGGCGCCGAGCGCGATCGCCCTCGTCGAGGTCAGGTGAGCAGAATCAGCGTGAATAGTAATTTCAACCTTCTCGGGATCCGGCAGCGCTGAACGCAACTCGTCAATGATCGCGGTCATGAACTCTTTTGAGTCGATCATGTGCGACGGCGTGGAATGTGACAGCATCCGCTGAATATTTCCAATCGCCATTACCCGCGAGCCTGCGAGTTCGAGTGCGCGACGCGTTTGTTCATTACAACTTGCTGCCGCTTGCAGCCTTAAAAATGAAGCAACGAGTTGTAGGTGGTTGCCGACACGATGGTTCATCTCGCACGATAGACTGTCGGATATTTCAATCTGCGCCTGCAACTTTTGCTCAAGCACACGAATGTGCCAAACAAAAATCGCCGTAATCCAAACAGTGCCTATGGCGAGAACGCGATTCATCCACGCCTCCCATGCCGGTGTCTTGTCGGGGATCGTTATCCAATATCCCACAATGATCAGAGGCGTCACGATCAGTGCAAGAACGAGCGCGGCTTTCTGGTTGGGAAACCAGAAGCCTACGAGGACGAGCGCCACATAGAAAATGCCTACCGAGATTATCTGCGGGGTCACGGCCTCGAAGATCAGCGCACCCGCCCCGAGTAAGAGAACGGCAGTCGCCCCACCTACCCAAGAATGCCAGTATTGAGTGGCTACTCCTGAGCGACCCATACGCTCCCTGAACGTTTCGAATGCGCTGCTAAGCACCAGAGTGTCCTCCCCTTGAGCCGGGCAGAGGTAGTCTTGCGGGAAACGAGGCTTGTTGTTGGTTACCTTAATGGGGAATGTGCTAGGCATGATCACTGGTATCCGATGCCCATGATGTAATCGCGAAGAAATGATACATCGGACTCGACGTCCCCCAAGAGAACCTGGAGTGCATCTCGAGCGTTGATCACCCCAACCGGTTTGGAGTCCTGGTCGATTATCGGAACATGCACAACGCCGCGCTCTTTCATTTCTGACGGCACGTCGTGCAGCGAGACCCGTTGAGTCCAAAGCACCCCTATCCAGGCCTCGCCAAACGCTCTAACTGGCTAAGTCTCAACGCGCTTGCGTAACCCGGCTACCTCGCGGCGGAGTGCCTTCATTTCTTCAAACCGGCTTGTGACGTCGCGCAGAATGGCGGCTGCGCCAAGCATATGGCCTTGTCGGTTTCGAAAGAGAAGGATGCTGAACTCAATCGATATGCGCGTGCCATCCTTTCGCACAGCTGGAACCCCAAGAACATCCCCTTCGCCGTAGCGTGTATGGCCGGTACGCATAGTTTGCAGATACGCGGCCCAATGTCGTTTGCGTAAGTTCTCGGGAATGATCACATCGAGCGATTTTCCCAGCACCTCCGCTTCCGAAAACCCGAAAATTCGCTCGGCAGCATGGTTCCAGAACCGGATCATACCGCCCGTATCTGCATATATGATTGGGTCGGGCGCATGTTCCACCATTGTCCAGCAGAACCTGCCGACATCAAGATCTGGCGAAAGCATCCGTCCTGTCTTTTGCAAGCTCATCGCGCTTCGCTCGTCATCGGACTTGTTGAGTGGGCTATACATCTTCATCGTCCAACCGGGATATGGGAATTTAATTCGAGGTCGATAATGTCAACTCCCGTTCGCGGTCATGCGCCAGGTTTGTGCATCGAGGAAGGAAGCTGACGGTCACGGAAATCAAGCGTTGACCGCTGGATGACGTTGCCTCCTTCGTCGACAACGAGGCGAAAGCGTCGATTTTCGAAAAAGAACGTCAACCGATACCGCCCGGTATCTGTATCGACGCCGCGTTCGCATAAGCTCGTGATCTTCCCCTCGCGCATCCGGGCGGGAACGAGTGAGGGCTCGATGCCTAGGCCGTTCCCAATGACTGTGGCATCGATGCAGAGCGCATCCCTTTCAGATTTGATTGAAGTCATCACGGCTGCTCCACTTTGTTCTTCTTAGCAAATCATTATGGCGATCGAGTCACTCGCGGGAAACGTCTCTACCAGAGCCTGATCCAGTCGACGGTCCAATTGCGATTTCGAATTCTGGTCGCGAAGCGATGAGCGAGCCTCCTCGACGCGATCGCTCCGCTGCACAGAATTGTGTTGTTCACCGATAGGGCACATCTTCAATTTCGTCATCGGGCTCTCCTCTCGGCGATTTAGTCTGCTGTTGCGAAGCGATTTGTGGCTTAGTACGCGATAGCTTAATCCTTGGCGTTCGGCGTATCTGGTCGCCGACCTGAGCGAGTCGAATTTGAGTTCGACATGGGCCATCGGATCGTCACCGGCAGTCCAGCCCATCAGTGGCTCGATTCGCAGGGGCCGGCGCCGCTCAAACCGGAGAATCCACTGTTTCGTGCCTCTCCTGCCAGACGTCATCGCCGATCGCGCGGGCTTGTAGATAATGGCCGGCCCGACTGGCAGGAGCGGCGTCACGGTCCAATGGGCCGGACTCTTGGTATGACCGTTTGTGGCTTTGCTCGGAGGCAATTTGAGATCAAGACAGCTCATTGTGAAAGCTCCCATCGCCCGCGCCCGACTCGGTCGAAACGTCCACGACCGTCAACGAGCGCTTTTCGCGGGTTGGCGTCTGGAATTCGATGCTCTGACCCGCCGACAAGCCTATCGGCAACTGAAGGCGGCGCGGTATATGATACCTGTGCAAACCTTCTCAAATCAGGGAGACCAAGATGACTCGCCCAGCCGCTGATCCTGTAAGTGGAACGTCCGTCGGCCCAAGGCAGAAATGAGTTAGTGGCTGAGATGCGCCCGTTGCAGTTTCGACACGGACAGGTCCTGCTCGGCTAGTAAGGACGTCATCAAGTTTGTGGCGCCCGCAAGGCGCAAAATCGTTCCACTGCTGTAGCGACCGCTCTGGCGACAGTTGCTCTGCGGGTTGCCGACGAGAGCACTTGCTCTTCAGCGCGATTGACTATCATTCCGGCCTCAACAAGTACGGCCGGCATACGTGATTCATATAGCACCGCGATATGATCAGAGGCATCATAAATTCCTCGCTCCCGATCCACGAGCGGGGCAATTCGTCCATATTTAGCAGTATTGGTCAGTTCGTCATGGTGGGTCGTAAATTTGAGGCCACTCGCCATCAGTTGATCGGCCAGGGTTTTCGCGAAGCTGAGGCTCTCCTCATACTTGTTATTTTTCTGCGACACCCAGAGAGAAAATCCTTCAAACTTGTCTAAAAACCAATGCGTTTTTCCATTATACTGCCACGGCATAAGGGTTTCATTTTTTACGCCATCATGGTGGACAGAAATAAATAAGTCCGCCCCCAGGTCATTGGCACGCTTCGATCGTTGTAGCCGGCTTTCGTGAGTATTCGGACCCGACGTCACGATCATCCGCGCGGAAACAAAACCTGTGTTGACAAGTTCTTCTAAAATCCGCCGCGCTAATTTCAGATTGAGATCGTATTCTTTCATACCACGTGCACTAATTTGGCCCGAATCCTTGTCTGAATGTCCGACGTCAACGACAACGATTATGTCTTTCTTAGCTTTGAGCTTGCAAGTTGCCGAGGCATCGGTAGTAGCAATACACGACATGCCGATAGTGGCGGCTGCGAAGGCAATAGCGAGTCGACAAGCCATAACTTTTCCTTTCGACGTGTGCATCGGGCTTGCTGGACCCCCACCCTCACGCCGCGGTTTGGACGAGCGCCGACGCGGGGAACCATTCGACGAAGCTCCGTCGTCGCTGGTTCGGTGCGCTGCCCGTCGTCTTGCGCGAAAATAGACGGTCAAAGAGACGCCGGCGTTTCACCCTACGCGTTTGGGCAGCCTACATCTCACTGTGGAATTCTCCGACCGCCGCAGGTGGCCGCGGCGCCTCGCCAAAGAGGCGATTGTTGTCTGGGAAAAACCATTGCCCGATCCGTGCAAGCAGCTGCCGTTCCTCGGTGCCGCTCGCCTCAATGGGCGCCGCGAGGTTCTGCGGCGCGGAGTTGGACGCATTACGGGATTGCTGGGTGATTTTTGGCTGGGCCGTACGGCCGGGCTCCGCGATCTGTTCCCGCCTCTGATTGCGGCGCGCTTGCCCGGCTTGCGGCGGCTTTAGCGACTTCGCCATCGAGTCAGTGGCCGGCACGGCTGCAGTATTTTCCGACTTATTCTGATTTTCGGTTTCTCGACGCACAAGCTGCGTGAGGAGCGCGTGTTGCTCATGCACCATTCGAATTGCGTCATCGTTCGCAGGCAGGACCTGAACAACGGCAGGGGCAACTGGGGCAGGCTCCTTGATCTGCGCCAGCCCATAGGCACACAGCGCGCTGACGAGCCCTGCGCCGGCAATTTCGATGGATTTGATACCGAACCTGGTGAGCAAAGATTGCAATTGCATGGACTTTTGACTCCTCTCGCCGACTCTTCCAGCATCCGTTTGCGACGGCTTCACGGCCGAAAATAAACCGCCCATGGCAAATCAATGGAAAAAGGGCGCAATTCGGCATGATCCTACCATGCTGGCGCGCGATGAAACTCAGTGCACAATTCGGCACACAGAGATTGAATCCGATAGGACGAATGGGCCCATTCCGCGGGGATTTCGGAGGGCGTGCGGTAAGTGACGCTGCAGACCCGACTGCCTGGCTGGGGCGGGAGGACTCGAACCTCCGAATGGCGGAATCAAAATCCGCTGCCTTACCACTTGGCTACGCCCCATCAGACGCGTCGAGCGCCAGCGCAGCGCGCGGACCATACCGACACACGTTGCAGTGATCAACGGCGGCGCATATCCGCGCTGCCTGCCATTGCAGCGGCTCACGTTGCGCCCGCGTATATTGACCTTATAGTTGCCACAGCTCCCGCCGTCGGGCTTGCCCGCGATCGTCCGGATACAAGCTAGATATGCGCGGGCAAGCTTCGCAGCGGGCGCACGCACCTTGCCCGCGCGCAAAGGAAAATAATGACGTACCAAGCGCCGGTTGCCGATATCGCTTTTGCGCTCAAGCATGCTGCGGGTTTTGCACCGGCGCTGGCCGACGGCCTCTATGGGGATCTCACAGAAGATCTCGTCGAAACCGTGCTCGAGCAGGCCGGAAAGTTCGCGACCGATGTTCTCACCCCCCTCAACGCGGCCGGCGATCGTCACGGCACGCTCTTCAAGAACGGCGTCGTCACCATGCCGACGGGCTGGCGCGAGGCCTATCGCGCCTGGGCGCAGGCCGGCTGGAACTCCGTGGCCGCGCCGGCGCAATGGGGCGGCCAGGATCTGCCCCACGCCGTGAATGCTGCCTGCATCGAGATGTGGAATTCGGCAGCGATGGCATTCGGCCTCGGCCCGCTGCTTACCATGGCCGGCATCGATGCGCTCGTGGCGCACGGCAGCGAGGCGCTCAAACGCGCCTACCTGCCGAAGCTCGTCTCGGGCGAATGGATGGCCACCATGCAGCTCACCGAGCCGCAGGCAGGCTCCGACGTGGGCGCCCTGCGCACGCGCGCCGAGCGCGCCGGCGACGGCAGCTACCGCATCACCGGCCAGAAGATTTTCATTACCTACGGCGAGCATGACCTCACCGGGAACATCATCCATTTCGTGCTGGCACGCCTGCCTGACGCGCCGCCGGGCACAAAGGGCATCTCGCTGTTCCTGGTGCCGAAATTTCTACTGAACGCCGACGGCTCGCTCGGCCGCCGCAACGACGCGCGCGCACACTCCATCGAGCACAAGCTCGGCATTCACGCCTCGCCCACCTGCACCATGGTTTACGGCGACGGCGGCGGCGCCATCGGCTTCCTCATCGGCGAGGAGAACCGGGGCATGGCCTGCATGTTCACGATGATGAACGAGGCGCGCCTCGCGGTCGGACTGCAGGGCGTGGCCATCGCCGAGCGCGCCACGCAACAGGCGCTCGCCTATGCGCGCGAACGCAAACAAGGCCGTGCCACCGGCATCAATTCGGGCGCAAGCCCGATCATCGCGCATCCCGACGTCAAGCGCATGCTGCTGAGCATGCGCGCACTCACCCGCGCCGCGCGCGCCGTCTGCTACGCGACCGCCGTGGCCATCGATCGCGCCAAGCGCAGCGCGGACGAAGGTGCCCGCCAAGCCGCGCACGAGCGCGCCGCGTTGCTCACGCCGGTTGCCAAAGCCTTTTCCACGGACATCGGCACCGAGGTCGCCTCGCTCGGCGTGCAGGTGCACGGGGGCATGGGCTACATCGAGGAGACCGGCGCCGCGCAGCATTATCGCGACGCGCGGATCGTACCGATCTACGAGGGCACCAACGGCATTCAGGCGATCGATCTGGTGACGCGCAAACTGCCGCTCGCCGGAGGCGCAGCAGTGAAGGGTTACATCGGCGAGCTCAAGCGTACGATCGAGACGATCAATGCGGCCAACGATCCGGCTTTCGGCTGGACTGGCCTGCGCCTGCAGGAGGCGGTCGATTCATTGCAGCGGGTCACCTATTGGCTGCTTGGCCGCGCGCACAACGATGTGGATGCGGCATTGGCT
>Ga0310916_10001603_pt1 | contig 13553 bp, 15 predicted proteins | sample GREbulkMGLF176_FD_203444 | JGI IMG/M metagenome (GOLD analysis project Ga0310916, IMG submission 203444) | Lab enrichment of tropical soil microbial communities from Luquillo Experimental Forest, Puerto Rico - GRE.bulkMG.LF176 | ecosystem: Environmental > Terrestrial > Soil > Tropical forest >...
CCGCCCATGCCGCCGCCGGGCATGGCTGGCATTGGCGGCTTCTCCTTCGGCAGTTCGGCGACCATGGCCTCGGTCGTGACCAGGAGGCCGGCAACCGAGGCGGCGTCTTGCAACGCTGCCCGCACCACCTTGGCAGGATCGACGATGCCCTTGCCGAACATGTCGACATAATCCTCGGTCTGGGCGTCGAAGCCATAGGTCTCCGACTTGTTCTCCAGGATCTTGTTGACGACAATCGAGCCTTCGAAACCGGAATTCTCAGCGATCTGGCGCAGCGGTGCTTCCAGTGCCTTGAGGACGATATTAATGCCGGCTTGCACGTCGGGATTTTCGCTCCGCAGCTTGGCGATCGCCTTCTTGGCGCGAAGGAGCGCAACGCCGCCGCCGGCGACAATGCCTTCCTCGACCGCCGCTCGGGTCGCATTGAGCGCGTCCTCGACGCGATCTTTCTTTTCCTTGACTTCGACTTCGGTGGCGCCGCCGACGCGGATCACGGCGACTCCGCCAGCGAGCTTGGCGAGCCGCTCCTGCAACTTCTCGCGGTCGTAATCGGAGGTCGTTTCCTCGATCTGCGCCTTGATCTGATTGACGCGTGCTTCGATGTCCTTCTTCTTGCCCGCGCCGTCGACGATCGTGGTCTTTTCCTTCTCGATGACCACCTTCTTGGCGCGACCAAGCATTGCCGGGGTGACGCTCTCGAGCTTGATGCCGAGATCCTCGGCAATGAGCTGACCGCCGGTAAGCACGGCGATATCTTCCAGCATGGCCTTGCGGCGATCACCGAAACCGGGCGCTTTCACCGCCGAGACTTTCAATCCGCCGCGTAACTTGTTGACCACGAGCGTCGCCAGCGCTTCGCCTTCGATATCCTCGGCGATGATCAAGAGCGGCTTGCCCGATTGCACGACCGCTTCGAGAAGCGGCAGCATGGCCTGAAGCTGCGACAGCTTCTTTTCATGCAGCAGCACATAGGCGTCTTCGAGCTCGGCCAGCATCTTCTCGGCATTGGTGATGAAATAGGGCGAGACATAGCCGCGGTCGAACTGCATGCCCTCGACGATCTCTACCTCGGTGCCGAGCGACTTTGCTTCCTCGACCGTGATGACGCCTTCGTTGCCGACCTTCTGCATGGCCTCGGCAATCATCTTGCCGACGCTCGCGTCGCCATTCGATGAAATGGTGCCGACTTGAGCGACCTCGGAGGACGAGCCCACCTTCTTGGCGCGGCCCTTGATGTCCTCGACCACGGCCTTAACGGCGAGATCAATGCCGCGTTTGATGTCCATGGGATTCATGCCGGCGGCGACCGCTTTGGCGCCTTCCTTGACGATCGCATGCGCCAGCACGGTCGCGGTCGTCGTGCCGTCGCCGGCCTGATCGTTGGTCTTCTGCGCCACTTCGCGCACCATCTGCGCGCCCATATTCTCGAACTTGTCCTCGAGTTCGATTTCCTTGGCGACGGTTACGCCGTCCTTGGTGATCCGCGGCGCTCCGAAGGATTTTTCGATGACGACGTTGCGGCCTTTCGGGCCAAGCGTCACTTTCACGGAGTTCGCCAGCGTCTCGACGCCGCGCAGCATGCGTTGGCGGGCGTCACCGGAAAATTTCACATCTTTGGCAGTCATTGCTCGTTCCTCAAATGTCAGAGATCAGATCTCGTGGGCTCGGATGCGACCGCCCTTCGGTCACACGACCACGCCCATAATGTCGGACTCCTTCATGATCAGGAGCTCCTCGCCGTCGAGCTTGACCTCGGTGCCCGACCACTTGCCGAACAACACGCGGTCACCGGCCTTTACCCCGATCGGGACCAGTTTGCCGTTCTCGTCGCGACCGCCGGGGCCGACGGCGACGACCTCGCCCTCCTGCGGTTTCTCTTTGACAGTGTCGGGAATGATGATGCCGCCCTTGGTTTTTTCTTCCGCCTCGAGACGCCTGACGACCACCCTGTCGTGCAGCGGCCGAAATTTTGTTTTTGCCATGACCACCCTCATCTGGCGCGATCGCCGTGACGCGCGCCCGTCTTGCTGAAAGTTTTATTTCGGCAGTGGCTTAGCACTCTGTTCTGCTGAGTGCCAACCAAGTGCTGCGGAGATAAGGCGGCCTCTACCGGGTGTCAAGCCGGCAAAGCCAATCCGTTTGTCCGGCACGGTTGCGCGCGGATGCCAGTGGCGCAGCCGACCAGAAAGTCTATCGTTTCTTGGCGGCAGCGAAACTCGCCGCGATGATCGTATTGGCCCTCGAGGCTCAGACCGCGCATAATCTTGACCCGGCCGATGAGCGCGATTGTGCTCGATGCGGGTGGGCGCGTGAAAGCCTTTCAGAAGCAGGACGGCGCTTCGATGCTGCGCCGTCAACCCTAATCATATGATTGATATTATTGACTAATTAGCGCGGCATACAAACGGAATACAAACATCTCGCGCCGCCATTCGATCCAGTTCGCGCCACCCGATCAAACGGACTCGGATAGGGGATCGGCGGGTTGTGGCATTCAATGCCAGGGGTGGTCCATTCACTGGCCCAATTCCATTCGCGCCGCCCGACACACACCGTGCGAGGCGCTCGATAATTCGCGCCCTCGTCCAAATAATGCAGGACACCAACATCTTTCGGCGCAAGCGGATCGAAGCGTGTGAAGGCCTACTCGGCTACGAAGCCCCGCCCGACACGGCCAACCTCGCTAAGGAATTTCTGGCTTCAGTGTTCGAGGATCAGGAGGCCGATGTATCGGATCGACTCGATGCCTTGGCACTGACACGAAAGTTCGAGGCTAAGAAGATCGCGCCTCAAACCGTCCACCTCACCCGCCGCGAAGAGGCGGACCGCAAGGAAGCGTGGCGGGAATATGAGATCAATCAACTCCAAACGAAGATAGTCCTGGCAACGATGGATCATCCTCCCAAGGGATCGGACGCCGAGTTGAGAAGCCCCGATTATTTGCCGCCACCCGGCGATGAGTGGCCGCCCTCGGACCGGGGACCCGACGGCAAGCTAATACTGTTCCGGCCGAAGGAGCGGGCTGACCGGACCAAACAAACAGGACTTCTGAGATCGCGCACCACCCCGCACGGTTATTGCATCTCTAATCTACTTGTTTCCAAAAATTCGTTTCCAAACTGGGGATTCGTAAATTCGTTTCCAACCTGGGGTTTCGTCTATGGTCCATTTGTTGACCTTAGTATCTGAGCTTTGGCACCCCGGTTGCGTTTGATTGATCGGCTCTTGCACCCACAACACACTTTGTAGCTCGCGCTCTATTGTGATCGTCGCTTTTACGCAGCCTATTGGGGACGGTAAGCCAGCTTGGTCCTCGGCTATGACTTCGTCTTTGCTCCATTTCACGACAGGAAGGATCAGCGGCACTAACAGATCGCCGATCTGGTTGTGCCCGACTTGCTCAACGTTTGAAATGACACACTCTTTACGATCTTGATAACAAGCAATGGTGTAGTAGTTGTTTGGAAAAGCAAGATCGGGACCGCTTAACGTACCGGAGGCAACCACGACTGCTTCGGTATTATAAAAGTGCTTGGGAGCGAAAATTATCTGATCATCCTGATCTTGCGGCTGTAAAAAGATCATCGCGCTTACGCCAGCCAGGGCGCCGAGAACAATACCGCACACCAGGAATAGCCATTTCATTGCGCACCCTACCCAAATGCATTGGACTCTAACTACCGCCGCCCCCAATCCTCCTCCGCCTCGCGTGTGACCGCACTGACGTGTGTACAATTTCCACGTATCAATTCAAAGACGCACGGTCATTCGCCCGGCGGGAGAAACTCTATGGTCATGGCCTTTTTGATTGCTTGGTCCATCTCATCTGCAGTCATGAGGACGATTATTTTACTCGTTACAAAGCCACTTTCGTTAGCGACCACCGACAGAGCGGCAGCAGAAATATTGTCTGGAACGTCTGCAATTATGTAGAAGTCGGCATCGCCAAACGCGAAGTAGAGGGCCTCCAATTTTCCTCCCGCGCTTTCAATAGTCTTTACGATGTCGCGGCGCCGCCGCGAAGCGCCCTCACGTGCAAGACCCCTGAGTCCATCTGAAGTGTAACGCCCTTCAACGAGATATTTTGGCATGACCTGGTTCCTGCTTGAGCAAATCAATGCTCAGGTTACCGGCGCGCGTTATGAGTTGTACGCTAAGAATTTCGGCTTAAAGAGTCGAGTCACCGTGGCCTGTGGCTCGCGACGAGATCTTGTTTGTTTGGATTGGCGGCCCGTGGTGATGCCGGGATCGCGCCGGTACCAATGTGCCACCCGGCCCGCGCAACGCGATCCACGCGCCGTTTTAGGGCGCGGCGGCCGATCCGAAATCCCCACCCGGCCCGTGATTAGCCTTTCCAGAACTCTTTGAACGGCTTTGCGCTCAACTCCGAATAATGCGCCGTGTGTTTGATATCAACGTGGCCAAGCCACAGTTGCAATCGCCTAGTGTCATGCCCCGCATCGGCCAACAGATGCCCACACGTGTGCCTGAGCATGTGCGGGTGCAGTAGCCCTGCGCGTTCGCCCGCCGCCTCGATCATCTTTGAGACGTTAAAGCGGGTCATCGGGCCGTCACGCTCGGACGATCGGCGCTTTGTTTATAGTGTCTGCGCTGTTCTTCTACCAGGACAAGCAATGGAATTACACCGAAGCGGTCAAACTGACGTGGTGGTACATGGGATGGTGTCTCGTTGGGTTTATGATGATGATGATGCCGACCTGGATGATCCTCAATCGGTTGACCGGCAGGCAGGACTCCGTGCTTGCGCTGGTGGGCGTCCAACTGCTGGTGATCGGCCTTTGCTACGTCCATTATCGCAAGGCGCTTGCCGCAAAACCCGAGCCGTCGTCATGATGGCGGGGCCAAGCGCGCCCCTCGCAAAAATGCATCGAGTTTTTGAAGGTAAGGCTCTGTCACTGCGGACCTATGTCCGCTTTAGCTCGGACAAATGCGATGGATGGCAATGTTACGGCGAGTTAATGTTGCGTGGAGTATTTGTGATATTTTCTGGGCCACAGTTGGATTTTTCAATAATGGAAGACTGATTTAAATAATTCCTCACCTTTGTCGCAAAATAAACATGACTAGCGCTACTTGCGTATGCTGAACACGCTTAGAGCATTAGGGGAGTTCGGTATGGTCCGACTACTTGGGGTTCTTTGTGCATTAATCGGTATCAGCGGTGCAGCTTTGGCTGCCGACCTGCCGCCGCGGCCGGCACCAGTGCCTTACGTTCCTGCTGCAGTGCCAGTTTACAACTGGACCGGCTTCTATATCGGCGGCAATCTCGGCGCAGCTTGGACACGAGGCAATGTGAGCGACAGTTTCGGCGACAGTTGGAGTAACTCACAACAGGCCGTATTCGCGGGCGGTGGCCAAGTCGGTGCCAACTATCAGTTCAACTGGCTCGTCGTTGGCGTCGAAGCAGATTTCGACTGGCTGGCAAATAACAGCAATTCAACCAATTCAGTGTCCGTTCCAGGTGGCGACAGTTTTCAGTTGTCGGCGAATAACAGATGGATGACGACGGTGGCCGGGCGGGTTGGCGTTGCTGCTAACAATTGGCTGTTTTATGCCAAGGGTGGCGGCGGCTGGGTTGGGGTCAACAATCCCACACTTACCGATGTGACCACCGGTAATTCGCTTAGCGTTTCAAACAGCAACAGCAACAGTGGTTGGTTGGCGGGAGCGGGCATCGAATGGGGCTTTGCGCCTAACTGGACGGCCAGACTTGAGTACGATTTCCTGGGTTTGAACAACCAAACCTTTACCGTCCCGGCTGGTACTTCGTTTGGCAGCCCCGCTAGCAGCATCACCATCACCGATCGTGACGTGCAAACGCTGACCGTTGGGGTCAACTACCTGTTCAATTGGCACCCATGATGAGACGCTGAGGCAGCGCTCCTTCGGGGTCCCCCAGCGACTTTATAGCCTCCAAAAAGAAAGGGACCGGCACAATGGCCGGTCCCTCCACTCGCTCTAGCCTTTCTCTAGCCTTTCGTCACAACTGGGGGCGGCGGGGCTTTGCCCTTGCCGTAGTACGGCCCAGTCTGCGCATAGCCAGAAGCGACGCTAAGGAGAGTAAGCGCCGCTGCAGTCAGTAGTGTGAGTGCTTTCATGGCACCCTCCTTTGTCATGACAACAAACGAATCAAACCAACAGAATCATGCCGCGACTAGTGTTGGAAAGACACACTGAGAATTTCAATTAAGGCATCATGGTTAATTGGAGATCGAAGAATGGACTGCCACAGAGATCAGGCTCAACTGGGGCACCCCTTATCAAATTAGCGGTCTCGTTGCGGGTGTCGGGCGGGATTTGGCTGAGACGCAGCCCTGATAGTGCCATCAAGGCCTGACAAAAAGTTCTGTCGGACCGTGGATGTATCGGCCGGCAGCCCAACGTGCTGTGTGCTCACACGCGGCACGGATGGGGGGACGAAAGCAAAGCCGCCGGTTTCTCCTTCGCTGGCGGCTTTGCAAAACACTACAATCGGCCTTGCAAACCAATGGGCTCAGCGGCGACTTGCCCAATCAAACCACCCTCGCAAATTATATGAGAGTTTTTGAAGGTATGGCTCTCCCAATGCGGACAAAAGCGAACATTGATTAGTGCCAGTGGGATGTGCCATCGACGATGAATGACCTCGACTTCGTTACTTTGGCGCGCAGCGCAGTATTATTTTTCATACTATCATTAAAGGCTTTTGCCCTCGTCATGCTATCGAAAGCAATTAAAGCGAAAAACTTCGGCGCACTTCCATCAAGAGCGGTTACTTTTTCTGTACGCGCGAAGTAGCGACCGTCCTCAAATTGGACTTCCACAGCGGTAGCGTCGGCCGTTTGGCGAAGAGCCTCAAAGCCATTGGCATCGGTTATCTCGTCAATCTCAACCACAAGATAAACCGGCGGCGTGGTGGTGCGAGCGTGTAGACCAACCGCGCCGAATCCTAATCCGATGGCAACTGCCAACGGCAGTGCGTACTGACCTTTCACAGTTTCCCTCCCATTTACCGCCGACGTGCCGACGTACTCAGCCATAACCGGCCAGAGACTCCTGTGACGGGCATCACGGTTGCGGCTTTTCCCGCGCCGGTTGCAATCGGGGTTTGCAAGTGTCACGTGGCCCCGCTACACAACAGCGGCGGAGCGACACAGGGGCGCACCATGTCCCCATTATGGTGACAACATGTCGCGTCTTTGGTGACCTTTTGCAAACAAATTGCAAACCAATTCCCGAATATTCGGCATAACGAGGCGGTCGTAGATGCCGAATTATCGTTATAGATCAATACCATCAGGTACACGGGGATACCCACCGATAGGGGTGTGAACGCATCGATGCTGCGCTTTGAAATCTGCTACAGTAATGCCTATGGCGCACTGGCGCTCGGCCGATCCTCGAAACTTGTTCTCCAGAAAGCGCGGGAAAAGCCGCTCTTTATGCAGTCACTCGAGAGGCTTGCCGATTATCCGCTGTTCTTGGAGGGCGGCGGCCAACTCATCCGCGACAAATCGGGCGAAGTGCTGGGAGCTGTAGGTGTGACTGGCGATGCCAATGAGCTTGATGATATTTGCGCGGTCACCGGTATTCATACTGCCAGACTGTGTTCCGACAGCGACTTTTTCGATGATCGCGGTTTGATGCGGGCGCTCAGTATCCATAAATCGGCGCCGCTCACTGATCCGCGGCCAAAACGGCTAGCGCGGCAGCCGGCCGGCATGCGGGCCGGACGGAACGGTCGAGCCGCCGGCAAGCCGCCCAAAACGCCAAATCCGGGCCGTAATCTTCGCCGAAAGTGCCATAGTGGGCCAATTTGAAACAAAGTCGAACGGTCGCGGCGGTAAGGAGAGACTGTGCAGCTGGCGCTGTGAGGGCGCCGGCTGACGGCTTTCCGGGTGCATACTGGCCGAAAGCGGCCAAGCGGCCCTGCTTGGGGAGATTTTCATGAGCTCGTGGCGATCGCATCGTGTTTCCGGCGTCGCGGCCGTTATCCCGGCATTGGGTGCGCTCGCGCTCGCCGGCTGTACGTCCAATACACCACCACTGGAATCGACCGCCGCGCCGTCGGTGATGTCGCAACCGGCCGCTCCGTCGCGCTACCGCCCCGAAGAGGTCGTCGGCCGCTGGGGCTACGGCGCCTTTCACAACGAAAGTGACTTTGCGCGCACCGCATCGGCGGCGCGCGGCCAATGCGGCCAGCCGGTCGAAATCACGCGCGGATCGAATGGCGGCGTGATGATGTATCTCGCCGACAGTGCACAGCTCCAGGAGCTCCAGCTCAAAGGATCTGGGGGCGGCAAGGACTATATCGGTCCTCCTGGTAATGCGGGCGGTCCGCAGGATCGCGAGATCGTCTCCTTCGACGGTCGCACCATGGTGCTGCGCTGGATGGATCCCGAAGTGGCCGGACGCTACGGCACGGGGGTCTATGTGCGCTGCGCGCCCGAGGGCGTGGCGCGCGCTGGCGCGAAGCCCAAACCGCCGCCGCAATAGGCTTCCTCGTCGCGGCCGATTGCTAGGCAGGCTCAAGTCAGCCATCCATAAACTACGGTGCTTGTAAGATTCCGGGCTCGCCACTTTGCCCGGCTCCCCGGCATTGGAAGGCGCTTGTTTTGGCGCTGGCTTGGCGGACGCGAAACGACGGACCGGCCTATGCCAAAACCCAGCGCATTCATCTTCGGTCCGTGGCGTGCGGTGAGCGTGCTCGGACTTACTCAGATTCTCGCTTGGGGCGCCCTGTTCTATCCGCCAGTGCTGACGGTCCCATTGATGGCCGCTGATCATGGCTGGTCGCGGTCATTTGCCATGGCTGGATTTTCCTTAGGCTTGTTCGTCGGCGGTTTGTGCGCACGCTATGTCGGTGGCGCCATCGATCGCTATGGCGGGCATGTCGTGATGCCGATCGGCTCATTGATCGGTGCCGCGGGCCTCACCGGTCTGGTCTGGACGCCCGGCGTGGCGAATTATTTCGCGGCATGGATCACGATCGGCGTGGCGATGGCCGCGTCGCTCTATGATCCGGCTTTTGCAACGCTCGGCCGCATTTTCGGCAGTGCCGCGCGTTCGCCGATCACGGTGCTGACGCTTGCCGGCGGCTTCGCTTCGACAGTGAGCTGGCCCGCAACGCAATTTCTGATCGACAAGGTCGGCTGGCGCGGCACTTATCTCGTCTACGCGGCTTTGCTGGTGGGGTTGGCGGCCCCGCTGCACGCTTTTGCGCTGCCGCGCGAACATGCCAGTGCGACTGTGCGCGGCGCGACAAACGATAGAGCCGCAAAAATTCCAGCGCCCGCGCACGGTTTGACATTCCTCCTGGTGGCGACCGGCTTTGCCGCCTATGCCTTCGTGCCTTCGGCGCTGTCGGCGCAGCTTCTCGCCATTTTCCAGCGGTTCGGTTTGAGCGCGGCGACGGTCGTGGCGATCGGCATGCTGTTCGGGCCGTCCCAGGTCGTAGCGCGGATTTGCGAATTGTCGTTTGCGCGCCGGCTTGATCCAATATGGACAGCGCGCTTTGCCGTCGGGCTTCTGGTGTCGGCCTTCGTCTTGTTGGCGGTGTTGCCATTCTCCGCAACCGTCGCGGCGATGTTCGCCGTGATGTTCGGGATGGCGAACGGGCTTTTGACGATCGCGCGCGGCACAGTGCCGCTCGTTTTGTTTGGGGCATCCGGCTACGGCCGCCTCATGGGCCGGATCGGCGGTCCCTATCTCGTGGTGCAGGCGATGGCGCCGGTCGTACTCACCTATGTCGCCGATCGCGTCTCCGATGCGGCAGGTCTGGGGCTCGTCGCAGCATTCGCGCTGGTGGCGCTCTCTTGCTTCGTGCTGATCCGCCGGCCGGCTTAGAGCGCAATCGTCTCAGAGTGCATCGATTAGCGCTCTGGCGGTTTTGATTGGAAGACGTGACCGATCTCTACGGACGCGTGAAGATCGGCACCAAGGTCATCGTGATCTAAGCTCAAGGATGAGCAAGCGCATAACCGCGCTCGGCAAGCAGCCGCGGGAAACGCTCGTCGAGCAGGAAGGCATATTCGCGCTCGCGCAAATCCGTCAGCGGATCGAGCTGCCGCAACTCGCCATCGACTTTGCCGGGATGGCACATAACGAGGCCGCCGTCGGGCAGGCCATCGAGAAATCCGACGAATAATTTTGCAAAGTCAGCCTCCGGCCTGAATGCATAAGTTCCGGCAAAGGCCGGGTTGGTGCCCACGCCGTATTTCGCGGCGACCGCGCGCAACCGCCCGCTCAGCGCATCGAGAATACAGCCTTTCGGATCGGCCAGGCTTTTTCGCGCCGTCTTCGGCCGGCCGCATTGGCGCAGCCATGCCTGCGGCGCCGATTGTTTGATCACGCGCAAAGCTGCTTCGCGGATTTGCGGAAAGACGTGTATGTGCTGGTGGCCGTCGACGTAATCGGGCGCGCGACCGAAAGCGGTGCGGAATGCCGCCAATTGGCTGGCGATCTCGGCTTGGAGCCGCGCCGCATCGAGCTGACGCAAAAGGGCGCGGCGCGCCATGCCCGAAAGCGGTAGAAATGCGCCGTCGCGCAGTGGCGCGAAATCGGTGAGCGGGCGGTATGGCGCCGTGAGCGTCAAATGCAGCCCGATTGCGGCATGCGCGCCCGCAGCGTCGCGCAACGAAGCAGCTTCGTTCGATGAGAAGCTCGGCGTCACGACCATGACCGAAACCGCATTGAGCCGGCGGCGCGCGATCAGTTCGCGGATTGCGGCGCTGACCGCCGGCGAAATGCCGTAATCGTCAGCACAGAGCCAGATCTGCCGCGGCTGCGCGTTGTTCATTCGGCTGCGGTGCGCGTGTCTGGCTGCTTGACCGCGTCGTTGAGTTTCACGTCATGTTCGGCGACGAAATAGACCGGACGGCCTTTGATCTCTTCCAGGATCTTGGCGATATATTCGCCGACCACGCCGATCATGATGAGCTGCACGCCGCCAAGCACCATCACGCCGACAAAGAGCGATGGATAGCCGGGCACAGCCGTGCCGTAGACAAGCGTCTCATAGACAATTTGCAGACCGTAGAAGAACGCCACCAGCGCCAGCACGATGCCGATCACCGTAGCAAGCCGCAGCGGCGCTACGGAAAATCCGGTGACGCCGTCGATCGACAAGCCGATCAGCCGGCGCATATTCCAGGTGCTGCGCCCTTCGGTGCGCGCCTCAGGCTCGTAGTCGATGCGTACCTGGCGAAAGCCGATCCAGCTCGAAAGCCCTTTGAAAAACCGGTTGCGCTCGGGAAGCTGCCGCAATGCATTGGCCGCCCGCGGCGAAAGCAGCCGGAAATCGCCGGCATCTTCCGGAATCTTCGGACGGGCACCCCAATTCAAGAGCAGATAGAACGCTTTCACCGACAAGCGGCGAAGCAGCGACTCGTTGGTGCGGTGCGCTTTGGCGGTATAGATGACGTCGCAATCTTCATCGAGCCAATGGCCGACCAGGCTCTCGATCAGCGATGTCGGATGTTGGCCATCGCCGTCGATGAACAGCACGGCGCCGCGGCGCGCATGATCGAGGCCGGCGAGCAACGCCGCTTCCTTGCCGAAATTGCGCGACAGCGAAACCACCTGCACGTCAAACGCGGTCGCCGGCAGTTCGCGGGCAATAGCAAGCGTGCCGTCACGACTGCCGTCATCGACGTAGATGACTTCACAGGTCAGCGCGCGTGTTGCGGCGAGGCGCTGCGCAACCTCGATGAGCCGCGCATGCATGCGTTCGAGCGTTGCCGCCTCGTTGAAAAGCGGCACCACGATGGAAAGTCCTTGCGCGGCGGCGTCCGTCACCTTGCGGTCGCGCGCCAGCGGCGTGATTTTTGTTTCGGCCGCGCCGGTCATCAGCCTGCTCCTACGCCCGCTTATAGCGGTTTCCTGCTGATAGCTCCACGCGCACGTTGTCTCCTTTGCGCGGGGTCAGGGCAAAGCTCGGCGGTCAAAAGCGCGACAAAGTATGGGTTGCGGGGACGAGATTCGAAGAGGGACCTGCGATGCCCCGATGCCGCCCCCGGTATATAGGGCACGGCATTGAGACCCGCGCAAGCCAATGTCATCTGACGACAGTTACCGTGAGTGCGGCGATTGCTCCGGTCGTTTGTGCGACCAAGAGGGCCAAGCGTCACTCCGGCGTATTTTCTTTGGAAATAGATTTGGCTGAGTGATAGCGAAACCGCGATCGGTGAGCTTTCCTCAATTTCCCATCTGACAGCGCCGCGATCCGGGCGGGGCCAGCACCAGGCGCCGGCTATGCCGCTTCGTCCAGTGCCATGCGTGAGGTTTGGATTTGGCGCTGCTTGGTTGTTTCAAAATACAAAACTTTCACGTGGAACCTTTGCTGCGCTCTAAGAGTTTCAATGCTCCCTTGAGGACGGGACGTTGCCGCTCGAAAACGCCGAACGGTTTGGAATGCGCGTTCATGGCTTCCTGAGTCGCATAGGTGACTCAGCTGTAAGATAGGAGTATAATTCACCTTGCGGGGTCCGGTTGTGACTTGGAGTAATCCCTTGGCGAACACGCTAGGGCTCCGGATCGAGCGCGAAAGCGCGACGAGGGGAGTGGGAAACCGCCTGCTCGCCGCCTTGCCTGACGATGCCTTTGCCTTACTGGAGGCGGATCTGCGCCAGCTCACACTGCCTCAGGGCGTCGTGTGTTACGGCGCCGGCGAGCGGATCGATCAGGTCTATTTTCCGCATACCGGAATGATCTCGCAGCTGGTCACGACCGGCGACGGGGACATGGTCGAGACCGCCTCAACCGGTCGGGAAGGCGGCGTTGGTTTGCAATGCGGTTTCGGTCCGCGTCTATCGTTCACGCGCGCGCTCGTACAAATCCCTGGAAAGTTTTCCACCATTTCGGCCGCACGCTTCGAGCATGCCGTCAGCCGTAACGCCGAATTGCGCGACCTTATCCTCCGTTACACCGAGACGCTATGGGCGGAGGCGCAGCAGAATGTCGCCTGCAATGCCATTCACGACGGCTCGTCCCGATTGTGCCGTTGGCTGCTGCAATGCGCCGACCGGATCGGCAGCGACCAACTGTTGTTGACCCAGGAATTTCTCGCCGAAATGCTCGGTGTGCGCCGCACGACCGTAACCTTGCTCGCTCAGGAGCTCCAGAAGCGCGGCATTCTTCGCTACAGCCGGGGCAGGATTACGATCCTCGATCGCGCCACGCTCGAATCTTGCGCTTGCGAGTGCTACGGCGCGGCCAAGCAGGACACTCTCGCGCAGCGGATTGGTATCAAGCTGTGAGGCGTTGGCGCTCCGCGGCCTGACTTCCTCGCGTTTGACTCAAAGTGCCGCGTCACGAGCGCGATCAGCCGGAGCGTGGTTTAATCTTGCGCTCGATGCTGTCGGTGGTCGAGCGCACATTATCCTGGAAATTGCGCCAATCGCTGCTGACCACGTCCCAGTTCACCATGGGCGCTTTGCCGCCCGCAGCCGTTGCCGCAAGACCGTTGGGGACGCGGCCGGTTGAGGCGTCATATTCGTAGACGCCGAGGATGGTCACGGCCACTCCGAGAATAAAACCGAGCAGGACCGGCATGG